>Ga0326727_10014499_pt1 | contig 17156 bp, 20 predicted proteins | sample MB2enrmetagenome_FD_207643 | JGI IMG/M metagenome (GOLD analysis project Ga0326727, IMG submission 207643) | Lab enriched peat soil microbial communities from McLean, Ithaca, NY, United States - MB29MY | ecosystem: Environmental > Terrestrial > Soil > Wetlands > Peat | place: USA: New York...
GTGCCCAATTTCATGCGACAGCACGTAGGCAAGTTGCGCCTCATTGTCCAGCTCCGACATCAGCCCCGTTGTGATGTAAATGCTTCCCGTGCTCAGCGCCCAGGCATCGGGATGAGGGTCGTTGACGATGCGAAACGCGTAAAACTGGCTGCTCGTGGTCGGAACCAGAGACTGCCCAAGCCGGTTCACGTAATCCTGAAGCATGGGATTGGGGTAATAGAAGCAAGGCGTCATGTTGAAGTTGTGAGCTTGTTCAGTGTCTTCCGCGCGGTTCTCCAGGTAGATGGCTTCGATAATCATCTTGACCTCGGGACGCTGCGCCAGCTCCTCCATCTTGTTCCTGTCCTCGTCGCTGAATGTCACTTCGCGATGGTTGGAGTATCCCTCCAATTGCTTGATCAGATTTTCCTCTTGTTTTTTATCGCCCGACTCGTACGCGGCAAACAGCTTTTCCGTGAGTGTGTTGATGACCTCTTGATGGTGCGCCAACTGTCCCTCGCCTGTCAGTCCTGGCTGACAGGGTTGCTGCGCGCGCGTCGCAATCGCCGCAAAGGCGAGCCCGAACGCGAGAAACAGAGAAAAGGCGGTAATGCGGGTGTTCATAGACACCTCCTGACAATCCTGGGGAAGAACTTCGCACAGGGCCTGGTGCTAGAAATCCAAAAGACGACCTGGTGTGGCCCCGGGAAATCTCATAAAGAAAACTTAAATTCCTGATACTCTCAACCCTAGACCAAAGTCAAGCAGGAAATTCGCAGTTATCGTTGGCACATGCTATGTCCGGTTGAGATAGCAAGTGATGTGTCCTGTTCCTCGCCAAAATGTTTTCCGGCGCGAATGCCTTTGAAATCCGCAACATTCAGAAGAGGAAACGGAGGTCGCAGTAACCACGCGACCAAAATGTAACAAAGCTATATTGCCTCGAAAACCGCTGAATCGAGTTTTTGCGGACCACAGCCCTGCACAAGCTGTCCTAGGTTGCGTTTAGAACGTTCTGGGTTTCGAGAATTCCGGGCTACATGCCTTTCGCCGAGGCTGCAGCCCCCGATGGGAACTGGCTGGTATCAATCCCGCCGTCACACGTTAACAGTTGGGACAAACTTCTTCTACGATGATGGCGCGGTACACCGAAGAGATTCCTCTCGAACAAATCCGCACTGGATTTTCCATTAAGTCTGGCAACAGAATTGAGATTTTGAGAAATAAGGAAAAAATGGAAAACCAGGCAGCGGCGTAACTTCTTTAGAATCTGGAGCGGGCGATGGGAATCGAACCCAACGCCGATTGCCCGGAAGCTACTGAATGTACTTCGTTTCTTCTCTCGCCTTTGGAACACTTTGGAACACAACCGAGGCTACTTTCTCGACGGCTTCGCGGTGAGCATCCCCGAGAACGTGGGCATAGACCCCGAGAGTGACGCGAGGATCTGCGTGCCGTAGCTGTTCCTGAACGACCTTCGGAGTTGCGCCTGTGTCGAGAAGCAAACTCGTGTGAGTGTGTCGGAAGGCATGGAGACCACAGCGGGGGATGGCCAAGAGATCGAGCACCGGCCAAAGCCCATACTCCACAACCTTGTTGGATGAAGGGGGCCTTCTGTTTCTCGTGACGAACAGAAAGCCTTCTGGATTCGATTTCCACTGTTCCCGAAATGTGCGGAGTGTCGCTGCAAGGATGCCGGGTAGTGGAATGATCGCCTCGCTGTTTTTGTTTTTGGTGGTTTGAACACGTCCGTACCACGCGGAGCGCCGGATGTTCAGCAAGTCCTTCTCGAAATCGATATCAGCCCACTGCAGGCCGAGCATTTCGCCGGCACGCATTCCGGTCATGGCCAAGAGCCAGAACATGGTTTTGTAGGGCTCCCGCGCAGCCGCAATGATTTTGCCAACTTCCTCCACAGTGAAGAATCGAGCTTCGGTCTGGACCTCTTCGGTCGGAATGGCGAGGGTTTTATAGTCCACCATCTGGCAGACATAACCCCAGCCTTTCGCAGTCTGCAAGATCGAGGCCAACGTGCTCAACACGTTGAGGATCATTTTCCGTGACAGACTCGCCTGAGCAAGTTTTGTCACGAAGAATTGTTGCGCCTGCACCCCAATCTCATCTAGACCGCGTTTACCAAAATGCGGAAGGATATGCACGTTCAGGTGGGACTTCGCCGATCGGATCGAGGAAGGCTTACTCCGCACAAGAATATGCTCCTGCCAGATTGTTGCGAACTCGTCCATCTTGGCAAACCGTCCTGGCCGATAGTCGGTAGAGTTGATCCGGGCCAAAATCAGTTCCATGCGCCGTTTCGCAAGCGGCTTCGTCGGAATGTCTTTTTTACTTCCGAGAGTCACCGTGACTTGCTTGCGCCGCGTGTTACCCTCAGCGTCGATCACATCTTCCCGATATTTGCCGAACCACGTACCTCCAATTAGAAATACATGCCCGCGTTGAAAGCGTTTCCTCGCCAGGGAGTCACCTCTTTCGGATGACTCGATTGCCTCCGGGAAGAAGGTACACTCGGGCGGAAGATCGTGCAACGCGAGTTTTGGGGCGGTCGCCATTTACGTTCGCTGGCTCGAAATCGGCGATCCTTCAGTTCCCGGAGTACCCAAGTACGAGAGAGGCGATTTTTGCGCGTGCAAGTTCTTTGTTTCTGATTGATTGCGGACAGTTATTTCCACATGAGGATGCGACCGATAGACTTGCTGCTGTCGTGTCTTTGCGGCTCTGCGTTCGCGGTCAGTTTTGTATTTGCGAGGGCGTCCTGGTCTGAGCATCGCAGGCTTATGCGCATCACCCCTGCATTCGCGAGAGCAGTACACTTCCGATTCGCCGTGCCGCGTGAAACGAACCGCACCGAGCACGATTCCGCATTTGTCGCAAATCTCGCGGGCGAAGCAGCCGTAATTCGCGAGAAGCTCGTAGCTTTTTTCGATGGCTAACAGCACGCCTATTCCCCTTTGCCACGCGGCGCGTTTCTCTGCATACGTTTGGGCTGGAGCGACCCAAGAATCACTTTGGCCACGGAACCGTGTGCAAAAGTGGGGTCGCTCCAGCCCAACACGGAGCCGAGCCGCGTCCAAATCGTTCGTTCCCTCCTGTCCAACTGGTTCTTATCTCTGACAGTTGTGCAACCGCTCTGGTGACGCCGAGATTGAGGTACACAGTGATTTGTGTCTTTCGCGCACTCGTCACCGGGCCACAGCGGAGAAGCGTTGAAAAACCTCGAGACCATCGAACCCCCTACTACTAAAGAGGCTTTGAAAACGGAAAAAGTAAGAAACTAATATTTCGTTCGAGAGACCGAAACCCTCCATCTAACTAGGGAACATCGAAACAGGGAAAAGTAAGAAAAAAACTCAACTGTCAGACACGGCCCATCGAGGACGAACGAAAAGTTTCGTTTACAGCCCCTACTTATGTAAGGAACATCCAGAAAGGGAAAAAGGAGAAAAAATCTTGGTACCAGTACATTTTTCTGGCACTCGCCCCGAAGTCCCTGGGTCTGCCGATTGCTCAGTTGCACGGCTGCACCCCGTACTTGGCCTTGATCTCCTCGGCCTGCTTTTTGCAGCATTTGCCAGCGTAGGCCAGAGAGCATCACGCGGTTGCCTCTTTCTGTGTAATGCCTATCCGGTCATAAAAGAGAGGGTTTTGCTTCAGATCGTGGAAGCACTCAATCACGCCCCTGCCGGTCCTCTTACTTTCGACCTCCGCCTTAAGGATGAGCGAATTGACCCGGCTCAAGTGATCACTGGATTGTGGGCTTTTGGCATACCACTCGACTACCTCCCAATCTTTTTCTGACGCTTTCAGATTTTCATAGGCCGCGAGGTAGTAAGCGACCGTCCTAGGGTTGCAGCCTGAGTTATGAGCACGGACTTCGATCATCTGCAACGCTGGCTCGATAAAGGCAGCCTCTTCCGGGTCCCTTTGTAAGAGGGTTTGCTTTGCCTTTTCCCGCAAGGGAAGGGAGCGAGAAAAAGAATCATCGCTTTTGGGTGGATGACTTTTCTTCGCGCTAGCGTTTCTTTTGTCTTTCTTCTTCTGTCTTCTCTGAGCGGCACCGTGCTCGACACTGTGCTCGCCATCCTGCTCGCGGGAGAAGTACCTCAAATCAACAGGACTCTTTGACTGCAAGGCGTTTAACAGCTCGCCATTGTGCTCACCTTGGGTTATCGGGAATTTGTGTACCAGAATCGGATAGCAGGAATGCTGGCCGGGTACGGCAAAGCGGCGGATATAGCCTCCTTGCTCCATCTTTTCGAGAACGTCTCGCGCTGTTCGCTCTTTCATGCCTAACTCGCCAGCAAGGGACCTGGCGCAACCCTTCCATATTCCTGTGCGAGTGTCGGCCTGAGAGCAAATGTAGACAAACGCCAGAGCTTCTAGGTGGGACATCCTTCCATCTCGGATGTGCTCCCAAAGTCCCCGGCGAATCGGCGCGAATCCGTTTTCCTTGCTCATGGGCGCTCCCCCACTGCATCAAGCAGGGGAAGATTGACGGAATCAGCAGATGAGCGCGTCCCGTGCTCCCGTTCGTACCAATCTGGTGAGTCGGCCAAATGGAGAACTGTCTGGCGTTTGTTCTTGGGATAGCCCGGACGCGCAGGTTCATGCAGGCGCCAGCGATAGACCCCGTGGCCGCAATTGATTCTCTCAATGTCGTATCGCGTGCCGTTGTACTTGCCGTGGCGAAGATCCACCAAACGGTTGACCGGGCGTAGGCCGTACAGACCCTCTTGCTGTAATTCACTTGTTGACGGATAGACGTACTCACGGTTTGCTCGTCGCAGACGTTCGAGCGCAGCGAGAGAGTGAGATGCGTGCTCCCTGTGCCGGTCATAGCTCATCGCGTCGAACCTCCCTGTGCAGCAACAGCACGCGATTCCAATCCACATCCTGCATGCGGCGCAAACTCCAGGGAGCGCGCCAGGGATGCCGGAGCTTCCGGAGAGTGCGGAGTTTTGGTGCTTGCGAATCGCTGGGAGTGCTTTTATACTTCGCCACTGTGAGTTCCTTTCTGCCGCGCTTTCCACGCGGTGTACTTCTGCGAGCGCCGGGATGACACCCGGCGTTTCGCGTTTCTCAAGCGTTTGCCGGAGCCAACTCTGATCTTCCCGCCCGTCCTTTCGCAGGGTGGTCCCTGCGCAGGAAGGCATCGAGCGCAGAAACTGGAATCACCCGCCTCCGACCGATTCGGCGAGAGATCAGGCGATTCGCCCGGGCCAGGCTCGCGACAGTTCGGGGAGACACGCCCAAAAGCCGAGCGGCCTCATCCATACTGACAGCGAGGACTTTTCTGTCGTTTTCCACGGTTCCTCCTCTTGCAGCCCAACGACGCTAGCTTCCTCTTGACGCCTCGCTGGTGCAGTAAGAAAATGACCTACGGTATGAGTCATGATTCGTAGGTTACGCACAATCTCTCTGCCTGAAGTCTTTGAGCCATTCGGTCGAGTCGGTAAGCCAGAGGCCAAAGACCTAGTAGAGTGGCTCCAGGCGCCCGAAAGCCTTTTCGATCGCTGCGTGTCTGCCCGGTGCGTCAAGGTTCGATCTGCGCTCGAAAGGATGCTGGATAAGCAGAGGTCGCTATGGAGTTGGCCAGAGCCTCAATACCCGAAATACGGCGAGATTGTGCGAAAGGAGATCGTTCCACGAGGTGTGACCTTGTTTCCTCGCGTGCGCTGGCAGAGCCAATCCAGAGAGCCAGAGCTTGCAGTTTCGGGTTTGAACCCCAAGAGCATGGCATTCACTGCCATGCTTAAACTCAGTGAAGCCGGATTCCTGGGCCGTGTGCGCCGCTGCGAATCTTGCCGAAAGTGGCTTTTTGCGTATTCCATTCGGCAGCGTTATCACTCTGACGCTTGCCGTGAAAAAGGTCACCGTACCGATCGCAAGACGCCGGATGTCAGAGCCAAGAGAGCAAAGTACATGCGAGATTACAGGAAACAGTGGGAGCCGGGGAGGACTCGTGTGCGTCGGGACTCGAAACCTGTCCTCCCAATCAAGGGAGTCAAGTAATCAGTGAGGAGAAGTCTCAGAATCTTGCTACCTCCTGTTCTTTGCGGACGATACGCGTTACGCCTGCGAGAGCCGGCGTCGTAAAAAACCATCCGGAGACAATTTGAAACCAGCGAAGCCTATGCAGGAACTACGGAGAGATGATCGGCCGGAAGAACCGGGCTAGTCGTTTCTCCCTCTGTCACGCAAGTCTATCCTTGCCGACATCCACGGCCTCGCCGCCTGAAGAACCATGGGAAGCGACTCCCACAGTGCCACAACCTTAACCCTCCCCTCGTCTAGACGGCTCTGGCGCGGTATGTCTTCCCAATTCTGATGTCGAACTTAATGATGGCGAATATAAAGCGAATATGATAGGGTAGGTCTTGGTAACCGGTGCTTTGGCGCGCCTGGTAAATTGGGAACTGGTGCTGAAGATGAAAACAAAGTTGACGTCCAGGCTGGCCTTGAAATGTGTTGTGGACAAAAAGGATTTGGTGCTATTAACTTGTTTTGGCTTCTTGGCGCGACCTGTAATTCTCTTCGCAGCTAGGTAGAAAAGGTGAGGGTAAACTCTTGACGAAGAAATGTTCCACAGCAGTGTCCTCTTGGGGATTCTCGGGTTACATAACGGTTCTTCCTAAGGAAACTAAGGCTCCCGCCGACAAGCAAGAAAAGAAGGAAGAATCGGCGGACAGTTACAGGGGTAAGCAACAGGCTGCATCGAGCGGGGGTTAGTCTGGTTTTGTTTTCGAGAAAATTCTCTCGAAACTGGAAGAACGGACACCTTCGAACTGTTCGAGTTCGATGTCACCCAGGTTTAGCCGGCTGGCACCATATGGGTCCGGGTACGATTCAGTAAAAACAACTTTGCTTATACCGGATTGAACGATTTTTTCTGCGCATTGAGCACAAGGAAACGTAGTCGTGTAGAGCGTGCCACCACTTGCTCTCCCTCCTGCGGCCAAAACAGCCCATACCTCGGCATGCACAGCCGTGCACCAATTCAAAGCACGGTCTGGATAAAAGAAACTCTCCAAGTTGGTTTTTTCCTTCTTGATAGCGCAGGCTTCACACCGCCACGGCGGCCCTTTCACGAAAACTATTTTTTCACCACAAACTGGACAACGTGCCCCTTTGTCCGCCAGCGATTTGAAATGGTTATTCCGAATAATGTCCCGAAAGCACTGATACTCGTACTCTGGCTCCTCAGCACACGGATTCGTACCGAGCGGGTTTTCGTTATATCCCGCACTTACGACTTGCCCCTTCGGATCGACAATGACTGCTCCGACATGCCGTTTGACACATTTCGAACTGTGGGACGACGAGAACGCAATATTCATCAAGATTTCGGTTTGTGACGCTCCTCGGGGCTTCTTTCCCGTCGCGAGATCGACGAAGTCAAGCAGTTTCTCTTTGAACTCAGTCGTCGAAACTTCCGTAGAGTTGACGATCAGGATATCTGCTCTGTCCACACACAACTCTACTTGCTGTCCATATTGGGTTTCTTCGTTTTTGTCGCGCTTGTCGTCTTCGATGAATTCAGCGAGTCCTAAACCCCTGTCCGTATAGGTGGACGCAATCCTGTCCCACCGTGCGTCAGAGGAGGCGAGCACAGCTATTAGCGTAAAGTGGAATCCTAACGCGTCTCGTAGGTGATCGATCTCACCCACATTCCTAATCCCGTCTATAACAATGTCCTTAGGGAGCTCTCCACCGTTCTTCTGAGCAACCTCCTGGAGTGCGAGCTGAACCAAGATTCCAGGATGATTCTTTTGCCGGAGCTCATCACCTAACCTCTGCAACTGCAGTCTGGATGGATCCCCGTGATTTGTCTTAGCCCATTCGGCTCGGATCGAATCTGACAGGCGTACCTCCGTAAAACCTCGGGTATCGCGCAAATGCTTGGCAGCCGTCGTACATCCGCTACCGAAAGCGCCCGTCAAACCAATAATATTGGCAGCCGGCTTCACGAAAGACTCACGCTTGAAGAACCTCAGGGGCGTTTGGCTACAATTATGGAAAGATTCTAGCATCAAGCGACGTAGCCAGTACAGCAAGTCCACGTCTAATCAGCGGTTCCGCCTGTCGAACACATGAGAGACATGGAAGCTCGAGTGGATGACTGGACCGGCGGGCTGGCGGAGGCCTCCTAGCGAGCGGCGGGAGCTGCTTCACCCGACATATTTCTTGGTCGGCTACGTTGGTCACAGGCTCCTCATGCAGGCCAAGAGGAACGCTCGTCCGCGAGGAATGAAAAAAGCGTGGCAGAATCCCAGCGAAATCACAGATAGTTGTGCAGACGCTGTTTAGCGCCGATTTTAGGTCTCGTGTTTGCCGTAGGTTGAGAGTGAGAATCTGTTGAGGGAACAAAGGTCGACGGAGCAGTGTTCGGCATGTTTCAGTATCCACTCCTCCGGCCAGTCTATTTTCCGAAACGATCCCAAAGGTGATAAGCCACGACGCAGTGAACGCACGTTGTCGCGTGGCGATGTGCGGGTAACCGAGATTAAGAGTTGAGATAGTCTTCGAAATAACCTTGACCGGACGATTTAACCGAGTGAAAGCCGCACTTGCGGAAGTCTTCACTGATGGCGTTTGATCTCGAGCCGGAGTACACCAGAATATCAGCGTCAGGACTTGAGTGCTTCAGCAAAAGCTGTCTCGCTCTCTCGTCCGCGGCGGGCATGCTGTAACCAATGATGACGACCTTATTGGAAGATCGGAGCACCTGTTCCGCCTGGCCCCAAATATCATCCCAGAAGGGTTCCCACTCTCGGCCAAGAGATGTCTGATGAAAGAAGTTCTTGTGGAGGGTAGGCAGTATTAACGCTGGCTCGCCCCCCGTTCGCGAAATTCCTTGCCACAACGGGTCGCGAACGCTGTCGGCATAGTTCAGGAAAGCGGAATCGTTCCCTCCAGTGACTGCGGGTCTGTAGTCATACGCGCTGGAAGCCTGGGATGGGCCCATAGTTCCTCGGAACAGGATGCCGAGCCAGTTGGTGCTGCCGTGAAGTTTTAGAAGCTTTACTTTGGAGGGGGGAATTGAGTCCAAGTCAAGCTCGAAGCCATAGCCGTTGCTGACTTCCCAGAGCCCCGCTCTCTTAAGTGCTCGCTCGCAAGCCAGATCGTAGTTAAAGGTGAGAATAGCGTCATCCCCATGGACCTTCTCGCGAGCCAAGGTTTCGTAGAGGTCTGGGCCTTGAATTGGCTTCTGGCGCAAACTCCTGAAGTACTCTGGGATGGCAACTCTGAGACCACCGATCGCATTGCCACAGTGCATCTGAGAGAATGCCGCGACTGGTGAGCCTGGAGGGCGTTCGTGCAGCTGGCTAAGTATCAGTTCTAAATCCGCTAGTCCGCCATATTGTTCGTGGAGTTCTTCGATGTAGCCTCGCCACATGAAGTCGTTCAGGCGCGCCCAGTCATGAAGACGGTTTCCGAGTTGGGCTGTTAGAGGGTAACCCGCATGAAGAGAGGCGCCGGCACCGAGGACAAACGTGGTCATGATGAAGCCTTCGACACTCATTTTATACCCACAATTCCTCCGTCCTAGGGTATTGCGCGACAGAGTACGCGCAGTCAGCCTTCCCCGCCGTCACCGATATGGGGCATGTCGTCAGAGACCGCACTCCAAAAACACCTGTTTTCGGAATTCATAGACCGGCGTGTTGTCCCGACTGATTCTTCTTGGCTTACAAGGCCAGATAAAAAGGGGTTTTCTGAACCCGTACCATTACCCACCCACTTTACCGGTAAGTGCTGCTCAGAGACCACAATGCCGCAACAGGTCGTCAGTTGTACTCAAATCTCAGGCGGACTGGTTCGGTGCTGCGGCCTCGCTACTTTCCGCGAATGAGAATGGTGAGATTTTGGGGGCGGGGGTGCGCACGTGTCGAACAAAGTGTGCGCACCCGCCGTCCAGCTGAGGCGTGGGGTGGCCTCAGTGATTACTCAGTCTGTGTTTGGCGGTGGGTTTGGACTGGGGATTTGTTGAGCAGCTCGAAGGATGTCCGCAAAGTCCTCCAAATTGTTTGATTCCTGGATTTTCAGGTTCTCCTCTTGAACCGTGGCCCATCTCTGGGAAAATGCCTTTAGCGCTCGCTGACCACGGAACGCTAGATCAGCGACTGCTCGCAGGTGTCGCATCTTCTCTTCCGCTGTCTTCTTATTCTTCGCCAGTTCCAGGACAGGAGCGATTGTCCCGAGCGTATCGACCACACGCTCGAATAAGAGCGTTAACTCCTGCCAGGTATTTCCGTCAATGTGCGTTTGCCAGTTCGTCCCAACCTTGTCCATTTCCAGGATGCGCACGTTTTTCATTGGGACATCGACCAGAACAACGCAACCGTGAGTAGGCCGGCGAGAGCGAACACTGCAAGTGTCAATGGAGCAAGGCTTGGAACACGGGGCATAAGGGTTGGGTTCATACGCCCTCCTCTGCCGCGGACAGTAGTACACTGATGGTACAGTGTCAAGTATTATTATTAAATAAAGTTAATGTTCAAGAATGGTACAGCTCATGGCAGATAAACTTGGTGCTGCATGGGAGCGAGGTTAGTGGGCTTTCCCATTATGGTGCGGGCAGGACATTTTGGCAGCGAGATGGAGGAGCAAGTCCCGGTCTCGTTCCTTCATCCTAGCGGCTGCCTTGCGGATTTTTGAGAACATTCTGAATCCTTTGCCCCGCGATGCCCAATCTTCCTTGGCATTCTTGGCGAGCGCAGGAGGTTCAAAGAGCGGCCCGTCCTCATAAAAAAGTTCGTATAGCGGCACCTCCAGGGCTCGCGCTATTTTTTCAAGGGTCTCTAGCGCCGGAACAGAGTGACCATTCTCGATTCGTGAGATGTAGCAGCGGAGGAGCCCTGAACGATTCTGAACATCGCCTTGAGACAGCTTCTTGGATTCCCTTATTTGGCGCATTCGTTCAGCAAGGTACATGGGTCCCTCCCATCGCCCAGGTTAACAGTATGAGACTGCTAAGATTAGGCACAGTAACTCTACTCTATTATATACTGTGCGTAAACACATTTTAGCGAAGATGATGGTTGTAGGCGTGGATTATCACCCGAGCTTTCAGTGCGGATGTCATCCTTTTGTGGGACTCGATAAGAACGGCCACATCTCGATGGTTCCAAATGCAGATTATGACGCTAAGTCGGCTGACCGGATGCCTTGCATCTAGTGTGCTGTCCCGTAAAGCGTTATTCTTAGCAGTGGAGAGCTCCCATTTCGCAAAAACCGGAAGATTGCGTCGCTTTGGTCACTGGCGCCAGCCGCGGCTTGGGCCGCGCCATCGCCATCGCCTTGGCCGCCGCGGGCGCCCACGTGGCCGTGAACTACCGGAAAGAACAAACTGCGGCAGAGGAGGTCTGCGCCACGATTCGCAAGCTCGGCGCGCGCGCCATTACTGTTCAGGCCGACGTTTCTGTGGCCGCGGAGGTTGATCGCCTCGTCTCCGCCGTCGAGCGCGACCTCGGCCCCGTGGACATCCTCGTGAACAACGCCGGGATCTCCCAAATCAAGCCCTTCGTTGAGCTGACCGAAGCCGATTGGGACCACGTTCTCGACGTCAATCTCAGGTCCGCCTTCCTCGTCACCCAGCGCGTTCTTCCCGGCATGCGCAAGCGCCATTGGGGCCGCATCATCAATCTTTCCTCGATAGCGGCGCAAACAGGCGGCGTCATCGGCCCGCATTACGCCGCGTCCAAGGCCGGGCTCATCGGCCTGACACACTCGTACGCCGCGCTGCTCGCCAAAGAAGGCATCACCGCCAACGCGATCGCCCCGGCGCTCATCGCCACGGACATGATTACCTCCAATCCCAACGCTTCTCCGGAACGCCCGCCCGTGGGCTTCTTCGGCTCGCCGGAAGAGATCGCGCGCGCCGCGGTCTTGCTGGCGGAAAGCGACTTCATCACCGGCCAAACCATCAGCGTGAATGGCGGCTGGTACATGACGTCGTAGCGCCTTGAGTTACGAATTCACTGAACAACTGAAATTGTCATTCCGAGCGAAGCGAGGAATCTGCTTTTCGCCGGGACGTTAAAAGACATGGCTGATCCCATTTGCGTAATATCCGGTTTTGGCGTGGACAAGAAGGGGCGGGACCCCACGAGGTGGCCGAAGTTTGACTTTGATTTTTCTCCACTGTCCGTCGGAGATATGATTGCTCGGAGTGTACCCCAGGACATACTGATTTCGTAGTTCAGCACTGATCTGGGCGGTGATGGCAGGTAGGTCTTCAAGATGCTGGGCAGGGTATACTTGTCCACCGGTTAGTTCTGCAATCTCTTCCAGCAGTGTCGGCCCGTGCATTTCCTCAGGCGTTCGATAAGGATAGCCAAGTGGATCGTAAAAGCCGATTGCATACAGTTGGACGTCTGCTTCTCTCACAAGTTGTTTGATCTCTTTTCGATTGTGTCGGCTATGATTGTCGCCACCATCTGAAAAAATCAGTAAGGCCCGCTTCGTATGTTTCGAGCTCCTCATGTATGCGAGTCCGAGGTAAACGGCATCTAACAACGCAGTTGGTCCCCCAGGAGACGCAAACTGGACGGAACTCTGAATGCATTCTGGATCGTCCGTAAACGACGTCATCAATTCCGCGTGAGCACTGAAGCCCACCAGGAAGAAGTCATCATTTGTGTTGGCTGTTTTGAGAAACTCCGTGATGGCCGCACGGACTTTGTCAATTTTGTCCGTCATGCTCCCACTCAAATCAAGGATTACCCCAAGCGATATGGGAACATCCTCCGAGGAAAAGGTGACAATCTCCTGCTCCACGCCATCCTCGAAGACGCGAAAGTTGTCCTGGTCAAGACCGATCACCGTCCGATCGAACGGATCGCTGACGTTGACGTTTACCAAGGCCAGATCGACCTCAGTCGTAATCACTTTGCCCGGCTGAATTATCACACCCGGGGAATCGCGCCCGGTTCTTATTAACGTCGGAAATGCATGAGACGAGTCAATCGACGCCGCGTTTGGCGGGGACTGACTAAAAGCTAGGTTTCCGAAAGCGAACTGCAATACACAACCGATTAGACAAGCTTGCACGGCGAATAGCCGGAGGCCGTACCGACCGTGTCTTATAGCTTTGCTTCTTTCCAGCTTCAAAAGGGCAGCTTTGCAAGGCATACATCAGCTCCAGATCATCAGGGAGAACCTGGGGACTCTAAGTTTCTTCATCCTGACGCGATCCGCCATCCTCGCTGTGACTCTCCATGTGCAACTAAACCACCAAGGAGAAGTCTTACTGCTTTAACTGCATCCCCTTTGGATAGATTGTTCGACGGCCGGGCCGAACAGGACCACTTGGGGAGACTCTTCCCGGTCTGGAAATAGCAGTTTCAGTTTGGGATTTCAGGAGGAGACTCTCCGCGGAGGCGCGCCGCAAACCCTTTCTCCCTCAAGGCCAAAGGCCTGCCTACTCCACTGGAAAAAGAAATGCAGTAACTTTCCTATGAGGCCAGGTTGACTACCGAACTAGGACCTTCGACCTTCCTTTGGCCCACGATCGCTCTGGGAGTAGAAACTGTCTTCAATGTCCGCGCCAACCACACACTCTCGCAATCCGTCACATAGTCGCGCAACAAGCCTTTCCCGTCTCGTTTTGGTGTTTCTTTGCCTGGACAGTCCAAGCCAGCTTGCAACTGCTGAGACTCCACAATTCTCCCTCGACGGTCTTTCACGGCTCGGCGAGAGCGTCAAGCAATTCAAACATGATTATCCTTCGGCCCATTGCCGTCGACGGAAGTCAGGTGAAGTGGATGCGCATGCTCTAAAGCGGGAATGGTACCGGTGGATTGACTGCGCGGTTGAAGAAGGCGTTCACTTGAACGGACGGCCCGCCACTCCGACAGCGGATGTCCAACTCGCAGTTGCAATGAGTGCTACCTTTCAGGATCAGAAGCTAGTCTCGGTTGACTACACCTTTGGTGCTGAGTGTCTGGATGCCCTGCTGCGTTCTTTCGTTGCACATTTTGGTCTGCCAGATTCTCCTCTCCCGCGTGCTCCAAACCTGTTGAAATATGCCACTTGGACTCGCGGGAATTCAAGATTGGAAATCGAACAACTTGTCGTCCATGCACGGATTGATGGCTCGGGCGCGCTCAGAATTGAGAAGAAATCCAAGGCCATTGGCGTTCGTGTGAGAATAGTCGTGAGCGATCTAGAGTTGTCGGGGGAATTGCAGGAGCAAGACAACCCCGGCGACTTGGCCCTCACGCCCTAGAATCGATCATGTGCCCCTTGATTTGAATCAGCCCGGACCGCACCTCATTTGAATGATTTCCCATTTTGGAACTAACCGCATAGCCAGCAAGGGAGAAGAAGCCAGAGAAGTCTGGCTTAATCCCTACTAAGTGCTTAGGCCTTCAGGAAACTCTATGCCCCAGCCGTGCCGTGTCGACGCATTCCGAAACGGCTGTTCGAGGAATGCAGTTTAGATGGCGCCACAAGCTGGTGCGGCTGATTCCCAACATTTGCGCAGCCCGACGTTTATTGCCCTTGCACATGCCAAGAACACGATGAATCTGGACCTTCTGTGTCTCCCTTAGAGAAAGCGAGACAGTATTGGGCTGGTCCGCCTGCGGCTCACTTGTCACGTCCTCAGGCCTCTTTACGACCAGTTCGAGCGTGGTGCTCCCCATCACAAGAGAAATTCGGTTTTTGTCTTCAAGGTTGATAGTTACGGAATCCATAAGCGCCTCCTGAGAAAGATGAAGATTACAAGGCACTTATTTGGCCGTGACGGGCCAAGAACCCATCTAACTGCAAACAAAAGGACTTGCAGAGACTTGGCCGGAGCCGTGCTCCGGAGTGGAATGCCAATTCGATATGGCTGTGCCATTATGGGACTTGGTCGAGGCATATTCCGAACAATCCCACGTGCGCAAACTTGTCGCGCTATCGGCCAAACGTAGCCTGGCCAGTCTTCTGGTTAATTCTTCGCCATCTTCACTTGACTGTTGAATACCTGGTAGTTCACAAATCGGCCACGGCACCAATAGACCCTCTTGCCGCGTTCTGCCTGCGTATAGATGGTGAGAGGAACAAGCCGAGAACTGTCGTCATTCATGCGGAGCCAACCGTACGTCACTACAGACTGGTAATGTTTCCACCAACCGTAGTTTTCAAGATGTAGAGACATGCGGAGGATGTTGGCTTCCGCATCAGTCCAGACCTCGCCGTAACAGGGGACGGTGACATCCTTGTTGATCACGAAGAACTCAAAGTCAAAGACGGATCTGAATTTGCATACTCCATCCTCAACCTCGGCCCGATACTGAAAGACCTTCATGTTCCGCTCATTGACTACAGCATCGGGGGCTTGCTGAATCTTCAACCCAAGTTCTATACCTACCATCTGGGGGAGTTCGGACCACTCGCCCCCGGTGCCAATGTCATTGGTCAAGGGCGGCAAAGGTAGGTTTTGGTAATATTTCTTGCCATCGGGATAATTGCGGAATCGTTGATAACCGTCCCGGACTTGGACTTCATATGCCGCCTCGGCAACGGGCGCCTTGTCTCCTGATCCCCAGGCGAGAGTCTGCACTGCGACAAAGTTGCGCATGCTGTCCGCCAGAAGTTGTGCTTTGCTTCGGAGCAACCGGACCTGGGCGGGTTCCTCGAGTCGGTGTTGTAGCGTTTCGACGAGAGGCGGTGCCACAAATTTCGGATAGAGGTCGACTGAAACCGGAGAGATCGCTTTGGCGTCAGGGAAAATGTCCTGTGCCAGGCAGGGCTGCACCTTGCTCACGAAGTCAGCCAAGGACTGAACCGGCACAGCCAGTGCAATCGCTTCGCCGTTCGTGGCTATTGAGTTCAGAATGCCCACAATCTGCTGAGTCTTGCTGTCAACGACTATGCCGCCGCTCGCGCCAGGGCGAATTGTCTTATCAGCAGACGTGTAGCCAAAGGTCAGGAGGCCTGTTATTGTCTGGCCCTTAAACGTACCGTGGAAGTGCTGGAGGCTGCGGATGGGGTTGATGGGGCCTTTTGGGTAAGCATAGATGTCTACTTCCTGCCCATCCTGCAAGTCGTCGAGACTGAAAGTAACTCCATGGTGGTGAGGAAGTGGGTGGCGTAATTCCAAGATGGCGAGGTCCCGACTGAGGGTGTACTTCATGGAACCCATGGAGAGGCCGTAGTTCACGGTAGCGCCTTCGTCATCCGGCCCGGTAGCAAGGTACCGGTGGATGACTTTTTGTCCCTTGATTTTGCGGGGTCGTGCCATCGTGGCGACGTGATAATTGGTTCCGATGAAGCGACACTCTGGGTCCAAGCAGAAGCCCGTTCCAAACTTGCCTTCTATCGCAGGGCCAAGGAACTTCAATTCAGTGAGCGGAACGACGGTTTTGCTGAAGTCCTGTGCAGGTATGACAGTGGGCAACGCCAAAGGCAATGGATTGGAAGAGACTCTCTGGGCCAGCGCAAACTTGGAAAGAAACGAACACACAATCAAAAACGGAATGACTTTGCGCAAAATCATCAGACATCACCGAGACTCTGGACGAGTCGGTTCTGATGTTTTGCATGCTCCTCACCACATAACGGGCGCTGAGCACAAAGGATTTAGTGCCGAATGAACCAGAGCGAAGCAGTTAGATCGACCCATTGCGGGACAAGGGTGCCAAACCGACTCACCCCTGAGTGGTCTTCTGGTTAGTGCTGGTTGCGGTGCCGACGCTCAGCTTGCTGATGTTTGCTTTTCTTGACTGGATGCAATGGGCTCCCGCCCCCGGCAAATCGATCGCACGGGCCGCCACTGATCAAATACAGTGGCTCATATTCATCGTTGGTGCCTGCCTGATCGTCGTTGGCGTTTTGGTTCGGCTCGAATATTTCGCCGATCGCTGCTGGCGTGCCATCCGTGTTGATCGACCAAGTCCATATCTCGATCGATCGACCGAGACTATCGTTGGCGAATATTTCTAAGATCACGCCGCTTCCATAAGAACTACTCAGGCTTTGCCCAGAGACGAGCGTCAGGGGACCGGCGTAGCATGCGTTGCCGTGACCGTCACTGAAATTGGGAACCTCAATGGTGCCTCTTAGGCTGAAGTCTGGATTGGTTGTCAAACTCATTAGAATCGGGACATTCGTCTGCTCGTTGCCTGTGTCGGGTCCTTCCAGTGTCCCCGAATAGAGGGCATCCGTAA
>Ga0326727_10014500_pt1 | contig 17156 bp, 15 predicted proteins | sample MB2enrmetagenome_FD_207643 | JGI IMG/M metagenome (GOLD analysis project Ga0326727, IMG submission 207643) | Lab enriched peat soil microbial communities from McLean, Ithaca, NY, United States - MB29MY | ecosystem: Environmental > Terrestrial > Soil > Wetlands > Peat | place: USA: New York...
CACCTCCTGCTGCTCCCCACCCCGTGTCGCCACGACGCAGTTGCAGGCTGATTACAAGTTACGTTGTCTTGAAGAGGACTCTCACCTCTCTGATCGGATGCGCTCTCAGGCGCACTGACACAGGCACTCCTGCCTGTGTCCTATGCATGGAATGCATCAGCCTTGGCACAGGCAGGAGTGCCTATGCCACCACCCGCGACCCCGGCTTGTTCGTACACTAGTATCATGCTAGCATTGTCCAAGGAGAATACAATGGCAACACTCTACGTGCAGAACGTCCCCGACGATCTCTATGAGGCGCTCCGCCGACAGGCGCAACAGAATCGAAAATCCATTGCCGCGGAAGTGGTGTCCCTTCTCGAATTGAGCGTGCCCACTCCGGAAGAACTGAAGTTGCGCCGGGATTTTCTTCGGCAAGCGCGGCGGCTCCAGTTGCGCAAGGGTCCCGCCGCGGGTCCCTTCCCCTCCAGTGAGGAAATGCAGCGCGAGGACCGGTTACGATGACCCCGTACGTGATTGATGCCAGCGTGGCGGCGAAGTGGTTTCTCCCGCCGTCCGGCGAGCCGCTGGCCGCTGAGGCGTTACGGTTGCTCGCCGGGTATGCCCGAGGTCAAATCCGGTTCGCAGTGCCGGACCTGTTCTGGGCGGAGTGTGGCAACATTCTATGGAAGGCGGTCAGGCAGGGCAGGTGGACCCGCCATGCGGCGGAGAAAGCGATCCTGGCCCTTCAGGATCGTAGCTTTCCTACGACCTCTTCGCTCGACTTGCTGGAAGAAGCGTTCAGCATCGCCGCCACTTTCGATCGGACGGTTTATGACAGCCTCTACGTAGCTCTCGCGGTCCGCTTGAAGGCCGACATGGTAACCGCGGACAAACGCCTGGCCAACGCCCTTGCCGCACACTTACCCGTGAAGTGGCTGGGGGCCGTGTAAAGCTTTCCTGCCCTTCGTCGGGGCACCCCACGAACCCGCGCAGCATCTCCGCCACCGCGTCCCGTCCGTCGCCGGTTCTGGCTTCCGTGACACAGGCACTCCTGCCTGTGTCCTATGCATGGGATGCATCAGGCCCAGCACAGGCAGGAGTGCCTGTGCCCCCCCCACTTGCCTCAATGTCGACGCGCCGACAAGTGGGCGGGCGTGATTCTGGAAAAGCCTCCGAACCGGCCCGGCAATCCAGGCGTGGCACACAAAGACAAAGAATTTAGGCCACAAGCCGCCCTGCGGTCAAGGGCCTTAGCCAAATAATTAAAGTAACACTTTAAATATAGAATAGAGCCGAAACGCTCCGGGAAGACCACCCCATCACTCGCGACGGCAGTCCTGCGGTATTTCAAGTCCGACGAGAATGTCCGTTTGTTCGCGCGGTTGCTCAGCGACGCGGACGAGGCAATTCGCCGCAACGCTAAGCTGGTGCTGCAGGAGTGGGGGATCGATGCGGCAGAGCCCGTTCCTCACCGATAGGCATGGAGGGCAGGGACGGGAGACTGCACTCAGCCCCCAGCCCCTGCCCCCCAGCACCCAGTACTCTTCTACGCCGTCGTGTAGGCCTTGGTCATCTGCTTCTTCACCGCGGCCTGGGCCGCCGCCAGCCGCGCGATGGGCACGCGGTAGGGCGAGCAGCTCACGTAGTTCAATCCCGCCTCGGCGCAAATCTCGATCGAGGAAGGATCGCCACCGTGTTCGCCGCAGATTCCCACCTTCAACTTCTCGCGGGTTTCGCGGCCTTCCTTGGTAGCCAGTTTCAGTAGACGGCCCACCCGTTTCGGGTCGAGCTGGGCAAACGGGTCGGCCGGCCAAATCTTCGCCTTCACGTAGGCGTTGATGATCTTGGCGCAGTCGTCACGGGAAATTCCGAAGGTGGTCTGGGTCAGGTCATTGGTGCCGAAGCTAAAGAACTCGGCTTCCTGCGCGATCTCGCCCGCCGACAATGCCGCCGCCGGGAGTTCGATCATGGTGCCTACCAAGTACTCGACTTTGATGCCCTTCTTCTTGAAGACTTCCGCCGCGACGCGATTCACGATTTCTTTCTGCGCGATTAACTCCTTTACTTCCCCAACCAGAGGAATCATTACCTCAGGTTTTGCTTCAATGTTCTTCTTCTTGCAGTCGCAAGCCGCCTCGAAGATGGCCCGCGCCTGCATCTCGGTGATTTCAGGATACATGATTCCCAAGCGGCAACCGCGCAGACCGAGCATGGGGTTAAATTCATGTAATCCTTCAACTACTTCCAGCAACTTCCTGAGCTGAGATAGTTTAGGACTCTTCTTCTTGGTCACTTCCAGGGTCGCGATCTCCACCATCAGCTCTTCCCGCTTGGGCAGGAACTCATGCAGCGGCGGGTCGAGCGTGCGGATGGTTACCGGCAGCCCGTTCATGGCTTTGAATAGCCCATAGAAGTCCTTGCGTTGCATGGGCAGGAGCTTGGAGAGGGCGGCGCGACGTTGCTTCAGCAGCGCGGCGGCCTCCTTGGGATCGCCCGTTTCCTTGCAAGCCATGATCATCTGTTGGACATGCGGCAGGCGTTCCTTGGCGAAGAACATGTGCTCCGTGCGGCAAAGGCCAATGCCCTCGGCGCCAAATTCCACCGCCTTCAGAGCGTCACGGGGAATGTCGGCGTTAGCGCGCACACCCAGTTCCCTCGCCTCGTCCGCCCACTTCATAAACTCGGCGAAAACCCCGCTGTGCGGATCAGGCTCCACCAACTCGGCCTTGCCCTCGATCACGCGGCCCGTGGAACCATCGAGCGAGATCCAATCGCCATCCTTGATGACGAGCGAACCAACCTTGATAGTCTTGGATTTTTCGTCCACTTCCACTTCCCCGCAGCCGGCCACGCAGGGTTTGCCCATGCCACGCGTTACCACGGCGGCGTGTGAAGTCATGCCACCGCGGGAGGTGAGAATTCCCACGGCGACTTCCATGCCGTGAATATCGTCGGGCACGGTTTCGCCGCGCACTAGGACCACAGGACCGCCCTTCCCCTTGATCACCGCGTCATCGGCGGTAAACACCACGCGACCCACCGCGGCTCCAGGCGATGCCGGCAGGCCCTTGGCGATCACTTTCAGGGGCTTCTTCTCATCCAGAACAGGATGCAGCAACTGGTTCAACTGGTCGGGCTCGACGCGCAGCAGCGCATCTTTCTCACTGAAAATGCCTTCCTTCACCATTTCCACGGCAATGCGCACGGCGGCCGGCCCGGTACGCTTGCCATTGCGGGTCTGCAGCATGTAAAGCTTGCCATCCTGAATGGTGAACTCGAAATCCTGCACGTCCTTGTAATGCTGCTCGAGGCGCGTGGTGATTTCGCGAAGCTGGTGGTAAACCTCGGGCATGATCTTTTCCAGCTCGTTAATGGGGATGGGAGTGCGCACGCCGGAGACCACGTCTTCGCCCTGGGCGTTCATCAGGTACTCACCGTAAAACACCTTTTCGCCGGTGGCGGGGTTGCGGGTAAAGCCTACGCCGGTGCCGGAAGTTTCTCCCATGTTGCCGAAAACCATGGTCTGGACGTTCACGGCGGTCCCCAGGTCGTCGGAAATCTTGTTGAGGCGGCGATAGGTGGCCGCGCGGGGGTTGTACCAGGAGCGGAACACGGCCTCAATTGCCATGTTCAGTTGCACTTGCGGGTCCTGGGGGAAGTCCTTTGCGGCTTCCTTGCGCACCACCTTTTTGTATTCGGCGATGACGTCAATCAGGTCCTCGGCGGTAAGGTCAGTGTCCAGCTTGGTGTGCCGCTTCTTCTTCTGGCCGTCGAAAACGTGTTCGAACTTTTCCTTGGGAATATCCATCACCACGTTGCCGAACATCTGGATGAAGCGCCGGTAGCTGTCATAGGCAAACCGCGGGTTGCCGCTCTTGCGGGCGATGACCTCCACCACCGTGTCGTTCATGCCCAAGTTGAGGATGGTATCCATCATGCCGGGCATGGAAAACTTGGCGCCGGAGCGGACCGATACCAGCAGGGGATTCTTTTCGTCGCCGAGCTTCTGGCTCAGCAAGGCTTCCAGTTTGGCCAGCGCCTCGTCTTTCTGGGTGAGGATCTCCGCAGGCGTCTTGTTTCCCGCCTGGAAGTAAAGCCGGCAAGCGGAAGTCACGATGGTAAAGCCCGGGGGGACCGGCAGGCCGGCGTTGGTCATTTCCGCCAAGCCTGAGCCTTTGCCGCCCAGGACGTCTTTCATCGTGCCATTGCCGTCCGCTTTACCGCCTCCAAAAAAATAGACATACTTCTCCATGATTGCTCCTTTCGAATGAGTCGCGCTCAATTGTTGGTTTCGTCAGAGGTTGAGAGTTCAAAGTCAAGAGTTGAAAATTCAAAGTTGTTTGCCAATCCTAGTCCGTTGGAAAGAACCCACGATTTTGCCCTATTTCCGCAGGTTTTGCAAGGGTCAAAAGGAGGGTGGCGGTGTCATTTGAGGTAAAATTATTCTCATAACCGCCGTCACTCCAATGAAAACGGGAAATCCTATCTGCCCAGGGGACATCTTGCGGTTGCCAGTTCGTCTTCTGTTTGGAGATCGCGGATTTGCACGAAGGGAACAAATGCCGCTTGAGGAATATTTTCGCACCAAACTTTCGTGGCGCCTTTCAGCAATTCGTCGCGATCAGGGTAAGGGAGGGATTCCAAGCGGGCCTTGGGAAGGTAAATCTGCAGGTTGTAATTCCCCCGGGGCTCCAGGCGGATTTCCGCAGCATTCGGCAGCCTTTCCGCGAAGAAGGCGGTTACCGCCTGCATTGGTTTCGGTAAGTAAGGCCACTCATCGCTATTGGGTTTCCGGTGTCGGGCGGAGAAAAACTCGGCGAGCCAGATCAGCACCACCGCACAAATGACGCTCAGGAGGGTTATATAGAGCGTCCAGCCCACGAACCAAGTGGGCAGGCGCGCCCCGCAATGCGGGCAGAACAGGGTGCCCCAGAGTGCGTCACGGCCACAGTGGCGGCATTGCAAGCATTGCCCCCCTGAGCGAAAGGCGAAAATCGAAACTCGAAATTCGAAAATCGCCTCGCGCCCGCCAGCGAATCGTTGACGGGGTCGGCGAGCCGCTCATGTCGACGCGTCGACATTGATGAATAGCCAGGACGCCACGTAGGACAAAAATCGTAGCAGCCATCCTATTCTGCAGTCTAATTAGCGTCCATCCACTTAAAACCCGGAGGCACCATGTGCCCGCCGGATTATGGGCCAGCCGCAATATAGGCATCAAGCGCACCTTTCCAACGGGAACGCCAAGAAAACCAATACGAGAAACAAGCTGAGACAAACTGCGAACAGCACAACCAGCCTGCGGGTTGACAGGAAGAGGCCCAGCTTTTGCGCAATCACTGCCCCCAAGGTCAGTGCTGTTGTTACACTCAAGCTGCTGAGCACCGCGCCAAAAGCGGAGACGATGTGCTCATGCGAGGAGCCAAACGCAGGACCAAACATAGCCTGCGCGATTCTAAAGCACACCATTTCGGCGACGTAGGAAAAAGCCGTGCCACATCCGGGCAGAAATTCGATGGCGAGGAATTGGGAAATTGCTGAAACAAAAAATGTTAGAAGAAGTAACCTTTTCACGAGGGCTTCTCCCTATTTCGTCTTTCAAGGAAGCGGCTCGAGATGATCTAATCTCAAAAATGGAAGCGAGTTTCGAATTTCGGCTCTACGAGCTCGTCACTAACCACCAGCCACTGCCCTCCTTACTTCCCCTCAATTTCCGCGAAATGCGCGATCCCGGAAAACAGCTCATCCAATTTTTTCAGCAGACGCAGCCGATTCTGCCGCACTTCCCGGTCTTCGGCCATCACCAGAACCTTGTCAAAAAACCGATCCACGGTGGGGCGTAGCGTGGAAATCTCCTCCAGGGCGCGTCGATATTCCCGCCCCGCATGGCGGCGCTCGACTTCCCCAGCAATCTTTCCGTAGGCGTCGTAGAGATCTTTTTCCTGGGGCTCGGTCAAAAGCCCCGGCGCAACTTCCCCCACTTGCCAGTCCGCTGCCGTGGCCGACTTCGCCAGGATATTGCGAATTCGTTTGGCGGCGGCCGAGAGGGTTTCAAAATCCTCGCCGCCCCGCAAACCTTCCATGGCTTCGGCGCGCGCCTGGGCGTCGGCAGGCGCGTCCGCCCCTGCCGCCACCACCGCCCGCACCGTGTCGTAGCGGAAGCCGCGCACCGATTCGAAGTAATACCGCAGGCGCTCGGCAAAGAAGTCCAGCACCCGGGCCCGCACCTCTTCGCGGGGCTTGCGCCACTGAAAACCGGGGCTGGGAATGCGGGATACTGGAGAGGGGTCGCCGGCAATTTCTTCCCGGGAGTTTTCCCCTTGCTCGTCAAGCGTCCTAAGCGAGATGTTTACCGCTTCTTTTAAACTAAATGGAAATGAATTTTCAAGTATTACTTTAATAGCTCCATTGGCCTGCCGACGTAGGGCAAAGGGGTCACTGGAGCCGGTGGGTTCGTACCCCACGGCGAAGCCCGCGACCACGCTATCCACTTTATCGGCCACGGACACCATGGCGCCCAGCAGGGTGCGGGGCGACGCCCCTTCCGCGCCTAGGGGGAGGTAATGGTCATAAATCGCGGTGGCAATTCCTTCCGGCTCCCCTTGGGCTTGGGCGTAGAGGCCGCCCACAATACCTTGCAATTCGGTAAACTCCTGTACCATCTGCGTGGTCAGGTCGCACTTCGAGAGTTCCACCGCGCGCAGCACCTCCAGGGTTTGGGCGGGGGTCATCAATCCGCTGTCCTCCAACCACACGCAGACATTTCCGGCGATGGTTTTCATGCGGCGAATTTTATCGCCATAGCTGCCCAGCTTGGCCTGGTAGGTGACCTTGTCGAGCAGGGGCACCCGGTCGCGCAGGGGCGTTTTCTGGTCGGCATTCCAGAAGAACTCGGCGTCGCGGAAGCGCGCGGTGAGCACTCGCTGGTGTCCTTGGCGAATCAGTCCCTTCTCGTCCGAGTCCATGTTGAGGACCGCCACGAAATGGGGGCGCAGGTTTCCCTGCCCATCTTCCACGGCGAAGTATCGTTGGTGGTCGCGCATCACGGTGATCAGGATTTCGCGCGGCAGGTGGAGGAAGCGGGGGGCAAAGGTCCCTAGCATAGGGCGCGGCCACTCGGTGGAATTGGCGATCCAATCGGCCAGCCACTCGTCCGGGACGAGCTTTCCGGCAGCCTCTGCCACCACCGCGTGCGCTTCTGCAATGATGCGCTCGCGACGCAGGTTATAATCAATCTCCACAAGGTGTTGGCTGAGTTTATTGGTGTAATCCTTGAAGCCACTCACGGTGAGGGGCGCGCCGGACTTTGCACGATGCCCGAAGGTGATTTCGCCGGTTCTTACCCCCAGAATCTTGAAGGGCACGATGACCGCCTGCTTCCCCTCCCCCAAGAGCGCTACAATCCAGCGGATGGGCCGCACAAAGCGGGGGGCCAACTTCTCCGTCCAGTACATGCTCTTGGGAAACGTCAAACCCAGGATGGCTCCGGGGAGAATCTCGGGCAGGATTTCAAGGGCAGAACGTCCCTGGGTGGTCTTACGCAGGGACAAGTATTCCCCTTTGGGGGTCGTGGTGCGGGTCAAATCCTCAAGGCAGCCGGAGTTCTTTTGGGCAAAGCTCTGCGCCGCCCGCGTGTATTTTCCGTCCAAGTCGATGGCGACTTTGATGGGGGGGCCGAGGATTTCTTCCACCTTATCCGGCTGCTGCCCCAGCAAAGCGGGAACGTAAACCACCAGGCGGCGGGGAGTCGAAAATGTTTGAACCGATTGTAGGGGCAGTTCGCGAACCGCCCCCACGGGATCCTCGGGGGAAAGCAATAACCGTGCCTGGCGGAGGACGGCCTGAACGCGCTCACCCAGTCCTTTTTCGGCGTCGCGCAGGAAGCGGGCGGGAATTTCTTCGCAGCCAACTTCCAGCAACAGCGGAATTGCCGATTGCCGATTAATGATTGCCGATTGCTCCTGGGCGGCAACTGCCGGTTGGTCTTTGTCGATTGCCGGTTGCTCCTCTAAGATAATTGCGGCTTGCTCCTCGATCACCACGGAGCTTCCAGTTTCTAGTTTCGAGTTTCCAGTTTCCACCTTCGATTTTCCACTTTCTGCCGTCATGCTGTCACCTCCGCTGCCGGTTGCCGGTCGAGGTAAATGGCGGCGACTTCGCAGGCCAGTTTGCGCACCCGGGCGATCAAGGCCACGCGCTCCGTCACGCTGATGGCGCCGCGGGCGTCGAGGATGTTGAAGAGGTGCGAGCACTTCAGGGTGAGATCATAAACCTTCCGTAGAGGGAAGCGATTCTTACTTAAAGTTAAACTTTTAATATTTCCCTCATCTGATTGTTCTTTATTGGCTTCACCTTTGCTGTTTCTTCGGGGATACTCTCCCAGCAAGCGCGCCGCCTCACCTTCGTAAAGGTCCAGCAGGCGGCGGCAGACTTCCGGGTCCGCCTTCTCGAAATCGTACACGGAGAATTCCAATTCTTCCGCTTGGCGCATGTCTCCGTAGGTTACGGTATCGTTCCAGCGCACGTGGTAGACGTCCTCGACGTTCTGGAGGAAGGCGGCGATGCGCTCCAATCCATAGGTCAGCTCGACGCTGATGGGCTCCAGGTCCACCCCGCCCGACTGCTGGAAGTAGGTGAACTGGGTAATCTCCAGCCCGTCCAGCATCACCTGCCAGCCAATCCCCCAAGCTCCCAGGGTGGGCGCTTCCCAGTTGTCCTCCTCAAAGCGGATGTCGTGGTGGCGGATGTCGATGCCGATGGCCCCCAGGCTTTCAAGGTACACATCCTGGATATTCCCGGGCGGGGGCTTCAGGATCACCTGCATCTGCGTGTGCTTGAGCAGGCGGTTGGGATTCTCTCCGTAACGGCCGTCGGCGGGGCGGCGGGAGGGCTGCGGGTACGCCACGCGCCACGGCTGCGGTCCGAGGACGCGCAGAAACGTCTCCGGACACATGGTTCCCGCCCCCACCTCCACGTCGTAGGGCAGGGCGATCACGCACCCCTGCTCCGCCCAGAATTCGCTCAGGCGGAAGAGCATGGCTTGGAAAGATAAGGCCGTTGGTGGCGTATTGCTAGTTTTGATCGGTGGCACTGTTAAGGTCCTTTATTAGTCGTCAGTTGTCAGTCGTCAGTTTTCAGTAGAGGCGACCACGCCGCGCGGCGGATTTTACTGACAACTGAGAACTGATGACTGAAAACTTCCTTTCAGACTTCTTCCTCCATCATCTGCCTTGTCACCAGCTTCTTTTCCGTGTGGCTCTCGATAATTTCCTCGAAAAAGTGGCGAGCTTCACGGCAGCCGGGGGGAGCCTTTTCCTGCGCCAGCCACTTGTCGAGGGGCACGTGGCAGGAGGCCCGAACCATTGCCAGGCTGGCGGCGGAGGCGTGCAGGCTGCCGGACGGCTTGCAATCCTGGCAGGCCAGGCCTTCCGAGCCCCGGGCGTAATAACCTCCCTCTTCCCCCAGGGCGCGGCCGCAGGAGGCGCAGGCTTCAAAACTCGGCAAAAAGCCGCCCAGGCGCACCATCCAGTACTCGAAATAGAGCAGCGGGCGGTTGACCTCCGCAGAGTTTTTGAGCGCCCGCAGGACGGCCAGCAGCAAGCGGAAAATGCGCTCATTCACCTCGCGCTCGGGCAGCAGGCGCTCCCCCACCTCGGCCAGGAATTGCGCCGCCAGTTGCACGCGATAGTCCTTCTGCATGTCGAAGAACGACTCGATGATCTCGACGGAATTCAGGCGCAGCAGGTCGCGGTTTTCGCGCTCGAAGACCCAGATTTTCACATAGCTCAGGGGCTCAAGCGTGCCCCCGTAGCGGCTCTTGGTCCGCAGCGCGCCTTGGGCCACGGCCCGCAGGCGGCCGAAATGCCGCGTAAAAAGCGAAGCAATCTTGTCAGCTTCACCCAGGCGGTAGGTTCGAAGGACGATGGCTTCCGTTTCGCGCAGGGGCATGCAATGGCCAATGTCGACGCGCCGACAAAGGCCAAGATTAACACAAAAGACGTCAGTTGTCAGTTCTCAGTCGTCAGTTTTCAGTGAGGAGGTTAGGACGCCGCGGCTTTTGCTGAACACTGAAAACTGCTGACTGACGACTTTTTTGGCCTGTGGAAATCTTTGTGGTTCTTGTGGATAACATATTATGTTAACCGCAGCGCCCGACCGCAAAACATTATCAGACGCGCCTGTGGAGAAGGTGTTCCCGCCTGCGCCCCTAAAAAATCGCTCAACACAGAGCGCGCCCTGGAACATCAATTTTCAAAGGAGTGAATTGGGTCGGTCGTGAAACGCTGAGTGAGCTGCGGAGGGCAGCCGCAGGGTGATAGGGCGGTCCCGTCAGAGGGGACACGGAAGCGACACTTCCCTGCCCCCTTAAGACTTCCCTGCCCTGCTCGACTATTTTTGGCGCGCGAGTTCGAAGGTTTCCTCTTTGTCCTGCCCATTCTCCCGCCAGACCCAATGCTGGGTCACGTGGTCGGCGTCCTTCCAGATGATCGAGTGGGCTTGCATGCGTCCGGCGCCAGGGCTGGAAAGGTTGGTGACGTCGACGAACGTAAACTTGATGGCGGTTGGGCTGCTGGTGGAGTCCGCCCGCATGCGGGGCTGATTGCCGGCCGAGCAGTAGTGGGTCATCATCAGGTGGTCGCCATCCAGATGATAGAGCGTGACCATCTGCATATCGGCGCTCTCCAGAATCGACTCCATAACGGCCGAGCCCGAGGAAACGACCTTATAATTGATGTGAACGGGCTTGCCTTTTGACGCCTTCCCCTCCCAATTGCCGGACAGCGACTTGAGCTTGTCGAATTCCGGTTGGGATTTGCTGGCCGCCAACCCCACGGCAGAAAGAGCGGCCAAAGCCAAAACCAAAAGCAGAAATTGTCGAATGTTCCGCATAGGATCCTCCCCTGGCCGAATTCTCTCAGCAAATCCCCGCAAAAGCCACCGAATTTGCTGCGGGAAGCAGACCTCCCCGAAGCAGAGCCTGGCCGGCCAGAATTGCCGCGGCCATCACTTCCCAAATCCGCCGCCGCCCTTTGCGGTTATAATCACGATTTGTAATGAGACCACGGCGGGGCTTTCGAACGGACATCGCGGGGCGAGCACAACATGATGCCTGAGCAAATTTCCAGTTATCGGCTGGAAGCAGAAATCGCGCGCGGGGGCATGGGGATTGTCTACCGCGGCGTGCACATGGTGTTCGAGGAAGTGGTGGCCATCAAAGCCATCTTCCCCGAACTGATGCTCAATCCGGACCTGCGCGAGCGGTTTCTGAATGAAGCCCGCATTCAGCGCCGCTTGCAGCACCCCAACATCGTCCAAGTCCGCGAATTTCTGGCCGAACAGGACCGCTTCTACATCATCATGGAATTCATCCAGGGTGAGACCCTTTCTCATTACCTCCGTCAGGTGAGCCCGCTGACCACCAGTGAGGCCGTCGGAATCTTCCGCCAAACGCTCGATGGCCTCGGATATGCGCACCGCGAAGGGGTGATCCATCGCGACATCAAACCTTCCAACATCATGCTGACGAGCGAAGGTGTGGCCAAGCTCACGGACTTTGGCATCGCGCGCGGAGTAGGTTCCGCCAAGCTGACTCGCACCGGGATGGCGGTGGGCACGGCGGCATATATGTCGCCGGAGCAAGTCGTGGGCACGCAGGTTGACCACCGGACTGACATCTACTCGCTCGGAATCACGCTCTACGAAATGCTGACGGGCCGGGTGCCCTTTGCGCGCCCGAAGGATTCGGACAGCGATTTTCCGGTGCTCACGGCGCACACGTCGGCGCCGCCTCCACCGCCGCGGCAATTCGCACCCGGCATGCCCGCACACATTGAAGCCGCCATCCTGAAGGCGCTGGCCAAGCGGCCCGAGGACCGATTTCAAACGTGTGCGGCGTTCCAAGCGGCACTGGGTCTGGAGCCTGCCCCGGCCGGCAGTGTGACGGCGGCGCTGAGAGCAAGGCCAGTCAGGACGGTCAAACCCCCGCCCGGCACGACCGTAAACGCGGTGGCGCCTGCCCCCGCCGCTCCCCAGCCGCGTCCCCCTTCCCCGCCCCGCTCCACGTCCCGGGAACCCGAACTAAACCGGCGGAGCGTGAAGCTCGCGAGGAAAGAGGAACCCCGAAGGGTGTGGGTATGGGCTGTCATCATGATGTTGCTCGTGTTGGCAGTAGCGGGAGCCGCAGGGTGGTGGTACCTCGCAAGGCAGGGAGACTTCAAGCTGATGCAAACCTTGACCGGACACCAAGGTGATGTAACATCAGTTGCTTTCAGCCCCCACGAAAATCTTCTGGCGTCGGGGAGCGATGACAACACCATTAAACTGTGGGACGTGCCCACCTGGGCATTGAAGCGGACGCTGAGCGGGCACGAGAACCGTGTGGAGTCAGTTGCCTTCAGCCCGGATGGCCATCTGCTCGCGTCGGGGAGCACCGATAAGACCATAAAGATCTGGGAGGTTGCGACGGGAAATCTAATGCAAACCTTGAAGGGTGGTGGCAACTCCGTCCTCGCGGTTGCCTTCAGCCCCGACGGGCGCCTCTTAGCTTCGGGAAGCTGGGACAAGACTATTGGGATTTGGGATGTTGCCGGTGGGACGCTCACCAAAACTTTGGCGGGACACCAAGCTCCCGTGTCGTCTGTCGCGTTCAGTCCCGACGGCCGCGTGCTGGCTTCGGGTAGCGATGACAAAACCATCAAGCTTTGGGATGTGGCGAGCGGGGACGTGGTGAAGACCCTCACCGGGCATGACGACAAGGTGACGTGCGTCGCCTTCAGCCCGGACGGTCGCCTGCTGGCCTCGGCGAGCGGCGATACCACGGTCCGGCTTTGGGATGTGGCCAGCGGGAGGGTGGTGCGAACTTTGACAGGGCACAAGCTCTGGGTTCAATCCGTCGCCTTCAGCCCCGATGGCCGCCTGCTGGCCTCGGGCAGCCACGACAACACCATTAAGGTCTGGGATCCGGCGACAGGAAAACAACTTCAGGAGCTGGACGGCCACAAATATGACGTGGAATCTGTCGCCTTCAGCCGCGACACGCAGTGGATTGCCTCCGGGAGCGGCGATCGAACCATCAAGCTCTGGGGGCGGTATCAATAAAACCCTCCTGCGGCCCGCGAATTTGCTTAGACCCTGATGGATTCTGCTGATACTATGTGCGGTTTTGGGAGGAGGCAAACCATGAAGCGCTCGGAAGTAAACACCATCATGCGTGAGGCCGATCAATTTATCCGGCAGCGCGGCTTTTATCTCCCCCCCTTCGCCTATTGGACTCCGGCGGAGTGGCGAAGCAAGGGTGAAGAAGCTCGCGAGATTGTGGAGAATCAGCTGGGCTGGGACATCACCGATTTTGGAGGGGGCCGATTCGACACCCTGGGATTGTTCCTGTTTACCGTCCGCAACGGCAGCCAGGCGGAAATGCGGGCCAAGCGCGGGAAGCTCTATTGCGAGAAGCTGATGATTGTGGAGGTGGACCAGGTAACACCCATGCACTTCCATTGGAACAAGGTTGAGGACATTATTAATCGCGGCGGGGGGAAGCTGGTGATCCAGTTATTCAACGCCAGTGATGAGGACGGCCTGGCGGACTCCACCGTCACCGCCAGCCTCGACGGCGTCAAGCGCCAGGTTAAAGCCGGCGACGTGGTGCGGCTGGCCCCCGGGGAAAGCATCACGCTTCCGCCGCGCCTTTACCACAAGTTCTGGGGAGCGGAAGAACGCGTCCTGGTCGGCGAGGTCTCTCTGGTGAATGACGACCAGAATGATAACCGCTTTCACGAAACCGTTGGCCGCTTTCCCGACATTGAAGAGGATGAGGAACCCCTTCACCTGTTGACGACGGACTACGCCAAGTACTGGAAGAGCAGTTAAGATCCCCGAGTGATGAGTGACGAGCCCACAGCGGCCGAAATTCGAAACTCGAAAATCGTAGCGAGTTTCGAATTTTGAGTTTCGATTTTCGTCTTTCGCTAGCTCGCCACTCATCACTCGTCACTTTCTTTAGCCCCTGGAGCCCTACATGACCGCGGACCATCACCAAGGAATTGCCTGCGGGGGCATTTGGGTGGTCGATCTGGTCAAAGTGATCGATCACTACCCTCAGGAAAACTCGATCGCCTATATCACGGACACGTCGCGCGGCGGTGGCGGCTGCGCCCACAACGTTGTGATGAACCTGGCGAAATTTGACGCCGGCTTGCCGCTACACGCCCTCGGCGTCATCGGCAACGACCCTTATGGCGACTACCTGGTGCAGGAGTGCCGCCGTTTCCCCCATATCAACATCGACCAACTGCGCCGCACGGACCAGGACGCCACGGCCTACACCGACGTTTTCAGCATCAAGGCCAGCGGACGCCGGACCTTCTTTCACTACCCGGGAACCAATCGTCTTTTTAATCCCGCGCACGTCGATCTCTCGAGGCTGCCCGTCAAAATGTTTCACCTCGGCTATCTGCTTTTGATGGACGCCATGGATCAGCCCGATGCGGAGTTTGGAACGGTTGCGGCGCGCTTCCTGGCGGAACTGCAAGGCCGCAACATCCGGACCTCCATCGATCTGGTGTCGGAGAACAGCAGCCGCTTTACGTCCATTGTGCCCCCGGCGCTGAAGTACACCGATTACTGTATCATCAACGATTGGGAAGCCGAAAAGCTGGCGGGCATCCCCCTGCGCGTGGGCGGCAAGCTGCTTCCTGAAAACCTTTGCAAGATCGGTGCCACTATTCTCGGGTACGGAGTGAAAGACCTGGTGGTGATTCACTTCCCCGAAGGCGCTTATCTCCGGTCCCAGGATGGGGTGGAGTTGCTGCAACCCTCCCTGGCCCTCTCGGATGATTATATTGTGGGCGGCGCCGGCGCCGGCGATTCCTTCTGCGCGGGCATTCTCTATGGGTTATATCAAGGCTGGAATCATGACCGGACGCTGCGCTTCGCCACCTGCGCCGGCGGCATGAACCTGAACGACCTCACTACCACGGGCGGAATCAAGTCGTGGCAGGAAGTCGTCCGCATGGAGGAGCGATTCCCCTACCGGAAAAGCGTGGGCTAGGCGTGAGGCTGTTTAACAATGGGGCTTATAAAGACCAAGCGGTTGCTTAATCATGGAAGGTCCATGGCGATTTTCAGCGCCGTTGAAATCAGGCGCATGTGCTCATGTTTTAATTGCCCCAGATTGACTCGCAGGCGGGTTTTGGTAATAGCGCGGACTTGTTCAGTCAGGGCAATGGAATCTTTGGTCAGACCTCCAGTTCCGGCGGTTAGCAATATATGGGTTGGATAGAGTTTCGGTTTATTCTCGGCGCCGGTAATGGGCACAATGATGACCACGGGACTGTTCTCATTAATGGCATCTCGACTCACTACGACCACGGGTCTGGTTCCGGCCTGTTCCGAACCTTGCACCGGATTAAGGTCGGCTTGGTAAACGTCTCCTCTCCGCATTAAACATGACCTCCTTGAGCCGATTTCTATGGATCGAGATGTTTCGCCGTTTCCCAATCACTGCTTTCGAACTCCTCCGCAATCAATCGCGCGTCCCTCTGGTAATCGGTGTCTTTGGACATTGCCGAGAATTTGGCATCGAGCTCTTTTCGCTTGAGGATGCTCAGTCGAAAAAGCATCGACTCCACAATGAAATCGTTGGTCGATTCCCCCCGCCGGCGACATTTAATTACATGCTCAACTTCTTCTAGCAACGGTTTTGGAAGGCGAATAGTCTTCTGGATTTTGGCAACCCCTCGGGCAGACATAATTGGCCCCCTCCATTAATCTTTCCAAAAAATTAGATGCTTACAACGACTCAACATTGTATCCTAATTAGACTTGTTTCTCAAGTGCAGTATGCATTCCCGGGATGATTTAAAATGAGGTTGAAAAGCTTGTTAAAAACTACACTTAGAATTGAGCAGTCGGGATGATTGCTTGGACCGAATCTAATGTCAGGCGAGGCCCAAGACGCGCGGCAGCCCCCACTGTGGCAGAAGCTTCAACCTCAAGTTCCCTTTTGCGCCGACAAAGAAGCATCGAACGAGGGCCAAAGATGAGCCAAGATGGCGCGGGAGGATGCCGCCCCACGCCTCCGAGCATGGCCATCCTGGCCATGACCATTCACGTGCAAGATGCCCGTGGTACGTTCCTCCATCGCTGCGGCACAGGGTGTACGAGATAAAAGGGGGAGCTAGGGGGTTCGCGAGGCCCAGAAATCTTCGAATCGACCGGAGAGGATGCAACAACGCAAGGCGATGATGGCATTGGCTCCGCGCACCGACCAGCGCATTCCTGATTGTTTAAGGCGCTCGCCGATGACCGTACGACAACCGGCCTCGACCACTCCGGAACCCACAAAGAACTTCTGGGCGCGGTACTCGGCATAGTGCATCTGGGGCGCATTGTTTTCGAAGTAGCCCAATTGTTTAAGCATGGCTTTTTTGCTGGGAGCGGAAGCCGGCAGTCGTTTGCCGACTTGGCGAAGGAGTCGGCAGATGTCGCCTGCCTCCAACCAATCGCGCCAGGATTTCAGAGCCTTGGCCTCCGGTCCCCAGAGGATCTGGGCGATGGCGGTCAAGTGTTCATAGGCGTGGAACAAATCGACGATATGCACGGCCTGGGGGAAATGGGTTTGGACAATTGTATGGTTATAACGCGCCCCGTCGGTGAGCACGATCACGGTCGCGGCCCGTTCCAAACCCCGGCGCAGCGCCTCGGCATAGAGACGCCAGCCAAACAGAGTGCTCGCTTCAACCGCTCCGACATAGGTCGTGGAATCGGGATCGCGTTGCGGACGGCCCTTGCCGTCCAAGCCGACTTGCGTGAACACACAACCCAGCTTGGCTTCCCGGGTACGGGCCGAGCCATCCGCTTGTTTGCCGCGCCGTCCAGCCAGTTCGCTGGTGCGCATGGGGACGCCGGTGCCATCGAAGCTGATATAGAATTTGGCGGGGGAGGCGGCGGCAGAAAGCGGGGTGCTGCGGACGGCACGCAAGATCTGTTCCTGTTCCGCCGCCCGCCACTGCTCGATTTGCTGACCCACCTCTTCGGCCACCCGCTCGACTTCCCGCGCTTCGACGCTTAGCCCGACTTTCGCAGCTCCGGGTTATTTCAAGTGCAATTTGGTGTGCGCATCGCGGTAACTCCTGAAACGTCAGTGTGGGTTGTACAAAAGGGCTTGTAGTGTA
>Ga0326727_10014501_pt1 | contig 17156 bp, 9 predicted proteins | sample MB2enrmetagenome_FD_207643 | JGI IMG/M metagenome (GOLD analysis project Ga0326727, IMG submission 207643) | Lab enriched peat soil microbial communities from McLean, Ithaca, NY, United States - MB29MY | ecosystem: Environmental > Terrestrial > Soil > Wetlands > Peat | place: USA: New York...
CCGGTACTTATCCAGGAGCTTGAGCGGTTCGTGCAAGCGATTGATTTCGAAGAAGTCCTGCATTTCGCCGTGATGTTCGAAGGTGTCCCAGCGCGTATCGATAAAGGGGGACTTGAAGTTGAGATCCATCATGCCGCCCAGAGCGCCCGAATTGTAGGTTCTCCACGACGGCTGAATGGACGCGATGGTTTGCAGGGGGTACTTTGCGGCCAGATCTTTCTGAAGCCTGGCCTCGGACGGGAAGAGAATCACCATGGCCCACACCGCAACCGCCACGAACAAGGCATTCATCGCCGGACTCGTCTTCTCATTCGGCTTGGCAAAGAAGCTTCGCGCCACGTCGACGGTGAGCAACGGGATGGCAATTACGCTGGCGAGGAAAGTGAAACGGGCATGCTGGAAGGCAGTAACCCAAACGAAGAACAGGAATGCAAGTTCGTACACCTTCCACTTTCGCCCGTGAACGCAGTTGGCGACGATCATGAGGCAGATGGCCAGCAAGGCCTCCTTGCCGAGGATGCTGCCAAGGCTCAGGGGCTGCCATTCCTCGACATTGGCCATCATCTGGTGCTGGTTCAGCATCATGTCGAACGGGTTCCAGACCAGCCGCCAGCCGTATGGATTCAAGAAAAGAGCCGCCATGCTGGCCAGCAGCACCAGCAGCAGCCGCGTGCGGTCCTTACCGGACCAGGCCTCCTGTTCAAAGACGCCCTTGCTGAGGGAAAACACCCCGCATAGGATGTACAGTCCGAGGAAGCCAATGCCAATGATCCAGCTTCCGTGCAGATTGATCCACACGCAAAACAGCGGGGGCAACAGCCACAGCAGATGGGTTTTGCCGCGCTCCGAGGCCTCCAGAACAGCCATCTCCGCCGACATCGCCAGGTAAGCAATCATGATGGTTCGCGGGCCGCCGTTGACCATCATCAGCGTAAAGCCCAGCATCGCCGTAAGAAACGCTGCCGCCGCGTGTCGCGCCTTCCAATAACTGCGGCAGAAAACAAAGAGGAGATTGGCGCACAGGCCGATCGCCGTGACAAGATAGATGCCCCTTAGCCCGAGCGACCGGTAACCAAGCCAGAACGGCATCTCGGAGAGCCATTCCGGGTTGATCCAGCGCTCCCCGGCGACCGAGAAGGAATAGGGCTCAATCTGAATGAAATGATGCGTCGTGGTGAGAATGCGCGCGTCCGCCAGGTGCCACCAGATATCCGGATCGCGCAACTGTCCATCGAGATTGCCGAGATTTCCCGTCAGCGCCAGCACCAGCAGCATGAGCAGAGCCGCGTACATGGTTTGGCGCGTGAAGATGCGGTAAAAGGCGCGGATAAGAATGCCGGCCGCTCCAGCCGCTTGGGAACCGGCAACGGGCGCGCCCGGTCCAATTTTCGTGCGATCCATGCCATTACAATACACGCAACATAGACGCGGCGGGAATGGGATCGAGGAGCACGGAAGCTACCTGTGCCGCGCGAATCGCTTTATCGTTTCCCCTGGGCAGAAACCGCCGCGCACTGACACTGGCTTGCCGTGGCGACGGGAGTTCTGGCGAAGAGGACGTAGGCGTCGTCGCCCAAACCCTCCCGTCTTGCCACCTGCCAGCCGGGCGTGTCTTCCAGCAGCAGGGCGAGCGACCAACTCCCTGGGATCAGAACGTGATCGATGCGGTTTTTGTCCAATAGCTTGAGCGGCGAGCGAACGCGCATGATGTCCAGGTAATCTTCGAGCTGGCCGTGAGCCTCGAAGATGTCCCAGCGCGAATCGACAAAGGAAGACTTGGAGTTGAAGTCCAGCATTCCGCCCAGGGTGTCCTGATTGTAGGTTCTCCAGGAGGGCTCGATGGAGGCGATGGTTTGCAGCGGGAACTCCGCGGCCAGACCTTTCTGGAGCTTGGCCTCGGCCGGGAAGAGAATTACCAAAGCCCACACCGCGCCCGCCACGAACAGCGCATTCACCGCCGGAATCGTCTTCTCATTCGGCTTGCCAAAGAAGCTTCGCGCCACGTCGCCAGCGAGCATGGGAATGGTAACCACGCTAGCCAGGAAAGTGAAACGCACATGATAGAAGGCCAGGAACCATGCGGTGAAGAGGAACGCCAACTCGTATACCTTCCACTTTCGGCCGCGAATGCAGTTCGCCACGATCGTCAGGCCGATCGCCGCCACAGCCACTTTGCCGAGATTGCTGTTCACAGCCAAGGGCTGCCATTCCTGAACAATGGCTACAGCCCCCTTCATGTTCAGCATCATGTCGAACGGGCTGCCGATCAGGCGCCAGCCATATGGGTTCACCGCAAGCGCCGCCAAACTGGCAACGAACACCAGAAGCAAGCGCCTGCGGTCCTTACTGGAGTAACCCTCCTGCTCAAAAACGCCCTTCCTGAAGGGAAACGCTCCGCTGAGGATATACAGCGCCAGGAAGCCCATGCCAAGGAACCAAGATCCATGCAGGTTGATCCACAAGCAAAACACGGCGGGCAACAGCCACAGCAGATAAGTCTTGCCGCGCTCCGCCGCCTCCAGGATGGCCATCTCCGCCGACATCGCCAGATAGGCGAGGATGATGTTCCGAGCGGTGTCATTGACCATCATCAGCGGAAACCCCAGGATCGCAACCCAAAACGCAGCGCCCGCATGGCCCGACTTCCAGCAGCCGCGCCAGTAAACAAACAGCAGATTGGCGCACATGCCGATCAAGGTGACAAGGTAGATGCCCCTCAGTCCGAGCGACCGGTAGCCAAACCAGAACACCATCTCCGAAAGCCATTCCGGATCCATCCAACGCTCTCCGGCGACCGTGAAGGCATTGGGCGCAATCTGGGCGAAGCTATGCGTGGTGGATAGAATGCGCGCGTCCGCCAGATGCCACCAGATATCCGGGTCGCGCAGTTTTTCCTCCGGCTTGCCCAGGTTTCCCGCGAGCATTGCCGCCACCAACAGAAGCAGCGCCGCGTACATCGTCTTGCGTGTGAAGATGCGGTCAAAGGCGCGGGTAAGAAGACCGGCGGTTCCAACTGCGCCGGGGCTGGCAACTGTTGTCTCTTGCTTAACCTGCGGGGCATCCATGCGATTAGGATACACGCAGGTTATGCAGGGTGGGAATGAAAGCGAGGACCACGAAGAATCAACCTGCGGCGCGATTCTCGCTAGTACCGTGCCTTGACGATTTTCTGCTTTCCCAGGTCCCCAAAGGCGAGGGACCTGGGGCACCCAGGCCTTCTGCTTGGATTGCGAAATCTCATGGACACAGCACTATGGCTTCCCCGGCGCAGAAACCGTGGCGCACTGAGATTGATTTGCCCCGGCGCTTAGAGTCCTGGCCAACAAGACGACGGTATCGTCTCCCTTGCCTTCGCGCGTCACCACCCGCCAGCCCGGCGTGCGTTCGAGCAGGGTGGTGATAGGCCACTGCTCCGAGACCAGGACGTGGTCGATTTGGTACTTATCCAGGAGCTTGAGCGGTTCCTGGAAGCGCATGATATCGAGAAAATCCCCCAGCACGCCGTGAGATTCGAAGGTGTCAAAACGCGTATCGAGCATGGGCGACTTGTAATTGAAGTCCATCATGCCGCCCAGCGAGTCCTGATTGTAGGTTCTCCACGACGGCTGAATGGATGCGATGGTTTGCAGAGGGAACTTCATGGCCAGACCTTCCTGAAGCGCGGCCTCTGACGGGAAGAGGATCACCATAGCCCACAGCGCGCCGGCCACGAATAGCGCGTTCACCGCCGGAATCGTCTTTTCATTCGGCTTGGCAAAAAAGCTTCGCGCCACGTCGACTGTGAGCAACGGCATGGTAAGCACGCAGGCGAGGAAGGTGAAACGCACATGATCGAAGGCGGCGAACCAGGCGAAGAAGAGGAACCCCAGTTCATGCATCTTCCACTTTCGCCCGCGAATGCAGTTGGCGACAATCATAAGCCCAATTGCCAGCAAGACCGCTTCGCCGCGAACGGTGCCAAGATTCAAGGGTTCCCATTCCTGGACGGTGCCAATGTTCAACTTCTGGTTCACCATCATGTCGAACGGGTTCCAGATCATCCGCCAGCCGTATGGGTTCAACAGGAGAGCCGCCACGCTGGCCAGGAACACCAGCAGCAGCCGCTTGCGGTCCTTGCTGGAATAGCCTACCTGTTCAAAGACGCCCTTCTTGAGCGAAAACATCCCACAGAGAATGTACAGCGCCAGCAAACCCAGGCCAATGATCCAGCTTCCGTGCAGGTTGATCCACACACAAAACAACGGCGGCAACAGCCACAGCAGACGAGTCTTGCCCCGCTCCGCAGCCTCCAGGATGGCCATCTCCGCGGACATCGCCAGGTAGGCGATCAAAATGGTTCGCGGCCCATCGTTCACCGTCATCAGCATAAAGCCCAGGATCGCCGTCCAAAATGCTGCCGCTCCGTGCCGCGTCTTCCAATAACTGCGGCAAAAAACAAACAAAAGATTGGCGCACAGGCCGATCGCGGTGACGAGATAGACGCCCCTGAGCCCGAACGACAGGTAGCCAAGCCAGAACGGCATCTCGGAGAGCCATTCCGGGTCGATCCAACGCTCCCCGGCGACGGTGAAGGAATAGGGCTCGACGCGAATGAAGTGATGCGTCGTAGTGAGAATTCGCGCGTCCGCGAGGTGCCACCAGATATCCGGATCGCACAGTTGCAGCGCCGGCTTACCCAGGTTTCCCGTGAGCACCAGCACCAGCAGCATCAGCAGAGCTGCGTACATCGTTTCCCGTGCGAAGATGCGGTTAAAGGCGCGGACAAGAAGACCGGCTGTTCCAACTGCAACGGGGCTGGCAACCGTTGTCTCCTGTTCAGCCTGTGGGGCATCCATGCCAATACGATACACGCAGGTTATGCGCAGTGGGAATGGAAGCGTTGGAGACGCGAGAGCCTTGGGCGGCCGGAACCGCGAGCTTGAAACCACGGCAAGCGCGTCTTTTCATCGGCGACTTGAAGGGCTGGAGGCAGGATGAAGGTCCGGGCAAGCGATTGCGCTGCGTCAGGCCAGAAACATGCAATCGCCGTAGCTGAAGAAGCGGTACTTTTGCTGAACCGCGTGGGCGTAGGCCGCCAGCACCGGCTCGCGGCCGGCAAAGGCGCTCACCAGCATGAGCAGGCTCGACTGGGGCAGATGGAAGTTGGTGAGCAGCGCGCTCACCAGCCGGAACTCGAAGCCAGGTGCGATGAAGATGTCCGTCTCGCCGGAATGGGGCGCGAGTTGGCCGCCGGCGCCTTGCAGTGCGGCCGCCTCCAGCGTGCGCACTACCGTGGTGCCGACGGCCACAATGCGCTGGCCCTCGCTCCGGGCGCAGTTGACTGCGTCCGCGGCGGCGGCGGATAGAGTGTACCGCTCGCGATGCAGCCGGACCTCGTCCAGCCGGTCCACGCGCAGCGGCGCAAAGGTGCCCAGTCCAACGTGCAGGGTGACCCGCGCAACTTGAACGCCCTTGGCAACCAGCGCGTCCAACACGGACGGAGTAAAGTGCAGCCCTGCCGTGGGCGCGGCCACCGAACCGGGCTCGCGAGCGAATACAGTCTGGTAGCGCTCGCGGTCCGTGTCCGCATCATCGCGGCGGATGTAGGGCGGCAGGGGAACATGGCCGATTCGATCGAGGACGGCGAAGAAATCCTTCACCGGCTCGAAGCGCAGAAGCCGCTCGCCGAATTCTCCGCGCTCCAGAACCTCCGCTTCGAGGGCGGTCTCGCCGGACAAAGCGGGAAAGACAAGGCGTTCGCCGATGGCGACCTTTCTGCCCGGCCGCACCAGGGTGCGCCAGAGGTTCTCGCCGGCTGGCTCGGTGAGTAGGACTTCGATTCGGCCAGTTGGCTGTTGCTGAGCGGAGACTGGTCGAGATTCGTGGTTTCCCACCCTTGCGCCAGAGAAAAGGCGCAAGGATGGGGCACCCAGCATTTGTGGGTCAGCCGGCACGGGAAAAACTGCGTTTGCGGTACGGCGGGCGTAGAGGCGCGCCGGAATGACGCGTGTCTCGTTCAAAACCAGCAGGTCGCTGGGTTTGAGCAGCGACGGGAACTCGGCAAACTGCGCATCCCGCAAAGCGCCGGTCGAGCGATCCATCACCAGCATGCAGCTCTCTCCCCGCCTGGCCGGCGGCTGCTGGGCAATCAACTCCGGGGGCAGGTCGAAGTCGAAGTCGGCAACGCGAAGGCCGGTCACGATCCCGCCTTCTTGAAGTACTCCAGCGCCCGCAGCCGTGCGCATTCGATGGCCGCATTGAGCTCCGCTCTTTTGCCTTCAAAATCCTCTGAGGGTAAGTCTGCGGGAACCCGCGTCCATGGCCCCCAACTGACGACAATCCGCGTGAAGGGCTTGGGCACCAGGAAGCGGTCCCAGGAACGGATCGTCCAGGCTCGCTCGGGCTGCAGGTGAAAGGCGCCAATGGGCGCGCCGGTCATCTGCGCCAGCTTGATGGGGCCCATCTTGGTTTGGTGAATGGGTCCACGCGGGCCGTCGGCGGTAAAGATGGCCGGTTTGCAGCTTTCAATGACCTGCTTGAGCCCCAACAGCCCCTCGCGCGCGCCGCGGGAACTGGAGCCGCGCACCGCCCTGTAGCCGAAGAGCCCAAGAATGCGCGTAATCAACTCGCCGTCGAAGCTGCGGCTGATAAGGATGGTGGCGTGGGTCGAGCGGAAATATATGGTGCAGGGCAGTACGCACTGGTGCCAGAAGCAGAAGACCTCAGGCCCCGCACCCCGGCCGAAGAACAGGGGAGTAACGCCCTCGGCGGCAATGACTTCGAAGCGCCAGGTGCGGCTGACGATCCAAAGAAGCGCCCACACCACGCGCGGAACCACAGTCAGCACCAAGCGCTGGAGGAGCGTGAATCTGGGTTTGTCTTCGCCGGTCACTCTTTCGATCTTAGCGGAGGATCGGGGCTATCCCACAGAAGGTGGTCAGGAGTATCGCAGCCAGCGCAGCAATTCAGGCAGCGTGGCTCGCTTGCCATACATCAGAATCCCCACGCGATACAGGCGCGAAGAGATCCAGAGCACGCCCCAGATGCTCAGAATCATGAGTCCGATGGAGGCCGCGAATTGCCAAACCGGCGGCATCTCGATGCCCATGCGCGGGAGCATGACGAAGGGCGCGGTGGGCGGGAAGAGCGATGCGGCAATGGCCCACGCCGAGTTGGGATTGCCGAGAATCATGGGAAGAATGCCGAAGCTGAGCCAGACGGGCACGGCCGCTAGCGGCAAAAACATCTGCAGTTCCTGCGCCGTCTCGCAGGTCGAGGCCAAGCCTGAGAAGAAGGCGCTGTAGAGAAAGAAACCAAGCAGGAAATACACCGGAAAGAGGAGGCCCTCGGCCAAGGAGAAGTGGAGCGCAAAGTCGCCGGTGAGCAAAGTCGGCGCCAGCGCCGAGCCGGTCAGCAGCAGCGCCATCACCACCCAAATAGCGATCTGCGTCAGCCCCACGGCGCCCACCCCCAGCAGTTTGCCAGTAAGCAAGTCGTCAGGGCGGGCGATGGCCAGCATCACCTCGAAGATGCGCGAAGTCTTTTCCTCGACGATGGAGCGGGCCATGTCCATGCCGTAAAGCAGAATAGGCATGGTGAGCAGAAAAGCCATGGCAAAAGCCTTTTGGAAGGACGCCATTCCATTGCTTTTGGTGGACTTGCCCTCCTTGTTCAGCTGGAGGGTCTCGATCGGGACCCGCTTCAGCAGGGCATCGGCTTCGGCCTGCTTCATGCCCCCGGCGGTAAGCCGCTCATGCACCAGGGCGCGATTCAGGGCACCCTTCAGCCGGTCGTCATTGGCGGGGTCGGCGGCCGATTCAGAGACATAGGTAGCGGTCACCGCGCCGCTGGCGGAACTCTCGATCGAGAGCAGGCCGTCGATGGTCTTGTTCTGGACTTGTTCTCGCAGCGCGGCGCGATCCTGCGCGGTCGCCGGAGCCACCACGTCCACGCTGAACTTAGCGTCCTTGTCGTCCACCAGTTGGCGGCGAATCTCGTTGGCGAGCGGTGCGCTACCGGCGGCAATCGCCACATGCTTGCCCGCGCCGGAGTTGCGGCTGGTGTAATAACTAGCGCCAAGCATCGCCGCGATCAGCAGCGGAAGCAGCACCGTGGAAAACCGGAAGGCCCGTCCGCGTATCTGCTCCAGGTATTCGCGCCGCGCAATCAGAAGAATGTTACGCATGGGCCTTGCCTCCCACGGTTTGGATGAAGATCTCTTCGAGCGACGGCTCAACCAACTCGAAACGATAGATCGTCGCCGCGGCCGCGGCCTCGCGCAGCAGCTTTTGCGCGTCGCCGTGCGGCTTGAGCTCGATCTCGGCGTGGCCGGAGAAGTTCTTCGCTTCGGCAATCTCCTCGCTATTCAAAAAAGCGGAGCTTCCCTCGAACTCGACGATCGCATGGTTGCGTTCATAGCGGCTCTTGATTTCGCGCAGATTGCCGGCCAGCACGGCCTCGCCATGGTCGATCAGGCAGATCGCGTCGCAGAGCTTTTCCACCTGTTCCATGCGGTGCGTCGAGAAGAGAATCGCCTTGCCCTGGGCCTTGAGTTCCAGCAGCGTGCGTTCCACCAGCACCGCGTTTACGGGGTCGAGGCCGCTGAAGGGCTCGTCCATGACGATGAGCTCAGGATCGTGCAGGAGCATGGCGATGAACTGTATTTTCTGCTGCATGCCCTTGGAGAGTTCCTGGGTCTTCTTGTGCAGCGCATCGGCGATCTCGATGCGGCCAGCCCATGCGGTGGCCCGCTTGCGCGCCTCTTCGGCCTGGAGGCCATGCAACTGGCCGAAAAAGACCAGTTGGTCGAGAACCTTCATCTTCTTGTAGAGGCCGCGCTCTTCGGGCAGATAGCCCACGCGCTCAAGGCTCTTGCGCTCGAATGGCTTTTCGAAGAGGCCGATCCGGCCCGAGTCGGGAACCGTGATGCCCATCATCATGCGAATGGTGCTGGTCTTGCCCGCCCCGTTCGGCCCCAGCAGGCCGAAGATCTGGCCCGCTCCAATCGACAGGCTCAAGTTGCGCACGGCAACTTTGTTCTCGTAGGCTTTGGTCACTCCCGCGAGTTCGACAACTGGCATGGATTCTCCCGCCGCTCATTCGCGGCAATCTGGCTCTCGTCAAACCGCGGGTGCGGCCTCTGGGCCAGTGTAGCAAAGCCCGCTTTGGGCAGATCTCGCCGTGATCGGAACCCGGCAAGGAGCACGAGAAGGTTCCCTTGGGCGAGCTCGGGGCGACCCACCAGCCCACGTTCAACCGGTTGCCTCCTGCGCGGCCGGGGGCTCGATTGTCCCAAATTGCACAGCTTTCGCCTGCCTTTCCCATGCAAAATGTCAACTAACACAAAAGTGGAATGAGGGGACACTAAAGTGTGATGAAAACCCAACTAAGGGCGGAGCCAAAGATCATGCTTTAAGGGTATATTGACAGGAGGATTGGCAAGGCGGGCGCGTGAAGCGCAGGTTCCCCGTGGGCAACTGGGCCGGGTTGTCTCTTGAGGAGATGTTGGAAGAGATTCAAGCGCGCGGTGGGAATTCAGGCCGTTTTGGGTGTTCGGGCGGATGATCCAGGCTGTTTTTTGGCGGTCCAGGAAGAATAGGTATACAATGGACTTTTGCCAAACCCTATTTCAGATGTAAAATTGTTTCTCTTGTGGAACTGACGTTCATGTGTTTGCCCGAACAGAAATGGGGATAGCGACATGGCGACCTTGCTGAAGATGTTCGACGGCGATTTCGATTTTATCAAGAGCGAGCCCCAGTCCGGGCCCGAGCACAAGCCCCAATCGATTGCGGAAGTCGATGTGCCGCAGGCAGTTCTCGAGGATCTGGCGCTAAAGACTCTCTATCTTTCGGGTTCGCTCTCCGTTCTTGAACTCTCTGAGAAGACCCGGCTCAGCTTCGCGGTGGCCGAGGAACTGTTTGCCCGCATGCGAACGGAGGCGCTCTGCCAGGTCACGGGAATGACCGGCACGATCCCTCATATTGCCATCACATCGCAGGGCAGAACGCGAGCACAGGATCTGATTGCCCAGAGTCATTACGCGGGCGCGGCGCCTGTGACCCTGGAGAGCTACGTCCGGCAGACGCGGAAGCAGAGCGCCCAGCATGTGGAGGTGCACGCTGCCGATGTGAAGCGCGCTTTTGCCCATCTGGTAATCGACGACGAGACGTTGCGTCAGTTCGGAACGGCGCTCAACTCCGGTGCTTCGATCTTTCTTTATGGTCCGGCGGGCGTCGGCAAGACCACCATGGCCGAAACCATGTCGCGGGTGGTTGCCGAAGATGAAGTGTGGATTCCGCACGCCGTGGAAGTGGACAATCAGGTCATCACTGTCTACGATCCGGCGATTCACAAGCGTGCGCTGGAGTCGGAACCCGATAACCATGACGACCGTTGGGTGCTCTGCCATCGCCCCGGAGTTCTGGTGGGCGGAGAACTGACGGGCGAGATGCTCGACCTGCAATTCAATACCACCACAAAATTCTATGTTGGCCCGCTGCAGATGAAAGCCAACAACGGGGTTCTGATCATCGACGACTTCGGACGGCAGCGGCTGCGCCCGGAAGAACTGCTGAACCGCTGGATCGTTCCCCTCGATCGCAGGATCGACTTCCTGACGCTGGCGGGAGGAAAGAAGATCGAGATTCCCTTCGAGATGCTGGTCGTCTTTGCATCCAATATGGATCCGGCTTCGCTGGTGGATGCCGCTTTCCTGCGCAGGATTCAAACCAAGGTGAGGATCGGCGCGGTCACCGACGAACAGTTCTGCGAGATCTTCCGCCGGGTTGCAAAAGACAGAGGAATCGACTTCGACCCCGGCGTCTTTTACGATCTGATCGATTTCATCCGCGGCACCCTGAAACAGGAGTTGCGCTCCTGCTATCCGCGCGACATTGTGAACCAGGTCATCTGGGCCGCGCGCTATGAAGGCAAGAAGCCGTATTTGGACCGCGCCGCCATTTCGCAGGCAGTCGCGGCTTACTTCCTGATCAAGTAGCAGGCAAACTTCGGGCTGGTCGATACAGCGGTATCGCAAGCGCCCTCAGCGCGCGTCGCGCCCTGGGGCAGGCGCACATTTTCACGGACAGTCAAACGCCATGGGTACCCCGCCCTTGCTGTCATCCTGAGTGAATTCTGCTTGCCTACCGCCGCTTGAACCGCTCGCCCGCCCGGCCTCTGCCCGCCTGGACCTTTCCATAGTGTGCGCCGGTGGAAGGGAATTCTCCGCAACAGACCGCCGCGCCTTCCACCGGGGGAAGGAAAAGCCCCCGGGCGGCGGGGAGAAAATTGAAGGTTACAAACGAGACGAGCCAGCCCGCGGTACAATGCTTGCGAATCCGGTACGGGAGGGTTTTCGTATGCGAATAAGAAACCATCGTTTGCTATCGGTTTCCTTGTTTGGGTTTGTGCTCGCGTTTGCAGGTATTTCCTTGCCCGCCGGCGCGCAGACGACTATCGCAAACGAATGGTCATGGGTCAGCGGGAGCAATACATTCATTTGTTGCAACAATAGCCTCTTTGGCCCCAGCGTGCCCAGGACGCCGGGTGCGCCAGTTCCTCGAAACATACCTGAAGGTCGGCAAGGTTCTTTATGGGGGCAAGCGACAAGCGGTCCAAGGATTGTCAGCAGCGCTAGCGCGCTCCCCTTGAGTTTTGAACGGAACCAGGGTCAAGCAGATGCACGGGTGGTGTTTCTATCTCGCGGCGCTGGCTACACTTTTTTCGCTGCGGATAGGGAAGCGGTTCTCGATCTTTTGAAGACCGCCCCTGAGCACACTGATCCAGATCGACTGGACAGGACTCGTTCCGGTGGACGGCAGCGCGCAGTCATCGAAGCCGACGAAATCCGGATGCAGTTTGTGGGCGCGTCAAACAAAATGAGGCTGACTGGCGAAGACCCCTTGCCCGGTACAGTGAACTATTTTCTCGGCAATGACTCTGCGAAATGGCATACGGGGATTCCGACATTCGGCCATGTCCAATATTGCGGCGTCTATCCGGGCATAGACCTTCTTTATTATGGCAGCCCAAGCAGATTGGAATTTGATTTTCAATTGGCTCCTGGGGCCTCTGCATCCAGTATTCGCCTTCATTTCGCCGGAGCGAAAGGAATCGAGTTGGAGCGAAACGGCAATCTTGCCGTATTTGCCGAGCATGGTCGTATCGGTTTCCGAAAGCCCCTGATCTACCAACTTGATTCCGGCAATACGAAGCATTTAGTTGAGGGCAGGTTTCGCAAGTTCCACGACGGCACGGTTGGATTTGAGCTCGGACGGTACGACCGCACACGCTCATTGGTCATCGATCCAATTCTCGATTATTCAACTTATTTGGGATTTGTAAGCGCCATCGAGGGCATCGCCGTCGATTCGGCTGGCGAGGCTTATGTAACCGGCACTGTGTCGAGTGCTTCTAACGGTGGAGTACCCACAACCACCGGCAGCTATCAGCCAAGCTTTCCTGCCGCTGGAAAGAGCGACCCAGTCCCGGTGGGAAAGTCGGGCCTCGTCTTCGCAGCAGCGTTTGTCGCCAAGTTCAACAGCGCAGGCACGGCGCTTCTCTACTGCACATATCTCTCCGGTTCTGAAAATGACGCGGCCAATGCAATCGCCGTCGATGCCGCAGGTGACGCCTATGTGGCTGGAGCGACGGCCTCAACGGATTTTCCTGTGACCACGGGCTCTTTTCAGACCTCCAACCATGCTGGCAAATTTGGTACAGGTTTCGTTACGGAGCTCAACAGTTCGGGCTCCGGACTGATTTATTCCACCTTTCTGGGCGGTTCGCAGGAAGCTTCAATAAACGGGATCACAATTGACAACTCGGGCAATGCGTTTGTCGCGGGTTTCACAACCGACCTCGACTTTCCGGTGACTCCAGGAGCGTTTCAATCCACGAGTCCGGCGAATCCGATCGTTGGAGAGACGGGCTTCGTCACCAAACTCGCCGCCGGTGGCCGAAAGTTGCTGTATTCGACATATCTCGGAGGCAGCAAGTGGGACCAGCCGAACGGCATTGCCATTGACCCAACCGGGAACGCCTATATTGCGGGCGGAACCCGGTCCCCGGATTTCCCGATCACGCCGGGCGCCTTCCAGTCGATGAACAAGACCACGATTTTTGATTTCGAGGGAGGAGGCTTTGTCAGCAAGCTGAATCCTTCCGGAACTGCGCTGGTTTACTCCACTTATCTCAACGGTAGCTTCCTGGATACGGCTTACGCCATCGCTGTTGATGCGGAAACCAACGCTTACGTTACGGGCTTTGCAACTTCATCTGACTTTCCGACGACGCCAGGGGTTTTCCAGCCTTCCTTGGCTCTCAGCCTGTATGACATTGAGTTGCTTGAAATGTCGAATGTATTCATTACGAAACTGAACCCTGCTGGCTCAGGCCTGGTTTATTCAACGTTCCTGGGCGGCGACGAATCTTACAATCCATTCCCATACGGCGACAGTGGATACAGTATTGCGGTCGATAACAGCGGGAATGCGTACATTGCCGGCAGCACGGAAGATATTGATTTTCCACTCTCGGCGACCCCACTTCAATCGCAAAACATCGCTCAATTAGTCTCAGGCGGCCTGGCGGGATTCGTAACGAAGATCAATCCCACCGCATCTCAAATTCTTTACTCGACTTATTTGACCGGCAGCGGCAGCCAGGAGTCAGAATTCAGTCTCGGCTGGGTGAACGGCGTCGCGCTCGACGGCTCGCAGAATGTTTATGCGGCTGGTTTCACAGCTTCGACGGACTTTCCGACTACCTTGGGGGCATTCCAGACGCAGAGTGGATCTGCCAGCTACACAGGGGATGCAGCCTTCGTAACGAAGTTCGACAATACAGAGATGCAACAGCTTCCCTTGACGACAACGACCGTAGCAGCAAGCCCAAATCCGCAGATGAACGGACAGCCCGTGACCTTCATCGCAACAGTTCGATCCTCGTCGGGAAACACACCTACAGGAACCGTTGGATTCACTTATCTGGGTCTTTTCCCGGGTGGCGCTCCTTATGCGTTTGGTCCATGGAATACTGTGAGTCTGGATGCTACCGGCACGGGAACGTTCACGACGTCTTCACTCGCATCGGGTCCGATATCGGTCGTGGCCTACTATCTCGGTGATGCAGAGAATTCGCCGAGCTACGGCTCAGCAACAGAAACTGTCAACCAGATTCCCACGACCGCTGCCGTTACTGCGAACACGCCCTCGGCTCCCTATGGGACGCCCATCACCTTTACCGCGACTGTTTTGGAAACCTCTTCGGGCAAACCTGCGCAAGGGTCCGTCTACTTCATTTCAGGCGGAATCGTGTACCAGACTTCTGCGCTCAATAGTGCAGGACAGGCGACTTGGTCGAGCGGGACAGGTGGGCCAGCCCTGGCAATAGGTTCCGAGGAAACTACTGTCGAATTCTTCACACTCAAGGGAAGCCCAGACCAGGCTAGTCAGGCATCGACCTCAGTCACTATCACAGCCTTGGGCGCCACTGCGGCCCCGACGTTCTCGCCCGCCGCTGGAACCTATTCCACAACGCTGTACGTGACTCTTAGCTGCGCGACGAATGGCGCAGCAATTTATTACACCACTGACGGAAGTACGCCGACTGTGGGGAGCTTAGAGTATCTGGCCGGATTACCGATATTGGTTAGTACCAGCCAAACAGTTCAAGCTATTGCCATAGCTCCCGGCGATTCGGCCAGCCCAGTCGTTGCTGCTGCGTATCAGATAAGCCTGCCCGCGCCGGACTTCTCGCTGACGGCCTCTCCGGCAACGTTTGCAGTAACCGCCGGACAAAGCGGAACAACCACGGTAACGGTTACGCCGACACATGGATTCAATTCGGCAGTTTCGTTCAGCTGCTCAGGGCTGCCCACCGGAGCTTCGTGCAGCTTCTCCCCGGCAACCGTGACGCCGTCGGGCGCGGCGGCTTCGACTATGCTGACGGTGAGCACCTTAACAACGACGGGGGCTCTTCACCGCCCAACCAGCCCGTTGTTTCCGACTGCGGCGCTGGCGGCCGTCATATGCTTCCTCGGCTGGAAAAGGCGGTGTCGCTTGCAGTCCTTGCTCTTGCTGGCAGTGGCCTTCGCCGGGCTGGCGCTGGTCTCCGGTTGTGGCGGGAGCAGCGGCGGCGGAGGGGGAGGGAACGGCGGCGGTGGTGGAGGCGGAGGCTCGACGCCCATTACCTCGACTGTCACCGTGGCCGCGACGTCGGGATCGCTGCAGCACACCACCACCTTCACGCTCACGGTGGATTAGGTAATCTTTTGCAAGGTACTTGCGGGGCAGCCGGCATTGCCTCAGGGGCTAAAGCCCGGTCATTTTTTGGCCGTTTGCGGCACGGCTAAAGCCGTGCCCTTTCAACGCTGTTGGGCATGTGGGCTCTTTCCTGGGACTGAAGCCCCAGGCTCCCTTTGGAAGTTGCGATATGCAGCTCAAGTCCCTCCAAAAGCTGCGGATGCGGCGCGGGCCGACGCCGTTCGGTGTGCACTTTTGACCACTCAGGGGGAGAATCCGCCGTTCGCTGCATGGGCTTTGGCTTGACCGGGGGGTGCGGTTACCCTACAAGTGCATTTTCAGACTCTGGATTTCCACCGTGGAATCCGGGGCTTGGGCCGGGCGGGCAAACCGGGGTTCCCGGCGATGGGTCTTTATCGCCGGGGTGGTCGACCAGAGCCGGCGGCTACTCTAGAATTCTGAGGAGACAGCAAGTTATGCCCAAAGCGATCAAGTATGCCGAGAAAGCCGCCGTCTACGCGGCCAGGGGAGCGTGGGTAGTTTTTGAGCGGCTGAACCGCATCAGCCCGAATCCCTCGTTCACGCCCAAGTGGAGCGACAAGCCGCTGCAGAAGAGCTATCAGAAGGAGAAGCCGCCGCTGGGCTGGCCGCGCACCACGGACTCGCTTTGCCCCAAGTGCGTGCCCGAGATTCGCAAGCAGATTCTGGACGGCAAGCTGCCCTACGAAGTGCTGCTCAACGAGAAGGTGGGCGAGATCAAGGCACAGATCGTCGAGCGCGATGGCAAGATCCTGATGGTGAAGGACTGCCCCAAGCATGGGCACTTCGAAGACGTGATGTCGATGGACCCGGCCTTCTTCAAGCACCTGGAAGAGAGCTTCCCCGGCCGCGACGTGCGCGCGCACAACGACAAGCGGCTGCACAACCACGGCACGTCTACGGTGACTCATGGACGCGGCGCGGTGCTAACCATCGACCTGACCAATCGCTGCAACATGATGTGCGATCCGTGCTTCATGGACGCGAATCAGGTGGGGTTCGTACACGAACTGACGTGGGACGAGATCAAGACCATGCTGGACAACGCCATCACCCTGAAGCCGAAGCGGCAGATGAGTGTGCAGTTCAGCGGCGGCGAGCCGACGCTCTCACCTTACTTCCTTGACGCGGTGGCCTATTGCCGCAAGGTGGGCTACAACAGCGTGCAGGCAGCCTCGAATGGAATTGAGTTCGCCAAGAGCAAAGAGCTGTGCCGCGCCGCCGCCGAAGCCGGCTTGCGCTACGTGTATCTGCAGTTCGACGGTATCGGCAACGCCGCCAACTCGCACCGCAAGGTGGGCAACCTCTTCGACGTGAAGTTGCAGGCCATCAACAACCTGCACGAAGCCGGCGTGGAAATTGTGCCGGTGACGACGATCATCAACGGCATCAACAACGAGCAGGTGGGGCGCATCATCCAGTTCGCGCTGGACAACCCCAAGAAGATCAGCTTCCTGAGCTTCCAGCCGGTGAGCTTTACGGGCCGCGACGAGGACATCACCGACGAGCGCCGCACCGTGCAGCGCTACACGCTCAGCCACATGGCGCACGACGTGAAGAAGCAGTGCGGCATCGGCGAGCCGGAGCGCGACTGGTTCCCCATCAGCTTCATGGCGACATTCAGCGACTGGGCCGACCTGATTCACGGGCCGCAGGCGGAGTGGGGCCAGCTCAGTTGCGGCTGCCATCCCAACTGCGGCATCGGCATGGCGCTGATGATCGACAAGGAGACCAAGGAAGCCGCTCCGGTAACAGCCTTCCTGAATATGGACAAGGTGGCCAAGGATCTGGCCAAGGTGAACGACGCGGCCCGCGGCAAGTGGCTCTCGGTGATCGGCTTCGGGCTAGCGCTGCTGCGCAATTACGATCCCTTCCAGGCGCCTACCCACTTCA
>Ga0326727_10014502_pt1 | contig 17154 bp, 25 predicted proteins | sample MB2enrmetagenome_FD_207643 | JGI IMG/M metagenome (GOLD analysis project Ga0326727, IMG submission 207643) | Lab enriched peat soil microbial communities from McLean, Ithaca, NY, United States - MB29MY | ecosystem: Environmental > Terrestrial > Soil > Wetlands > Peat | place: USA: New York...
CCGGATCGCCGTAGATTTCGAATCCATCCACTTTGCAGACTGCCGCAAGCTTGGGCACCCATTGCTGCACTGCGGGTCCCATGAAGTGCGCCTCGATGGCGCTCGCGTCCACATAGGTTTCCACCAGCCGGAACCGCTTGCCATCGGCCCCCGCGAACCACTCATATCCCAGCGTGCCGAGCTCTGCCGCGCTCACAGCGGTCATCGCCTGCGCAATTCTCGTGAACTCTGCGAGTTGCTCGCCGCTCACCGTGAAATTCACCTTCAGCCGAACCACTTGCTTCTCCATATCCGCTCCCCTTTTCCATGCCGCTTCGACCGGCCTTCTGTGACGCTAACATGTGCGCGCCGGCTTCGGATTAAGAATCAGCGTAGAATGGTAGATACGCAGCACGAGCCATTCGGCCCGCGCATGCACCCATCGGCGCTCCTGATTCATCCAACGGGGAGTGTCGCTCAGTGGGGGCGTCACGGTTTCGACGGGATCGATTGCGGCATGGGAGACATGTCGGGGTGTGGGCACCCGTAATCGCCTGCAAAACTAAAGTTGCCAACGATAATCTGGCACTTGCTGCTTAATTAAATAAGCAGCCGTCCTCCGCGGCTTTGCCTGTGGGCTGCGAGCGGGCGTCGCACAGCAGGCTGGTGGTTGCGGCTCGGTCCGTGTTGTAGCCACGAGATCATCGGACTAGTTTCCGGCGCATCTTGTCCGTTCTTAAGCGCCGGGAGCGAAACCAATCGAATCGGACACAGCATGGACTCTCCCGGCTGACAGCGATTTCGGACGCGGGTTCGACTCCCGCCGCCTCCACCAACTTTAAGCCGTTTTATTTCATAAGCTTACAGGTTCGGACGGAAAAATCGAGGCCAAACTGTACAGTCACTGTACAGTCGCCTTGAAAAGTTGCCCCAATTCAGCGATTCGAGCAGAATCTCGCTGAAGTCGGGGTGCTTATGCTTTCCGTCTATACCCGCCACCATCCAGACTGTAAGAATGCCGACGACAAAACCTGGCGTCGCTGCGGCTGCCCCAAGTGGATATGGGGATCGCTCGACGGCAAATTCATTCGCCAGAGCGCTCGGACCCATCGTTGGGAAGAAGCTGAAGAACTTCGCCGTCAGCTCAGCGAGGGCCTTGTGTCGGCCAGTCGTCCGCTTACAGTGCCCGTCCCGGCCATTGTTGTCGCACCGGCACCGCCGCCAATTGCAGATCCCGAACGGCCGAGAAAGCCGCGGGTAACGGTGGAGGCTGCAGTCAAAGCCTACCTGGCCGACGCGACAAGCCGCGGTGTGGCGCCCGCTACCCTCACCAAGCTCACCACCATCTTCCGCAAGCAGTTTCTTGCCTGGACGCGCATCGAGGGGATCGAATACCTGGATGAACTGGACCTGGACGCTCTGCTGAACTTCCGCAACACCTGGGAAGACGGTCCCCTCGCCAAGCAGAAAAAGCAGAGCCGCGTGATTGGGTTCTTCTGGGCATGCGTGCGGCGGCGCTACCTGACCGAGAACCCCGCCATCGGTCTCGGGAAGATCAAGGTCGTGCAGATCCCGACCGACTACTTCCCACCGGACGAATTCGAGCGGATCATCGCCGCAACCTACATCCGCCGGGGCGATCGCGGAGGCGGGGACGTAAAGGCGAATCAGATGAGGCTTCGCACCATGACCCTGCTGATGCGTTGGAGCGGGCTACGCATCCGCGATGCGGTGACTCTCGAACGGCATCGCCTAAATGGCGATAGCCTTCTGCTCTATCAGGCAAAGACCGGGACACCTGTCTATGTGCCGCTCCCCCCGCATGTCGTGGAGGCGCTCGAAAACATTCCGCCAGGCCCCAAGCCGAATCCCCGCTACTTCTTCTGGAGCGGCAATGGCGATCCAAAGAGCGCAGTAGCAGACTGGCAGAGAAGCTATCGCCGTCTGTTCACACTGGCCAACATAAAAAAGCCCGACGGTGAGGAAAAACGCTGCCACCCCCACATGTTCCGCGACACGTTTGCCGTGGAGATGCTTCTTGCCGGTGTCCCGATCGATCAGGTCTCCCTGCTGCTCGGCCACTCTTCAGTGAAGATCACGGAAAAAAGCTACTCTCCCTTCGTCAAGGCCAGACAGATTCAGCTTCAGGAAAGTGTTCGCAACGCCTGGAAGGTTGGTCCACCAGCCGGAAGAGGCCCAGAAAACGCTCCTTCGGCCTGCTCGCGTCCCGCCAATCGAACTGGCTGGCAGTTGATCCACTCCGACAGGAAGTCGAAAGCTACGGCATGAGGAATGCCGATTCAGTGCTTCCTGCCGCCCTTCACAAAATGGCAATTTGACCGAGCCCTGAATCGGGGCTACAAGTGACTTCGCGCGTTGAAAGCCGACCGGGGCGATTCATGTTCCGGCCGGGCTTGGCCACATTTTTTGCAAAACCTGCACAACATGCGAGGTGCAACATGGAACTCCAGCCACAAGTGGAAAGCGTTTCCATAGCTATTGGCCAACAGACCGCGTTTTGTGTGCCCGCACTTGAAAGGCATTACACCGTGTCGGAACTGGCAAAGCTCTGGTTCTTCAGCGAAAACACCATCCGGCGCCTTTTCAGCCAGGAACCGGGAGTGATCAAGCTTTCTCGTCAGCGCACCAGGGTCAAACGCGGCTACACCTCTATGAGGATTCCTGAACGAATCGCGCAACGGGTTCACCGCCGTTTGCAGGGAATCAATTGATTCCCTGCAACCTTCGCAACACCAAGAGACGCCGCTGTTTAACACTGCAACGAATTCATACGCGAGCATGATTCGTTCGCGAGTTTGACTGAGTTTTCAACTTAACCGATCCTCCAACTGCATTCGTGGAGGCATCTGCATGTTTAAGTCCAACGAGGATCTGACGAATCGGCTCAAGGCAACCGGCTATTTCATCGATCCGGTGATGACGAAGGTCGTTTACCTGGCGGCCAAGATGCAGAAACCTCTGCTGCTCGAAGGGCCCGCCGGCAGCGGCAAGACCCAGCTTGCCGTCTCGGTCGCCAAAGCAGCCGGAACGCATATCGAGCGGCTGCAATGCTACCGGGGCGTGACTGAGGACCAGGCCATCGGGAAGTTCGACGAAGGGCTGCAAAGGCTCTATATGGAGTTCGCGCGCGGTGACCATGCGGACTGGCAGAGCGTACAGGCGAACCTCAAAGGGCGCGATTTCTTCCGGGCGGGTCCCCTGATGCGCGCGCTTGAATGCGAGCGGCCGTGCGTTCTCCTTATTGACGAATTGGACAAGGTGGACGAGGGTTTCGAGGCCATGTTGCTTGAGATTCTTTCTGCCTGGCAGTTGTCGATCCCCGAGTTCGGCACGGTTGAAGCCAAGAGCATTCCCTTTGTCGTACTGACCAGCAACGAGGAACGCCGGTTGGGCGATCCCATCCGCCGGCGCAGCCTCTACGTGCGCGTCGAGCATCCTACGCCAGCCCGCGAAGCGGAGATCATCGCCAGCCGCACGCCCGACGCGGACGAGAGATTCCATCAAGAAATGGCGGGCATTGCGCTTTCGTTCCGCAATTATTCCCTCGAAAAGCCGCCGTCGGTCTCGGAGATGATCGACTTCGCCAACGCACTTCGGTTGCTTGGCACAGATCACGTGACGGAAGACCTGCGCGACGTGCTGTTGCCGTTCCTGGCGAAGACGGAGAAGGACCGCCGTCACCTGCTCTTGCGCGAAGGGTTCAAGAGCCTGCTCGACGATGGCGCGCGGTTCGCCGCCCGGCTCACGGTTCCGGAGGCGACGGAATGACGAAGAGAATCCTGCCTCTATTTCTTCTGTTCTTTGCCACACTGCCCTGCGCTTGTGCGCAGCCAGACGCATCTCAGGCGGAACGATGCGTGCAACGGTACGCAGCTCACTATCGGGTTTCACCCGAATTGATCGCCGCATTGATCGATGTTGAATCGCGCTGGAATCCACATGCCGTTTCGGACAAGGGCGCGATGGGGCTGATGCAACTGATGCCGGCGACGGCGCGGCGTTATGGAGCCATTCATCCATTCGACGTGGAAGAAAACATCGCGGCGGGTACACGTTATGTGACGGCGCTGATGTGGGAGTTTCATGGCGATATGAGGCTGGTGTCGGCGGCCTACTACGCAGGCGATCGCTGGATTCAAGAAAAGCGATTGAACTACAACAACCCGGATGTCGTGGCCTACGTCGAGGCCGTTCGGCTGAGATACACGATGCGCAAACGCGCATCGACAGGTATGCGAAGGAGGTAGGAGGAATGAAACATTTCGAAGTGTTCCTGGCGGTGATGTTGCTTCCACTGCCAGTGCTTGCAGCGGATCATGCCGTTCCGGCGCGGGTCGCCACGCTCACGATTGATCCGAAAGAAGTGACGATCCTGCATTTGCGCCCGGAGTTCGAGTCGTCGATCCGGATGCCTGAGGAGGTCACTTCCGTGATCCTGGGCAGTCCGGGCGCATTCAAGGCCGAACACAACGAGGGAGAGCCGCAGTATGTCTACGTCAAGCCCATCACCAAGGAACCGGCGCAATCGAACCTGCTGATCGCAACCAAGTCCGGCCAGCACGTGACGATTGAGTTGATCAGCGCTGGCGTGAGCACCACAAGCGACACACCCCCGGTTGACTTCCTGATCGAGTACCGTACGGCACGCAGTTTTCTGGTTGCTGGCGATACGCTTGGACCGATAGCGCAGAAGACCACGGACAAAAGCCAGGAGCGGAAGACGAGTTCGCGCACCGCGGAGCGATCATCCGGCGCCGGCGATGCGCCCAGGTCGGCAATTGATGAGGCGTTCGCGCTACAGACGCAGATCAATGCTCCTGAGTGGACAAAGTGGGAGGGCCGGCAGATCGAAACCTCTGTCGGCCAAGTCCGGCAGTGGAAGAACGAGACGGTGGTCGCTTACTCAATCTTCAACAACTCGGACGCCTCGGTCGAGATTGTGCCGCCACAGATCCAGATTGCCGGGCGCAAACCGGACAAAAAGAAATCGAAGAAGAGTAAGGGCATTCTCTCCGACCAGATGGAGATACGCGATTACAAGCTCAGCACGACGCGGCTCGAACCGGGGGCGCGCGCCGACGGCGTGGTCGTCTTCGACCGGCCCAATTTCAAAGAGTCCACCGAACAACTCTTTCTCCAAATAGCGCAAGCGGATCAGGTCGACCGGCCGATTCTGATCCGGCTTCCGTTCACTCCATCAATTTCATCCGACAACCAGTAGAAAGGGGCAATCGACTATGAGCATCAACGACAGCATCGGAAACAGCACCATTGGCTCGACTGCTCCGGCTGAAGGCACTGCGGAGCCGGGCGTATCTCAAGGAGTCGGGATCGATCAAGAACAGCCTGCGAAAGGTTCGTCAGCATTTGCAGCGCGGGCAAACAAAAGTGCCTCGGAAGGCTTGAGCAAAGGCAAACTGCTTCTTCTTGGCGGCGGGCTTGTGGTTGCGGTTCTCTTCTTCATCATTACGGCAATTGCAGGCCATACGCCCAAGAAGCAGATTGCGGTAAAGCCACAGTCGCAGCAACAGAGGCAGACAGAAACGAAGCCAGCCAAGGGGAGCGTCACGCCTGTGATGGACACTGTGCGTACCGCGGCGCCAGACAATTCGGCCGGCCAGCTTGGCCCAGGCGACATCCGGAGGACACGCGCATCGACGGGTCCGACGGCGCCCCAATCGAGTTCAGACACAACGGAGAAGCCTGCTACGGCAAAGCCACGAGCCGGGCGCACGCTGGCGAGCGTGCCTACGTTCGAGCAGACGCAACAAAAGTGGGAGGACCCCGCACCTTATGGGGAAGCATCGAATCAACCCACTGCGCAGAACCAGCAGCAAAACGCATTGAAGGAGCCATCACTCGTCTTTGTGCGAAGCGTGACGCAGAATTCATCCGGGACGCTTTCAAAGACGAGCGCCAGTGACGATGTGACGCCGCAGTTAGACCTCACACCTGGAACACGTATCGAGGCAAAGCTCGAAACGCAGATCTCAAGCGCGGTACTGACGCCGGTTGTGGCCGTGGTCGAGTACACCTATGCGATCGGCGACAGGATCGTCATACCCGCTGGTGCGCGCGTTTATGGTTCGCTCCAGCAGGCCGATCGCAGCGGGCTGGTCAGCGTGAAGTTCGACGAGGTCGAATTGCTGGACGGCGCCAGAGAGAAGATCGAAGCCGTGGGCACAGGACTCGATCTCGGGCCGATCAAAGGCAGCGTCTACGGGAAGAACACCGGCAAGAACTTCCTGGTTCGAGCTGCATCCGGCATCGGCTCTGTGCTTGCCGAGATAGCCGGAAACAACTCGAGCGCCGCGTTTTCCGAAAGCGATATGCTGCGGGAGCGGCTCGCCGAGAATATTGGCACAGCGGGTGATACGGAGATGATGAGCTTGAACGCCAATAGCCGCGTTGTCGTGTCCGTGCCCGCCGATACGAAGATCTACATCGTCTTTACCAGGCACACCGAGAACACCGCAGAGCTTCACAAGGTCGCACCGGCCGTCCAATAAGACCCCGGTAGTCGCTGCGAGCCCTGGCTTCGGCCAGGGCATTTTTATGGCCGAAAGATAACGATGAAATGCGAGGATGGTTTTCGTAGTGCGTTGCCTAGTCGAGGAAAGATCGCTCCCGTTGCCTCAATGTGCGTTTGAGGCAAATCGCTTCAAATTCCTCGTCGCGCATTTGAGGAATTGTCGATCCGGATGCCTCATTGTGCGTTTGAGGCAAATTGCGTGAAATTCCTCATCACGCATTTGAGGAATTATCGATCCCGTTGCCTCAATGTGCGTTTGAGGCATATTGCTTCAAATTCCTCAACACGCACTTGAGGCATTATCGATCCCGCTGCCTCATTGTGCGTTTGAGGCATATTCGCGGAGCGATCTTGCTCCAGCGGCTACGGATGAATCAGGGAGTACTTTCCGCAACGGCGGCACATGAAGGTCTGCGCCCAGTCCGAATGGAGGAGCGGATAGACCTCGCGGTTGTAGTGGGCGATTCTGCGGAAATGGAAAAGCATGCCCAAGAAAAGCATCAAGCCTAAGCAAAATAGGAATGTTACTGCGCCTTCAAGGGATTCTGTCTTTTGCGGATGCTGCAATATCCCACGAAAGCCTGCGATACCCCAAAAGACACAAAAGAACATTGCGAATCCCCAACCGAACAATGCTCGTACATAATTACGAGGAGACGGCGGTGAGGCGACTTTCGCTGTGAAGGACTGGCTGACACCGGAGGTGAAACGTCCGGAGAAGCTGCGGGTGCCCTGTTCGTATAGCAGGGACAGAGCGACGATCTCGGGGCTACCGCACTGCTCGCACCGATACGCCATCACTTGTCCAGTGGCCGCCATCGTTCTCCTCCTGATCTGGCTGCGGCAGATCCAGAATTCCTTCCATCAAGGATTCTAGCCCTTTGGCGAGTCGGGAACTATAGAAAACACGCGTTTCTTATCACTTCTCACCACTCTTCCTACGCACCTAGATATTGATGCGATCGGTGACGGGGATTCACGCGGCAATTTGACGGAATTTCGATTCGCACTCATTCTCTCGTTCGACACGGATGCCGAGAGCAACCGCGTCCAGGAGAGAAAACGTATGAGAACCGCATTGGCCTTCTGGCGGCGCGGACCTGCGGCCGCTACATCCACCACACTCGTACTCCACCGCCCGGCGGAGATTAACTGGCTGCACATCGCGCTGAAAATTGCTCTGAGCTTTATGCTCCTTGGCAATCTCATGGCGCCCTTCGCGGCCAGGGCTCAAAACCTCGGAACAAGCCCGCAGTTCGGCCAGGCCGTGCAGGGCCAGCAGGCGACTACAGTCGAGGGCACCGTCCTCAATATCGTCAACTGGGGCTGCAACGTCATCGCGCCGGTTATCGCCGTTGCCTGCCTTGGCGTTGCCGGTTGGCACTTCAAGAGCGGTCGCGGCTACATGGGCTGGGGAGTCACCGGCGTTGCTCTGATGGTGATCTCCGGACTCGGACGCATGGCCGAGGGCTTCATCACTCAAGCGCAAGGCATTCAGTAAGGAGAGCCGGATGCCTGTGCCGCAATTCCTTCTCGACCTGTTGCAACTGCTGTTCGATCTGGCGGTTCCCGCGGCGTTCTGCACTCTGGCCGCCGCGGGCGTCAGCCTTCGGCAGGAGGGTGGAATCAATTTCCACATCAACGGCCGGGCGGGCAAATGGATTCTGTGGACGGTTGTTCTTCTTACAATCCCACAGCTTCTCTCATGGATTGCAGCGCAGGGCATTCATGTTCCTTCGGCGAGCGGATCGGTTGGAACAAGCTGGCTCGCCAGTATGGAAACGGTCTTCAAGAACTTCGTGAACCAGATTGTTGTTGCACGGCTGGTTCCGGTAATAGCAGCGTATTTCGTCCTTAAAGCGACGCTCGACGTGGCAGGTGGAGAGAATCCGCTCTCATCGATACTTGCCGCGCTTTTCCTGATGTCGATCTCGGCGACGATCGAGTTGCTTCAAGGTTGGAACTCGGGCGGCGAATACGCCACGACCGACATGCTTGCTTCTCTTTGGAACTACATCGCCGGTCAGATTATGCCGGCCGCGGGAGGACTGGCCTGTGTAGGCGCGGTCATCAACTATGTACGGCACAGGCCGTGGGTGCGGCTGATCTTTGCCGCGATTGCCTTTCTGAGTTTGAGTGGGCTGTTGGCGTTGTTCAAGGCCATGGCGGCCTGAGGAGATGCGATGAGTCTCGATGGTGCAATCACGAACCTCGCCTCCTGGGCCGGCAACGTGATGATGCCGACTATGGCTGGAGGGTTCTTTGCAGCGGCAGTCTACCGCTACAGCAAGGGAGGCCAGTTCGAGCAGTTACTATACGGGGGTTTCGCATCGCTGATGTGTTCAGGGATGCTCCGCGCGTTGGAGGGATTTGTCCAACACGCCGGGCCGACCAGCGCGGACGGTTTCTGGATGGCGACGATGAGCCTGGTGAACTGGGTCGCCAACGTGATTCTTCCGGTATTCGCTCTGACCCAACTTGCCGCAATGGCCTTGCATATGGGCGGCGTGGTCTCGGAGATCTATCCAGGCTCGACCTGGATCAGGAAGTTCGTGGCTGCAATCGCCGCGTTGATGGTTTCAGGAATGGTGCGATTGGCGGAGTCGATGGTCACGCACGCGCACGGCATCTGAGGAGTTATGTATGAGTCTCGATTTGACGCCTGTTCACCGCAATCTTCATACCAAGGTGACGTTTCTTGGACTGGAGTTCGAGGACTTGATTCTGGTGCTGGCGCTTGCCGCTCTGATGAATCTACTTGCGCACTTCGTAAGCGGCAATGCGCACGTCTTCGGGATGCCGCTCAACATTTTTATGGAGTTCATCGTGCCGGCGCTGGCGGTGCCGTTTCTGATTCTTTTCAAATACGGACGCCCGCGCGGTTACCTCACGGACCTGATGCGTTCGTTTTTTGCTCCAAAGGCGTGGTGCGCGCTTGAGCGAGATTCTGAGTTGACGCAGGCTTATCTGGTCGAAGAGGAGGACTAGCCGATGCAGGCCGCGATCAAAAACATGACCGATGGATCGGTCGCGCTCAAGCTCGACGCCGATGCAGCGCGGGCGGTCTTTGCAAGCGTTCTCTTCGCCGCGCGTTTCCACGAGGGGATCTCGCCGCTCGCCCGGATAGCCAAAGAGGAATTGGAGCGCGGCAACCAGAAGACGACCAGACGAGGTGAACCATGCCGATGACGTATGCAGAGCACGAAAGAAAGAAGAAGTCGCCGGCAGTCTGCGAGCTGTTTTCCCTGCGGGATCTTCCCGAAGGCGAGAACATCATGGTCCGCACCAACGGCGCCTTCGTTGCGGGCTACGAGTTGCGCGGCATCCTTGGGTACTTCGCCACGGACGGCGACCGCAATCAGACCAAGGCGATGCTGGAGGCGCTCTTTCGAAGTGTGCCTGATGTCAGTATGCGCATCCAGTTCCGCTACGAGATCTCGGAACGCCTGGGCGACCTGTTCGACAACTACGTCAACGAACAGCGCGCCAGTCAGCCGGAGGTGACGGCGCTCGATGCGCACCGGCTGCGGATGTGGCGCGAGAAGGAGCAAGCCGGCTATTTCTTCGAGAACCGGTTGCAGGTCTACTACATCTGGGACCCGCGCATTCATGCCAAGCTCTATCACTCGGCTGAACAGAATCGCAAGCTGGGCGGCTTCACGCTAAGTCAGGCCAAGGCCATCCAGCGCGCGCGCAAGGAACACGAGACTTATCGCGCGGAATTCGAGTCGATCCTGCGCGGCATCGAGGGATCGATGGAGGCGGCCAACCTTGGTTCGCGCCGGCTCACGACGCAGGAACTCTTTGAGGCACTGAAGCATGCCCAGCATCCGACACGCCGTGATCACCGGTCAGCCGCCGCTCGTGGCGAATCGGCCAGCGGCAGCCGGTGCGGGTGAAATTCGTCACCTACGCCGGGACAATGCAGGAGACCTGCCTGCGGCTGATGGGCAAGAAGATGCTCGTCGCGCTGATGCTGGAGGGCAAGTTCTCGGGCGAAGGCCTGATGGCGCTCGATGCCGACGAAGACCTGATGAGCGCGATGGCGCGCGAGTTGGTCGAAAAGGCCGGAGTCGGGGAATCGGCGGATCTGGTCTGGCGACAACTTGAGAAGGAGCGCGGCCAACTCGTGCCTCAGCCTCCTCCACCAATCCAGCAGGAAAGCGATTCGCTGCTCGATTTGCCGGACTTCGTGGTTTCAAATACGTCATCGAATTATGATGCCATCCATCTAGTCGAACCCGTCAGGTCCGAAATCAAGAACACGCCCTGGCCGGCGACGGCAGTTCCCGTGCAGCTTAGCCTCTTTGGCTGAGATTGCGCGGAACTTCGAATCTCCCTTCTGTTTCACAACAAAGACGATCGAGGTGATCCTGTGACCCAAGAGAATCGCCCACCGCGAACCTTTGTCGAGTGGATGCTTCAGTTGCTCGAAGAGCGGTTTCCGTGGCTCGAAAAGACGGCCGACGAACAGATCAGCGGCGCCGATACCGTCGATCAACTGACCGACCTTCACCGGGAACTCAAGATCAGGCGCAGGACCAATCGACGGAATGGTGGGAAAAGCAAGAACTGGCTTCCAATCCACTGACGGATCGAGTCCCCTCTGCATTTCGAAATCTCTCTTTCCGCGAGAAATAGGCAGTGATACTCTCCCGCCAGGGAGAAGTAGTTCCGAGCGACGCCGGTCAATGCCGGTTCGCAATCAAGGCAACGCCAGAGCCAGCATATGCTGGCTCTCGGCGTCTTCGGAGGCTTTTATGCCGAAGGGACCATTCCCCCTAGACGAGTTCACGCCGACCAAGTTTTCGACAGCGGCAGACAAAGCCGAGTTTGGCAACCATTTCCTACGCTTCATCGAGACCGAGTGGGCGCAGGCGTTATTCACCAAGGACTTCTATCACCGCTTGTCGATGTGCTTCGGGCACATTGCACGCTGCGATCGCGCAACTTTCTATGAGACATGGTTCACGACGGACCATGACCGGTTGCGCTTCCTTGAGAAGGCGCTCAAATGGCCGTGCTGGGGCGATCCCGAGTACACCTTTTCCGATGTCGAGCGCGCAATCCAGCAGGAAGTGCGCAAGCGTAACTTTCTGGCTCGCTATCAACTGCGTGTAGCCGAAGCGGAGCGCGCGAGCGAGATGGAGACGCTCAGGCGTCTGGAAACCAAATATCGTGTTCCCGCCAATCGAACGGACGATGCCGGCGCGACAACCGCTGATTTAGCTATAGCTGCACCGTCGTCGCCTGCGGTCGAAAGAACGCCAGTTCAAGCCAGCCTGTTCTGAAATTCGCAAACAATCCTTATCAACCATTTCTGCCCGTCAGGGGCAGACAGGAGACGACCGATATGGCCACTCTGAAAGTGGAAGCCCTGCCGCGCGAGTTCTATTTCAACGGCACGCGCATTCCCGATCCCGCGCCGCAGATGACGGCCGAGGAAATCCGCGATTTGCTCACACCGACCTACCCGGAGATCGCCACAGCCACACTGACCGGGCCGGAGGATACCGGAACCACACTCCGCTATACTTTCAGCCGCGCTATCGGCTCAAAGGGGTGAGCCGTGGCCCGGCGCTCAATGACGAGAGAAGAGCTCGCTGCTTTGTTCATGGCCAAAGCCGGCGAGGCTCCTCCCGCTGCCAACCTGATTCTGGCGAGGCATCTCCAATGCAAGGAATCATGCGACCTATCGAGCGCCATCGCAGAGGCCACTCAGCGCTATGCCGGGACAGACAGGACTCTGCTGCAGGCGCCACCAGAACTGCTTTCGCCACTGGCGTAATGACGTTGGCGCCCGCATTCAGCCAGGCACTGCCGTCCCTTGTTGGCGTTCGCGCCGACTACACCCACGAAACCAACCGGGAACTGCTCTTCCAGTTGTGCGCCGCGCTGGTGCGCGAGGAACTGGGCGATCAGAATACTTGGAAGCAGGCTGGCGGCAGCGCAATCCGATTCGCGCAAACCGCAATGGCGCGTGGAATCGGCGACGAGCGCGACAAACTTCTTACGCGCAATGTCGAGTATCACCTGCAGGTCAGCGACGCGCTGGAGCGGTACGGCGAGGACGCACAACTTGGCTCGGGGAGGCTTGCCGTCCTAATCGAGTGCGGGGGATCGGGCTATCTGAAGATCGGCCCTGCGATCGAAGCAATGGAAGCGGAAGCCGAAGGGCTGGGAGCGGCATTCTACTGGACGTTGACTCACGCTCTCTACAAGGTCATGCGCCTCTATAACCATGACGACGCACTGATGTACGAAGAGCAAATGCACGAATACGCAGCCGAGGACGACGAAGAAAACCAGGGTCAGTATGAGTTCCCGGAGGTAGAGAAGGCTCTGCCCGAGTGCATCCGGAAGACGCTCAAGCGCGATTTCCGCGAAGGCAAGGCGTGCGACCGGGAACTGCTGCGACTGCATCGCAAAGGGCGCTTCAAGGACTGGATCGGCCGGTTGCGCCGCATCGAACAACTCGCGCGGCTTCCCCTGAAGCAATCAAGGGAATACCTCGAAGAGGGCCACTACGACCAGCCGCCATTGCCATGCCTGCTCGTTTGCTACAAAGAGCAAGATGCCATCGTAGCCTGTTTCGACGAAGAGAGCCAGTCGATGCTCGAATGCACATCGGAACCTGCGCTCTGCGCCATCTTCTCGCCGGCCAATCCAGGCGAAGTGCGCAATGCGCTGCGGATTGTAGCGCGCTTCATTCAGATCAACACGGAACTGTTTTCGCTTGTCGAATCGATTCATGAGGGCCATCATGCAGATACATCTTTCGATCGGTCAGAATCACTGCTTCGAGCTGCGTGAGGCTCTGCTCGTCTACCGCGACCGTCAATCGAGCTTCATCACCAGGCATGACGTTCTGGTCCAAAAGAGCGGGCCACACACGCTCGGTCCGGCGCAGCCTCTCACCCTCGCGTTCGTCGAGTCTCTGATGCGTTCGCTCGGCGGCAGCGTCCAGGCCGAGGTATTGCCGGCGAACATTCTTGCCAAAGCGGATCGCATGATCGTCTGGTGGACTCCGGCGCGACGCCGGCAGATGTTCTACGAGAACGCCGAAGGCAAGGCCTCTGATTTGAACGGCCGCATCTTCCCGCAGCCCCCTATGGTTTGGAAGGTAGCGAGCGGCGAGTTGAGCATTCGGGCGCTTCCCGTAAACAAACGGCCCCAAGCCACGACGACTCTTGCCGTGGCCCCTTTCTGGAATCTCTCGGACGACGGCCGTGTCTGCACCGGCACGATGCGACGGCCTGAGAGCGCAACGGTCGCGGCGATCCCGGCTTGGGAGCGCGGCTTCTACGAAAGCGCCTTTACGCACGCAAACGTCGGCCGCCTCACGCGCCATAAGGGCGGATTCGAGGGTCTTTGGGAATCGCTCAAGGGTAAGCGCAGGCGTTTCCCAACCGAGTCATTGATTCAGTTGCCGCAGACACTCGAGCAATTCGTGCGCGGAGAGCAGGGCAGTCATGCGCATTGAACACATACTCTCCCTTCGCGCCGATGCGCGCAGACCGATTCGTGTTCTCGTCGTTGGAGCCGGAGGTACGGGAAGCGCCATCACGATGGGGTTGCCGTATCTCGATCAGGCTCTGCGCGTCTGGGGACGATTTGCCGGACTTGAAGTTCTTCTGATGGACGCCGACACGGTTTCCGAAACCAACTGCATCCGTCAGCCGTTTTCGATCTCCGACATCGGGCTGAGCAAGGCGACAGTACTCGTCAATCGCATCAACCTCTTCTGGGGAACAAACTGGAAGGCCGAGCCGAGAAACTTCGACGAGCGGACCTTCGAGAGAATTCAGGATACCTCGATCGATTTCCTCATCGGCTGCGTTGACAGCCGCGCGGCGCGTAGCATCATCGCGCGTTCACTTGTGAAGTCAAATAACCGCACCGCCTATTGGCTCGATCTCGGCAACAACGCCGCAAGCGGACAGTTCATTCTTGGTCAGCCGTGGAACGCGCGCAACCGGCGTTCGGCGGAAAGGCTGCGCACGGTGAACGAGCTGTATCCGGAGATCGCCGACGTCAAGGCTGGCGAAGACCCGCTTCCGAGTTGCTCGGCTGTCGAGGCTCTCGAACGCCAGGAGCCGTTTATCAATCAAACGCTCGCCGCAAGTGCTCTGACGATGCTTGCGCGCCTCTTACGTTACGGAAAGATCGAGCACCACGGCGGCTTCTATAATGCCGCAACTGGCAAATTGACTGCGCTCCCGATCGATCCGGCGCTCTGGCGGAAGACCCGCCTTCGCAACCGGAAGATGCAAGCAAAACTGCCGACTCGATGAATTCCACCGAGAATTCAAAAACTTCCACCCAATCCACAACGAGGAGTTCTCATGTTCAAGGAGCTTGTTCCCATTCTGCGCAGTCGCGCCGTGCTCATGACGGTTACTGCGCTCGACGACGATCAGATTCGCGTCAATGTCGTTCCCAAAAAGATGAAGGACGGCGACCATGACGCCCTCACCACGCCGCTGAGCGTGACCGGCACGGCCGAAGAACTGGACGCGCAACTCGCGGCCACCCTGGTTGGCTTTGTGGCGTCGCATCTTCAGATGAAGAATGCTCTCGAAAAGGCAAAGGCCGATATGGACGCCGCCACCAAGGCTGCGCAGGCCGAGGCGCGCGCCAAGTCAAAGACAACGCCCAACAGGACGCCGACGAAAGTCGATACCGCACCGGCCACAACTGTCGTTCAAACGACAGAACCGGCAAAGCCCGCTCCCACCAAGCCCGCTTCGCTCTTCGACGTTCCCGCGCCTGTCGACGACGAAGACGATCCCACCAGCGACGAAGGCTACACCAGCGAACCCGAAGAGAGCGAAGAATTGGACGAAGCCGCCTGATTGCCGTCGGCGGCCGCAGTCCTGGCGTTTTATCCACACATTATCCACAACCGCGCACCACGAGTGGACATGTCGGGCGGGCTTACTCCTACGTGCAGCTTGTCATGTAACCAATGATGATTGTGTGGTTTATAGATATTCTGGCTCAACTCCACAACGGCTTAGCGTGGAACGGACCGCCGCCAGGATTCCTCACTTGGAGCAGCAGCATGGACTTTCGTTATATATTCGCCTATCCTCTTTTTATGTTCCAGGGACCCTCAACGCGGAAGACCTTTGTTGTGGCTTGCAAGAAATGCCTCCGGGACGTCCCGACCGGCGTGGCCGAATTCCCGTTTCAATCGATCATTGTGGAGTGCGCGTTGTGCGGCGAAAAGCGCCGCTATCTGCCGTCAGAGGTGTTCCTTGGGTGGGCCGATCAACTGGTGGCGCGCCAGAAACGGGCCGGGGGAGCTGATGTTCGATCCCGACGCCAACATGCTCCGCTGTCAACCGGGGAACGATGTACCTGATACCAGAAATCGGCAGCAGATCGATGAACAGTCGCCGACTTTTCAGTCCCTCGTCATCGCCGCCGGCAACCCGGCATCGGAGCGCGGTGTGCATTTCGCGATGCCGCGGCCTCTCAGAAATCGCTTTGTCCATCTCGAACTCGAAGCCGACCTGAGCGACTGGTGCAGGTGGGCCGTGGGCGCGGGTGTGCGACCGGAGATCATTGCCTTTCTGCGCTTCAAGCCGGACCTGTTGCACGCAGCCGACACAACCTCGGACGCCAATGCCTGGGCAAGGTCAAGTTCAGGGATGTCGTCCGGCTCAACTTCTTCAATTGGATGGAGAACACAGATCTCCTCGTTCCGGAACGGTTCGTCGAGTCCGCGCAAGCGAAGGCGTTTGATTGGCCCGCCGTTCGTCTGCCCGATCAGATCTGCGCTGAGGACCATGAAGCGCCCTCCCCGCACACGAACTGTTGTTCCCGCCTGAAACTCCGTTGTCATGGTCAGTCTAATAGCAACAATCTCTTTCAGTTACGTCGGTTTGCTCGAATTGTACCGCGCTGAAGTGACAGCTCATATCCGAAACAGTACAACCGCCAATAAAGACTGCGAGATGCAGAATGCCGACGCACGACGGGTGCGGCTGTTCCGCCGTTGCGAGTGGTCTCCTAAAGCTGCAGGATTCCTCATCCCTCTCCCAGCGCGCAAGCCCACCAAAGCCAATCAGGAGGCAACCATGAGACTCCGCCGGAATCAACTCTGCCCGATCCACCGCTCCCACTTCTGCTGCGGAAGAGAGCAAATCCCAAGAGAAAAGTGCCAGCGCAGGATGGGCATCCGCCGGATCGAGGACCCTCAACATCCCAGGGGATACCGGGAACTTCGCTCCAGCGGCGAGATGCGGAAGCTCCTCGACCGGAAGATTGTCGCCCAGAACGGCAAATGCGCACTCTGCAATGGACAGTTCACCAATTACAGCGACGTGGTACCCGACCACATCCATCCCCGGGGCATGGACGGAGCTTGGCGAGACGATCATCCGGACAATATTCAGGCCGTCCACTGGTGGTGTAACGGGGAAAAGGGATCGAGCAGAGGGTGATCTCTGGCCGGTGCACTATATTCTCTCGCTCCATGGCCGGATAGATCCTGAAACCCGCAAACGTGATCCACATCACGCTGGGATAAAGAAGTTGCCTTCGGCGTTTATGGGTACGAATTTGCGGAGTTTCATTGGCTCGTTCGGTAGGACACCGAATGTGCGAGTGAAACC
>Ga0326727_10014504_pt1 | contig 17154 bp, 6 predicted proteins | sample MB2enrmetagenome_FD_207643 | JGI IMG/M metagenome (GOLD analysis project Ga0326727, IMG submission 207643) | Lab enriched peat soil microbial communities from McLean, Ithaca, NY, United States - MB29MY | ecosystem: Environmental > Terrestrial > Soil > Wetlands > Peat | place: USA: New York...
GTCACGCTGAGGCTGATATTGCTCAACGTGCTTGAGCTGATGTTCTGGAGCGTCACCGGCTGCGCGGCGCTGGGATTGTTGACGTCGTCGCTCGGGAAGGTCAGCGAAAGGGGGGAGACGATGCCCGCCGCCAGGATCACCGTCACGCTGGCGGTGGAGGTGTTGCCCGTCCCGGCGTTCGAGGAGTTGACCGTCACGTTATTCGTAATAGCTCCGGCGGTCACACTCGTCCCCACCATATTCACTGAAAAGGTGCACGACGTGGACGCCGCCAGGCTCGCCCCCGCGAGACTTACCGTGGACCCGCCCGCCGCCGCCGTAATCGTGCCGCCGCACGTCCCGCTCACCCCGTTCGGCGTTGCCACCGCAATCCCCGCCGGCAACGTGTCCGTAAATCCAATCCCGTTCACCGTCAGGTTCACGTTGGGATTCGTCACAACAAAGGTGAGAGGCGTGACGCCCGAAACCGCAATGGTCGAAGCCCCGAAGGATTTCGCAATGGAAGGTGGATTGTAAACGGTGAGCGCGGCGGAAGCCGTGTTCCCTGTCCCGCCGTTCGTCGAGGTCACGGTGACGGTGTTGTTCTTCAACCCGTCCACCGTCCCTTGCACGTTCACCGTGAGGGTGCAGTTGGTGCCCTGGTTCAAGTACCCGCCGCTCAGGCTGACGGTCGACGAACCCGCTACCGCGCTGAGAGAGGACTCGCCGCAGAACCCGCTCACCCCGTTGGGCGTCGCCACCACCAAGCCCGCCGGCAGCGCGTCCGTAAAGGCGATGCCGTTCAGCAGCACGGCGTTGGCCGAGGGATTGGTGATAGTAAAGGTCAGCGACGAGGTCCCATTCACCGCAATACTCCCCGCCCCAAACGACTTCGTGATAACCGGCGGCGCCACCACGGTGAGGCTGGCCGAAGCCGTACTCCCCACGCCAAACTCGTTCGAGTTGATCGTGCCGGTGGTGTCGTTCTCCGTGCCCGCGGCGGTCCCCTGAACGTTCACTGCCAAGGTGCACGTCGCGCCAGCCGCCACCGTCCCTCCGGACAAGCTGAGCGCGGAACTTCCCGCCGTCGCGGTCGCCGTCCCGCCGCAGGTGTTGGTCAGGCCGTTGGGCGTGGCCACCAGCAACCCCGAAGGCAGGGTGTTGGTGAAGCCCACGCCGGTAATCGATATCGCCGAGCTGTTGTTGGTGACCACAAAGGTCAAGGAGGTTGTGCCGTTCAGCGCTACCGAGGCCGCCCCAAAGGCAGCCGTCAGCGTGGGCGGCGTCCCCACCGTCAGCGTGGCGCTGGCCGTGTTCCCCGTCCCGCCCGTCGTGGAAGTCACGCTGACGCTGTTATTCTTGGCGCCCGCCGTGCTCCCCGTCACATTCAACGTGATGGTGCAGTTGTTGCCCGGACTCGCCGATCCGCCGTTCATGCTCACACTGCCGGAACCTGCGGTGGCGAATATGTTGCCGTCACCGCACGACCCGCTGAGGTTGCTGGGCGTCGCCACCACCAAGCCGGCCGGGAAGGTGTCCGTGAAGGCGATCCCGTTCAAGGCCACCGTATTGGTGGAGGGATTGGTGATGACGAGAGTGAGTGTTGTGGTTCCGCCCACGAGCACGGTGGGTGCTCCAAAGGATTTCGTTATGGAGGGCGGCGCCGCGCCGGTGCCTGACAAGGTTACGGTCTGAGGTGAGCCCGCGGCGTTGTCATTGATGGTCACGGTGCCCGTAAACGTGCCGGCCGCGGTGGGCGTAAAGGTCACATCAATGGTGCAAGTGTTTCCCTCAGCAATCATGCCGCCCGTGTAGGGGCAGGAGGTGGCGGTGGTGGCAAAGGCGAAGTTGCCGCTGATGGTAAGGCTGGAAATGAGCAGGGTCCCCGTACCGTTATTCGTAAGCGTCACGCTTTGGGAAGAACTGGTGGAGTTTACTGCCTGAGGCGCAACAAAGGTGATGCCGGAGGAGGAGAGATTCACGCCCGGCGCGCTGACGGAAGATATCATGGTGACAAAGGCGTTGTAAACTCCAGATCCTCCCATGCTGGTCTGGAAAGCGCCGGGGGTTATGGGGAAATTGTTTGAATTGGTTTGTCCGGTCACGTAGGCGTTGCCCGAGGCATCCAAGGCGATGCCGTAGGCGTAGTCGTAATTGCTGCCGCCCAAGTAGGTGGAAAAGAGCAGGGCGGAACCTGTCGAATTGAATGCCGAGACAAACGCGTTCGTATAACCCGCCAATGTCGGATAGAGGGGATTCATTTTGGGAAAGTTGGTCGAACTTGTATAGCCCACTACATAGGCGTTGCCAGAGGAATCAACGGCGATTTGGCTGCCGGTATCGCTATTGTTGCCTCCCAGGTAGGTGGAATAGATCAGTGCTGAGCCGGTGGAATTCAGGGCCGAGACAAACGCATTCTGGCCACCCGCCAAAGTCATATAGAGAGGGTTCTTGGTGGGAAAGTTAGCGGAACTGGTGGACCCGGTCACGTAAGCGTTGCCAGAGGAATCAACTGCGATCCCGTTTGCGGAGTCGGTGCCGCTGCCGCCCAGGTAGGTGGAATAGACCAAGGTCTGCGCTGGAGTGGAGGCAAACGGATTCAGCTTGGCCGCGAAGGCATTTTCAGAGCCTGCGAGGCCTGAGGTGTTGGGGGCGCCCCCGGTGGAAAAGTTTTGATTGGCGGGCAAAGTGGGGAAGTTGGTTGAAGTGGCGTACCCGGCCACATAGACATTGCCCGAAGAGTCCAAGGCAATGCCGTCGGCGCCGTCAGATACGCTGCCGCCCAGATAGGTGGAGTACATCAAGCTGAGCGCGGAACCGCTCCAATTCAGGACGGAGACAAAGGCATTGATCGCATCTTCGCCTCCCAAGTTCGCCTGATATGGGTTCTTGGTAGGGAAATTCGTGGAGTCGGTTTCTCCGGTGATATAGACGTTGCCGGCGGAGTCTACGGCGATGCCGTTGCCATACTCATTCCAGTTCTTGTCATTGCCGCCCAGATAGGTGGAATAGACCAAGGCGGAGCCCGAGGGATTCAGTTCTGTTACGAAGGCGTTGCTATTACCCCCCAAAGTTGAGTTTGAGGACAGCGGATGCAGAGAGGGGAAATTGGTGGACGTAGCATAGCCCGTTACGTAGGCATTGCCGGAAGTATCCACGGCGATCCCGTAGCCTTCGTCGTCATTATTTCCTCCCAGATAAGTGGAATACACCAGGAAAGAGCCTGTCGAGTTCAGTTTGGAAATAAAAGTGTTGGTAGCACCGGAAGCATTCAAGGCCGACTGGTAGGGCGTGCCGGCGGTGGGGAAGTCGATGGAACTGGTGAGCCCGGTCACATAGGCATTGCAGGAAGAATCCATGGCAACAGATATGCCAATGTCGCCTCCGCTGCCGCCCAGGTAGGTGGAATAGACCAGGACGGGGTCAATGACCAGTGGCCGCGAGTGGTCGTAAGGGCCCACCTCGAAGCGGATCTGGTTATCGGCCGCGAGCACGAAATGGCCGTCAAGGAATTGGCGATTGGTGATTGGTGATTGGTGATTGCTGATTGCCGATTGTCGATTGTCGATTGCCGAGTTTCGAATTTCTAGTTTCGAATTTTGAGTTTCGCTCTGAACTCTCGACTGTTGACTATCGACTGTCGACTGCTCCTGGTACACCACCGGCTTGTGGAAGACCAACTCACCGCCGTCGGTGGGGACAACCAAATCGCCATTCGCGGCGATTCGTAGGGGCGCATCGCGATGCGCCCCGGGCGGTTCGCGAACCGCCCCTACGGCCATCGGCCCGTCGGTCTCGACCGCCAGGTGGATCGAGCCCGGGTCGCCGCCGGGCGCTACCACGAAATCATATTCCAGTTGCCCGCCCTGGTTGCCGTAATAGACCAGGTCAATTCCGGGATAAACCTGCGCGTAGCGGACCTGGGCGTAGGTGGGAGCATTTCTGACCCACTTGGCGGGGTCATTGCCAATAAAATAGTTGCTCTTCCCGCTCAGTTCTGCGGATCCCGTCACCTTCGCGTCCGGGTTGGCGCTCAGGAGTTTCATTCTAAGGACGGAGTCCTTGGTCATTGGTCCTTGGTCATTGGTGGCCCTTGATGGACGGTTTTCGAATCTCGATTTTCGAGTTTCGTTTTCTGCCTTCTGCTTTCCGCCTTCTGCCTTCTGTAATTTCAGCACCGCCTCATCGCCCGTCAGGAACAATCCATAACCGTGACCGCGCGAGAGGTATTTCACCTGCGAATCGGTCTGGCCGGCGTTGGCTTCAAAGCTGAGGGGCAAATGGCCGTAATTCGCGGCCACCGCAGTGGCGGGGCAGGAATTGGCCGGCGCGCTGATGCCGGTACCGCTCAACGCGATTACCGCGGGGGTGGCAACTCCTACGTAGTTGATGGTCACCGCGCCCGTCTGAGGCCCCACCGTGGTGGGGGTGAACGTGATCGTAATGTTGCAGGGGGAGCCCGGCGCCACCGAAGTGCCGCAGTTATTGGTCTCGCTGAAGGGGCCGGAAGCGACAATACTCGTAATGGGCAAATTGCCGGTGCCGTTATTGGCAAGGGATTCCGTCCGCGGGCCGCTGGTGGTGTTCACCACCTGGTTGTCGAAATTCAGGCTGGTGACCGAAAGTGCAGCGGTGGGCGCTGTCCCCGTTCCCGTCAAGCTAATGCTCTGGGGGCTGCCGGAAGCATTGTCAGTGAACGAAAAGACGCCGGGGGTGACAACTCCGGTTGCCGTGGGCGAGAAGGTGAAATTGAGGGTGCAGGAGGCGCCGGGCAGCAGGGTTTGTCCATCGGTATTGCAGGTGCCGCCGCTCGCGAGCGCGAAGGGTGGGTTACCGGAAGAGAAGTAAAAGTTGGTGATGCGGAGTGAAGACGCCGTGCCGATGTTGGTGATGGTCAAGGTTTGGGGAGCGCTCGTGGTGCCCTGTGGCTGGTTTCCGAATTGGACCGGGCTGGGGGAGAAAGATATACCCACGGCGGGTGGAGCGCCGGTGATCCTGGCGGCAAAGGCGTTGGCCACACCCCCGCCGAAGGTGGTTTGAAAGGCGCCGGTAGTGGCGGGGAAATTGGTGGAAGCGGTGCCTCCCACAATGTAGGAGTTGCCGAAGGAATCCAGCGCCACGCTGAAGGCGCCGTCATCCCCGCCGCCTCCAAAATAGGTGGAGAAGGTAAGGGAATTGCCGGTGGGGTTCAGGATGGCCACAAAAGCGTCGCCGCAGGCCAGATTGGGGGTCTGGCAGGGAATGGTGCCTCCCCCGAACGACTGCAAGGGGTTCACGGTGGGGAAGTGGGTGGAATTGGTCATGCCGGCCAGCACGGCGTCGCCATAGGAATCAACGGCAATGCCCGCCGCCAGGTCATCGTTTTCGCCGCCCAGGTAAGTGGAATAGAGCAGGGACGCGGCGCCGGACTGGGTGGTGTCCAACTTGGCCACGAAGGCGTTGCCGCAGGCGATTCCGGAGTTCGTGCATCCGGAGGTGGTGCTCTTCAGGGCCGTTTGGAACGCGCCTGTCGAGGTGGGGAAATTGCTGGAATCCGTGCCGCCGCTGACGTAGGTTTTGCCGGACAAGTCCACCGCGATCCCCACGCCGCCATCCTCACCACTGCCGCCCAGGTAAGTCGAGTACAAAAGTCCGCTAAGGTTGGAGTTCAGTTCGGTCACAAAAGCATCGCCGCAAACCGGCGCCTTGGTGCCCGGACTGCACGCCGTTCCGCCGCCTCCCAACGCCGATTGGTAGGCGTTCATGGTGGGAAAGTTCGTCGAAGTCGTACTCCCGGTCACATAAACATTGCCGGAGGAGTCTACGGTAATGCCGAAGGCCTGATCGACGCCGTTGCCGCCCAGCAGGGTGGAGTACAGCAGCGAGTCATAGTCGTCGGTGGCGGTGGTGTTGAACTCGGCCACCCAGGCATTTTGAGTACCGTTAAGGCGCGTCTGGAATGCGCCCTCCGTGGTTGGAAAGCAACAGTATGAGGCGGTGCTGCCGGTGACGTAGACGTAGCCAGGGGAAGCCACGGCAACACCGAAGCCCGATTCCAAGCCGTTGTAAGAGACGTCTTGCGAGTGGGCGGTAGAAGCCTTGTGACCGGCGGTGAAAGCCTGGTGACCTGTCGCGACATCGTCTTCCAGCTCGGCCCCGAAATAGGTTGAATAGAGGAGGGTGTTTCCGGCGGGACCGATCTCGGTGAGGAACGCGGCCTGGCCTTCATACAGGTATCGCTGATAGGCATTGGAAGTGGTCGGGAAATTGTCCGATTGAGTCAAACCTGTTACGTAGGCGTCCCCAGAGGAGTCGACAGCGATCATGCGGCTCTCATCGTCGGTACTCCCGCCCAGGTAAGTTGAGTAGACAAGGGCAGTGCCGTCGGGGCTGAGCTTGGTGACGAAAGCATTGTTCGTGCCACCGCCGAAAGTGGTCTGCGGAGCGTTGGCCGAAAGCGGAAAATCGACGGAACTGGTTTGGCCGGAGATGTAGGCGCTGCAATTTATATCCACGGCAATGCCGATGCCGAGATCGGTGCCGGAACCGCCCAGGTAGGTGGAGTAGTTCAGGGCCGGATCGATGACGAGGGGGCGCGAGTGGTCGTAAGGGCCAACCTCGAAGCGGATCTGGTTTTCGGCCGTGAGGACAAAGCGGCCGTCAAGGAATTGCCGATTGTCGATTGCCGATTGCCGATTGCTGATTGCCGATTGTTGATTGCCGATTGCCCATTGCCGATTGTCGATTCTTGAATTTTGAATTTTGAATCTTGAATCTTGGGTTTCGTCCTGGACCCCTGACTCCTGACTCCTGGCTCCTGACTCCTGCTCTTGATACACCACCGGCTTGTGGAAGACCACTTCGCCGCCGTCGGTTTGGAGGACGAGGTTGCCGTCGGCATCGATTTGTAGCGGCGGTCTCCGACCGCCGTTCGGCGATGGGGACATCGCCGCTACATCCAGCGCGATCGCGCTGGGGTCCGCCCCCGGCGCTACGACAAAGTCATACTCCAGTTGCCCGCCCTGGTTGCCGTAATAAACCACGTCGATGCCGGGGTAAACATCCTGGTAGCGGACCTTGGCATAGGTGGGAGCCTGCTTCACCCACTTGCCAGGGTCATTACCGATAAAGTAGTTGCTCTTGCCAGGCAGTTCGTCCAGTCCCGCCACCTTGGCGGCAGTGTTGGCGCCCAGGAGTTTCATTCGTAAAACGGAGTCCGTTGTTAGTTGTCCGTTGTCCGTTGTCTGCGGTGCGATGCCTGTTGCCACAGAGGCTTCTGCCTTCTGCTTTCCGCTTTCTGCCTTCTGTAATTTCAACACCGCCTCATCGCCGGTCAGGAACAGGCCATAGCCGCGGCCGCGCGAGAGGAATTTCACCTGCGAATCCGTCTGGCCGGCGTTGGCCTCAAAGCTGAGGGGCAAATGGCCGTAATTCTCGACGAGCGACGTGCCACCGTTGGGGAAAGTGATGGGGCAGCCAGTGAGGGGGGCATTGATGCCGTTGCCGCTTAAATTGATGGTCTGGGGGCTGTTGGGTCCGGTGTAAGTGACGGTCACCGCGCCCGTCTGGGGCCCCAGCGAGGTCGGTGTGTAAGTAATGACGATGTTGCAGGTGGTTTGTGCCGCCAGCGAAGTGCCGCAGGTGTTGCTCACACCGAAGGGGCCGGACACCGTAATGCTGGTGATGGGCAGGGCTGAGGCGCCGAAGTTGCCGAAAGTTTCCGTGCGCGGGCCACTGGTGACGTTCTGCACCTGATTGCCGAAATTCACGCTGGTGGCGGAAAGTTGCGCCACATGCACTCCCGTGCCGATCAAAGTTACGGTTTGGATACTCCCGGCAAGATTGTTGGAATTGTCCGTGATGGTGAAGGTGGCACTTTCGGGTCCGTAGATCGACGGCGTGAACGTGATCGAGAAGGTGCAGTAACCGGCCGCGCCTAGCGACGCCCCACAATTGTTGGCGGTAACAACGAAATCACTAGCGTTGGGTCCAGTAATCGTGACTCCGCTGATAGAAAGAGGGTATCCGCCATTATTACTGAGGGACACGGTTCTCTGCATTGGAGTGCCCACCACCACGGAGCCAAAACCGAGCGAAGGAACTGTACTTTCTTCTACGTAGGCCACTGGGACTACGCCGGTACCCTCCACCGTAACGGTCTGCGGGCTGTTGGGAGCATCGTCAGTGACAGTGAGGGTGGCGCTGTCGTATCCCAGAACGTAGGAGTTGTAAGTCAGGTAGATGGAGCAACTGGCGTTCGGGGCCAGGGTGGCTTGGCAGTAATTGGACTCGCCGAAGTCCCCCGAGCCGAGCGAAATTGTGATGTTGCCGAGCGGCCCCGTTCCCGTATTGGTTAGCGTCAGCAACTGCTGTGTGCTGGTGTTCAGGAGTTGGTTGCCGAAGTTCACAGGGGAAGAGGAGAAGCTCGCTACTCCATCGGAAGCTCCTTGGCCATTCAGGGTAATCGTGGTGGGGCTGCCAACCGCGTCGCCACTTCCTGTAACCGTCAGCGTGGCGGTCTCCGGGCCGATGAGCGACGGCGTGAAGACGACGGAGATGCTGCAATCGGTCCCTCCCGAAACGGCGCTGGTGCACGTATTGGTCTGGGCAAAATCCGCGGCGTTGGTTCCGCCGAACGAGCTGTTCGAGACGGAGACGGTGAGAGGATTGGCGCTCATGTCGTGAACCAGCACGGTCTGCGCCGAACTCGGGCTGTGCTCAGCCTGCGCGGGAAACGTCACGGCCTGGGGGGTTACGGCCATGGCGGGTGTGGTGAGGGAGCTGATCTTGGCTAAGAAAAGGTAGTCTAAGCCTTGCGTGGTCTGGTAACCCCCCGCAATCACGGGAAAACCTGATGAGTAGGTTAGTCCGGCAACGTAGATGTTGGGCGTGGGCGTGGCGTTATCTACGGCGATGGTGTAGCCTTCCTCCTCATAGGTTCCGCCCAGGTAGGTGGAAAACAGGAGCGTGGGAGCGGAGGCGCCTCCGGGACTCAGCTCGGAAACGAAGGCGTTGGTGGCAGAGGATAATGTCAGACCGCCGGCCAGTAACGATTGCAGCGGGTACATCAGAGGGAGGTTACCCGCCTCGGTATAGCCCGTAACATAGGCGTCACCGGAGCTGTCTACGGCGATGCCAGAAATCTTGCCACAGGAGTCGACGCCCGAGCCCTGGTAATTGGTGCCCCCCATGTAGGTGGAGTAAACGTTGCTCCCGGTCGGGCTGAACTTGGCCACAAAGCCGGTCCAGGTGCATGCCGTGGGGTAGTAGCTCTGATAGGCAAGATTCGTGGGGAAGTCCCAGCCATCCGTGTAACCTGCCACGTATGCATTGCCGGCCGAATCTACCGCCACCCCCCCAACTTCGTTAGAGGCGTACCCGTAGTAACCTTCGAAATCGTTGTAAGTCCCTCCCAGATAGGTGGAGTAGACAAGGGCGGCTCCTGTGGAATTGAACTTGGTAACAAATGCTTTTTCTTCGGCGTTACCCTTGCTGCCTTGAAAAGGGCTCGGCGTGGTGGGGAAATTGGTGGAATACGTCGTGCCGGCCACAATCGCGTTGCCGGAGGAGTCCACGCCAATGCTGGCGCCATATTCATAGTCGTTACCCAGATAGGTACAGTAAACGAGCGAATTCACGCCGGTGTTAGCCGTGTTGATCTTCGCCACGAAAGCATTCTGCGTCCCGGCCAAGGTGCTCTGGTACGCGCCCGCGGTGGCGGGGAAATTGATGGATGTCGTGCTGCCCGTCACATAGACGATTCCGGTACTGCTTACGGCAATTCCTGAGCCGCTATCCGAGTAGCTGCCGCACAGGTAGGTGGAATAAACAATCTCGCTTCCGGCAGCATTCAACTCGGTCACAAACGCGCCGCGCGAGCCAAACAAGCTGCTCTCGTAGGCGCCCGAGGTGGTGGGAAAGTCCGCGGAGGTTGTTCCCCCCGTGACGTAAATGTCGCCGCTGGAGTCCAACGCGATTCCGCCGGCAGAGTCCGTCCCCGTCCCGCCTAGATAGGTGGAATAAAGCAGTGCGGTGCCCGTGGGGTTCATCTTGGCGATGAAGATGTTATCGGTTCCATGAAACTCATCGTTGAAGGAGGGGAGGGAATTCATGACCGGCAAAGTGGACACGTTGGTGCTACCCACAAGGTAGACGTCGCCACCGGAATCCACGGCGATACCGTTCGAGCCGGAGGTTACGGGAAAAGGAATGAAGGTGGAATAGCTGAGCGTGGGTAAAGCCAGGCTGGGATCGATGATCAGCGGTTTGCGATGGTCATAAGGGCCGAGGGCGAAGTGCACGCGATTCTGGGCGTCGAGGACAAAGGAGCCATCAAGAAATTTGCGATTGGCGATTGCCGAGTCCTGAATTTCGGATTTCGGATTTCGGATTCCGGACTCCTGTCTCCTGTCTCCTGGATCCTGCTCTTGATACACCACCGGCTTGCGGAAACGGATTTCGCCAACCTCCGTGGGGATCACCAGGTCGCCGTTCGAATCGATTTTGAGGGGCGTATGACCATGGGCGCTGGAAGCTTCACGCACCGCCTTCTGCCCACTGCCGACTGCCGACTGCCCACTGCCTTTTTGCCCGCCGGCATCAATGGCCAGCAAGATAGCGCGGGGGTCCGCCCCCGGCGATACCACAAGGTCATATTCCAGTTGCCCACTTTGGTTGCCGTAATAGACCAGGTCGATGCCGGGATAAACATTTCGATAGCGCACCTGCGAATAGGTGGGCAGGTTGGTGCGCCAGCGCTGGGGATCATTGCCGATGAAGTAGTTGACCTTGCCGGGGAGTTCATCCCCACCCGTGATGGAAGCCGCTGGATTCGCATAGACAAGCTGCAATTGCAGGGAAGTGTGGGAAGTCCCCGGGGGGGCACTGCCCGGCACGCGGGAATCCGGCCCGGCCCCCGGCTTTCCCCCAGCCGCTTTCGGGATATCCACCACCGCCGCACTCGGCGTGAGGAAGAGCGCGTAGCCGCGTCCGTGGGAGAGGAACTTTACCTGGGGATTGCTCTGCCCCAGATTGGGCTCAAAGCTGAGGGGAAGCTTGCCGTAAGAGGCTAGTTGGTGTGCCTGGGCGGCGTCGGGGACTGGCGGAGGGGGCGCGGGAGAACGTCCGGCCCCCGGGGGAGAGGGCTGATTTGTCCCGGCCACGCTGGGCGCCGTGCGTCCACCTGACGCTTGGCCCCAGGCTAGAGAAGTCATGACTGCCCAGGCCGCCAGGGGCACAATAATATTGCTGCCCCGGTTCCGCGACAAGATTCGCCGGAATCGCATAGAAGCCTCCACTCGGAATGCTCAACAGCATGCGGGGCGCTGGCCCCTATTTTCGAGGATCTGAACCCTCAAAGAGCAAGACCGCGAACGATAGCTAAACGATAGAAATGTCTCGGTGTTAAAGCTGAACACGGCATTGTGCCACTCCCCCCAAACCGTGTCAATACCCGCTAAGGCGTTTTTCTTGATCTGGAAAGGAATCAGCCCCCAGGGCAAGTTACATGTCAGTCACATGGAAAAAGGGTTAAGACCGGGGTATTTCAAACGTCGGGGGCCAAAAATCGGCATAAATGAATCCGCGGAGCGAGGATCGCGAGTAGAGGACAAAATGACTGAATCTAAAAGTCCAAGGCGGCGTTGCCCCCCTCCAGATTTCCGGGTCGAGGTCGAAGAACGTGAGTTAGGATGGAAGAGTAAAGGGACCCCTCGCGCGGGTTAGCCCCACAGGCTTGTTCTGCATGAGGTTGAACACTTGCAGAGGCGGAGGTTAGACATCTTGTCCACCATTTGACTGTGTTGACTCGGGCATATGGTCACCCCGCGCTCGGTATTTTTGTCTTAAAACTAAGCTGTCGACCTCCTGACCGTGACGCGCCATGGAGCCTCGCGGCACCTTGTCCCGACCTCATTGCGCGGGGAGACCCATTTCACCTATAATGTTCCGGGACCCCAAAGAATCGGGATTTACACAATGCCCTCAGCCATCGTCCAAAAACTTCAGGAAGAGATTCAAACGCTGGAGCACGAGCTGAACTGCGAACTGCCCAAAGAGCTGAAACGCGCCCGCGCCTTGGGTGACCTGAGCGAAAACGCTGAGTACCACATGGCGAAGCAGCGCCAGGATTACGTCAGCGCGCGGCTGTGCCAGCTCAAGCAGCGACTGGCGGACCTTTCGCTCATCAACATGAACAACATCCCCAAGGACCGCATCGCCTTCGGCTCCAAGGTGACTCTCTATGATGTCGACCGCGATGTGGAGATCGAGTACCGGTTGGTGACCAGCGAAGAAGCCGACGTCAGCAAGGGGCTGATCTCCACGACCTCTCCCATTGGCCGGGGGTTGATGGGCAAAAAGCTGGGCGACACGGTTAAAGTGACCACGCCCAATGGCTCCCGCGAGTTCGAAATCCGCGCCGTCCTGACCTTTCACGATCAGGCTTAAGTACCGGACTTGTGCCCGCCCGGAGCGCAGAGGCCTTCCATGGTAACGCGAAAAATCGGCGACACCCTTCAGCACGTCCTCGACGCCATTGTCCGCGGCTTTGCCGCCAGCGGCATCAACCCCAATTTCCTCACCTTCATCGGATTTGCCATCAATTGCCTGGCGGCGTATCTGTTCGCTTACGGGTACTTTCGCTGGGCCGGGGCCACCATCATCCTGGCCGGAATTTTCGACATGACGGACGGCCGCGTGGCGCGCCTCGCCAAGCGCGTCACCCCCTTTGGCGGTTTTTACGATTCGGTGATGGACCGCTACTCGGACCTCTGCCTGCTGATTGGCCTGCTGATCTACTACGGGCGCATCAATCGCTATTCTTACGTTTGCCTGGTGGCCGTCGCCATGATCGGCTCCGTCATGATCAGCTACACCCGCGCCCGCGCCGAAAATCTGATTCCCACCTGCAAGGTGGGGTTTATGGAAAGGCCGGAGCGCGTGGTGCTGACCATCATTGGCGCGCTGTTTGACCGCATGGCGCCGGTGCTTTGGCTGATTGCCGTGCTGTCCAACGTCACAGTGATCCATCGTATTCTCTTCACGCGCCAAGAGGCCCGAAAATTAGCCGCTCAACAAGCCGCAACCTAGCGCCCCCGCCCACTGTCCCGGAGTGAGCCATGCGATTGTTTCCTGGAGATCACATGAAAAGCGCAGGCAGGATTGCATGGTTTTGCCTTTGCATTCTGTTTGGGCCGGCCGCCCTGGCCGGAGGACGCACACCCGCGCCGGTTGACATTGTCAGTCCCGTCGTTGACGCGCAAGGCCACGTCGTGGAGGCGGTGGCTGCTGACGGAAAGCCTTACCCGGTCTTTCGTCAGCCGCCTGAATCCCCATTAGTCAAACAGATAAGCGAAGTTCTGCATTCCGGGCCCGCCCAACAGGAGTTGGTGCTCGAACGCTTTGCACGCACTCTTCGCTCCCAAGAGACGAACGGGGCAACCGGCGAGCCGCGATCGGCCTCTCTTGCGCCCATGTACTTGTTGTTGTCCAACGAGGAGGGCGGATTTGCGCGTTACGGTTTCTGGATGGAGCGGGCAAATGGCCGCCGAGAACTGGTCATGGCTGGGTATGTGGACCTGGTCGTAAGCCAGGAGGGCGTTGATAGCGGCGGCTTCGAGGAAATCTTCTGTCATGAGCTCGGGCACCTCATCCTGCGGCCTCTCCTCGGTGATCTGGGCCATGGACCGTCACGGAAAATGCATCAGAGCATGACCGTGACGGACTACCCCACAGCTTTTGACGAGGGCTACGCGGAGCACTTTCAGCCACTGGCGCGCGACGAGTCCCAAAACCCGGCCTTGCGGAAAATCCAATCCGGAACCGGCACGACGGACCTCGATTTGCTTTGGTTGAGCAATCTGGACACCCAATTGCGCACCGATGGGGTGAAGCGGAATCTCTTCGTGCATCGCAAGGCGCCCGCAGCGAAGGCGGGACAGGGCGCAGACCTTTATCAGGTGTTCTTGAAGGAGGAGACCTCCACCACGTTTCTAACCGGGAGCCTGAAGAACGCGCAGGAAATGATGGCGAGCGAAGGGGTCATCGCCACTTTGTTTTATCGTTTCGTGAACCGCGAGAGCCTGCGCAACAAATACCGCGACCCCATCTTCTACAATCAGTTTCTGGAGACAAATGCGGCGAAGGGCGCGGACCCGCAGAAGGAAATCTCTCCTTACGAAAATGTAAATCTGAAACTCTTTGCCGCCCTGCGGCGGATTGCTCCCCTGGCGGGCGATTCCCGCCGTCCGCTGGCGATCGCGCTCATTGATGCTTACGCCAAACTATTCCCGGATGAAGCCAGGACGGTGTATGACCTCTTCCTGTCCACGACGTACGCGGTGACCGCATCGCCAGAAGCCGCAACCGCGTTCGAGCGCGCCGCCGTGGAGGGCCAGGTTGGTGACATCAACGCATTCCGACGGGATTCCCGTGCCGCGTTCTCGCTCCTCGACCAGATCACCAACCGCGTGGCCAAAGGGGAGCTGCCCCTGGACGCCAATCTGGGGCCGGAACTCTGGCTGCTCAACGAAAATTTCAAGATTGCGCCCGCCGTGTGGGAGCGCGAGCGCACCGTGCCACTTTCCCTCAATCTCAACACGGCGTCCGAGGCCGAGTTAATGACCCTGCCGGGTGTCGACTCGGCGCTCGCCGCCCGCATCGTAGCCACCCGGCAGGCGCGGGGCTGCTTTCACAGCCTGGACGAAGTGGGATCGATGGAAGGTGTTTCACCGGCCCTCCTGCAAACCCTGAAAGAGATGGCCGAAAAAATGCGGAATGCAGGAATGTATACTCGCGAGTAGCGCGGCCATCCTGGCCGCTGTGCCACGTCCAAGGGATCGGCCTTCCCTTCCCTGTCGCGTACCCTTCCGCTATTAAAGGCTGGACGCACTCGGCACGCAGAGCGATGATAGAAATGCTTCGAACGCCTCTGACGAACCGGGCCATTCTGTAACCGGCTGCGCGGTTCGTCCTAACTACGAACATGGTGATTGCCCATCAATTCGAGACCCAGGCCCGCAACATGGTGGAAACCCAGCTACGCCCGCGGGGCATCCGCGACGAGCGCGTGTTGGAGGCGATGCAGCTGGTTCCGCGGCACGAATTTGTTCGCGCGGATTTGCTGGGCGCTGCTTACGACGACCGCCCTTTGCCCATCGGCGAGCGCGAGACAATTTCCCAACCTTACATCGTGGCGGCCATGACGCAAGCCGCGCGCGTTGCCCCCGGGGACATAGCTCTGGAAATCGGCGGGGGCAGCGGCTACCAGGCGGCCATTCTCGCCCATCTGGCCGCCACGGTTTACAGCATTGAGATAAACCCTGTGCTGGCGGAGAGGGCGCGCGAACGATTGGCGCGCCTGGGATACGGAAACGTTGAGATGATCGCCGGCGACGGGAGTGAGGGCCTTGCCGCCCACGCGCCCTACGATGTGGTGATCGTTAGCGCGGCCACGCCCCACTTGTCGCCGATCCTGCTCGGCCAACTGGCGGAAGGCGGCCGTTTGGTGGCTCCGGTGGGAAACATGCGCTATCAGGAACTCTTGTTGCTTTCCAAACAGGGCGGGCAAATAACCACCCAGCACCTCGATCCGTGCCAGTTTGTGCCGCTGTATGGAAAGGGTGGCTGGCCGGAGACGAGAGAGTGACGAGTGAAGAGTGACGAGTTCGTAGCCACGGTCAGCGCTCTTCTGACCGTGGGCTTTTCTGATCCGCTGGACAAGTCAGGCCTCCGACCAACTTGAAGCTGCGGTCCCTGAACCCATCAGAAAACCTCGGATTGCGCAGAGCGCAGCTCTGCGGTAGGTGCTTCGCAGCGGATTCGCGGCTGCCGATTCGCCCCGATGCATCGGGGCGCAATCCGAACCCCAGGTGCGTGTTGCCTCCTTCCCGGTTTTCGCGTATCTTGAAGGGTATGGAAGTACATTTTTCGCCCGAGGTTGAAACGCGGCTCCAGCAACTGGCCTTTGCCCATGGCAAGGACGCCGAGCAACTGGTTAAAGATACTGTTGCCCGCATGCTCGAAGATCAGGCGCGTTTCATCGCCGGGGTGAAAAAAGGGATAGAGCAGGCCGACCGGGGCGAGTTTGTAGAGCACCAGGACGTGCTTAATCGTATTGATCGGCTGTTTCAGTCGTGAGGCGGATTCGCTGGACAAGTCAGGCCTCCGACCAACTTGAAGCTGCTGTTACACACATTCAGCAAGACAACCCCACCGCTGCCCGGAATGTCGCACAGTCCATTATCGACCGCATCGAGCAATTGGCAAATCTCCCCGGCCTTGGCCGGCCCGGAGAGGTGAAAGGAACCCGCGAACTCGTCTGCGCCCCTTACGTCGTTGTTTACCGCAGCACGGAAGAAATTGTCGAAATCCTGTATATCTGGCACGGGGCACAAGACTGGCGCTGAAAACCGGCGACATTGCCTCGGATTCGCAGAGCTTCGCTCTGCGCAATCCGAGCCAAACCGAATCGACACGCACAGGCACTGACGCAGCCGTAGTTTGCCTTCATCTTCCCGGTCCAGGCTTTCGGCGCTTCCGCGATGGCGAAGGGGGTTTTACGCTGGCGGTCACAAATTTGTAGGCCATGCCGAGCAAGTCCCGCAAGACTCCCGGATTGACGCGCGACAGCCGAACCAGAACGGCATTGTAGTTGGCGTAGTGGTCCGTGATGTAATAAACATCGGTGGCCGCTATCTACCTTTATTTTCTGTACGATTAGGGGAAAATAGAATAAGTCTTGTATTTTCAATTAGATGACGGCTTTGCGGGATTCTTGTTTTCGCTCGATCCTTTGTTTTCAAAAGGTTCTAGGCTTCGCTCGGAATCGCCCCCCGCTTGGCTGGCGCGCCGCCGCCGCACACGCTGGGTATAAGCCCGGTCTTCCATCTCCATCTCGAAGTGAACGTCAATGAAGTCCGCATACACGGGGTGGCAGGATTCCTGCGGCGTCAGCATGGCGCATACGGTGCTCGCCACGGGGTAGCCGGGCGGAGCCTCCAACAAGGCGAGCCAGAACTGGCGGTAAGCGGGCGAGCAGAACCCGTGCCGCAGGCCATTCAATCGGGATTGGGCCTTGCCGCGGGCGGTGCGCGGGCCGGTGGATTTCTGCGCGTTGCGGCGATGGGCAGCCCGGCGGGCCGGAGTGATGACGCGGGGTTTCAGCAGGGACATGGCGGCGCCTCCCACTAACCTACC
>Ga0326727_10014505_pt1 | contig 17153 bp, 13 predicted proteins | sample MB2enrmetagenome_FD_207643 | JGI IMG/M metagenome (GOLD analysis project Ga0326727, IMG submission 207643) | Lab enriched peat soil microbial communities from McLean, Ithaca, NY, United States - MB29MY | ecosystem: Environmental > Terrestrial > Soil > Wetlands > Peat | place: USA: New York...
ACGGGTGGAACGCGGTTACGCAGGAAATCACGGTAATGGGCAACCATATCCAGTATACGGGAGAAGCAGGAGACTACAGCGAACACGAGGCTTACTTTCAGGCGTGGTATGGGCTGATGCAAGGGAATTTGCTCGACAACTTCACTTCGGGGGCGGAGGGGGGCGGCATTAAGTGGCGCGGCGTAGAGGGAATCTTCCGCTATAACAGTCTCGCCACTGGCCCATCGAGAGACTTCGACCTGGTGGAGAATCAAGACGGCGCTCCTTATGTCGAATTCGAGGATTACTTGGGCGCCCCCGGCGACACCGTATGCGATGATTCTCTCTTATGCCTGGGCGACACGGCGGGGGCGAATATTATCGCTGCCTATCAGGAGTCGGAACAAAAGGACTTCATCTACGGCAATTTGATCTTTGGAACGTCGGCGGAGGTACAGATACACTATGCCGCAGACGACAGCGGCGGGATGCAGGATCGCAACGGCACGCTCTATTTCTACTCGAACACGCTTGACAATGCTCAGATCATCTTCGACAACGGCCAGTGGGGGGACGGTTACGACCCTTTTCTGCAGCCTCGCGTGGATGCCCGTAACAATATTCTCTGGGCGCGCACTGTGGCGTGGTCAGGGGTAGTTCAGATGGTGTTCGGACACTATGCAACCATCATCATGGATGCTACGACCAACCTGATGCAAGCGGGCACGTTCACCATTGCGACCCCGATTGAAGGCGCCATTTGGCAAGACGGCACGCAGGAAGGCTGGCCGTCCACCTGCGATTCAACCCCTTGCTTCTGGCCGCTGACGGTCCCGCTCAACACTCACCTTTACGGTCTTAGCAATGCTAACTATCTAACCACCAGCACCTTGCCCTATGACGCGACGACGCTTGTGCCGGTCGCTGGTTCCGCGGCTATCGAAGCCGGTACTCCTTTGAGCGTTGCCGGTGCGTATGATCAGGCATCTCCGGGAATCCTGGCCACGATGCCGGTGCGCTGGCAATATTCCATGGCTACGAATTCCCTGACACCGCGTTCTGATCCCCTTACCGTGGGAGCGGAAGATTACAGTGCTGCGGAGGGCGCGCCAGCAGCCCCAACCGGCCTGACGGCAACGGCGGGCAACGCCACCGTTGCGCTCAGCTGGACCGCCTCCACCGACGCTGCCAGCTACAACGTTTATCGCGGCACAACCTCCGGCGGCGAGAGCACGACGCCGATTGCTACCGGCATCACCACGACGGCCTATTCAGACACTGGATTGACCAACGGCACGACTTATTACTACAAGGTCGCCGCGGTCAACGGCGGAGGAACCAGCGGATACTCCAATGAGGCATCGGCCACGCCGGAGCTTGCAGCCCCCGCCGCGCCTACCGGCCTGACGGCCACTGCGGGCAACGCTTCGGTATCGCTCAGCTGGACCGCCTCCACCGGCGCGACCAGCTACAACGTCTATCGCGGCACAACCTCCGGCGGCGAGAGCACAACGCCGATTGCCACCGGCATCACTACCACAGCCTATTCAGACACCGGGCTGACCAACGGCACGACTTATTACTACAAGGTCGCCGCGGTCAACGGCGGAGGAACCAGCGGATACTCCAACGAAGCATCGGCCACGCCGTCGGCAAGCGCGATGTACACGCTGCCTCCTGAGCGGACGACGCTTTGGCAGCCCGGTGTGACTTATAACGGCGGTATCCCGACGAATCGGACGCAGTGCGGAGCGACGGTTACAGTGAGCGGGGACACATCGGGCGCGACCGACACGACGAACATACAGAACGCGATCGACGCTTGTCCGGCGGAACACTTCGTTTTGCTTGGGCCGGGCACGTTCTACATCACGACTCCATCTGGCAGTAACGGTGGAATCTACATTCAGAAGAGCAACATCACTCTGCGCGGCTCCGGCGCCGGGGTCACGACGCTAACTCAGACCGATGTTGACGCGACATGGTCGGTGATTGTCGCCGGTTTCCAGTGGTATCACTGGCCTCAGGATTCGGGTTGTGGAAGCGCTACCAATTGTACCGATACCACAGTCGGCAGCGTGACGGCCACCGCCGGCGGCCTGCTTCCTCTCACAGCGGACACCGTGAAAGAGTCGAACACCGCTACCGTTGCGACTTCGAGCATAACTGGTCTATCTTCCCCGCTGGTAATGGGCGAGCTTTTCCACATAAGCGAGCAGTTCGACCCAAATTTCACCTGGTACAACCCAGGGCAAGCTACGCCGGCAGGGCAATGCGACACGGCTCCAACCTGGGACTCGGCAAATTCCGTCGGTTACTGCGGCTGGGGTGAGGATTGGGCCGATACCATGTTGGGCGCAAGCGAGGATTTAGTATCCCGTCCCATCGGACAGGCGAATATGCTAACGGCCATCACGACCAACGGCGCTACAACGACGCTCACGTTTGCTGCGCCGTGGCACCATGCCTTCCGCGTCTCGCATGCGGCGGACCTTGCCCGCATCTCCGACACGGGGCAATTCTACACTGGGATCGGGATCGAGAACCTTACTGTGGCCAATGGCGGCGGCGGGGATGGCGGCGGCAACATTGTCTACTGGGAGTTAACCGACAGTTGGATCAAGAATGTCGAAAGCTATAACTCGAACGGCGGAGCGATTCACTTTGTCGGGTGTTTCCGCTGCGAGCTGCGCGACTCCTACCTGCATACCGCGGGCAATCCCAATCCCGGCGGCGGCGGTTACGGGATGGAGATCGACGCCTACACCTCCGACAGCCTTTTTGAGAACAACATCTCCTGGAGCTTTAACAAGGTCATGGTCATGCGCGGCGCCGGGGGCGGAAACGTCATAGGCTACAACTACTTCGAGGATGGCTACGGCGCCGGCTACGGCGGATGTGAATACGGCAGCGATATTGGCAGCGTTGACCCCCAAGGCGGGCAACCTTATACCAGCACCTGCTCCGGCATCCCGGAGGCCGGCATGAACGCCACCCACATGACGGGAACCCAGTACGCCCTCTTCGAGGGCAATCAATCGTTCAATATAGCTGCGGACGGGACGTGGGGTAACGCAACCTACATCACATTCTTCCGCAACCATGCGCCGTCAATTCGCCGCAACATCAATAACGGAACCGGCACGGACACCGGCGATAACACTTCTGGCAGCGATGCGCCGTGTTCGACCTTCTCCTGTTTCGGCCCGGTCGTTCAGCTTGCCGATTCCATGGGACGCGACGCAATCGGCCTCACCAATCACCAGTGGTGGTATAGCTATGTCGGCAATGTCCTCGGCTATCCAAACAATTATCTGCAGAGCCCGGCAATTGGATACGCGTATCCGGCGACCTTCAGCGCCGCGCCGGGATCGGCAACGTGGTTTTATGAATGGAATGGCGTGTATAACGGCGGCGCAGCGCCCGGCCAGAACCCTCAAGAATACTGGACTTCGACTCTGTGGATTCTCGGAAATGGCGACAACAACCAGCCCGATGCTCCATCCACCTTACCCGGCGCCGGGGGGCAAACCGTGCTCAACACGCTTTTGCGGGACGGTAACTTCGATTACGTAACCGGCAAAACCCTCTGGATGGGCAGCAACAACATCTGCAATGCGCCCGGCGATGCCGCCTGCACGGCAACGAATACCGGGAATATCTGCACAGACCAGAACCTTTGCGCGGGGCACACAACACCGCCGGCCGTCTCCACTCTGCCGAACTCGCTCTATATCCCCGCCAGCATGCAGCCGCCGCCATTCTTCAACGGAGGCGTCTGGCCATGGGTCGATGGCACGAAGGCCTCCAACCCGCTTCCCGGCACGCTGCCGGCGCGCACGCGTTTTGATGCTGGAACGCCGAACATTGTGCCCGTCAGCGGCACGACTCCGCCGGCCGCTCCCACCGGCCTGACGGCCACGGCGGGCAACGCCATCGTTGCGCTCAGCTGGACCGCCTCCACCGACGCTGCCAGCTACAACGTTTATCGCGGCACAACCTCCGGCGGCGAGAGCACGACGCCGATTGCTACCGGCATCACCACGACGGCCTATTCAGACACTGGATTGACCAACGGGACGACTTATTACTACAAGGTCGCCGCGGTCAGCGGCGGAGGGACCAGCCCGATGTCCAACGAGGCATCGGCCACACCGGAGGCCCCAGCGCTTGGCGCGCCGATTGGCTTAGTGGCAACGGGCGGCAACGCCACAGTTGGGCTAAGCTGGACGCCCGTCACCGGCGCAACCAGCTACAACGTCTATCGCGGGACAACGTCCGGCGGCGAGAGCGCGACACCGATCGCCACCGGCATCACTATCACGTCTTACACCGACACCGGGCTGACCAACGGCCAACCGTACTACTACGAAGTTGCTGCGGTGAACGCCAGCGGCACCAGCCCTATGTCCAACGAGGCATCGGCGACGCCGGAGCTTACCGCGCCGGGCGACCCCACCAGCGGCGTGCTGCCGCCTTACAACGACGTTTATGCAAACTGGAAGAACGCCGGCCTGGCTTTGATTGGCGGCATTCCGAACCGTACCACGATTTGCGCGACGGTCAATCCGCTCGGTGGAGGACAGGACGACTACAACAACATCCAGACCGCGATTAACAATTGTCCGGCAGGCGAGGTAGTTCAGCTTGCAGCGGGCGCATTTAGCATCAAAATAGCCGATGAGCCCATCCAGATTCCAACGGGGATCTCGTTGCGCGGAACGGGCACCTGCAACGGCGCCAGCTCGCCGTACTGCCAGACCTCCATCACCGTGATGGATGGTGCTCTCGCCTACACCGGTGGGATGTGCGGCACGAGTACATCGAATGAAGTTACCTGTCCGAATGGCGGGCAGCCGGAGATTTTGATGGCGCCTGTTTTGCCCGACTACAACTACAGTTGGGAGACATGCGGTAACCCTGGCGCAAATCTCGGCACAGGTTGCGGCGCGACGCCTCTGGCCGCTGACGCCGCTCAGGGCCAAACCACGATTCAAGTCACCAGCACAAGCGGTTTCACCGTTGGGTCGTGGGTTTTGATCGATGAGGCGTCAGACGCCGGCTGGGTCGCCGATCCTATGAATCAGTGGACGGGAAATGGGTCAATGTGGGCCGCTCCGGACTGGCTCAGCCCATCCGGCAGCCCGGCGACGGGACGCGTCCTGTGGGCGAAGGCAGAAAACAATACATTGGATTTTGACAGTACCCAATATCCCTACCAGGCGAATTCGCCAGGCTGCTGGTGGAGCTATTGCGACCGGGTGACCTCCGAGCTGCACAAGATCGCTTCGATCGGCGCCGGTCCGTGCCCAGGGACCAACTGCACCATCACATTTGACGATCCGCTCACGGTCGCCTTCCGGGAGAGCGGAGACCATGACGCTCAGGTTTACGCAAAGCTTTATGGGAGCAATTCGTATTTCGAGTCGCCTATTTCTTTCCTCCAACAGGCTGGCGTGGAGAACATTTCGCTTCTCCGTGCTCCAGAGGGGGGCCTGGAGATGGAACTCTGTGTCAACTGCTGGGTCGAGAACACCGAGGTCGGCGACTGGATCGGCGGCGGAATAAGCGTGGAATATTCGGCCCGTAGCGAGCTGAATACGGTCTATGTCCATCATTGCTGGGACTCCGTCAACAACGGCGGCGAATATCCATTAGACCTGGCTAACGCCTCAACCGAAATGCTTATCACAAACAGCATCACCAACTTCGGCGGGAAAGGAATGGTCGCCAGAGCAGGCGGTGCAGGTTCGGTTGTTTCCTATAACTATATTGATGATCAGATGTACGATGCGGAATCCGGCATCGGCGACTACTGGCTGGATATGTCGATAAACGCGAGCCACTATCCGGGGCCGCACCATGTTCTGTTTGAGGGAAACTGGGGCAACAACCTGGATAACGACAATACGCATGGCAACTCGACGTACATGACATTTTTCCGAAACGTAGGCTCCGGATTTAGGATGCCCTTCACCGATCCCAGCATTGGCAAGACTGTGGATGACTTTACAGGGACGGCCTACTATTGCCCGTCGGGGTTGGCCTCCTGCGTACCCAACGCTCCCGGGCCTTTGCGCGCGGCTGGGCCAATGGGATACAACTATTGGTTCGCTTACGTCGGCAACGTACTGGGCACGTCGGGAGAGTCGACTGCGGCTCATGGCTGGACCTACAGCGGAGACTTTACCGGAAATCGCATCTTCATGCTCGGGTGGGGCGCCGGCGGCGGCGGGCAGGATCCGTATATAGACGGCGTCAAAGCGTCGTACATTTTCATCAACGGCAACTACGACTACCTCAACAACGCCGTTACTTGGCAGGGCTCGCCGGTTACGCTTCCAAACTCGTTCTATCTGCCGAGCGAGCCTGCGTTCTTCACCGCCGGCAGCGGCTATAATTGGCCGTGGGTAACGCCCACCGGCTCGCAGCAAATTCAGACCGGCCCGTCAGGTTGCGGCGGGACGTGCTCCGGTCTGCCCGCTCAGGCGCGTTGGCAAGCAGGGAAGCCTTTCGTGCAGCCTTGAGTTCCGCTAACGTGGGAAACCATCGGCAAGACAAATGCCGGTCAACCCTTCAGGGAATTGCCTGAGGGTTGACTGACGACGAAACGAATCCGCAGAGTCACGGGGATAGCGAAATCTGACTCCTGGGATGGACCCAATACAAACGCTATACGGTGGACACAAATGTCGCGGCCACGTCCATGCGGGATGGCAACTGGGACTGGTTCCTGGGCAAACAAGCCTGGCTGACAACCCCGTCGGCGGCGGGCGAGACAATCCCGGACTCGTTGTACCTGACCGCCAAGCCGGCGTTCTTCGGCGCCAATACCTGGCCGTGGGTCGATCCAACCACGGGGACGACCTATACGCTGCCCGCTCAGGCCCGCTACGCGGCGGGAACGCCGAACACCGTGCCTTACTGAGTCAACAATGCGACGGCCGGCTCCATTTGGACGCTGGTTTTCGCCTGGATTCCATCCGGGCGGAAACCAGCCTTGTCTTCTGCTTGGCGTGGTATTGCAGTGAGTGGTTTTTCACTCCACCAGTGCGGAGCAAAATGCGGCTGACTGACAAGGCCACGAGTTAGCATTGCCGGCACTCCAGGTCTTAACTCGATAACGACTGGGTTACCTTGCTGGGGCGGCCTTCCGGGCCGCCCCAGCGCCTCTTGACAGCTTCGGCGATGCGCTTCCGACCTTCAGGCGAGAGTCTTTTCTTCTTCCCCTTGGCGGGCTTTGCGGCCACTACCGCCTGGGAGGTGCAAGTCACAGTTCCGAGTGGATTATCGGCCACTCGGCTCCAACCCGATTTTGGGCCTTACAAAACCTCGGGCAGGCGCCGGCTTGGGTTGGGGAAGGTTGGGCGACGATCCAGCAGTTATCGTCTCAGAAACCCTTATTCATTGAGTTTGAGGCGGGCGAGGTGTAAACTTGCTCTGCCCAAGAAAATGGAGGCTATTATGCGCGTCGCCTCATGGAGCCTTCTTGCCGCACTTATCATCGGGCCTGTAGCTGGCGCCCAGATATCGCTGCCGGATAATCCGAGGAACCGCCCGACGGCCGGACCTGAATCGCCTCTTCCGCAGACTCCGGACTCGGCCATCTCTGCTACCGGTTCTGCGGCGATGCCGATATTCGGAGGCCCGCCCGTCAAGGGGCTGCCGTTTTCAGCGACAGAGACGACCGTGTGCGAGCAGACGCTAGCCGATGGCGCCACGATCAAGACCCGCATCAAAGTGCTTCTCTGGCGAGATGCCGAGGGAAGAATGCGCGGCGAGAGCGCTTTGAGGTCGAACGATTCTCAGATGCAGGGTCGAATGGTCACCGTCATGGACCCAGTCGAGAGGACGTTCATGTCCTGGATCTCGGAAAACCAGTACGCACACATCGTCACAGTCGCGCATCTTCCGGATCTCAGTTCCAATGGATCAGAGGGCACCCTCCTCTCCACTCCGCCACCGCCGCCTGGCGCAACGCTTCTTCCGCAACCAGGAACTTCCCACGCTTTCACTGGGCCCGGGGAAAAACCACACATTTTGGCGCAATCCTCCACGAACATCCAAACGGAGACCTTGCCTCCGGACTACATCGCCCGGCTTTACGTTGAGGGTACGCGCACCACCAAGGTGATTCCAGCCGGAGCCGCGGGCAACGACCGCGAGATCACCGTGACCACGGAGACGTGGACCTCGCCGGATCTGAAGATCACGGTTCGCCGGGTGACGGACGATCCGCGCACCGGGAAGGTGACGACGGAACTGACCAACATTGACCGGTCCGATCCTGCCCCCTCGTTATTCAAAGCGCCGGAGGGCTACACGGTTGTGGAGATGCCGCGGCTGCCCATCTCAGCTCCTGCTGCGCAACCTTAGTCGTGCGCTCCAGTTGCCGCCGACAAGGGCGGGCAGCGCGGAAAGTGCGGCCAACTCCCTCCTAGCAGAACAGCTTGCCCTCAAAGGCAGCCCCCGTGGAACAACGTCAAACTCGGCCCATTCCTGTATTTGGTCCGTTTGTACATCAGGCCTGGATGACCGCCTACCCTTCCCCTGCCCTGTCTGCGGCATTCTTCGAATTGTTTCCGAGGCGAATATCTGGCAAAGAGAAGAATCGGCGACAATCCGCCCGGAAAAGCGCACATCCATCGAGAGGGCAGCTCGATAAGCGGATCTGAGGGAAGCGGTTTTGAGGTTCGTTTTGATCGTTGGCTACTGCACAGTAAGGGTAACCGTGCCGGTTACTGAAGCGCTGCCAGAGGTTCCCGTCACGGTGATGGTGTAGGCTCCTGCCGTGGTGCCAGCGTCGCCTGTGCCACCACCACCACCTCCGCCGCCTCCAGCATTGCCCCCACCCCCGCCACACGCAAAGACACCGCTGGCAAGGACTGCCAGGAGCACCACCAATCCGAGCGTGGTCCGCCAGCGACGCCGCCGCGCCGGAATACCGAAGAGCAGGATGCAAGCCAGCGTTGCGCTTCCTGTAGTGAGCAAGCGCAGCCCTGGACGCACGGGGTAAGCCACAGAGGCGGTCGTGGGCGCGGTGGTGGAGATAGTCAGGGTGGCCGTTCCTGCGGAGGCGTTTGTAATGCTCACCGGAGTGGTCGAACCAAAGCTCAAGGTGGGCAGGTCCTGCGCGCCCGTTGGAGTGCTTGTGACAGCAGCAGTCAGCGCCACGCTGCCGGTGAAGCCTCCACTGGGCGTCACGGTGATCGTGGAGGTATTTCCGGTTGTTGCACCCGGCGATACGGTGACCGTTGTACCGCTGACGGTGAAGCTAGGCGGTGGCGGATTGATCGTGTAGTTGGCCGATGCAACCGCGCTCTGCGAGTAGCCGGTAGCCGTGGCGATGGCCTCCAGCGTCTCCGATGCCGCCACGTTGATAGGCGAGCTATAAACTGTCGAACTGGTCGCCGGCGTAGTTCCGTTGGTGGTGTAGTAGATAGTGGAGTTGGGTGTTGTGCTGCTAATCGTTACCGTCTGCGCCGAGCTATAGGTACCCGCTGCGGGGCTGAAGGTCGGCGTGGCCGCTTCCGGCGTCAGGTTGAACGTCGCCGTGACCGTGCAGTTGGAGGATGGCATATTGCCCGAGTAAGTTGAGCCGCTGCCCGTCCCGCCGCACGTTCCGCTCCACGCGGCGAATGTGGACCCGCTTCCCGCGCTCTCTGTACAGGGTAAGGCGCTCCGCTTTCGTAGCTCCCTGCGCACCCGCTCACGGTCCCGGCTCCGGTCGCAAGCATCTCCGTCGAGGGCATCGTGTTGCCCGATCCAGCTACCGGCTTGTGGACCACGGCAAATTCAGCCGCCGTGTTGGAGGCGTTGCAGGTTGACGGTGCTCCCTTTGTAGCCGTGCAGAGACTCACCCGGAAGGTGCAGCCATTTCCGCCTGTATAAGTCCCCTCGCTGTTCTGGAGATAAGCGTAGACGGGTGCGGAAGTATTCGGCGTGAGGATCGAAGTGAGCAACTGGGCTTTATCCACGTTGCCAATGGATGATGTTCCGTCGAATGTCGAGGTCACCGAGGGGCCGGAAGCCGAGAACGATGTGCTCCCTGTCGCGGGCGCGCAATTGCCGGTTGCGGAAGCTGTCTGCGCGTAGTGCAGGTAGGTCTGCTTCGTGTTACCCGCCGAGCTCGTCACGTAGTCGGCGGCGACCACGAAATCCTGAGTGGACTCTTTCTTGAAGTGGACCAGGCACCTGTAGACTGCCGTGGCGTTCGCTCCGGGCGGGCAGGACGAATTTGCTGTGCAATAGGACAGCGTCGAATCTGTGCAGGCGAAGGTGTAGTTTGCATCCGAGTGACCGACCGGCATCTTATCGACCCAGGGAATATCATTGCTGTCGATGTTGTTGTCGCCGCCAATCTCCATCGACATTGACCAGGGTCCGCCTGCGTTATAAGCTCCCTGATCGTCATCGTCGCCCAGAAGAAAGTTACCCTTGAAGATGCGATAATCGGCGGACAGAAATCCGCCCTCCGGCACGCTGTGGTCTTCCTCCGTAAGCGCCGAGCATAGAACATGACCAATGTATCGGTGACCGAGCTATATCCCGTTCGAGACATCATTCCAGCCATCGGCGTGCCGGAGGTCGAAGAGGCGTTGTCCGCATAATTGTCCACCGAGCCCGTGGGGAGATTTGAATTGCTTGGATACTCGGGATCAGTGCAGAGATAAAAATAGGATTGGTAGGCGTTGCTTAGGCCACCTGAGTCAAGATTGGCGGCGGTCCACATCGGGCTCGACTCCGGCAACGTCCCCGCCGGGTTCCAGCAGTTATTCCAGATGTTTTGCATCCAGTAATTCAGATACTCGCCCTCGTTGGTTCCCTGATACATGCTGACCAGCGCCGCGAGTCCCGGAACGTTCGGCAGGTAGCTGTTAGTAGAAGAGCCCGCGGAGAAGGATTGCCCGTATTCCATCTCTTGCGCGGGACATGGCGGAAAGGAGTCCAGGTAGAAATGGTGTGCGAAGTTCTTAGCCCATATTCCAGCGGTTAGAGAAGGCGGAGAGACCACGGAATTTGTCACCACATACGCCGTCAGCGGAAATACGATATAGCCTCGCCAATATCCATAGACCGAGCCTGTCGGCGTGAAGCCCGTGTAGACCGTCTCGTCCAGTCCCTGCCATGTGGTCGCATACCAGTAGTTGTAGAGATCCGTCAATTCAACTCTGTCGCGGCTGCTGTAATTCACGTCGTCGTTGGCAAGGGAAAGCAATGCAGCCATCGGTCCGTATGTTTGGGAAAGCACCAGATTGAAGTTGCCGGTACCCTCGAACCCCCATAAGCTCCAAGGGAAGGATATGCCGTGGTGCTTTGAATGATGGAATAGGGCGAGTACCAGTCGTGCTTCAATACCCAAAACCATCCGCAATCCCCGTTTTGCCATGCCGCGCGGCGGGAGAAGAGAGTCCCCGAATAGCCGCTAAAAGAACCACCCTGGTCGGACTCGATCGTCGCGGTGGTGCTGTTCGTTATGGAGGCGATCACTCCTCCGACATCGTCGTTCGACTCAAAAATCCAATCGCCCGCCTGAATCTGGTTACCGGAGCCAAATAAAGCCTTTGATGCGGTAATGACCCCGGAGCTGTTGATCGTCACGTTGATGCCGCTGTTGTTCACCGAGGCGTTCGTGCAACTTTGGGACGAGGAGCCGCCGAGCCCAGTGCCTCCCCATAGCGAGAGGTCGTTCAGGAACTTGTCCGCGAAGGTCTGCTGCTGCGCGGGGGTCATCTGGCTGCGCACCAGCTCATAGGCGTAAATCCAGTTCGGCATCCAAAACGAGGGACCGTAAGCCCCGGCCCAGTAACCGTAGCCCCCGTTCACGCAGTCGAACGTTGACTCGATGCAGACGAAGGGAACGTATTGCTGGATATTGTTGAGCAGATAAAGCGCCGCCATCAGGTACTGCGTCTGCGAATGGTCCGAGTACCAGTATTGAGCATAGAGCGCGGCAACCGAGCCGTCCTGGTAGGTGCTGGCATAGTTCAGGTTGTTGTAAGGGGCGGACGAGTAGTAGTCCGCTGCCTGTGCTGCGACTGCCTCCCAGGCCGGATTCGTGCTCACCGCCTTCGGGGCCACACTGCCGTTCGCGTACGCGACGCGGGTATTCAGGGCAGAGTTGAGAAACACGCGCGGGTGAGGCTGCAACGTGTACTGGGCGCCGTTGAAAGTTACCGTCTGTGCCGACACAGATGAAGCCAGCAGAAACAGTGAGCAAAGGAAGTTAAGAGCGAGCGCTTCAAACAGGTGGCAGTGGATGACAGGAAAGCTTCTGGACGTGGCCGGTTTCATCATATTCCTTTCAATATCCCCGGAGACGGCATTCGGGAGGATACGGCGAAACTGGAGCGGTTGGCGTGGGCTTTCTGTGGCATCTTTTCAGCAAATGCATTGACAAACATCTAACAAAGACTATTAGCTCTCGTTGAACCGGTAGAACAAATTCTTCCATCGAGCGTCCTCTCTGGCCGTCATCGAACCCCGCACGCCTCTCCAGCCGTGCGCCGGCGGCCGACGCATCGAGGCTGCGAATCATCCTGGAGCGCTTCTCCTGGACAGAATCACGCCCATCACCTGCCTTGTCAACGGCCGGCCTCGAACCGGAGTGCAACCTGGCAAACGCCCATCGCGACGCCGATGATCAGGCCGACCACAGGCGGCTCAGAGGAACGCCGTGCAGATTGCCGGAAAAAGGAATGACTTCCGTGCCGGCGTAAAGTACCACACCGCGAACCCAGTGTTTGCCGGCAGCGGTTGCCAGGGCCTGCAGACCACGAACATCGTTTCCGCTCAGGGTTGCGGCGGCTTTGACCTCCACTCCGGCTACTCTACCTGCGCGATCTTCCAAAACCACATCCACTTCTTGCCCCGATGCCGTGCGCCAATAGAAAAGCTCCGGCTGAATCGCACTCCATGTGGACTGCTTGCGCAACTCCATAAGCACGAAGTTTTCCACGGCAGCCCCGGCCAGGTTTTCCTCTGCCTTCAAGCGGTCAACTGTTGCTCCTAGCAGGTGGGCCAGCAATCCTGTGTCGTTCAGGTAAACCTTTGGAGTCTGAATAACTCGCTTCCCCAGGTTCCTTGCCCACGGGCGGAGGAGGTGTACCAGGAAAGTTGCTTCCAGCAGCGCGAAGTAGCGTTTCAAGGTCGTCTGCGGCAGGGCGACAGACCGAGACAGATCGGCGAAATTCAGCAAACCGCCAGCGCGCGCAGCTACCACTGAGAGCAGGCGCGGTACGGCCGTCATGTCGGCAATATTGGCCAGATCCCGGATATCCCGCTGGAGCATGGTCATGATGTAGGACTGAAACCAGGCATCGCGGCGCCTCGCGCTCTGGCGGGCAACCGCAAGAGGGTAGCCACCGGCAACAATGGTTTCCAGCAACTCGTCCCGCCGAGCCGTGGCGGTTTTTCCCGTCCATCCGACGGGCTTCTGGGAGAACAGAGTATCCACAAAGCTCTCTCGTACTCCGCGCATTTCGCCTTGAGAAAACGGCCAAAGGGTCAACACCTCCATGCGTCCCGCCAGGGACTCGGACAGCTTTGGCAGGAGCATGACGTTCGCCGAGCCCGTGAGCAGAAATCGTCCCGGCTGCCGATTCCGGTCGATGGCGGCTTTGATCACAGGAAAGATTTCAGGAACATGCTGCACTTCATCGAGCGTGACCGGCATGTTCAGTCCGGCAACGAATCCGTTGGGATCGCGCTTGGCAGCCGCCAGAATGCCGGGATCATCGAAGGTGAGATACTGGCGGCTTTACTCCGCCAATTCCGCCGATTGTACCAAGGTGCTTTTCCCGGTTTGACGGGCGCCGTTAACCAGAACAGCCGGCGTGTCTGCCAGTCCGTCAAGGAGCCGGTCAATAATGTGGCGACGAAGCATATCGATATTATCAACCAAGATGCGGATGATAATCAACCACTATGTGGACGATTGTCCGGTCTTCCTGCCTGTCTTTGACTATCCAGCTCAACCTTACCAACTGTCAATATAGTTCCACGATAGAACGATACTGGCTCCCCTGCAATTCAAGAATCTGACATCAGAAGCCCACGGTGACAACCTACCATATGAGCGTATCGATGCCGCACACGTACGCGGCAGCCGCACTGAGGTCGCGGCTAGATGCGGCGACGGCGGCGCTGAAGCGGGTGCAGGCCAATTTGAAGCGGTATCGCGCCTCGGTGCTAAAGGCTGCCTGCGAGGGCCGCCTGGTTCCCACAGAAGCCGAACTCGCCCGCAAGGAAGGCCGCGACTACAAACCTGCGGACAAGCTGCTCCAGCGCATCCTCCGCGAGCGCCGGGCCAGATGGGAAGCCGACACCCTTGCCAAGCTGCAAGCCTCCGGCAAGTCCCCCAAAGATGACCACTGGAAGCAGAAATACAAGGCGCCCTCCGCTCCCGACACCGCCAACCTCCCACCCCTCCCTGAAGGCTGGTGCTAGGCAGGGCTAGAACAGATTGCCACATTTCAAAATGGAAGACAGTTCCCCAGTGCACAGTACAGGCCGGATGGCATCAAGCTGCTCCGCTGGAAACCTCCACATGTCTGGAAAAGTCATTTGGATGATAAGAACACCAGATGCCTACCCACTGTCTTTGCGAAGGTGAACCCGGATCTGATTGTCAGGGGCAATGAGCTAATTATGAACCTGACGGCACAATCGCTAAGAGACGAGTTCTTGGGAAGAATCTGCATCACGGATCAGAACGATGTTTCGTTGCTCAATCAGCGCCTTGCGAGAATCACCCCCATTATCGTCCCCCCAATCTTTCTTCTATGGACATTGAAATTGTGGCGCTTCCGAAGATTCGTGGACCAGCTGAATACCGGAAGCCTCATTCAGCACATGTTCACCTCGCAGCTTGCGAAGTTCACTGTGGCTCTCCCACCGTTGACAGAGCAGCGGAGGATTTCAGAAGCGGTCGATGCACAACTCTCATTGCTGACCGGCCATGAGGAGTTGTTAGAGCGCACCCGCCGTAGGTCGACGGTCTGAGGCAAGCAATTCTATTCTCGGCCTTCACCGGCCAACTCGTCCCCCAGGACCCAGCCGACGAACCCGCCTCCGTGCTGCTCGAACGCATTCGCGCCGATCGCCAGCTCAGGAGAGCGCAGAGCCGTCCACAGCCCGAAACTGCGCCGGAAAACGTAATGACACAGTCATTACATCCTGCTATGCTGGTTTTTTATGTAGGAATTCTGATGGCCATGCCGCAGCAGGAAAAGAGCAGGCGCGATACGCTGAATCTTCGCATCAAACCCGAGCTGCGCGGGCTCATCGACCGGGCCGCGGAACTAACGGGCAAGAACCGGACGGAGTTCGTGCTGAACGCAACCCGTCACGCCGCCGAAGATGCACTGATGGACCGCACGGTATTTGCGGTGAACGCCAAGGCCTATGCCGAGTTCCTGGCGCGCCTGGATGCGCCGCCACGGCCCAACGCTAGGCTGTGTCGCACCCTGGGGACGGCAGCGCCATGGGAGAAGTAAGCCGGCTGACGCCGCCCGAGCCGCTGGCGAATCATCATGGAATCGGGGAGTTCCGATCAGGCGAGGCCTCGCTGGACGATTGGCTCAGACGCCGCGCGCGCCAATCAGGTGAGCGGCGCATCGCGTACCTACGTTGTGTGCGATGGCAGCCGCGTGATTGGCTATTATGCTCTGGCTTCCGGCGTGATCGCGGTGGAAAGCGCTCCGGGCCGGTTCAGGCGCAACATGCCGAATCCCATTCCGGTAGCCGTGCTGGCCTGCATGGCCGTTGATTTGAATTGGCACGGGCGAGGCATTGGCCGCGCCCTGTTTCGCGATGCAGCAAGCCGCGTGGCGCAGGCGGCCGACGCGATTGGAATTCGCGGCATCGTGGTCCACGCCATATCGGAGCAGGCCAGGAGTTTCTATCTCGCGCTTGGCTTCGACCCCTGCACGGGCGAGCCGATGACGCTGATGGTGACGTTGGCCGATATACGGGCGGTTCTTTGATCGAGATGCTTATCAGACTGCGAGGAACCAAATGACCAAGAAGCCGCCCAGGAAATCCCCAGCGAAGAAGAAGTCTGCGCCGGACGGCGAGATCGAAGCCATGATGCGTCAGTTCGAGAAGCTGATGGCGAGCAAGGATCTGGTTACGCTGGGCGACTTGGATGCCCTGCTGACCTCGCTGCATGCTCCATCCGTGCTGGACGGGCTGAGCGACGCCGAAGCAAATGCAAAGTACGAGGCGCAGGAGCTGGCCTTTGACGCACAGGAGGCGGAGAGCGAGGCGCAGGCTCGCAAGCTGGCCAGACGCGCGCTGGCCAAAGACCCGGATTGCGTTGACGCCCTGGCAGTGCTGGCCGGCATCGAATCCGATTCACCGAGAAAGATGATTGAAGCTATGCAAAAGGCCGTGGCCGCAGGTGAGCGGTCGCTGGGCGCCAAGTTCATTACGGAAAACAGGGGCCATTTCTGGGGCCTGATTGAAACGCGCCCCTACATGCGCGCACTGGAGCAACTGGCTGCGTTGCTGCGGGCCGAAGGGCTCAACCTGGATGCAATGAAGCACTACGAAAAGATGTTGGAACTCAATCCAAACGACAACCAGGGTGTGCGCGATCCGCTGCTGGGCCTGTATCTGGCGACGAACAATCTGGAGGCAGCGCGCAAGCTGCTCAAAGATTACGAAGAGGACACATCGGCTAACTTTGCCTGGGGTCGCGTGCTGGAGCGGTTCTTGTCAGCGGACTTGGCGGGCGCGGCTACCGCGTTGAAGACTGCACGCAAGGAAAACCGCTTTTTGGAACTCTACCTGAGCGGGCAAAAGGGGTTGCCCAAGCGTTTGCCGGAGATGTATTCGCCGGGCAGCGACGACGAGGCGATTCTGGTTCTGGACTATATGTCTCCTGCGTGGGCCAAGCACACGGAAGCTGTCCTCTGGCTCTTGGAGCAGCTGATGGCCGGCAAGGCCGGGAAGAAAACGACTGCGAGAACGGGAAAGAGACTGCATTGACCTCGAACGGCATCGTCTAAAAGCTCTGGAACTACTGCAACATCCTCCGCGATGACGGCCTGTCTTATCAGGACTACATCGAGCAGCTTATCCCAGCCAGCCATCGCTGTGAACGGTGCTGCCGGGCTCGATGCTGTCCTTCACGAAGGGAAGCAGGCGCGACGACGAAGCGTCGCGGATGT
>Ga0326727_10014506_pt1 | contig 17153 bp, 15 predicted proteins | sample MB2enrmetagenome_FD_207643 | JGI IMG/M metagenome (GOLD analysis project Ga0326727, IMG submission 207643) | Lab enriched peat soil microbial communities from McLean, Ithaca, NY, United States - MB29MY | ecosystem: Environmental > Terrestrial > Soil > Wetlands > Peat | place: USA: New York...
CCTGCCCAAAGGCACAGACCTCTCCCTGTTTTCCCAGGATCAGTTGGACGATATCGCATGGCGCCTTAACACCCGACCAAGAAAGACTCTGGGATGGAAAGCCCCCGCGGAACTGTTCCTCCCTGAACGAGCTTTCGACTTCGTTCAACACTGGTCAGCTAAAATCACTCCTGTTGCACTTGCACCTTGAATCCGCCGTGCTTCACCCTCGCCGCGTTCCTGCCTTTGCGGCTAGGGTGGGTTCGCCTGCAGCAGTCAAGCGGGGCCGGATCGATAACGCCAGCGGTCCGGCCGCATCACGACCACACCACAACCTCGCCCACCGCCCGGTCGATGCGCTCCAGCGCCTCGGCCGGCAGCTTCACCCCAACGGCGCGCGCGTTGTCGGCCACTTGCTCCGGCCGCGAAGCCCCGATGATCGCCGATGCCACCTCCGGCCGCCGCAGCACCCAGGCCAGCCCCATCTGCGCCATCGTCAGTCCCAGATCCGCCGCGATGGGTTTCAGTTGCTCGACCGCCTCCAGCAGGAAATCCGAGCGGAAATGCCGCCCGGCCGTCTCCATGAAGACATTCATCTCGCTGCTGGCCGCGCGGCTCCCCGGCGGAGGCGGCTGTCCCGGCGCATATTTTCCTGTCAGCACGCCATGCGCCAGCGGAGAGAAGGCCAGGTTCCCGATCCCATGGCGCGCGCAAGCCGGAAAAACCTTGCCCTCCGGCTTCCGCCACAGCATCGAGTACTGCGGCTGGCTCGACGAGAACGCCGTCAGCCCGCTTGCGCCCGTAACCGCCGCGGCCGCGTCGATCTGCTCCGCCGTCCACTCGCTGAACCCGATGGCACGCACTTTGCCAGCCTTCACCGCCCTGTCCAGCGCGGTCAAAGTTCCCTCGAGCGGCGTCTCCTTGTCGAAGCGGTGGCACTGGTAAAGATCGATAACGTCCACGCCCAGCCGGCGCAGCGACCACTCCAACTGCTTCTCGACCTGCGCCGCCGAAAGCCCGTGATCCGGCTCGTCCCCCACCGGGAAATACAGCTTGGTGGCAACCATGAACCGGTCTCGCGGAAAGGCCCTGAGCGCCTCGCCCAGCACGCGCTCCGCTTCGCCCGCGCCATACTGGTTGGCCGTGTCGAAGAGCGTGATCCCGTGGTCGACGGCGGCATGAATGCAGCGAATTGCCTGCTCGCGGCCGATCCCTCCGGCCACCGTCAGCCAGGTTCCAAAGCTCAACTCAGAAACTTCCAGCGGCCCGTCGCCCAGTCGCCTGTGCTGCACACAGTCCCCGATCACCGATGCCGGCTCCAACATTCTGCATCAAGTCCAATTCTATTCTGGCCTGCATCACGCCCATCTTTGCGCGGTGTGCAGTTTTCAATTGAAATCTCTGACTGTAACGCAATAGACTAAGTTGACCTTGCCGGGCTGAACGGGTATCCCGATAAACATCGATCGACAGCGTCCCCGCCCCGATCTTATCGATAAGGGATAACTGGCAAGAGAAAGGCGTGCCTGAAATGCCCATGCATTCCCCAATGAGCCGGGCGGCGATTGCCGCTCTAGTACTGGCCGCGAGCTTGAATTGCGCTGCGATTCATGCCCAGGCCGATTTCGTCGCCACCGTCATTTCCACCCATCCCATTGCCTATTACCGGCTGGATGCGTCCTCCGGAAGAAGCCAGGTTGGAGCCACCACCTGGAATGCCGTGGGCGCCGTAGCCATAGCCGCGCCGGGAGCGCCGGTCGGCGCCGGCGTAAGCAAATTCGCCAAACTGGATGGCAACACTGCCTACATCTCTACCACACAAGCCGGGGGAGTCACGACGGCCGCGTCCATCATGGCTTGGGTCAACCTGGCTGAATTGCCCTCGAAGGCAGGCCACTTCTTCTATGTGGCGGGCGAGTCGGAGTCCGGCAACGATCTCGACCTTCAGTTCGAGAATGACGACGTCCTCCGGTTCTATACGGCGGGCGGGGGCAATCTCTCCTATGCCGCTCCGCCCGCAACGCTCGTCAATCAGTGGCATCTCATCGTCGCCACCCTGGATACGGTCTCGGGAGCCAGGGCGATCTACTGGGACGGCAAACCCGCAGCCACGGACAAAGGCGGCGGCAGGCCAAGCAAGAGCAACGCCTTCAACATCGGCTACAGCACCGTCTTCCCGGGCCGGTTCTTCCACGGCGGCATTCAGGAGGTCGCCCTCTGGAACCGTGCCCTCCAGCCGAATTCGGTCGCAGCCATTTATAACGCGAGCAACTCTGCCGCTTTCCCGGCTTTGCCGCCCCCACCCGCTCCATCAGCCGGCCCGGGCGCCCCGCTGCCCACCACGGGTCCGTTTGCCACCACTGCCAAGGTGGAAATCGAAGACGCCAATGGCCCTGTCCAACTGCGGCGCGAAGAGCAGATCGCCTACATGTTCCTCTCTGCCATTGAGATCATCGAGCACAACTGCCAGCTCACCCTCCAGAAAGTCTGCCCCATGGATCAGATTCTGGCGGGCTCATACCCCAACGGCGCCAATATCGAGCACCTGAAGTTCGACCCCAACAAGACGGACCCCAACTACGTCTACACGCTGGCGGCCTCCGGCATGGCATGGGAAGCGCATGCCAATCCCAAGAGGCCGGGGCTGAAGGGCTTCTGCTTCATGGCCAGAAACATCGGCACAACGACCGCCACTTACAACCCCGGCGGAAGCGCCGGCTGGGTCGACAAGGAACTTGGAAACCGCGGCATGGAAGGCGATTCCTTCGCAATCCAATAGAACTGGGGCGGCCATTCAACCTTTCTGGCGTGCCACCGCGCGCGAGCGGATTCTCCGTGTCTCGCCTGCCGCCCCGCGGCCGGCCGGGGCGGTGGTTTATCCTGCTGTTTACGCATGATGATGGAAGAGATACCCAATCTGACGGCATTTGACGAGGCCGCGCTGGACGTGGCGTTTGCCGCGTTGGAGCGGCAGGCGCGCGAAGCGGCTGCCGCGCTCAGCGGCGAAGAGGCTGCCGAGGCCTTTCGCCTGCAATGGCTGGGGCGCAAGCAGGGGCGGCTCAACGAGGTTTCGGGACGGTGGATGAAGACTGCGCCCCCGGAGGCCAAGAAGGCGCTGGGGCTGCGGTTCAACGCCCTGAAGGCCGTGGTCGAGGGTCTGCTGGACGCGGCGCTGGGCGCGGGCTCGAATGCGAGTTGGGGCGATGCGGCGTTGGCGGCGGAGGCCATCGACATTACGCTGCCCGGCACGCGCCGGCTGACCGGGGCCGAGCATCTGATCACCAGGACGACGAACGAGATTGTAAGCGTCTTTGCGGCGCTGGGCTACTCGGTGGGCGTGGGGCCCGAGGTCGAGACCGACTACTACAACTTCGAGTGCATGAACTTCCCCCCTGGGCATCCGGCGCGCGACACGCAGGACACGCTGGTCATTGCAAATCAGGAGCGGCGCCCACAGCGCGACCGTCTCCTGTTGCGCACGCATACTTCGCCGGTGCAGATGCGGACCATGGAATCGCAGCCGCCGCCGGTGCGTATCGTGATCCCGGGCAAGGTGCACAGGAACGAAGCGGACGACGCCACGCACTCATCGACCTTTCACCAGGTGGAGGGGCTGTGCGTGGACACCGACATCACCTTCAGCGACCTGAAGGGCACGCTGGACCACGCCATGAAGGCGCTCTTCGGCTCGGCCGTGAAGACGCGCCTCTTTCCGTCGTTCTTTCCCTTTACCGAACCCAGCGCGGATGTGCAGATCAGCTGCATCTTTTGCGGCGGGAAGGGCTGCCGCAAGTGCAAGGACTCGGGGTGGATCGAGCTGCTCGGCTGCGGCATGGTGGACCCCGTGGTCTTCGCCTTTGCGGCGGAGAGGCAGCCCGCCTACGATCCGAAGAAGATCTCCGGCTTCGCCTTTGGGATGGGCGTGGAGCGGATCGCCATGATGAAGTATGGAGTCAGCGAGATAGGGTCGTTCTTTGCTGGAGATATGAGGTTCTTGGGACAATTCGTTTGAGGAGCGCAGCAAGTTAGCATGCGCTGCGCGCACATGGCAAGTTAGCAAGTTAGCGGTAGTTGCGGGAGACGGAGATGCCCAGAACGCGACATTTTCGCGATTTGCACGTTTGGCAGAAGGCAATGGAGTTGGCTCGTCAAGTCTACCTACAGACCGAAGAGTTTCCAAAGGCTGAGACCTTTGGCCTGCGGATGCAGATGCGGCGGTCCGCGGTGTCGGTGGCAAGTCACATTGCCGAAGGCCACGGGAAGCTGACGGATGCGGAGCTGAGGAGATCTCTTAAATCGGCGCGCGGGTCATTGTATGAATTTGAAACGCAGAATGAGCTGGCGTGCGGCCTGAGATTCATCGATCAGGATTCCTCACAGCAGTTGCTCGACCTGGCTACGGAAACAGCAAAACTCCTCAACGGACTGTTGGGAAAACTGGCGTTCGATAGGGAGACGACGGAACCCGCTAACTCGCTAACTGGCGATTGTGCGCAAAGCGCACGCTAACTCGCCGACTCGCTAACAGGTATTTACCGGATGAAGATACTGACCAAATGGCTTAGAGCTTATTTACCCGGACTGCCGGTGGACGACGTGCGCCTTGCCGAAGACCTGACCCTGCGCGGCATTGCGGTCGAGGGGATTTACCCGCTCGGCGAAGGCAACGGTTCGCTCTACGAAATGGACATCACCACCAACCGCGTCGACGCGATGAACCACTACGGAATAGCGCGGGAGGCGGCGGCGATCTATGGGTCGGCGCTGCTGGAGCTTGACTATGCTCTGCCAGAACCCCGGCAGGCCGCCAAGGCTTTTTCGGTTCGCATCGAAGCCGGAGACGCCTGCGGGCGCTTTACCGCGCGGGTGCTGCGCGGCATTGCGATCGGGGAGTCGCGGGACTGGTTTGCGGGCGCGGAAGTGGCTACGTACTTTGCGCTGCTCGAGCAGAAGCGCATTTCGAACGCCGTGGATGCAACCAACTTCGCCTGGCTGGCGATGGGGCAGCCCACGCACGCCTTCGATCTGGACAAGATCGAGGGCGGCATCGTCGTGCGGCGGGCGCGCAAGGGCGAGCGGCTTAAGACGCTCGATGGCGTCGAGCGCGCGCTTGATCCGGACGACCTGGTGGTGGCCGACCATCGGAAGCCGGTGGCGCTGGCCGGGGTAATGGGCGGCTGGGAGACGATGATTACGCCGGAGACCACGAATGTGCTGGTGGAGGCGGCGTGGTTCGAACCCATGGCGGTGAGGCGGACGGCGCGGCGGCACGGGCTGCACACCGACGCCAGCCACCGCTTCGAGCGCGGCGCGGACTTCAATGCCGCGCCGGTTGCTTCGGCGCTGGTGAGCAGCATTCTGCTGGCCAACGGCGGCTGGATTGAGGGCGAGTTGATAGACGCGCGGGTTGCGGCCATGGAGGCGCGGACGGCGCGGCGCAAGCCAGTTGCGCTGGCGCTCAGTGAAGTGAAGCGTATCTTGGGCGCGACCGTGGATGCGGAGGGAATCTCCGCGGCGATGGTCGAGGGGGTGCTGGAGGCTCTGGGATGTGGATTGGCGAGTCAGCGAGCTAGCGGGTCGGCGGGGTCGGGCGGTGACGGGGCCGAATGGCTGGTGACACTGCCTAGCTGGCGGCTGGATCTGGAGCGCGAGATCGATCTGATCGAAGAGGTGGCGCGGGTTTACGGGTACAACCGCTTCGCCAACACGCTGCCGGCCTTCGGCGAAGGGGTGCGGGCGCTGCCCTGGGCGGAGAAGGAATCCGAGGTACGGCGCACGCTGGTGTCGGCCGGCTTCCATGAGGCGATCGGCAGCACCTTCTGCTCGGCGGCGGACGCCGCTTTGACGGCGCCGCAGCCGGGACTTGCGGTTCCGCTGGGCAATCCCCTAAGCGAGGAGGCCGGCGTGCTGCGCCCGTCGCTGGCGCCGGGAATGCTGGCGATGATTGCCGGCAACCTGCACCGCGGCGTCAGTGATGTGCGCCTGTTCGAACTGGGCACGGTTTTCAGCGGCACAACTGAAAAGGTCGAAGAGCGGCCGGCCGTGGCCTTCGGAGCAGTGGGCAGTCTGCCGGAGCAGGGCGCGCTGCACCCCGAGCGGCGCATTGAGTTTCATGATCTGAAGGGAGTGGTCGAGCAGGTGCTGGAGCGGTTTCAGATGCGGGCTGTCTATTTTGACCGCTTTCCGGCCGAGGCCGGGCTTATGCTCCCGTGGCTGCATCCCTACCGCTCCGCGCGGGTTGCGGTGGAGGGTACGACGGTGGGCTGGTTCGGCCAACTGCATCCCCGCGAGGCCGATGCCCGCAAGTTGAAGGAGCCGGTGCTGGTGGGCGAGCTGTATCTGGATCGGCTGTACAGGTTGCCGTTGCGGAAGCCGGTGGCGCGGGAGATTTCGCGTTTCCAGCCGGTGCGGCGGGATTTCTCGCTGATTCTGGATGAGAGCATCGGCTGGGAGACGATCGACCGGGCGCTGGCCGGATTGCGGATTCCCGAGCTGGTGGATTGGCGGGCGCGGGAGGTCTTTCGCGACGCCAGGCTGGGCAAGGGCGAGTACTCGCTGCTGCTGGGCGCGACGTTTCAGGCGCCAAATCGCACGCTGCGCGAGGAAGAGCTGCAGAGTTTTCAGGCGCTGGTGGAGGAGGCTGTTGGCAAGGCAGGCGCGCGGTTGCGGAGTTAAGCAAGACAGCAGGCCGGCCGGCGCTATACTTGCACCGATGCGGTTGAATTGAGCGGAGGAGTTTTCAATGTCTGAGTTTACCTGGGATTCCAAGGTGGTGGAGGAGCCGGAACCGCGCCAGGCTGATGAGGCGGAAGCGGAGCACCGTCCTGAACCGGCCGCAGCGCCGGAGACGCTGGCCATGAGCACGAACGACTTTGCGGCGCTGGAGGAGCGGATTCTGCGCGCTGTGAACCTGGTGAAGCGGGAGCGGCAGGCGCGAACGGCGGTCGAGGAGCGCGCGGCCAAGGCCGAGGCGCAACTGCGCGAGCAGGCGCCGCTGGTAGAGCAACTGCAGAATGAAGTGAATGCGCTGCGCGCCGAGCGCGACCTGGTGAGGCAGCGCATGGAGCGGCTGTTGGCGCAACTGGATGCGCTGGAGCTGTGAGGGACGGTTTGGGAGGTAAGCCGTGGCTGAGGAACAAGGCAGCAATGCAGCCGGGTATGTAACCGTTGAGATCTACGACCAGGTCTATCACCTCTCGGGCCAGGACGCGGAGCACATGCGCGCACTGGCCGCGCGCGTGGACGCCAAGATGCGCGCCGTGGCCGCGCAGGGTCGCACGGTGGACTCTCTGCGCGTGGCTGTGCTGGCCGCGCTGAATCTGGCCGATGAGCTCTCCCAGGCCGGCGCCGCCGATGCGCGGCTGGGCCATGCGCGCGCGGCCAGCCTGCGCGGGCTGCTGGACGAAGTGCTGGAAGAGGATTGGAAGACAGGATCCTAGACCCCGCGCTTCTGCCGCTGAAGAGAAAACAATCCAACCGGGCTTTGCGATTGAATGCTGGGAGGAAACGTATGTCTCGAATTCATTTTTCTGTCACCAACGGATGGATTGCGATAGCGGCGCTGGCGCTGGCGTTTCCCGCGGCCGTCGCGGGCCAGGCGGACGCTCCCAAGACAGACGCGGGCCAGGCTGCCGCGCCGCAGGCGGACGTGCCCGCGGCCACGACCGGCGCGCCCCAGGCCGACAAAGCTACAACGGACGCGACTAGAGTGGAATCGGCCGGGACCGAAGGCGTGAAGCCCGGCGAACCAACCGATCCCAAAGCCCGCAAGACCTATGCTTCGGCGCTCGACTGGGAGCGGCATGGCCACGATGACACGGCGCTGGACGACTTTCGCAAGGCCAATAAGCAGGATGGCGGCCGTTGCTGGGAGTGCCTGCGGCGGGCCTATAACCTGGCGAACAGGCTGGATGCCTACAAGGACGCTGTGGACATAGCGCGCGATTGGCTGCCGGCGGCCCAATCCGATAAGGAGAGGGGCGAAGTTGAGTTCCGGCTCGCCATGGCCTTGCAGGAGCAGGGAATCAAGGAGAAGAAGGACAAGTGCATTGCGGAGAGCGCCGACGACTTCAAGGCCGCGATCGAACACGACCCCAAGCTGGCGCGGGCGCACTACCATTACGGCGTTACGCTGGCTCGCCTTCATCAGGACGATGCGGCGCGGGCCGAGTTTGCTGCCTTTCTCGATCAGGACCGGAAGAACCCGACGCTGCACCCGCGGGCGGAGCGGTTTGTGGATCGGATAGAATTGGCGCGGGCGACCATGGCTCCGCCGTTCTCGCTGACCACCCTCGATGGCCGGCACGTCACGATGGACGACCTTGCAGGCAAGGTGGTGCTGATCGATTTCTGGGCCACCTGGTGCGGTCCTTGCCGCGACGCGCTGCCCCACATGCGCTATATCGCCAAGAAGTTCGACGGGCAGCCGTTTGTGATGCTCAGCATCGACCTGGACAACGATGAGGCCAAATGGATGCAATTCGTCCAAAAGAACGAGATGAACTGGATGCAGTATCGCGATGTGGGCGGTTTTAGCGGGCGGATCGCGAGAGCGTTCAGTGTCAGTGCGATTCCGGCGACATTCTCCATCGACGCCGACGGCGTGCTGGAGGACCAGCACGTGGGCGACGCGGATATCGAGGGAAAGCTGAAGAAGATGATTGCGCGGGCGGTGGAGATGGGCAATCGCAAGCCCGAGCCGTTGGTGGAGGGCAAGGCTCCCGAAACCGCGAATTGAGGGGCGGGCGATCTCCGTTTCGGGCGCGCGGTTCCCAAAAAGCGGGTCCAAAAACGTAACACAAATCGCTGCTCCCGCACAAGACTTGTAATTCCCGGCGCGGACCCGTACTATCCGCAATAGAAACCGGCCTGCAAAGCAGGTGGGTGGTCAACGCTGGTTGAACCAACATCAATGAGCAGGGGCTTAACTCGACAATCGGTTCTGTGTGCCGTGTCCGCCAGTCCGGAATGCCTAATGAACCGCGGAGAGCTCCACCGTCTTAGGACGGGTTCACCAGCACCCCGTCCACGGCCCCGTGGGCCGGATTCTACCTTCCTCGCGCCTGTTGGTCTATTCTGTCTCAGGTGCATCCCGTCCTCTTCCACGTCGGATCGATCCTCATTCCGGCCTACGGCGCGCTGGCCGCGCTGGGCGTATTGCTGGCGCTGCTTCTGGCTTCCCGGACGGCGCGGAAGGTGGGCGTCGATCCCGATCGGGTGAGGAATCTCTGCATAGCGGCGTTGTTTGCGGCCCTCCTGAGCCAGCGGCTGTTGCTGGTGCTCGCCAACTGGAGTGAGTTGCGCCGTCATCCCTCCTGGCTGCTGGGGCTGGGGATGATTCATCACCCGTTGACGACAGCGGCCGGAGCGCTGGCTGGCCTGGGGTCCGCCGTGCTCTATGCGCGCTGGAAGCGTCTGCCGCTCATGACCACGGCCGATGCGCTGGCTCCGCCCTTTGCCCTGGGGCTGGCCTTCGAGCAACTGGGCGCACTTCTGGCCGGGTCCGGCTACGGGACGGAAGCCTCTGTACGCTGGGCCGTGACCTATACCGATCCGCTGGCCGCGCGCTGGAGCGGAACGCCTCTGGGCATTCCGCTGCATCCCGTGCAGGCCTACGCGGCGCTGGCTTTCCTGACCCTCTCCATTCTGCTGCTGGCGGCTTTGCCGGCCAGGCGGCAGGAGGGCGATGCATTCGGGCTGGCTCTGCTGGGCATAGGCGTGGCTGTCTTTATCACTGAGTTGTGGCGCGATCCTGAGGGACGCTGGGCGCTGCTGGGCGGCGCGCTGGATGGGCCGCAGGCGGCGGCGGTGCTGCTGGTGCTGGCGGGAGGCATGGTTCTGCTGGAGCGCAAAGGCGTGCGCGTCCGGAACGAGGCCGAACATGGCTGACGCATCGGGCGTTGAGCCGCGCACCATCGAAGTTCCCGCGGCGGCAGCCAGGCAGAGACTCGACCAGTTCCTGGCTGCGCAACTGGAGGGAGTGAGCCGGTCGCGAGTGCAACTTCTCATCGCTCAAGGCGATGTGCTGGTCAACGGCGAGCGGGAGAAGCCCTCGTTGAAGCTGCGCGGCGGCGAGCGAATCGCCATCACCGGCGAGCCGCATCCCGCGCCGCTGAAGGCCACGCCGGAAGAGATTCCGCTGGATGTGGTCTACGAGGACCCGGATCTGGCCGTGGTGAACAAGCCCGCCGGAATGACGGTTCACGCCGGGGCGGGTCGGAATGAGGACGCGCGCAGCCGGGGCACGCTCGTTAACGCGCTGCTGTTTCGCTTCCAGGCACTTTCTTCGACCGGCGGCGAGCTGCGCCCCGGCATCGTGCACCGGCTGGACAAGGACACCAGCGGCCTTATCGTGGTGGCCAAGAACGACCGCACGCATGCGGCCCTGGGAGAGATGTTTGCCAGCCGCCGCATCAGGAAAACCTATATCGCGCTGGTGCAGGGTGCGGTCGAGCGGCAGCGGGGCACCATCCATGCCGGAGTGAGCCGCAATCCAGTGCGCCGCACGCGTATGACCGCGCAGCCGCAGCGGAACGCGCGCCCGGCGGTTTCGCACTATGAGGTGGTGCGGCGGCTCGACAGCCGCTTTGGCAAGTTCACGCTGCTGCGGGTGCGCATCGAGACCGGCCGTACGCATCAGATTCGCGTCCACATGGCGTCGATCGGCCACCCGGTGGTGGGCGATACGCTTTACGGCGGCGCGGGGCAACTGACGGAGCAGGCGGCGTCGCAGGCCGCGCCCTCCATGACTGCGCGGCACAAGGTTGAACCGGAGAGGCTCAGGCTGGGGCGGAACTTTCTGCATGCGGCGCGGCTCGAGTTCGCGCATCCCATCACTGGAAAGCTGCTGGAGCTGGAAGCGCCGCTGCCGGTCGAGTTGGAGAGCTTCCTGGCCCGGCTGGAAGGACTCGGAAGTTCTTCTGCCATCGCTAAGCGGGACGAAACGAATTCAGGCCAATGCAAATTATCCGATCCGGTTGCTAAAATGGGAAAGCTATGACCAGAAATTTGTACTTCTTTGTGCTCGGAACGGCGTTTTTCGTGGCTGTGCTGCCGGCCCAGCAACCGGCAGCCCCGCCCGCCGCACCGCAGGCCGGCCAGCCCGCGCCAGCTCCGGCCGCCCAGCAGCCGCCAACCCAGACGGCGGAGCCGGCGGCGGACGTGGGCGTGCCGACCATTCCATTGAACGTAAATGAGGTCAACCTCATCTTCACCGTCACCGACAAGCATGGGCACTACATTCCCAACCTGCGGCAGAGCGACTTTGCTCTGCTGGACGACCAGAAGGCGCCGGAGCACGTGCGCTCCTTTCACCAGCAGATCAACCTGCCTCTGCGCGTGGGCATCGTCATCGATGCCAGCACCTCGATCCGGACCCGGTTTCAATTCGAGCAGCAGTCGGCCATCGAGTTTCTGTTGCAGGTACTCAAGGCGAGAAGCGATCGCGCCTTCGTGATGGGTTTCGATGTGACGCCGACTGTAACCCAGGACTGGACCAACGATATCGATCATCTGGAAGCGGGCGTGAACCGGCTGCGCCCCGGCGGCGGCACGGCGCTCTTCGATGCGGTCTACACGGCCTGCCGCGACAAGCTGCTGGACGTTTCGCGTGGCCAGGAGCCGGTGCGCAAGGCCATGGTGCTGCTCTCCGACGGCGACGACAACCAAAGCCGCGTCCGCCCCGACGAGGCCATCAAGGAGTGCGAGCGGGCTGAGACCATCATCTACGCGATCAGCACCAACTGGACGCCGAGCCGCGGCAGAGGCGACGACGTGCTGAAACAGTTGGCCCAGGAAACCGGAGGGCAGGTATACTTTCCGCCCTCGGTCGACGAGCTTACCACCAGCTTCAAGTCCATTGAAGAGGAGCTGCGCAGCCAGTACGCCCTGACCTATACGCCGGCCGACTTCAAATATAACGGGGCCTTCCGGCCGATTTATCTCTATTGCAACGACCGGCGCTACATGGTGCGCGCTAAGAAGGGGTACTTCGCCCCGCGGCAGTAAAGCCGGGGCACATAGCAGAGGCTCGCTTGGCCGGGTAACCTCCGCGACGAAGGGCGGGATTCTGTCCGGGCCAAAGCCCCGGCCTGCCAAGCGCAGCTCTTCTTGTAGCGCGGCTGGCATCGGTCAGCGTTCGAAGAGAGATTGTGCGTAACCTTAAGTTGCTTCCGTTGTTTCTTCCATCGAAGAGGAATGTGTTCCGTTTCAGGACGATAGCAGGGCCTTTTGTCCAGATTTGACCCGCCTTGATCTTTCTCTTCCGTTTCTCTCACCCATTCCCAAGGCTGCACGATGAAATAGAGCAGGGAAGGTTCCGCGAATTCTCCCCTCGGGCTACCGGTGCGGCTTGCGTGCAAGCGAGTCTCCGCGCCTCAGAGGGACGGGAAGGAGCGGAATCGGCGAAGCCGCGGAAAGGCTGTGCGGACTGAGGGAGATGCGGTGATCCGGCAGGCGATATCGTGCGACATCTGCGGAACGGAGAAGAGGCAGACCAACCACTGGTATGTGGCCTATGACCAGGGCGGGGAGCTGCGGGTGAGCGGGTTGGACGCGCGCAACCGGCTGCGTCCAGGTGCGAAGCATCTCTGCGGTCAGACCTGCCTGCACAAACTGGTGGACGATTTCATGGCCAGGCGCTTCGAGGCGCGGCCCCAGCCGGGCGTCGCGGCGGAGGCTGAGCCGGTAGCGCCGCCAGCAGCCTCTGACACCAGCCTGACCTCGAATGAGGCGCATGGGCAGGCCGAGTCCTCCGCGCGGCTGCCGGCAGCGCCCACGCCGGTCCTGCCGAAACGGCTGCCATTCAATCCTAAGCCGGAGCTGGTTGCCATGCCGGGAAGACTCCAGGCCGAAGAAACTCCGGCGGCGCCTGGCGAGCCGCCCCGCTTTGCCTCGCGCAACTGGCGCGCGGACGCGTGGGACCGGGAGCGGGAGCGCGAACAACGCGCCTCCGAGCGGCATCCGGACAGGGCCGCCCAGCGCCGCTCCGGTTGATCGTTGAACCTCCGGAGATTGGAGGCTGCCTTGTGGTTGGATCTGGTGTTGATCGTTCTTGTCCTGTTTCCGTTCCTGGTCTTGAGCCGTCATCGCCGGAAGGATTCCTGACGTGTTTTTCCTGGGGCTTGTGAAGCTCCATATTGTCTGCCGCCCTTCCTGTGGGAGCGCGCCACTCCGCACCCGGCTAGGTAGATCGGCCGTTCCACCCGAGCCAGCCACTCTTCGGGGCTCAGCCCGGTCTCGTCAACCGCGCGGAGCAGCAACAATCCAGCACACCGGGCATCCTCAAGCGCGTCGTGCGCCTGGTAATCAATGCCAAAATATGCCGCCACGTTGGAGAGGCCGTATCCGGACCTGGAGAACTGCGGCCACGCCCTCCTGACCACCCTCGCCGAATCGAGCCAAGTGCATTCGCATCGGGCCAGACTGTAACGGTCGCACGCGCGCGCCAGGGCCAATCGATCGAAGGGAGTATGGGAAACCACAATTCTGCCTTGCAATAGAGAAGCGACCTGTGGAAAAACTCTTTCCCAGGTTGGAGCATCCCCGACTCGATCCTCGTCGATGCCATGTATGGAGATGTTGAAAGGGCTGAAGTAATCCTCCGGGTTGACCAGAGATACCCATGTATCCGCCAATGCGCCATCGCGGAACGTTGCGATGCCTACCTGGCAGATGCTCGAGACATCCGCGTTGGCGGTTTCAACGTCGATGACCACGAAATCCATACCCCCGCATCTCCTCGGAATCCGGGGTCCAGGAGGCTACGGGAACAACAACCCTTCTGCCGCTGCTGCTTCCGGTCCATCCTTCAGCAGCGCCAGCAACCCAGCCTCGTCAATGACCGGAACCTTGAGTTCACGAGCCTTGTCGAGCTTCGATCCAGCCTCCTCGCCCGCCACCACATAATTGGTCTTCTTGCTGACGGACCCCGCGGTCTTGCCGCCCGCTGCCTCGATCTTCGCCTTGGCCTCTTCGCGGGTGAGCGTGGGCAGTGTGCCGGTGAGCACGAAGGTCAAACCCGCGAGCTGCGCCGAACGCTGCTTCTTCTCCGCCGTCATATTCACCCCGGCGTCTTTCAAGCTCTGAATCAAGGCCTGGTTGGCGGGCTGCGCAAAGAACTCCAGAATCGCCTGGGAGATGCGCGGGCCGACCTCTTCCACGCGCTCCAGCTCTTCGCCGGTTGCCGCGGCCAGCGCATCCATTGAACCGAACTCCTGGGCCAGCAACTCGGCAGTACGCTCGCCAACAAAACGGATCCCTAATCCCATCAGGACACGGGCCAATCCGGCGTGTTTCGAGCCTTCAATCTCGGCGATCAGAGCGCGCGCGGACTTTTCCGCAAAGCGGTCGAGGCCGGTCAACTGCTCTTCTGTAAGTTTGTAGAGATCGGCCACGCTGCGCACCAGCCCGCGATTCAGCAACTGCTGCACGACCGCCTCGCCCAGTCCTTCGATGTTCATGACCTCGCGGCGGCCGAAGTGGAGCAGGCTCTCGCGCAGCTTGTCCGGGCAGTCGGCGTTGACGCAGCGATAGTCCACCTCGCCCTCGGCGCGGACCACGGCGCTTTGGCACTCAGGACATCTCGAAGGGAAGACGAAGCGCTCCTTCCCGCGGGGATGGTCGGCGTCTTCGATGACTTCGACCACCTTGGGGATGACGTCGCCGCCGCGCTCGACCCGCACCCAGTCGCCGATGAGGAGGCCCAGGCGCTCGATGAAGTCGGCGTTGTGCAGCGTGGCGCGGCTCACCGTGGTCCCGCCGATGAAGACCGGCGCCAGTTCGGCCACCGGCGTCAGCTTGCCGGTGCGGCCCACCTGCACAGTGATAGCGTTGACTTGAGTGACGCCCGACTTGGCCGTGAATTTATAGGCAATGGCCCAGCGCGGAGCGCGGCCGGTGTAGCCCAAGCGCTGCTGCGTGGCGTGGGAGTCAACCTTGAGAACCACGCCGTCGATCTCGTAACGTAGCTTATCGCGTTCGGCCTCAGTTTGATCGATAAAATCCATCATTTGGGGAACTGTTGTTAACCGTTTCATTAGAGTACTGGAAGGGTGCGAATGAAAAACCCTGAATTGAAGCACTTGAAGAGCATGGAGGGTAACACTCTGACTTTGAGGCCAGTACTCTCCACCAATCAGCAAAAAGTAGGCGTAAAAGTCCAGCCGTCGATTGGCGACTATGCTGGGCTCAAGCGTGCGCAGCGTTCCAGCGGCGGCGTTGCGCGGATTTACGGCAAGCGCAAGTCCCTGCTGCTCTCGCTCTTCGTTCATCTTCTCGAAGGCGAGTTTGGGCATGATAACTTCGCCGCGCACCTCAAAACTGGGCGGCAAACCCAGCGCGGTCAACTTCGATGCGGAGATGCAGAGGGGCACGCTGCGGATGGTGCGGATGTTCGAAGTCACATCCTCGCCGGTCTGGCCGTCTCCGCGAGTCAATCCAACCATCAGCCTTGAGCCTCCGCCGTCCGCGGGGCCGTAACGGAGAGCCGCGCTCAGGCCGTCCATCTTGAACTCGGCCACATATTCGACCGGCAGCGGCCCGGCCAGGTCGCGCACGCGGGCGTCCCAGGCGGCCAGCTCCTCGGTCGAGTAAGCGTTGTCCAGGCTGAGCATGGGCCGCGAATGGCTCACCTTCTGGAAGCCCTCGGCCGGCTTGCCGCCCACGCGCTGGGTGGGCGAGTCAGGCGTGATCAGCTCCGGGTGCGCAGCTTCGATGCTCTTGAGTTCGTTCATCAGCGCGTCGTAGGCGGCGTCCGTGATCTCCGGCGCATCGAGGACGTAGTACAAGTGCTCGTGGCGGCGCAGTTCGGCGCGCAACTGTTCGGCGCGCTGGGCGGGGGACGAGTCCGGGTTGGTGGCATTGCTCATGGGAAGAATTATAGGAGGCCGCCGGCAGGGTAGTATGATTTGCAGATCGCTATGGAGACGATCACCCACTTGCTTGTCGGCGCCTGCATCGGCCGGGCGGGGCTGAACCGCAAGACGGCCTGCGCCACGCTGGCCGCGGTGCTGGCCGCCGAGGCCGCCGACCTGGACGAACTGTGGTCGCTGGCGGGCCCGGTGGAGGGGTTGAAGCACCATCGCGGCATTACCCACACCTTTCTTGCGACGCCGGTGGTGGCAGGGTTGGTGGTGGGGCTGGTTTGGCTTTTTTGTCGGTGGCGAGAGACACAACGCACTCGCGAGGTTAACGCACTTAAGCAAGGCGCAAGAGCACCCGCTGTGGCGCTGCATTGGGGCTGGCTTTACATGACGGCGCTGATTGCAGCATCCAGCCATCTGCTGCTCGACTGGTTCAACAACTACGGAGTGCGGCCGTTTTTCCCCTTCAACCCGCGCTGGTATGCGGGCAGTTTCGTGTTTATCGCCGAACCGGTGATTTGGGCGCTGCTGTCGCTGGCCCTGATTGTCCCTGGGCTGCTGGGGCTGGCCGACCGGGAGATTGGCGCGCGGCGGCAGGCCTTTCGCGGGAGGGGCTGGGCGATCTTCGCGCTCAGTGCGACGGTAGTTCTTTGCTGCTGGAGGTGGGCGGAGCATGCGCAGGCGGGGGCGCTCATCGAGAACGTGCAAATCACAACCGCTCCCGTCAAGCGCATCGCCATCGAACCCTATCCCATCAATCCGTTCCGCTGGCACGCGATTCTGGAGACGGCCGAGTATTACCAGACCGCTGAGATCGATACGCGCAGCGGAGAGATAGAGAGCGACCAGAAGCGCGACGTAATCTTCAAGCCGGCCGCGACCGCGGCCACCGAGGCCGCCAAGCGCACTCCGCTGGGCCAAGTCTATTTGGATTGGGGGACGTGGGCGGTGGTGCGCGATATAGGCCAGGTGCCGGTTGCAGGCATGGACCCGCCGCAATTGCCGCCCAACCGCCAGTGGACCACGGTCGAGTTTACCGATCTGCGCTTCGCCTACTCCTATCTGGGCGCGGGCAGGACCACAGTCCGGAACCCGCTCGCCGGCTGGGTTTATATCGTGGACGGCCGCGACGATGCGGGCGAAGCGATGTATGGGCGGGTGCAACGGTGAGGACCGTTCGGCCTTGAAGTGAGAGTACCCCCGGCAAAGCCGGGGGCTTCCTTTTGTGAGCCGCTCGAAGCGGCTTGAGCGGGGTCGCTAACGCGGCCCCGATTGAGTTGGGCCACCTTATCGGTGGCAGGTCATCGCCACATG
>Ga0326727_10014508_pt1 | contig 17144 bp, 14 predicted proteins | sample MB2enrmetagenome_FD_207643 | JGI IMG/M metagenome (GOLD analysis project Ga0326727, IMG submission 207643) | Lab enriched peat soil microbial communities from McLean, Ithaca, NY, United States - MB29MY | ecosystem: Environmental > Terrestrial > Soil > Wetlands > Peat | place: USA: New York...
TGCCCACCGGGAAAACGAAGATCGAGAGGAAATGCCTCGAAGAAAAAAGCGTAGCCGTATCAGCGCAGACCGGGAAGAACTGCATCGCCACGTCTGTTGGCCCAAACTGCAGCCCAGTGATGGGTACCCGTACAGTTTCTACGTGCGTTAGTTGGGGCCCGAAACAAGAAGTCCCGGTAACGAGGCATGAAAATAACCTGGTCAGCGAGGCCACGGTCTGGCGGAACGACCCCACGCTGGCCGCAGATGTGGCACGCGCAGCGGAGGCCGCAGAAGCAAGGCGGAAAGCGGAGGCAGCGGAGGCTGCAGAAGCCGCTCGGAAAAAGGAGGTAGCCGAGGTGGAATCGCTTCTGGCCCCCGGTGCCGACATCAATGCCAGGGATAATGATGGTAAGACAATGTTGATCAGGGCGGTGTGGGGTGGGAAGAGGGATTTGGTTGAACTGCTTCTGGCCCACGGCGCCGATGTAAACGCCAAGGATAGTAAGTATGGCGATACTCCGCTGTGTTATGCGGTGGAATTTCGTGAAAAGGATTTGGCCGAAGTACTTCTGGCCCACGGCGCCGACGTCAATGCCAAGGATAGTAAGTATGGCCAGACTCCGCTGCACGTCGCGGTGAATGATGGAAATAAGGAGATGGTGGAATTCCTTCTGGCCCATCGTGCCGACGTCAATGCCAAGGCTGCGAATGGCCAGACCCCGCTGCACTTAGCGGCAAGTTTTGGGCGCACGGATATAGCCGAGCTGCTTCTAGACCACGGCGCCGACGTGAATGCCAGGGATGACCATCAGTGGACGCCGTTGATTCAGGCGGCATCCGCATCCCAAGAAAGCAAGAAGATGGTCGAAGCGCTTCTGGCCCACGGCGCCGACATCAATGCCATGGCTATGAATGGCTATACGCCCTTGATCGAGGCGGCAATGATGGGGCATAGGGATGTGGTCGAAATCTTTCTGGCCCACGGCGCTGACGTCAACGCTAAGGAAGAAGGCCAGTATACGGCGTTTCGTTGGGCAATGTCCGGCAATCATCAAGACATTGTCGACCTCCTGCGCCAGCACGGCGGCCACGAATAACCGCGCAGGACGCCGTAACGCCGATTGCCGAAGAATATAGAGCGCAAGCGCACAATAGTTTCATGCGATTCCTCCAGCCACTCCAATGGCCTCCGCGCCGGAAGGAGCCCTCATGCCCGCTCCCATCGCCCGCGGTGCCAGTTGTCCACCGGCTTCGCCGGCCCACAGAGGGATGAAACCGTGTCCGACTTCACCAAGCCTCCAACTTGCCAACCCGCTAACCCCGCGCAGCGGGGGCCAACCCGCCAAACTCGTTCCATCGGTCCCCACAACTCTCCCATTCGACTTGTTCAAATTGCCCAGCTTGCAAAACAATCGGAATCCTGTTTCTTTCTCGGTATCTTCTCGGTCCAAAACGTCAGGGATGTGCCCGGTCCGTACTGAGGCCCCCCCTACCCCCCTCCTGGAGCCACTTTTTCAACCCGCTCTCGCTAGTAAGTCGTTATTAATCAGCGTCTTGGCAATTCCAACCGTTAACCGATCAGTAAACATGACCAGCCGGTTTTGAGCCCTTTTCAGCCGGAAAATGCCCCTTCTCGAATGAAAAGACGCGATTCAGCAGCCTTTTTGAATGGGATTCCAGGCTTGGAGGGGCCAGCGGGTTGCCGGCATTTCGCCGGTGACTCTCAACGGACGGCAGCGGCCCAATGCTATCGACGCACCGTTCCGCCGTTCTCTCCGATTGCCCGGCGATCGGTCGGCTACCCGGAAATTGACGCATTGCCTATCTCTGTTGAGCCGGAGGAGTATCGGAGACGTAAATCGTAGCGGCGGGCTGGCCGGGGGCCGTGAAGCGGCGCAGCGCGGTCAGGCCGGCGGGATGCGCCTGCACGGCGCGGTCGATCTGGTCGCCGTCGAAGGCCAGCACGATGGCCGCATGGGCGGCGGGCGCGTCGAGGGCGGCGCTGTAGAACTCCTTGTCGCTCTCGTTGACGGTCTGGCGCAGCGGAATGCCGGTGAAGGCGACGAGCTCGGGATAGACCGAAGTGTTCATCAGCACCGCGCCGCCGGGCCTCTCGGCGACGAGCGCGCGCAGAACCGGCGGAATCTGCTCGTCGAAGGGCCGGCGCGACTCGATGTTCTTGGTGCCTTCGACGTAGGTGAGGGGGCGCTCGCGCACCATCTCGCCGGCATTCACGGCGATCAGCACGAACAAAGCGCCCGCAGTGCACTGGACCCAGCGGCGCTGCGACTCGCCGGTCTTGAATTCGCGGACGGCGGCGATGGCAAACTGCGCTGCGAAGCCCACACCCAGCGCCAGGGCGGGCAGGAGTTCCATCCCGTAGCGTGAGTTGTACCAGGAGTGCGGCCACCACACGGGAAGAAAGATGGGCACCGATCCATAGGCCACCGAGTACGCGTAGAAAGGAGCCGGCAGCCAAAGCAGCAAAGCCCAGGCAAACGCGTGTCGGCGCGCAGTGAGCCAGGCGCACGCAGTCCCAAAGAGGCTCACCGCCAGCAGCAGGTTGCCCCAGGCCGCTGCGGCCGCGTCCATCTCCGCTGCCTTCATGAAGAAGATCAGCGCCACCCACGGATTGTGCCAGCCCGGATGCGGCGGGAAGCCGGGCACGGAGGTGCGCACCTCGATGGCCTTGGCGGAGTAAGGCCCGCGCAGAAAGTAGAGCCAGTCGCCGAAGGCCGCGGCGTTGTAGATGAGCCACACCGCCGGCGCGGCCACGACCAGGGCGCTTGCCAGCCAGAAGGCGCGCGAGCGCGGCCCGCCGCGGCGGGCAAGCGTAATGCCAATGCATCCCCAGGCCAGCAGCGCCATGATCCATCCGTCATAGCGCGTGTAGACAGCGGCCACCAGCGCCGCGGCTATCAGCCAGAGCAGCCGCGGGGAGCCCTGCGAATCGCCGTCCAGGCTGGCCCGCCACTCCACCAGCCAGACGGCGATCCAGATGGTCTCGCACAGGAAGAGCGGCTCGGTCATGGCCGTGGTTTGCAGGTAGAGCAGATTGGGATTGGCGGCGAAAAAGGCCAGCGCCACGGCTGCCGTGGCCGGCGGAAGCCAGCGGCGCGCCAGCCGGTAGAAGCCCGCGCAGCCGGCCAGGTAAGCGAGCGCCGAGGGAATCGCGCCGGCAATCCCATTGGCCCACCAGCTGTAGACCTGAACGAAAGGAACCAGAAGGAGGTGAGGCAGCGGCAGCCAAACCGAACCCAACTGCGTGAGGCCCGGCCGATGCGAATCGAGAATGCGCCGCGCGATGTGCAGGTGAGCAACCGCATCGCCGTAGTTGAGCATGGCCCCATGCCGCCAGCTCCACGCGAGGGCCGCCATCGAGGCCGCCGCGCAGCAGGCTACCGCGGGCAGCCACTCCGCGCGCGAGATGGGCTTCTCAGTCAAGGTGAGTCAACTCGCGGAAAACGGTGAAACGGTCGTCGATCTCCTTGCGTGTGAGCTGCTGCAGCCGCTCGGTGCCGAAGCGCTCGCACGCGAAGGAGCCCATCACGCTGCCGTAGAACATGGCGCGCCGGAAGGCGGCCGGAGTGAGTTCGGGCTGCGAGGCAAGATAGCCGAAGAATCCGCCCGCAAAGCTGTCGCCCGCACCGGTGGGATCGATCACCTCTTCCAGCGGCAGCGCCGGCGCGCGAAATGGGCGGGGCTCCGCGCCCTCGCCTTTTGGAGAAGATTTGTGGAACAAAGTTGCCCCATACTCGCCGTGCTTGACCACCAGCGATCTCGGCCCAAGCCCCATCACCGCGCGCGCCGCCTGCACGAGATTGCTGCTGCCGGCCAGCATCTTGGTCTCGGTTTCGTTGATCAGCAGCACATCGAGATCCTTGAGCACTTCGAGCAGGGCCGCGCGATGATCCTTGATCCAGTAGTTCATCGTGTCGCCGGCGACAAGCCGCACGCCGGGCATCTGCTCGCGCACGCGCCGTTGCAAGACCGGATCGATGTTAGCCAGAAACAGAAACTCGGAGTCGCGATAGGCTTCGGGAATCTTCGGCTCAAAGGAGGCAAAGACATTCAGCTCGGTGTTGTGAGTTTTGGCTTCGTTCAGGTTTTCGAGATAGGAGCCTTCCCAGAAGAAGCTCTTGCCCGCCGTGTGTTCAATGCCGCGCGTGTCGATGTTGCGCGCATGGAAGACCGTCTCCTGCTCGGCGCCGAAGTCCTCGCCGACGACTGCAATTACGCGCACCTCGGTAAAGAAGCTGGCGGCCAGAGAAAAGTAAGTCGCCGCGCCGCCCAGGCAGCGCTCCCTGCGGCCCGCCGGGGTTTCGATCGAATCGTAGGCAACGCTGCCCACCACGGTAATCGCCAATTTGTTTTTCTCCCTTTGCTGTTTTGCTAACTTGTCATTGAATCTCGGAAGGCGGCTGATCCCTGTTCTCTACAAAGCTCTCAAATTCGGTTTCAAAGCGCAATAGGGCGCTCTGAACATCTGCTCTGTAAGTTTGCATTTCTTTGGAGTCCGCAACTTTTCCGAATTTATACATGGCGGAATGCTCAACCTTCCAGAAAAGGCCAATCAACATCGGCACGACTTGATATTCGGCATTTATTTCGCGGCTCAAATTTTGGCATTTTCCAATGTATTTGTAGGCGAGCACTCCTCCTTTGTCGTCTGGAACCGGGTCAGGTATCCAGCCTGTGAAAAGTGTTGCCAATACATCGTTAACTTCATTTAGTCTGGTGCGCGGAAAGACGAGGACGCGCACACCCGCCAAATCTGGGAGATCGAGCAACGAATAGCTCCCCAGCTTTTCGGGGTCGAATGTTCCGCCCTCCTTTTGCCTGCGCCGGAGAGATTCCACCGCGCTCTCGCACTCTTTTACGCGAGACTCGATGACCAACTGCTCATGGGGCTTCATCCGCTGAAGAATCTCGCGGGTACGATAACGAATCTCGGCATCGAGATACAATACGACTTTGTGGATGTCGGGGAGAAGCTTGAAGTACTGTTCCCGAAGCAGATCCTCGTTCGTGCGTTCGGGCATTATCCCAGCACTCTTTCAAGTTCGCGCTTTACGCCTTCGGAGGGGGGGAAGTTGAAATAGAACGTCCACCCGGCGTCACCGGTGCTCTCTCCAATGCGTTGGCGAATTTCATTCTCGTCCTTATCGTCGACGAACTCCAGGCTGAATGCCTTCCTTGCCTTGCGGTTGACGAAAAGGTCCCGGTCGAAGTTGTATCTGTAGTCGGCAGCCCAGAGAATATCCTTTTTTTTCATCTTCGCCTCCCGGGGTGCGAAATGGCTTCCACATCCCAAATTATACCGCAATCCTGCTACAAAACCTCCACGTGCCTACCAACCCAAATACTCCCCAAACAGCAGCTTCAGCCTCTCCTTCGCCGCTGCCGGAATCGCGTCCGGCTGGGTAAGGACGGCATACTTTGCAGCCGAGGCGCAGGCGCAGTTGCGCTCGTGCGGCATGGCGGCCACAGCCGCCTTCACCACCAGCGCCGCGTTCTCGGCGTTGCGGTGCAGCACTGCCACAATCTCCTCGATGGTTACCGCGTCGTGGCCCTCGCGCCAGCAGTCGTAGTCGGTGACCATGGCCACGGTGGCATAGCAGATCTCCGCCTCGCGGGCCAGTTTGGCCTCTTGCAGGTTGGTCATGCCGATCACGTCCGCGCCCCAGCTGCGGTAAAGATTCGACTCGGCCCTGGTGGAGAACTGCGGGCCTTCCATGCAAACGTAGGTGCCGCCCAGCTTGCCCACCACGCCCACCGCGGCGCAGGCCACAGCCGCTGCACTGGCCACCGTGGCGCACACCGGATCGCCAAAGGCCACGTGGCCTACAATCCCGTCGCCGAAGAAAGTGGAAATGCGATGGAAGGTGCGGTCGATGAACTGGTCGGGGATGACAAAGTCGGTGGGCTTGTGCTCCTCTTTGAGCGAGCCGACCGCCGAAACGGAGACGATGCGCTCCACGCCTAGCTTCTTGAAGGCGTAGATGTTGGCGCGGAAGTTCAGTTCCGAGGGCAGGATGCGATGGCCGCGCCCATGCCGCGCCAGAAAAGCTACGTTGCGGCCCTCCAGCTCGCCCAGAACAAAGGCGTCGGAGGGCGCGCCGAAGGGCGTCTCCACGCGCTCCTCGCGCACGTTGGTAAATCCGGGCATGGAGTAAAGCCCGCTGCCGCCGATGATGCCAATCTCCGCCTGTGCCACTGCCCGCTCCTTTTGTCCCCGTGGCCGGCCGCTCTCCGGCCCGTCTCGCCAGCCTTCCGCAAACATCCCAGTATAAAGGGCGGGGCGCGGACGTAGCCCGGCAGTCGCCCGCGCGCGTATACTCTCCGGCAAGGCTCACCATGGACCTAACGGATTTCGTACTTCCCAGCTCCCTGCAAAACGCGGCTGTCCTCACCGTCATCCTGGCCTTCATCGGCTACCTCGCCACCTTCATGAGCGCCCGGATGCTGGAGCGCCGGCGCGACAAGCTCGACCTTGTCAACCGGCGGCTCAACGAGTTCTACGGCCCGCTCTATGTCGCCTCGCAGGCGGGCAACATCGCCTACCGGTCGCTGCTTAAGAAGCAGGGCAAGACGCAGAGCTTTCCCATTCTCGACGACGAGATGAAGGAGTGGATGCTGTGGATGACCACCATCTTCATGCCCCTCAACGACGTGCGCGAGAAGATCATCATCGAGAAGGCCTACCTGATCGTCGAGGAACAGATGCCGCATTGCCTGCTCGACTTTGTCACCCACGTTGTCGGCTACAAGGCGGTGCTGGCCAAGTGGGCCGCTGGCGACTACTCCGAACGCCGCTCGACCATCGGCTGGCCGCCGGAGTTCGATGTCTATGTGGAACGCTCCTATGCCGCGCTCAAAGCCAAACAGACCCGGCTGCTGCACAGCGCGGTGTGGAGGCTCTGGCACCGGCTGGTGGACCGCAAAAAGCGATAACTCAGACGGGCGCGGGCAGCTCCAGGCGCTTCCACAGGCGCAGGGTGGGGCCGGCCTGGTTGACGGTGTAGAAGTGCAGGCCGGGCGCGCCGTTGGCGAGCAGGTTTTCGCAGAGGCGGGTGACCACGTCCAGGCCGAAATCGAGCAGCGCGGGCTTGTCGTCCTCCAGCTCTTCCAGGCGCAGGCGCACCCAGCGCGGCAGGTCGGCGCCGCAGCCCGAACAGAAGCGCACCGTATTGGCGAAGCCGGTGATGGGCATGATCCCCGGCACCACTGGAATCGTGATGCCGGCCCTGGCGCAGCGCTCCATGAAGTCGAAGTAAGCATCTGCGTTATAGAAGAGTTGGGTCAGGGCGCCGTCGGCGCCGGCCTCGACCTTGCAGCGGAAGTGCTCAAAGTCCGCGCCGGGGCTCGCCGCCTGCGGGTGCATCTCCGGGTAGGCGGCCACCTCGATCTGGAAGGCGTCTCCGCAGGTCTCGCGGATGAAGCCGACCAGTTCGTTGGCGTAATGGAAGTCGCCCGGCGCGGAAGGGCTCATGGCCGTGGCCGGCAGGTCGCCGCGCAGAGCCACGATGCGCCTTACGCCCGCCTCCCGGTAGCGGTCGAGCAGGGCGGCGATGTGGGCGCGCGTCGAACCCACGCAGGTCAGGTGCGGCGCGGCCTCCACGCCGGAGTGGCTGGCCACCGCCATCAATGTCTCGTACGTGCCCTCCTGCGTGGAGCCGCCCGCGCCGTAGGTGATGGAGAAGTAGTCCGGCCGCACCTCGGCGAGCTGGCCAATGACAGAGGGCAGCTTGGCCACGCCCTCCGGCGTGCGCGGGGGAAAGAGCTCGAAAGAAAAACTCAGCGGCGAAGCCATGCGCCGAACCCTCATAAGAAAATCACAAGCATCAATACTCCATAGCTTGCGCTCCGTGCCCCATCCTTCCGCGTACTTTGCGGGAGAATGGGAAGCCATAACTGTTCACTGTTCACTGATCACCGTCCCCGGAATCAAATAGGCGCCGGGAATTCTCTCGTCCAATGTGGCGAGAACCGCTCCATGGGCTCTCGCCAGTTGCAGCAGATGACCGTCGGTCGTCCGCCTCGGGGTCTTCACCCACGCCGGGAGCTGCGATATGTCGTTGCCGTCCGAAAGGAAGGTAAGCGGCTGCGTTGCGTTTGCTTTCATTCCAAGAAGGACACTGCGCGCTTGCAAAACGCTTAGGTCATACATGGCCACGCTTGCAACCACGCGAACAAAGCCGATCTCCGTCAACGAAGACGTCAGGAACGTGGAACCATGCTGAGACCTTATCCATTCGACAACACGCTGGTGGAACTCGTGCTGAGTGACACCAAAGGCAATGAGTACATTCACGTCCAGAAGATATTTCATGGAAAGTCGGAGAGCAGCTCTCTTACCATCTCGCTGGTCAAGATCGGCGCGTCAGGCCCCATGTCGATGGCAATGAAACCGGTTACTGGATCCTTCACGATGCGCGCTTCGTACTTCGGCTTTCGAGGCTGCGTCAGCACAATCCGATCTTTCTCGATGGCAACATTCAGCGGGTCGCCGGCGCTAATGCCCAGCTTGCGGCGAATCGGTCCCGGCAGCACGACTTGACCTTTGGTGGAGACCCTGGTCTGCATGGTAAGACAATCTTACCGCCGTCTGAACTGCGTTGCAAGAAGCAAGTGCGGTAAGCCTCGCCGGGTCTCCCAGGTCTCGTTCTCGAAACCTGGGAAACCGCAACCGATAACTGACCCTGATCTCTGACCCCTGGTCCCTGATCCCTGGTCCCTAATAGCGGTAGTTCTCCGCCTTGTACGGCCCTTCCACCGGCACGCCGATATAGTCGGCCTGGCGCGCGGTCAGCGTGGTCAGCTTCACGCCGATCTTTTCCAGATGCAACCGGGCTACTTCCTCGTCCAGCTTCTTGGGCAGCACGTAGACCCCGATCTTGTAACTGTCCTTGTTGGCCCACAGGTCGAGCTGCGCCAGCGTCTGGTTGGCGAAGCTGTTGCTCATCACAAAGCTGGGATGGCCGGTGGCGCAGCCAAGGTTCACGAGGCGCCCTTCGGCCAGGATGAAGATACCGTGGGCAGGCTGGCCCGGACCGGCGCGGAAGCTGTAGAAATCCACCTGCGGCTTGATATTCAGCTTGGTAACTCCCGGCTCGGCATTCAGCCGGTCCATCTGAATCTCGTTGTCAAAGTGGCCGATGTTGCAGACGATGGCCTGATCCTTCATGCGTTTCATGTGTTCCAGCGTGACGATGTCCACGTTGCCGGTGCAGGTGACGTAGATGTCTCCGCGGCCCAGCGTCTCTTCGACGGTGGTCACCTCGAAGCCCTCCATGGCCGCCTGCAGCGCATTGATGGGATCGACCTCGGTGATAACCACCCGCGCGCCCATGCCGCGCAGCGAGTGAGCGCAGCCCTTGCCCACATCGCCGTAGCCGCAGACCACCGCAACTTTGCCGGCGACCATCACGTCGGTGGCGCGCTTGATGCCGTCGGCCAGCGACTCGCGGCAGCCGTACAGGTTGTCGAACTTGGACTTGGTCACCGAGTCGTTCACATTGATGGCCGGAACCAGCAGCTTGCCCTGCTCCAGCATCTTGTAGAGCCGGTGGACGCCCGTCGTGGTCTCTTCCGAGACGCCGCGCCACTCCTTCACAACCCTGTGCCAGTGCTGGGAATCTTCGGCATAGACCTTCCTCAGCAAGTCCTTGATGACCTTCTCCTCGTGACTTTCTGAAGGCCCATCGACCCACCTGTCGCCCTCTTCCAGCTCATAGCCCTTGTGGATGAGCAGGGTTGCATCGCCGCCGTCGTCCACCACCAGCTGCGGCCCTTTGCCTCCCTTGTGGCTCAGCGCCTGCCAGGTGCACCACCAGTAGTCTTCGAGCGACTCGCCCTTCCACGCGAAGACGGGAACCCCGGTGGCCGCGATGGCCGCAGCCGCGTGGTCCTGCGTGGAAAAGATGTTGCAGCTCGCCCAGCGTACCGTTGCGCCCAGGCTCACCAGGGTCTCAATCAGCACCGCCGTTTGGATGGTCATGTGCAGCGAGCCGGTGATGCGCACGCCGGCCAGCTGCTTGGCCGCCGCATACTTGTTGCGGATCGACATCAGGCCCGGCATCTCCTGCTCGGCGATGGTAATCTCCTTGCGGCCCCATTCGGCCAGAGACATGTCGGCCACCTTGTATGCCAATTCCGTGGTTTCCAGGGTTGAAGCTGCCATAGTGGTTGGTTTCTCCTCGCTCCTTGAGGATACCATCCTGAGAATTCAGGCCCCAAAACGCGCGTTCACGGCAGGCCGCGAATCAGCGCCCCGGCTCTCCGCCTCCAGCAATTCCCGCTTCCGCTCCACGCCCCAGCGGTAGCCGGTCAACGCGCCGCTGGCTCCCACCACCCGATGGCAGGGGACGACCAGGGCCACGCGGTTCATGGCGCAGGCGCGGGCCACGGCGCGCACAGCCTTGGGCTCGCCCAACTCCCGCGCCAACTGGCTGTAGCTGCGCGTCTCGCCTCGCGGAATGGCCCTGAGCGCCCGCCAGACGCGGAGCTGAAAGGCAGTGCCGCGCAAGTCCACCTGCGGTGGGGCCAACTCTTTGGTTGAGCTTATTTGTCCGCAAACCACCCCCAGCGCCGCTTCCACCATGGCGTTGAGCGACGGATCGGGCCGCAGCTCAGCCAGTGGAAACTCCGCCCGCAGGCTGGCCTCCGCCTCGGCGGCCGTAGCAGCCAGCGCCAGCCAGCAGAGGCCGCGCGCGGTCTTTCCCACAATCACCCAACCAAAAGGAGAAGGTGCGGAGCACCAGGCGATCTGCTCGCCGCGCCCTCCGCGCGCAAAGCGGCCCGGCGTCATGCCCAGCGCCGCGCCCTCGTACGCCCGGCTCGACGAGCCGAATCCAGCTTCATAGATCGCATCCGTCACAGTGCCTCCCTGCTTGAGCGCGCTGCGCAATCGGGCGGTCCGCAGCGCCCTTTGGTATTCGAGCGGCGTCACGCCCATCTCCCGCTTGAAGAGCCGCTGCACGGTGAAGGGACTCAATCCCGCCACGCGCCCCAGTTCTTCGAGCGGCGCGGCGCGGTCGAGATTGGCCTCTATGTGGGCGCGAACCCTCTCCAAAGGTCCGCCCCCCGCAGGGGCAGTGCCAGTGGGGCGGCAGCGCCGGCAGGGGCGAAACCCGGCAGCCCGCGCCTCACCCGCCGAGCGGAAAAACCGCACGTTGGCGCGCAGCGGCCGCCGGCTCCCGCATCCGGGCCGGCAAAAGACGCCAGTCGTCGTTACCGCATAGAAAAACGTAGCCGCCGGATCGCGCGCGAGAACCTGCCGCCAGGCAGCCTCGGGGTCGATCGCCGCAGTCACCGCGGAATTGGAAGCCGCGGGCCGCTCGCGCCCGCCTGGCGCCTGGGATTTGCCCTTCATGAGAACCATCGTCGCCGATTCCCGGCCCGGCACGCTATCCGATTCTTGCGCGCAATTCGGATTTCCCGGTGGACGCGGAATCAGCATGGTTCGCCTGGGTCAAAGTCCCAGCTCCTGATACGCGGGCCGCCAAGCCCCGGCCCGCATTCATGCCCCGCGCAACCGGCATTCTTTTCAGTGGATTACAGATCGGCTTGCGGCGAGATTCCTTTGAAGTCTCGCGTTTGCATACGGTTACGGAGCAGTCCGCGGCTGCTATATTGACCTTGGGGCTCCTCACCTCTCTGGTAATTCTCACCCAGGAATGGTTTTTGTACACAAACTGTGTGACCGGCGACACATTGGGCGCATCCAAAACAAGTGACTGCTTCCACCGCGGGCGCGTCCAAGACGAGTGTCCGCTGAACAGCGGGCGCTTCCAACACACAAATCACAGGGAAAGCACTTCATGGCGCAGATATTTGATCGCAGCTCCAACGCTCTGGCTCGCGCAAGTTTGGTGCTGACGGGGCTGATCGTGATTGCGCTGGGAGTGACGCTGGACCTGCTGCAGCGCTCGCCCTGGGTGACGCGCCAGGGCCAGCGCCCGGATCAGCCGGTGCCCTTCAGCCACAAGCACCACGTGCAGGGGCTGGGGCTGCAATGCCAGTACTGCCACGTCACGGTGGAGAAGTCGAGCTACGCCGGAATCCCGCCTACCAAGACCTGCATGAACTGCCACGCGCAGATATGGACCAACGCGCAACTGCTGGAGCCGGTGCGCGCGAGCTGGGCGACGGGCCAGTCGCTGGCGTGGACCAAGGTTCACGATCTGCCCGATTTCGTTTATTTCAGCCATGAGATTCACGTCAACAAGGGGCTGGGCTGCTCCACTTGCCACGGGCGCGTGGACCAGATGCCGCTGATGTACGCGCAAAACACCTTGCAGATGGAGTGGTGCCTGGACTGCCACCGCAATCCGGCGAAGTATCTGCGGCCGACCAGCGAGATCTACAACATGGCTTGGGAGCAACCGGCCGGGGACAGGCCGGTGTGGTGCGCGGCGCTCGACAGTCCATCGAGCGTTCCCACGTCCGAGAGTGTGAATTGCACAATGCAGAATCCGCTAGGGAACAGAGATATTGCTTCGCGGACTCCTCCGGTGATGTTCGATAACACCGCGATGGAAACAATGCTTGCCGCAACTACCGGGTCGAAGCAGCTTGGCAACGAGCGCGTCGGCCTTGTCGGTTACGGCTACCAGAAGTTCACCAGCCAGGATGAGTTGGGGCATTTCCTCGTGGATCGCTACAAGATTCGCACCCCCAAAGACTTGACCAGTTGCGAGGTCTGCCACCGATGAGCGAGCAGATGAGCAGAAATGAAAAGAACGAGGCGCCGATGACGCTGGTCCAGATTCGCCAGGAACTGAAGGGACAAAAGGGCAAACGCTACTGGCGCTCGGTGGACGAGTTGGCCAATACGGCGGAGTTTCAGGCCGCGGTGGAGCGCGAATTTCCTTCGTCGGCGCAGGAGTGGGTCGATCCGGTCTCGCGGCGCGGCTTCATGAAGCTGATGGGCGCGTCGCTGGCGCTGGCCGGCCTGGCCGGATGCACCAAGCAACCCGACGAGCCCATCTATCCCTACGTCAAGGCGCCTGAAGATCTGATTCTGGGCAAGCCGATGTACTTTGCCACGGCGCACCCCTTTGTCACAGGCGCGGTGCCGCTGCTGGTCAAGAGCGATCAGTTCCGCCCCATCAAGATCGACGGCAACCCCGAGCATCCCTATAACCAAGGCTCGTCCGATCCGTTCACGCAGGCCACGCTGCTGGAGCTCTACGATCCGGACCGCTCCCAGCACGTGACCTGGCGCGGCGAGAACCGCGAGTGGGCGGAGTTTGCCCAAGGGCTGCGCGTGAAGATGGCCGAGAGCAAGGACGGCACAGGGATGTACTTCCTCAGCTCGACCATTACCTCGCCCACGCTGGCGCGGCAATGGAAGGAAGTGCAGGCGGCGTACCCAAAGGCGACGCTGATTCAGTACGACCCGGCGATTGCGGGGGCGGACACATCGTTTGAAAGCGGCTTTGCGGCGCAGTACAACATCGCCGACGCCGACGTGATCGTCTCTCTCGACGCAGACTTCCTCTCCGGTGCGACCTATCCTGGATTCCACAAGTTGGTGCGCGAGTATGCTGCGCGGCGCAAGAATCCCGAGAGTCTGAACCGGCTTTACTCGATCGAGTCCACGCCGACGACCACAGGATTGAAGGCCGAGCATCGGCTGGGGTTGCGGGCGAGTGAGATTCCATCGTTTGCCAACGAGTTGCTTGGAGCAATTAATGGCGAGGAGCCTGCTATGGCGCCCGCCTATCCTTGGACCGCTGAGCAGAAGAAGTTCCTCGTCGCACTGGCGAAAGACCTTAAGGCTCATGCTGGAAAATGCGTCGTCATCCCGGGGCTCTCCCCCGATTTGGGGATGATGGCGGATTTTATCAACGGAGCGCTGGGCAATGTCGGCAAGACGGTGACGGCCTGGCAAGCATCGTGGAATGAGATCGCAAGTGACCAGATTCGCGATTTGAAGGGCCTGGTTACGGATCTGAACGCGGGCAAGGTGGATTGGCTTGTGATTCTCAATGCCAATCCGATTTACGCGGCGCCAGCGGATCTGGAATTTGCAGCGGCCTTCGATAAGGCTAAGGCTGTGGCGCATCTGGGCTCGCATGTCGATGAAACCGGACAGATTTCGCATTGGCACATCCCGGCGGCACATTTCCTGGAGTCGTGGTCGGATGCGCGGGCTTACGACGGAACTGTTTCGATTATTCAGCCAATGATTGATCCGCTGTACGGCGGCAAGACGGCGCATGATGTGTTACAGGTGCTGCTGAATGAACCGGGGTTGAGCGCATACGAGGCTGTGCGCGAGACATGGAAGCCGGTGATTAAGGGCGACTTTGAAACTGGATGGCGCAAGGCGCTGCACCAGGGTTGGATAGACGGCAGCGCTTCCGATATGGTACTGCCAGCCAAGATGAGCGCCCTGGGTCCATGGGGACATGAAGGCTCATATCATGTTGAATCTCCCAATCCCAAGGATTCGCTCGAAATCACCTTCCGCCCCGACCCGAATATCTATGACGGCCGCTGGTCGAATGTCGGCTGGCTGCAGGAGCTGCCCAAGCCGGTGACCAGCCTGAGCTGGGACAATGCGGCGCTGGTCTCCGGCGCGACGCTCACCAAGCTGGGCCTGGAAGAGGACGACATTGTCGAGCTGACGGTGCAGGGCCGCAAGGTAAATGCGCCGGTGATTGTTGCGCCGGGGCATCCGGATAACTCGGTAACTGTGCATCTGGGATACGGCCGCCAGTTTGCCGGCCGCGTGGGCTCGGGCGCGGGCTTCAACGCATATTCGATTCGCACCTCGGACGCGCCGTTCTACACCGTCGGCTCTATCAGGAAGGTCGAAGGCAAATGGGGCACGGCGATCACCAAGAGCCACTTCCAGGACCACAGGCCGCCGCAGTTCGGCGGGCAGGGAAACGGCAATAATTCGCTCGAGGCCGATGAGGCCATCGGCGAGCGCGGCATTGTTCGCTACGCCACCCTCGACGAGTTCAAGGCCAATCCGGGCTTCGCCAACGAGGGCGAGACCCACACCAGGACGAACAAGGACAACTCGCTCTTCCCCAACTGGGAGTACAAGGACAATGCCTGGGGCATGTCCATCGACATGAACAGTTGCACGGGCTGCAATGCGTGCATCGTGAGCTGTTATGCCGAAAACAACATCGCGGTGGTGGGCAAGCAGCAGGTGCGCATCGGGCGCAATATGCAGTGGCTGCGTATCGATACTTATTTCGAAGGCGACCTGGCCGCGCCGCGCGCCCACTTCCAGCCCATGGCCTGCCAGCACTGCGAGAACGCGCCCTGCGAGCAGGTTTGCCCGGTGGGCGCAACGGTGCATACGCCCGAGGGCCTGAACGCGATGGTCTACAACCGCTGCGTGGGCACGCGCTATTGCTCCAACAACTGCCCTTACAAGGTGCGGCGCTTCAACTTCCTGCTTTACTCGGACTACGAGACCGAGAGCCTGAAGCTGCTGCGCAACCCCGACGTTTCGGTGCGCTCGCGCGGCGTGATGGAGAAGTGCACCTACTGCGTGCAGCGGATTCAGGCGGCGAAGATCGAGGCCGACAAGGGGAATCGCCCGGTGCGCGACGGCGAGATTGTGACCGCGTGCCAACAGGCGTGCCCGGCCTCGGCCATCACCTTCGGCAACATCAACGATAAGCAGAGCCGTGTAGCAAAGTTGCAAGCCGACCAGCGCAGCTACCAGGTGCTGGCCGACCTGAACACGCGTCCGCGGACGAAGTATGTGGCCGCGGTGCTGAATCCGAACCGGGAACTCGAAGCGGCGCCGGTGGAACATGCGCCGGCGAAGGGTTAGTGCAAGATGGCAGACGGCGACCTGAAAGCTCGAGAGGCGGCACGCGCGGCGCGCATCGATCCCGCCACCGGCGAATACCGGGTGATTGCGCCGGGGCAGACCTTCAGGTCGGTCACCGAAAAAATCGCGCGAATCGTGCTCACGCCGCGCACGCCGCTGGGCTGGTTTGCCTTTTTCAGCGCCGCCGGCGCCGGGGCCACCATGCTGATGGTGGCGCTGACCTGGCTGTTCCTGGAGGGCGTCGGTATCTGGGCCGTGTCGCAGCCGGTGGCGTGGGGATTTGCCATCATCAACTTCGTCTGGTGGATCGGCATTGGCCACGCCGGCACGCTGATCTCCGCGATTCTACTGCTCTTCAAGCAGGGATGGCGCAACTCCATCAGCCGCTTCGCCGAGGCCATGACCATCTTTGCCGTGGTCTGCGCGGGCATGTTCCCGGTGATTCACCTGGGCCGTCCCTGGCTCGGCTACTGGCTGTTTCCGTATCCCAGCACCATGACGGTCTGGCCGCAGTTCCGCTCGCCACTGATGTGGGACGTCTTCGCGGTCTCCACCTACGCCACCATCTCCATCGTCTTCTGGTACATCGGCATGATTCCGGACCTGGGCACGTTTCGCGATCGCGCCCAGTCGAAGATCGCCCAGTATTTCTACGGCATCCTGTCGGTGGGCTGGCGCGGCTCGGTGCGCCACTGGATGCGCTACGAGACGGCCGCTCTGCTGCTCTCCGGGCTGGCCACGCCGCTGGTGCTCTCCGTGCACACGGTCATCAGCTTCGACTTCGCCGTGGCGATTCTGCCGGGCTGGCACACGACCATCTTCCCGCCCTACTTTGTGGCGGGCGCCATCTACTCGGGCTTCGCAATGGTGCTGACGCTGGCCATTCCGCTGCGCAAGTTCTATCACCTGGAGGCTCTGGTCACCGAGCGGCATATCGACAACATGGGCAAGGTGATGCTGGCCACGGGATTCATCGTGGCTTACGGGTACGGGATGGAAGTCTTCATGGCCTGGTACTCGGCCTCGCACTGGGAAGCCTTCATGATGTGGAACCGCATGTTCGGACCCATGGGCTGGGCTTACTGGGTGCTCATCACCTGCAACCTGGCGATTCCGCTGACCACCCTGTGGTCGCGCAAGCTGCGCACCTCGATTCCGTATATGTTCTTCATCTCCATCCTGGTCAACACGGGCATGTGGTTTGAGCGCTTTGTGATCGTGGTGACCAGCGTCTACCGCGACTTTCTGCCCTCGGCGTGGGGAACCTATCGCGCAACGAGGTGGGACTATATGACCTTTGCGGGCACGCTGGGACTGTTCACCTTCCTGTTCCTGCTGTTCGTGCGCTTCCTGC
>Ga0326727_10014509_pt1 | contig 17143 bp, 10 predicted proteins | sample MB2enrmetagenome_FD_207643 | JGI IMG/M metagenome (GOLD analysis project Ga0326727, IMG submission 207643) | Lab enriched peat soil microbial communities from McLean, Ithaca, NY, United States - MB29MY | ecosystem: Environmental > Terrestrial > Soil > Wetlands > Peat | place: USA: New York...
CTGGTGCAGGGACGCGGCTCGGCGGCCAACAGCGTGGTCTGCTACACCCTCGGCATCACCGCCATCGATCCGGTGGGCATGGACCTGCTCTTCGAGCGCTTCCTGTCGGAGGAGCGCGGCGAGTGGCCTGACATTGATCTCGACCTGCCCAGCGGAGACCAGCGCGAGCGCGCCATTCAGTATGTCTATCAACGTTACGGCGAGTTGGGCGCGGCCATGACCGCCAATGTCATCACCTATCGCGGACGCTCGGCGGCGCGCGAGGCAGGCAAGGCGCTGGGATTCGACGCCGCAACCCTCGACCGCCTCACCCGCCTGGTCAGCGCCTGGGAGTGGAGGGATAAGGATGAAACCCTGGCGCGCAACTTTCACGACGCCGGCTTCGATATCCAGCATCGCCGCATCGCCAAGTACCTGGAGATTTGCGGGCGCATGCAGGATCTGCCGCGCCATCTCGGACAGCACTCCGGAGGCATGGTGATCTGCGCCGGACAGCTCAACGCCGTGGTGCCGATCGAACCGGCTTCCATGCCCGGCCGCACCGTCATCCAGTGGGACAAGGAAGATTGCGCCGACATGAAGATCATCAAGGTCGATCTGCTCGGACTCGGCATGATGGCTGTGCTCAAGGATTGCCTTACCCTTGTGCCCCGTCACTACAACCGGCCGCTCGACCTGGCGCAGCTCCCGCCAAACGATCCGCCCACCTATCGCGCCCTGCAGCAGGCCGATACCGTCGGCATGTTCCAGGTGGAGAGCCGGGCGCAGATGGCCGCGTTGCCGCGCAACCATCCCGTCTGCTTTTACGATCTTGTGGTGCAGGTGGCCATCATCCGTCCCGGCCCCATCGCGGGCAACATGATGAATCCCTACATGAAGCGGCGGCGCGGCCGCGAAAAGGTGACGTACTATCATCCGCTGCTGGAGCCCGTGCTCAAGCGCACGCTTGGCATTCCGCTCTTCCAGGAGCAGCTCATCCGCATGGCGATGATCGTTGCCAACTTCAGCGGCGGCGAGGCCGAGGAGCTGCGCCGCGCCGTGGGCATGCGCCGTTCCATGGCGCGCATGAAAGAGCTGGACGGCAAGCTGCGCCGCGGCATGACCGCCAACGGAATTGATCCCAAGGTGCAGGACGAGATCGTACAATCCATCTCGTCGTTCGCGCTCTACGGATTTCCCGAATCGCACGCCGCCAGCTTTGCCCTCATCGCCTACGCCAGCGCCTACCTCAAGTGCAACTACCTTGCGGCCTTCACGGCGGCGCTGCTCAATAACCAGCCCATGGGATTCTATGCGCCCGCCACCGTGGTGAAGGATGCGCAACGCCACGGCCTGCGAGTCAAACCCGTCGATGTGCAGCACTCCGTCTGGCCCTGCACGTTGGAGCCTGACCCCGGCAGCCCGCATCGTTTCGCCTTGCGCCTCGGCCTCTGCTACGCCCACGTATTGCGGCGCGATGCGGCTGATGCCATGATCGCCACCAGGGAGCAGCGCGCCTTCACCTCCATTCAGGATCTGGTGCAGCGGGTGCCCCAGCTTGGCAAGAGCGGCCATGCCCTGCTAGCCAAGATTGGCGCGCTCAACTCGCTGGGCGAGGTGGCCCATCGCCGCGATGCGCTCTGGCAAGTGGAGTACGCCGGGCGTCTGGCGGGACCCTTGTTGGATGATCTTCCCGAGCAGGAATCGGCAGACTCGCCGCTCCGCCAGATGACGTTTGAAGAGCGCCTGGTCGCCGATTTCGCTGGCACCGGAGTCACCGTGGGCCGCCATCCCATGGCCTTCCATCGCGCCCAACTGCGCCGCATAGGCGTGCGCGCCGCCGGCGAACTGGCCGCCCTCGCGCACGGCCAACCGGCACGCATTGCCGGATCGGTCATCGCCCGCCAGCGCCCCGGCACGGCCAAGGGTTTCGTCTTTCTCAGCATTGAAGATGAGACGGGCATCGCCAACGCCATCCTTACACCCGCTGTCTATGAGCAGTTCAAGCAGGTCGTAATTTACGAAAAGTTCCTGCTGATTGAAGGTGAGTTGCAGAACCAGGAGAACGTCGTCTCCATAAAAGCGCGCCGGATTCAACCACTGGCCATCACCCACGCCGAAGTCCGCTCCCACGACTTTCACTGAAACTACGCCCATCCGGGTAGTTCCAGAATGATGGATAGCCTGAGTGCCAACGCGCCTGTTGCAACGCGTACACCTCTGAGCGAATGTTTTTTGGGAGTGTCATTCCGAGCGCAGCGAGGAACCCCAGCACAGCTCAAATCCCGGGTGCGGCCCCCGGAGGCAGCTCAGCCGCCAATCCCGCGAAAGGTCTCAGCCCCATCCATCACAACCGGGCAACCCCGCCTGCCCACCACCCGCCATACACCTTCTGTAGAAGCGCTCGTTCCGCTATTCCTTCGCCGCCTGCTCCAGTTCCGCGATGTCAAGCTTCGTCATCTTCATCATGGCCTGGAAGGCCTTCGGAGCACGGATCAGTTCGGGCAGCCGCGCCGGTACAATCTGCCAGCAGAGCCCAAACTTATCCTTCAGCCAGCCGCACTGAATTTCCTCGCCTCCGGCGGAAAGTTTCGCCCAGTAATCGTCCACCTCTGCCTGCGAGTCGCAGCGTACTACAAACGAAATCGCTTCCGTGAACCTGTAGCTTGGCCCGCCGTTGAGCGCGGTAAACTTCTGGCCATCCAGTTCAAAGGTGATGGTGAGAATGCCGCCCTTCGGCACCGGCCCGTCCTCGGCACAACGCAGTTCGCCGAGCCGCCGCGAGTTCTTGAACACCATGAGATAAAATTCGACCGCCTCTTCGGCGTTTGTGTCAAACCAGAGAAACGGCGAAATCCGGGGAAACTGTTCGAATGCGCTCATCGCAATCACCTCGCGGATTGGATGCGCAACGCGCGGGCCGCGACGCCACAAAAGCTACGCCGCCTCAACCTCCGCCGCGCACTCCGCGTCGTCGTTCTTCACCTGGTTCACCCTCGGTCCTACCCGGTAACGGCGCATCGCCGCCGCGGGGTAAGGCTGCAGCAGCGGCTGCAACTCCTCGACCTTGCTAAAGCCGGGATCCAGCCAGAGGTCATAGGCGTCCGGCGCAAGGATCACCGGCATGCGATCGTGAATGTCGCGCATCAACTCATTCGGCCCGGTCGTCAGGATGGTGCAGCTTTCCACCGTCTCTCCCTGCGGATTCTTCCAGCGGTCCCATAACCCGGCAAAGCCAAACACGAATTCATCCGCCAAGGTAAAGCAGAACGGGAGCTTTTGTTTTCCCTCGTGCTTCCACTCGTAAAATCCATCGGCGGGAATCAGGCAGCGGCGCCGCCGCAGCGGCTCACGGAATGACGGCTTGGCGGCCACGGTCTCCGCGCGCGCGTTGATCATCTTGTAGCCAATGGATGCGTCCTTCGCCCAGAACGGAATCAACCCCCAGTGCAGCGCTGACATCCGCCGCGCGGGCCTGTCCGCATCCTGCCGCACCGCCGCAATCCGCTGCCCGGGAGCCACGTTGTAACGAGGCTTCCACTCCGGACCGTTCCAGTCATCCTCGGCGTCGAAGGCCTCTTCCAGAATTTCTTTCTTGCGCGCCACCTTGAATCGTCCGCACATGCGCCCAGTATAGCCGCAACCGGCTATGGAATGTCCTTCGCCGCCGCGGCTCTTCGCTCTACTTTCTGCGCTTGCGCAACAGCACTACGAACGAAACCACACCTGTCTGGTCACGCACTCCCACAATGGAAACGCCCTTGTCCAGGTTGTACTCAAACTGGATGATCTGCTGTGCCGTCTGGTTCAGCGACGAGATGTAGGTAAGCGTCAGCCGGTTGGAAATCTGCTGCTCCACGGTGACGCGCGCCAGTCCCGAATTCAACGCCTCGCCCACATTCGGATCGATCTTCACCCGGCTGGCGCCAAACAATCTCTGCGCCCGGCTGCTCATGGTCGCGCTCAGCGCCTGTCCGATCAGCTCCGTCGACGAGCCCGCCGAAACCGATGGCTGGTATTGCGACGTGCCCATCAGCGCGGGATTCATCGACTCCCTGGCCGTGCCTCCCAGCGCCAGCAAGGAGATGATGTCGTTGCTCGAAAGCGGCGGGTCGGAGCGGTAGGAGGTGTTCAACTTGCTGATGGGGCCGTGGAATCCCAGCGTAATGTCGTAATCGCGCACCCGGGTTGAGATCTCAATGTCGAGCGCCGGCTCGATCCGCACCGGATTGGTGAACGTAAGGTCGCCACGCTCCAGCCGGTACTTGGTGCCGTTGAAGTCAATCATGCCTTCCAGCAGGTTGATGCGGCCCAGCACCGTCGGGCGCAAGAAGGTGCCGCGCAGCCGCAGGTCCAGATTTCCGCTCACCCGCGCCGCCGCGGTTTGCAGCTGAAGCTGCGGCGTCGAGATCACGTGCACGTCCAGGCGCAGGTTGCTGAGCGGCGAAGCGATCCCCTGCACCGTGCCCCGGCTTCCCTCCGCCAGGTAGGCCCCAAAGTCGAATTGCGGATTCAACCCCAGCCGCGTCACCGTCACGTCGCCGGAAAGCAATGCGTCCTTCCTCGTCCCGGTAAACGCAAACGCGGCGTCCACCGTCGAGCTCACCCCTTCCGGATAGCGCAATCGAATGTCGTGCCCGCTGGCCGAGAGATTCACAAACAGACCCTGCGACGCGGAGAACGCAATGAAGCCTTGCGCGCGCAGCAGTCCGCCTCCGGTGCGCGCCGTCAGCTCCTGCACCTGCAAGCGGTCCTGGTTAAAAGCCAGCGTGCCCGTGATCTCGCTCAGGCCGTTGGGAAAGTCCTGGTAGGTGAGGCTTGCGTTCTGCACCTTCAGACTGCCGCGCAGCGAGGGCCGCGCCAGGCTTCCGTTGATGCGCAGGTTCAGATCGGCAACTCCACCCGCCGTCAGCTTCAGATCGACGGTCTCCAGCACTTTCAGATTCACGCTGCCATCGGCGTGCAGGTCGATCTCGCGATTGCCGCCCAGTTCTATCTCCCCTTGCAACTCCAAAAAGCGGGTTCCCCGCTCGCCCGCCATGCGGAGTTGCTCCACCCGCACCACCTGGTTGGCCATCGTCAGCCGCATGGGCCCGTCATTGGTCACCGTGATGCCGCCATAGTTCGTGACCCAGTGTTCCACCACCAACACCGCCGTCAGGTCCCGGGGACGCCGGGCGTCGCCCTTCACCTCCGCGTGCATCTTCAGCTCCGTTGCGGCGCCGTGGCGCAGCGGCAGAAACGCTTCCAGCAGCGGGTTCAGGTTCGCGCTCTCCACCTCGGCCGTCAACTGCATCGGCATCTGGCCGCGCAACTGAATCTCCCCGCTCAGATTCACCGCCACCGTCTTGAAGTTCGAGCGCGCCGTCAACTGCATCTGGGCGCCGTGCGTCACCGCGTCCACGTCCATGTCGCCGAGCGCCTGCCCGTTCACCGCAAGATTGCGCAGGCGCAACCGCCCGTTGATCCGCGGCGCTCCCAAGGTGCCATCGCCGATGGCCGCAAACGTCGCCCGCCCGCTCACCTTGATCTTGCCCTCGCGCACCACGCGCAGGTTTTCAATCTTCACCTCGGTGCCCTTCAGGTCAAAACCAAATTTGCTGGTCTCCACGTTGATGCGCGCATTGCCGCGCAACTGCATCGCGTCACTGTTCACCAGGATGTTGCGCAGCTCCGCCTCGTTGCGGGTGAAGTTCACCTCGGCGGCCGCCGAGCGAACCACCTGGCGCCACGCTGTTCCATCCCGCAGAGAAATCCGCCCGCTGCCGTTCAAGTCGTGCTCCGTACCTTCTACCCGCACTTCGCCGCTCACCTGCCCGCTCACCGGATAGCTGGAGCCCACCAGTGCCTGCAGATCGCCGGCCGCCACCTTGTCCATCCTCACGTGGGCGGAAAAAGGTTGGGTCGCATCGTAATTTCCGTTCACCAGGGCCACGCTCGCATCCAGGTGGATAAGTGCGCCCCCGCGCCGCAGCAGGCCATTGCGAATGCTCTCGCGCGCTGCTGAGTACTCCACGTCGCCCTCGAGCAACTCCCATCGGGTGCGGATCAGGTGCTCCACCGGAGCCCCTCCGTTCTCCGGCTTTTCCTTGCTTCGCAGCACGGTGGTAAAGTCATGCAGTTCCAGGTACCCGGCCAGCGCGGGAGAAGTCAGCCGGCCGCGCACCGTTCCCCGGAATTCCGCGCTGCCGTCAAACTCCATCGGCAACTCGCGGGCGCGGATGCCGCGCCAGGAGGTCACCACGGGTTGCAGGTCTGCGAGGTTCCTGGTCGCCACATCCAGTTGCAGGTCCGCGTTCGCCGACAAGCGCCCCTGGGTCCGCAGATGCGTCTCCCGGGTGCTGGCGTCCACGTTGTCCACCTCAACCGACTGTTCTTTGAAATTCACCGTGGCCCGCACCACGGCGGTCACCGGCAGGGTTCCCGCGCGCGCCACCGGACGCACCCGCAGATCCCCATCCATGCGCGCGTCCAGCAGACTGCCAACCCAGTGCACATTCAACGTCCCCGCCGTCAAGCCGGCCAGCGGCAACCGCTCCAGGGGAAGCTCGCGGGTGGCAAATGCGCGCAAGGCCTGTTCCAGCTCAATCCCGTTTACTTCCAGGTCCATCCGTCCCAGCGGCTGGCTGCCGGGCAAACTGCTGGCGTCCAGTTTCCCGTGTACCGTGCCTCCCAGCGCCGTGGCAAAGATCGACGATACATTGAAGTGTTCGCGGTCCAGCGAATACGCAAAGCCACCGCTGATTTTCTCCAGCCGCACAATCGGGTTGGCCCACGTCACCCCGGCCCCCTGAGCCTTGCCGGTGGAGGCATATTCGTTCCGATCCCAGCGGTAGGTTCCTTCGCCGCTCCATTGCGCCTGGCCGCTTTCCAGTTCGCGGTAACGCACCAGCCGTGCCAGTTCCCGCACATCGCCCGCCCCGCGATAGGCAAACTGCGCCACCGGCGAACCCAGTCCGGTGATGGCGCCGCTGGCCTCCAGCCACGAGTGTCCCTGGCTCACCCGCAGCCGCGGCACTTCCAGGCGGTCCCGATAGAGTCTGAAATCGGCGCTTGCGCCCAGCATCATCGGCTCGAAATCCCGAACCCGCAGGCGCACATCGTTCACCTTCGCCGTGCCCTCGTAGTGCTCGTCCCCGGCGCGGTAGCCAACCTCCACGGCCACGCCGTCGGCCGCCCCGTTCAAGCGGATCTTCTCGTCGTTCCATTGCAGCAGGCCATCGGAAAGTTCGGCATGATCCACCGCCAGCCGCAACACCTCCTCGATCCTGTCCGGCCTCGCCCCAGGACCCAGCTTCGGCCTGGGAACATTGGTCGAGCCATCCTTGTACACATCCACGTGCGCCAGCGGACGCCGCACCTTCAACTCGCGCAAAGCGATGCGGCCGCGCAACAGGGGAGCCCATTGCAGCCGGGCCTGCACCAGTTCCGTGCGCAGCAGCGGGGCCTCGGCCTGCGATTCTTTTCCATGCACCACCAGCCCGGCCAACTCAAACTCCAGCCGTGCAAAACTCCATCGAACGCCTTGTAACTCCACCCGTCCGCCGGTCGCCCGCTCCACCTGCGCGATGACAAACAGCCGCGCCCGCTCCTGGAACTGGGCGCTGCGCAAGTACCGCGCCACACCGACCGCCCCCAGCAGCAGCACCAGCGCCAGCGCGCCCAACCCGCGCAACATCCATCCGCGCCACCGCCGCGCAGCAGCCGGCGCCCGCTCCAGGTTCGCTGCGGAACCCTGCAGTTTCCCGGATTCTCCCTGCTCTGGCTCTTCGCTCATCGTCTGCGCACCACGCCTACCGCACTCCGTCCCACAAAATCTGCACCCGGCTTTGCGCCTTCAAATCTTCCAGCCACTTTTCCATCTCGCGCGTCGTCTTTTGCTCCACCAGCAGTTGCCGGATTTTCTCCGTCACCGACTCCAGCGGCTCGGGAGTCTGTCCTCGCGCCACCACCTGCGGAGCCAGGGTATTGGTGTAGTACTGTTCCACTTCCTCGCCTGAGACCCGCACCAGCGGCCGCACCCGAAATTCCATGAAGCGCCAGATTTCCACCTGGTTTGCCGCCAGCTCGCGCAGTTCCACCGCCGAGAGTCCGTAGCGGTCGAGCGTGGCCGCCCACTTCGTCTCGTCCTTTTCCTGGTGCCAGATGGCGCGCACATCGCCAATGCGAGCCTCCACCTCGGAGGCCGTCGCCGCTGGCGTGCCCTGCATCTGGTCACGCAGAATCCGGTCCTGCTCCAGGTGTTCGAAGGCGCTCTGTCGTTCTGGCGCGCCCAGTTGCTGCAGCGGGCGTCCATTTTCCAGGGCCTCAAAGCGCATCTGCTCGTCCAGGTCGCTCCACGTCACCAGGTGGCCGTTGACCAGGGCGATGGTGCGGTCCACCACCTCCGCGCTGGAGACCGCGCACAGCAGCGCCAATAACCACGGCAGGAGAGTTCGACGCCTCATCATCAGAATGTCTGCCCAATGCTGAAGAAAAAGTTAAAATGCCGCACCTGGTCGGAATACGGCGCTCCGCTGCTGGGTTCTTTCGCCGGAAACACCGGCGGATTCAGGTTGTATCCCAGGTCTACCCGCACCGGCCCAATCGGAGTGCGGTAACGAACTCCGGTTCCCACCGCCTGTGACATATAACTGAAGTCGCAGGTCGCCGCCGGGCTTGTGTTGCGGCAACTCGCCTGGTCCAGTTGGTTGAATCGGGCCAGGTTCTTCCACATCTGGTTGGCCGTCCCAAACACGTTGCCAATGTCGTGGAACAGCACCAGGCTCAGGTTGTCGCCCACAAAAGGCAGCGACACCGGTGGCATCCTCAGTTCCAGGCTGTTGACGAACAGTGCGTTGCCGCCCAGCGGCGCTCCCGAATAGCGGTCGCGCGGCCCCGCCTGGTTGATGGAGAATCCACGATGCGAGTTCGAGCCGCCCAGGAAAAAACGCTCTGGCAACGGAACGAAGCCCAGGCTGCCGTAGGGAGTCTCCGCCCCGACGCGCAGCGAGCGCGCAAAGACCCAGTTGTGGTGAAACTTGTAATAAGTCGCGTTCTGCGCCAGCACCCGGCCAAAGTTCGCCTGCGAGCCAAAATATCCCGACGCAACCCCGATATCGGCCGTGTTGTAGGTTCCCTTGGTAGAAGTCACCGGGTCATCGCGCGTGTCCCGCAGATAGGTCACACTCGGCATGGCGACCCGCACCGGCTGGGAATACAGCGGAAGCAGGTCCGGACTGTAGCCCGACGGGAAGCTGTCCGGATTCACCGTGACCCGCCGGTACGAGTAGCGGTACAGCCACTCGGCAGCCTTCGTCGCCTGATGGGTCAACTGCACCGAGCCTTCTTCCCGGTTGCTGCTGAAGGTGGTTACGTCGTTCTCGTTGTCGTACAGCGCGGTCAGCGTCAACCGCCAGTCTGGCAGATCGAACCAGCGCGGCTGCACAAAGCTCAACGAAGCCCGCTTTTCCAGATTGCCCACGTGCGAACTGAAAATAAGCGACTGATCGCGCCCCCGGAAATTGATCCGCGTCACGTCCAGAACCGCCCGCGGGCTCACCCCGGTCTGCCCTTGCGGCGATCCGCCCTGCCCCGTGTTCAGCCCGGTGCCAATTTCCACTCCTCCACCGTAGTTGACCGTCCAGCGCCTGGCTTCCCGGATCTGGAACAGCACATCCTTGCTCTTTTCGTCGCCCTCGGGATTCTCAATCGCCGTCTGCACCTCGTTGAAGATTCCCAGGGCGTACAGATTATGCTGCGTCTGCAGCATTTTCTCCTGGCTCAGCGGCGCGCCCTCGCGGATCACCACCCCCTGCTGCACGATGTGCGGTTTGGTGTGCGCCACCCCGCTGACCAGCACCCGGTTGACAAATTCCTGCTCGCCTTCGTGGATCTCATACACCACGTCCATCAACGTCTGGGCGTCATCGGAATACTTCGCCGAGCTCTCCAGTTGCACTTGGGCAAAGCCCCGGTTGAAGTAGTCGTTCAGCACCAATTGCCGGTCTTCGGCCACCATGGCCTCGGAGAACGGCTCACCTGCCTCGGTATTGATCAGGCGGCGAATCTCCGCCTCGCTCACCGCCTGCGCTCCCCGGATTTCCAGCCGGCCCACTTTCACCAGCGCACCTTCATCCACCTTCACCGCGATCTTCATCTCGCCCCGGCCGCCCCCAGGGTCGGCCATCAACTCGCTGGTCACCTTCACCCGCTCATAGCCATTGGCGCGGTACAGGTTCTTGATGGCCTCCAAGTCGCTGGCCAGCAATAGTTGGCTGTAGCGGCCGTGCGGCTGCAAGGTGCTGGAAATCTGCGTCTCCATGCGCTCGCGCAAGGTCGCGTTGTCAAAGCGCTTGTTGCCCTGGAGCTCGATCGCCCGCAAGCGGCAGCGCTGGCCAGCCTGGATCGAGTAGACAATCTGCTGGCGCTCGTGCCCGGCGTCTGCCTCCGTCCGCACCTGCACCTCGGCATCAAAGTATCCCTGCCGCTGCAGATAGTCGCGCAGGTTGCGCCGTCCTTCGTTCAGCAGGTCTTCATCCACCGCGTGTTCCTCGTACACCGGAACGTAGCGCTTCAGGGTGGAGCGGCTCAGGCGCGCGCCCTCGGCGCGAATCTCCACCACCGGTCCCGGTTCCACCGTGATGCTGTAGTCCACCGTGTTGCTCTCCGCCTGGTACAGCGGCAAACCCGCCGCCAGTTGCGCCCGCAGCCGGAGCTGTTTCACGTATCGTTTTCGCAGCCGCGTCACCGCGTGCTCCATCAGATCCTCGCGCACCCGCGCGCCCGGATGCAGCCGGCAGATTTCCACCGCTGCTGCGGGACTCAACTCCGCATCGCCCGTCACCGTCAGCTTACCCACCCGCGCCACTTCGCCCGCCACCAGTTGGAACTCCACGTCCACCTGCTGTGTCTCTTCATGGCGAGTCAGCTTGGCCCCTACCTGCGCCTTCCAGTAGCCGTGCTGGTGCAGCAACTGCAGAATGCGGCTCTCGGATTCCTCCAGCTTTTCCTGGCTGAACAGCGTGCCCAGTTCCAGCCGTCCGGTGTTCACCACCTGGGTTTCATTCGGACCACCCTTCGGCACGCCTGTCACCCTCACATTGGCGTTGAAGTAGTTCGGCTTGGTGCGGAACTCGATACTCACGCCTCCGGATGGGAGCCGGCTGGCATCGGCTTCCACCTCGGCAAAACGTCCGCTCTCGTAGAGCGCGCGCAGACTGTCGCGCAGATTGCGCCGTCCCAGCCGGTCTCCGCTCTTCAAGGGGATTTTCTCCAGCAACTGGGCCTGGCGCGCGCCCGCCGACGGCACCCGCAGCTGTTCCACGATTCGCCCCAGCAGATCTGTCTGCGCGCCTGGCAGCACGCTCTCCGGCATCTGGCTCTGCCGCGCTTCCCCGGCTGCGCTGGCCGTGCTTCCCGGCGCACTCTGCTGCGCCGCCGCCAGCGGGCACAGCACTGCGGCCAGCAACATCAGGATTGCCGTCCATCTTTGCTTGCCTGTCACTCCGGCCGCCAAACCATTCACTCGCACCACCGCGGCTACTTCAGAAATCGAATCTACGAACCCGACCACCATCATAAGGCTTCACGGCAATGATCATGGATATCATCCTGTAACTCCTTGCCTGTTATTCAGAATAGCTTGTTTGCCGTTCTTTCCGGCGCCATCCTGCGCAGTGCTCCCTCCCCTGTTCGTCTCCACTCCCGAGCGCCGCTCCGGCGGCGGCCCCAGGCAGCCACCGCCTGCCGGCAACTGGCAGTCCATCCCCTGTTCCTGCTACATTCACTCTTGCCGAACTCACTCGCCGGAAAGGTCCCCCTCATGTCCCAGCCCATCTCCGCAACCCAGCCCAGCAAGCTCTATCGCTGGTTGGTCCTTCTCTGGCTCAGCATCACCATGTTCGGCAATTACTATTTTTACGACGCCCTGGAGCCTCTGGCTGACGTTCTCCAGAAGCAGCTTCATTTCACCGATCAGAATATTGGCCTGCTCAACTCCTTTTATTCCATCGCTCCCATCGCTACCGTCCTCATTGGCGGAATTCTCATCGACCGCCTGGGCGTGCGCCGCGCCCTGCTGATCTTCGGCTGCATCTGCCTGGCCGGATCCATGCTCACGGCTTTCAGTCCGCTCTTCCCGGTCATGGCCGGCGGTCGCTTCATTTTCGGAATGGGCGCCGAGTCGCTCATCGTCGCCATTACCGCGGCGGTCGCCAAGTGGTTCAAGGGCAAGGAACTCAGCTTCGCCCTCGGACTCAACCTCATGCTCGCCCGTTTCGGCAGTTGGCTGGCGCAGAATTCTCCCACCTGGGCGCACTCCGCCTACAACTCCTGGCAAGGCCCCTGGCTGATCGGCGTCGCCTTTGTGTCGCTCTGCGTCGCCGGACCCATCGCCTACTGGATCATGGAGGCCCGCGCCGAGAAACATTACGCCCTCGGCAAGGCCGGCGAGGCCGACAAAATCGTCTTCCAGGACGTCAAGAACTTCGGGCCCTCCTACTGGTATCTCGTCGGCCTCTGCGTCGTCTTCTACTCCGCCATCTTCCCCTTTGAAACTTTCGCCGTAAAGTATTTCATGGACGCCCACGGCACCAGCCGCGAGCTTGGCGGATTCCTGCTCAGCGTCCTCACCGCCTTCACCATGTTCGGAACTCCCATCGTTGGCCTCTTCTCCGACAAGATGGGACGCCGCGCCACCATCATGTGCCTCGGCGTGCTCATACTCATCCCCGTGTTTCTCATGATGGGCTACACCCGCGTCTCACTCTACGTTCCCATGGCGATGCTCGGCCTTGCCTTCACCTTTGTCCCGGCCATCATCTGGCCCTCGGTCGCCTACATCGTTCCCAGCCGCACTCTCGGCACCGCTCTCGGACTGATGACCATGATCCAGAACATGGGCATGGCGGGCATGAACTGGGGCCTGGGCAAAGCCAACGACGTTGCCGGAGCCTCTGCCGCGCACCCCTCCGGCTACCAGCCCATGCTGCAAATCCTCACCGTCATGGGGGTGATCGGCGCCGTCCTCGCCTTTTTGCTGCGCCAGCGCGAGCTCGGCCCCAACGGCCACGGCTTGGAAACCATCACCGCAGGATAACCCACTTCCCTTTTTCGCAGGCTTACCAGACTGTCATCTGGCCCATATCTTCCCCCCGTTGGCACTCTCGACCATCCGCTGCCAGTCGGAATGGACTGAATCCGCCGTGCCCTTCCCTGACCAGGTATTGAAACCTCCCAAGCTGAAATATTCCTCGTCCCAACCCGCCAAAATCCTCCCGCCCGGGGTTTGCCCAGGATTATTCGAAAGTGGTCAATTCTGCTCAGACCTCAGGAAGCCTTTGGGCTACAAAGGTAACGCCCCTCGGACCCGCCATCCAAGCTTTTCGAGGCGTGAGGCGAAAGTATGAAAACCAGCACAGAAGAAAAGACCAGAGGCAGCTTGCACGAAGCAAAGGGAGCAATCAAAGAAAAAGTTGGAAAGGTTACGAACAATTCCTGTCTGGAAACCAAAGGAAAGCTCGAGAAGACCGCGGGCAAGGCTCAACGCCAGGCAGGCGATGCGGAAGCGACCATCGAGCAATTGAAGAAATAGCTCGAAGAACCCATAGGCCATTGAGAAACGGATAAGTAAAAGTGTAAAGCCAGCAGCCCGAGCATGAATGGGTCGGTCTGCTGACCACTGAATATCAAATCCAAAAGTGTGGCGATGTGACCGAGCCCACGAAGATAACCTCTTGCCTGGGGTGCACACGCTATGGAGCGAGGATCCATATGCTTTGGACAATTTTGGTGATCATGTTGATTCTGTGGCTTCTTGGCTTCAGCCTCCACATCGGCGGCGGCCTGATCCACATTCTGCTAGTCGTGGCTGTGGTTATCCTGATTTTCAACCTTGTGTCCGGAAGCCGGCGTGGGGTGTGAAGCAGTAGATGTGAGGAGCTATCGATGGCATTTCAGGATAATGCACCGCCAAGTGGGCCATTGGCGCGGCTGGACGGCCGCGAGCTGATGCCTGAAGAAAAACTTCCGTCGTCGTTGCGGCCGGGATCGAGCGTGTCGCTTCCGAACCGGATCGCGGTGATCGGAAACTATTTGCCGCGACAGTGTGGAATCGCGACCTTCACGGCAGATTTATGCAACGCGATTAGCGGAGAATTCGAAAGAGCTCAGCTTCTGGTTGTTGCGGTCAACGACCCGGGATCACATTACAACTACGCGGCGCGTGTCCGATTTGAACTAGTGGAGGGTGACTCTTCCTCTTATGAAGATGCCGCTGACTTTCTTAACTCTAGCAATGTTGCCGTGGTCTCCCTTCAGCATGAGTATGGCATCTATGGAGGCACAGCCGGAAGCCTCATATTGCGGCTGATGCGGCGCCTCAAGATGCCCCTGGTGACGACTCTGCATACGGTTCTTCGCGAACCAAACGCCAATCAACGCATAGTCATGGAAGAGGTCGCCACGTTGTCTAACCGCCTCATCGTCATGAGCAAGCAATCATCGCGGATTCTGCAGGAAGTGTTCCATGTTTCTGAGGGAAAGATCGACCTTATTCCTCATGGCGTTCCGGAGCTGCCATTCGGGAATCCCGACCTGTACAAGGACTCCACCGGAACGGAAGGTAAGGCTGTGCTACTCACGTTGGGTCTGCTGTCTCCCAACAAAGGGATTGAGCGCGTGATTGAGGCCCTTCCGCGCATCGTCGCCCAGCATCCGGAGGTGGTCTATGTAGTTGTGGGAGCGACCCATCCGCATATCAGGCAACGCGAAGGCGACCAATACCGATTTCAAGTGCAAGCCCTGGCGCAGAAACTCGGGGTGGAACGCAATGTAATCTTCCACAACCGGTTTGTAAGTCCGGAAGAGATGGCCCAATTTGTTGGGTCCGCAGACATTTACATCACTCCTTATCCCTACGAGGCGCAGGCTGTATCCGGCACGCTGGCATATGCACTGGGAGCTGGCAAGGCAATCATTTCGACCCCATACTGGCACGCTGCTGAGTTGCTGAACGGTGGACGCGGAGTGCTTGTCCCGTTCGAAGATTCCGATGCTATCGCGAAGGCAGCGATTGAACTCCTCGACAATCAGGTGGCTTGCCAAGCCATGCGCGAACGTGCCCACCTATACGCTCGCGAGATGGTCTGGAACAAGGTTGCCGAGTCCTACATGAGTACGTTTGTGCGCGCCCGTTCTGAGCGTATTGTGAACGACGCCTATCGCATTCTCGGAACTGCATGCCGAACAAACGCCGAGCAGGTTGTCACACCCAAAGCGTTACCTGTATCGAGTGACCGCCCGCGCCGGGTTTCTGTAGCGTAGCCATTGCGAAAGAATCGGGAACATTTGATAAGGCTTGCGCGCGCCGCGCGATGATCGACCACGCATAGTTCCTCAAATGGAAGGTGCAACTACCCGAGCTCGCGCCCGAGGACGTCGCCAATCTTCTATCAATGGGTATTGATATCGAGTCCCTTTCAATCAGAGGGAAAAACTTTATGTGGAAGCTGTGGTTTGCCTATTCCTCTGGCCGGTGGAGAGAATGAAGACCTACTCCCTGATCGTCCGCCGCTTCGCTCACACCAGCAGCCCCGATGCAGCAGCCTGACCTACAGCTACACCCCCCGCGCTGGAAATATTACCGGACAATACCTCCACTGCCCCCAGACAGCTCGGGTGCACAGGCTGGGACACGCAGGGCCCCCCGAATGGAAATGGCGGACTCGGCCCCGATGACCTCGCTAGGCAACCCTCGTTTAGGACACTGCTTAATCCTTCTTTATCTCGATCAGCACCGAGAGGTCGGAATCAAAATGCAGAATGTTATCGCGCAGTTCCGGTGACGTCAGATTGAACTTCCGGTCTGACCACTGAGTACCAAACTTTGCATACCCTCCAAACACCGCTGCACAATCTTCTCAAATACCCCGAAACACTCCTGACTGGCGAAAACGCCCGTTCCGGTTCTTGGAAAACGTGGGGAGGTCGGGAACCTCCTGATTCAGATCCAGCCGCGTGAACCAGCGATAGGCCAGATGCATGCGGACTTCTTCTAGCAATCGCCTCTCGCTGGTGATGCCGTAGAGACAGCCACCAACAGCAAGCGCAGGATCACCTTCGGATCGACCGAAGGACGCCCGATCGAACTGTAGACATTCTTCACCCGCTCACGTACGAAGCTCAGATGAACATGTCGATCAATGAGCCGTAACAGTTGATTTTCCGGGATCTGGTCTGCCAAGTGGAAGTGGTAAAACAACGATTCCATGCATGGCTGCTGACCCATCATCGGCGGCGTACCTCCTGCATCTCTGCTTGGCACACATGACACTAACCGCCAACACAAAAACTCGGTTTCCGAGCAGAGTTTTTCAACAGTCTCAGTTCTCTTTGGGACGTTCGAAAGCACGCACCACGCACCCGAACATGCAACAACTTAGAAGATGGCGGCGACCAGGGATCTCTGAACACGCCCCAAAATAATGAGGTATCAAACGAGGTTTCCGGCCGCGTGGCAGTTCCCAGTTTTGCCTTCCCGGCCGCAGGCGTCCAACAAGCCGGTTTCGCGGGACACAAGCCGACTTCACGTTCCTTTTCCGGTCGGTGAGTGCATTGGCGAGTATGCCTTCGCCGAGATTGTCGTATCGAGCCAACTGGAAAAGATCAGTTGCCCAACAGACCGGTGATAGATCGAGAACAGGTTCCAGAGACAATCCACATTCCCCCGCCCCTGATGCCAGCGCCTCAACCCTGCCGGCTCGCGCTCCTGCGCAAGCTGCAGTGCACACTTTAATCGTCAGATCAATGAGTTATTGCACGAGGAAGCCTATTCCCTAAACCATGCACCAAACTGCGATGACGCCGCTGATGGGGAAGCATAAATTAGCGCAGGTGTCAGGGTTCAGAGGTCAGTGAACAGAAATCAGGGATCGCAAAATTCACACTTGACATTGACAGATAATCCACTACCATATGGTTGTGGATAAATTGGATACAACATTTGCGGCTTTGTCTGATCCCACCCGTAGGGCGATGATCGAACGACTCTCACATGGGCCTGCCTCTGTGCATGGATTGACGGAACCGTTTGCACTCTCGCAGCAGATGATTTCAAAACATATTGCCTACCTGGTGCGGGCGCGGATTGTGATCAAGACGAAGCGTGGACGAGAGAGTGTGTGCA
>Ga0326727_10014511_pt1 | contig 17143 bp, 13 predicted proteins | sample MB2enrmetagenome_FD_207643 | JGI IMG/M metagenome (GOLD analysis project Ga0326727, IMG submission 207643) | Lab enriched peat soil microbial communities from McLean, Ithaca, NY, United States - MB29MY | ecosystem: Environmental > Terrestrial > Soil > Wetlands > Peat | place: USA: New York...
GGTTATTTCTTGCGGCGAATTTCCAATTCCACTTCCTCGCCGTCCAGCAGCGGAAGTTGTGTGTGCGGATGAAGGACGTCGTTCCGGAACGTCGCGGAAATGCGGAGAGGTTTTGCCGGGGCGGATTTCTCCACCACCCCGCGCTTCGCACTCCCCTCCTCATTCGAGGAGGGGAACAAGGGGTGGTGGCGCGGAGATTTCGCGCTGCCCTCCTCGCTCGAGGAGGGGAATAGGGAGTCGTGGGACGGAGGTATCGATCCCTCGCCGCGCTCGGCATTGTCCATGGCCTGATTCGCCAACCGGTCGGCCTCGCGGTTTTGCTCGCGATAGACGTGCCGGATGGAAAAGGACTCCAGGCGGGCGATCATGGCCCGGGCCTTGTCGTACAACGGCTTCAGGTCAGGGCTGCGGACTTTGTACTGTCCGGAAATCTGCCGGGCCATCAATTCCGAATCCGTCATCACGCGCAGGCGCGGATAGCCATAGCTCAGGGCGTAATCGAGCGCGGCCAGCAGCCCCTGGTATTCGGCAAAGTTGTTGGTGGTTTCTCCCAGATATTTCGCAAACGCGGTGACGGACTTGCCCTGTGGCGTTTTGATGTCCACTCCGTAGGCCGCGGGACCGGGATTGCCGCGCGATCCGCCGTCGATGTGCGCAACGATTTCAGGTGAATTCGGCATGAAAAAAGCAGTGGTTAGTGGATAGTGGTTAGTGGCTAGCAACAACCCACAGGCAACTAACCACTAACAACTGCACTCTCGTCGCCGCCCTCGGCCGCTAATCCAAAATCTAAAATCCAAAATGGTCTCACGACATGGTCACTTGCGTGCCCTCACCGCCGCCCTCGGCCTGGTCGGCGGCGGGAGGCTCAAGATAAAAGAGAATGCGGCTGCAGTTTTCGCAAGTCAGCACGGCATCGCCGCGCCGGACTTCGTTGTACACCTGGGGCCGCAAGCGCACATTGCACGCGGTGCAAAGCCCGTCGCGGACCTCCGCCACCGCCGCCCCGGTCCGATAAGTGCGGAGGCGTTCATAGGTGGCCAGGACGGATTCGCTGACGGCGGCGGCCAATTCCTTGCGCCGGGCTTGCACGTGCTCGCGCTCATCCAGGTCTTTCTGCCGCTCGTCCTGTAGATGTTTTATTTCTGCCGCCACGCGCGCTTTTTCGCCTTCCAGTCGCGCCGCCGCCTCCCGGATGTGCTCCTGAATGTCTTCCGCCTCAATCATCTTTTCCAGAATCTGGTCTTCGATCTTGCGGATGTTCCCTTCTTCCCCCTCAATCTCTTTCAGCATCGCCTTGTACTGCTCGTTGGTTTTCACCTGGTAGAGTTGGTCTTTGTGCTTGGTGATCTTCTCCTGGATGACTTTGACTTCACCTTCCAGCTCCTTGCGCTCCTTCAAATTGGCGGCCAGGCGTTTCTTGCGCTCTTCGTGGGCGTGGATAAAATCATCCAGTTGCGATTGCAGGGTTTGAATTTGTTTGGGCAGGGAATCAATCAGCACCGTCAACTCTGCAACCTGCTGGTCAAGTTGCTGGACCTCGACGACGGCTTTAAGGTCAGGATGCACTTACTCTCCTTGGATGCGTGGTGTCCCCCCGATGCGAAGGCGCACGCTTCATCCCACTGGGGTTGCGCCTTCCTTCATTCAACATTTTGGCATATTCCCAGGCAGTGCGGCAAGGAAATGCGCGGCGCGGGTGGCGGGCCAGTCTGCATCCCCAGCCAGGCTTGCGCAGACACGGCAGGACTGATTTGCAAAATCTGAGGCGAATCTTGCCAGTAGCTTCAAGAGCTCCAAGGTCTTGGTTGCCCGTCAGGATTGCGCCATGACGTTGCGGATGTAAGTAAGATTCCTGCTCATGTCCGCTTCTATATCGTTCGTGGGCGCATCAGTCTCCAAGTTGGCATAGCCGGAGAACCGGATATCCCGAATCGCTCGCATGATGGGCGCAAACTGAATTTTTCCTTCACCGAGGTAGTGCGGATTGTCCTTAAGATGAAATTGACAAATGCGGTCTTTCCCGAGCCAGCGGATTTCTTTCACCGGATCGAACCCGGCCGCCGAGGAATTCCCCACGTCGTAGTATACCTGCACGCTTGCGGACCGCGACCGCTCCATGAGGCGCACGTTGTCCTCGGCGGAGAGAGTGTTCTCCAGGCCCAGGATGACTCCCGCTTGGGTGGCTTCCACGCCCAGGTCGCGCAGCACATCGCCGAAATGATCCATCTCCTCATTGGTCTTTGGCAGGTTGCGGCCGAAGAAGGGAAGCAGAAGCACCTTGGTATGCAGGGCCTTGGTCAGGCGAATGGAATCCAGTACCCACTTGGGGCCCAGCGGCCCGCTCTTCAACCCATTTTCGTGCAGCTTGTTGACGCAGGTTCCGTCGATCGGGATCTTATATTGCTTGGAGAGCCGGAGGTAGCGGGCAATCAGTTCCGGATTGTCCCCGGGCATCTTGCCATCCACAAGCTTTGCCCCGAAAGAAACCTGTACCCCATCGAATCCGAGCCTGGCCGCCAGCGGCACCGCGTCCGGGTTGGCGCCCAGGCTAAGATTCCAGTCAGTCACACCAATACGCAGTTTCTTTTCTTTGGCAAAGTCTGTTCGGGAGCATATGCTCGCAGCTACGGCAGAACCGAGAAATTCACGACGGGTAATTTTGAGCATCAGAACTGTCCTGAAGAACAAATTTGCGTGCGAGGCAGATCATAGCTCCCACGATTTCCATTTTGGCGTCCAGAGGTTCACCAGTCCGACATGACTTGGAGGCCGCAACTTGGCCATGAAAATTTGGAACGGCGCCGGTGGTCACGGTTTCACAAACGTCACCGCGCCTTCCGAAGCCGAGGAAACCAGTGCCGCGTATTTGGCGAACACACCGCGCATGTAATGCGGCTCGGGGGCCTTCCACTTCGCCAGCCGCGCTACAATTTCCGCGTCGGAGACTTCCATATCGATACGGCGCTTTTCGATGTCGAATACAACGGTGTCGCCATCGGCCACGGCGGCGATGGGACCGCCACGCGCTGCCTCCGGCGCCACGTGACCCGCCATCAGGCCGTGCGTCGCGCCACTGAAACGGCCGTCGGTGAGCAGAGCCACCGAATCGCCCAAGCCTTCGCCCACCAGGGCCCCGGTTACGCCCAGCATTTCGCGCATGCCCGGCCCGCCGCGCGGACCTTCGTAGCGAATCACCACCACGTCTCCGGCCTTGATGCTCTTGCTCATCACGGCGCGCATGGCGGCTTCTTCACAATCGAAAACGCGCGCCGGCCCGCGATGTTGTGTGCGCTCGTAGCCCGCCACCTTGATGACGCAGCCCTCCGGCGCGAGGTTCCCTTTCAGGATCACCAGCCCGCCGGTTTTCTTGATGGGATTGGAAACGGGCCGCACCACGTCCTGTCCGGGAGTTTCGGTGACGCGCGCGGCCTCCTCGGCAATCGTTTTGCCCGTCGGGGTCATCTGCGTGCCGTCCAGCAAACCCGCCTCCAACAGCTTCTTCGCGATCAGCGGAATGCCACCGGCGCGATGCACGTCCACAGCCACGTAGCGCCCGCCGGGTTTTAAATCCGCGATGATGGGCGTGCGCGAACTCACCACATCAAAGTCTTCAATCGCCAGGGGGACATTGGCTTCGCGCGCCATGGCGAGCAGGTGCAGCACGGCGTTGGTGGAGCCGCCCGTGGCCGCCACGCTGGCGATGGCGTTTTCAAAGGCCTGGCGCGTGAGGATGTCGAGCGGTTTCACTCCGCGCTTCAACAGATCCATGACGATCTGGCCGCATTGAAAGGCGGCTTCATCCTTTTGCGGATCCAGAGCGGGGATGCTGTTCAATCCCATGGGAGACAGGCCGATGAATTCCATCACTGTGGACATGGTGTTGGCGGTGAACTGCCCGCCGCACGCGCCCGCTCCCGGACACGCGTGGTCCTCAATGTCCTTCAATTCCGCGTCCGTCATCAGCCCCGCGGCATTGGCGCCCACGGCTTCGAAGACGTCGCCCACCGTAACATCGCGGCCCTGGAAGCGTCCCGCGGCGATCGATCCGCCATAAAGAAGGACGCTCGGGACATTCAGCCGGATCAGCGCCATGGCTCCGCCGGGAATGGTTTTGTCGCAGCCCACCAGCGCCACCATGGCGTCAAACATGTGCCCGCGCCCCACCAGTTCGATAGAGTCCGCCACTACCTCGCGGCTGACCAGGGAAGCCTTCATGCCCTCGGTGCCCATCGTCACGCCGTCGGAGATGGCGATGGTGTTGAGCTCCATGGGAGTACCGCCTGCCGCGCGCACGCCGACCTTCACCTTTTCCGCCAATTGCCGCAGGTGGTAATTGCACGGCATGGTCTCAATCCAAGTGTTGGCGATGCCCACAATCGGTTTGGCCAAATCTTCGTCGGTGAACCCGATGGACTTGAGCATGGCGCGCGCGCCGGCGCGGTCACGGCCGTCGGTGATAATGTGACTGCGATGCTTCAAATTACTTGGCATGATTGCCTCCCATGAATGATGAATGCCCTCTCGGTGGAACGTGTCATATTCTCAGATTTATGAAGTTGGAGCAAGTTGCCTATAGCCCCGATGGTTGACGCGATAAATCAACATCATAATTTCTTGGCAAACGTTTTCATAAGTTAAGAAATTTAGTGGCACGACGGAGATCCCCAGGGTGAGGGTAGCCCGGATTGAGAACCAACCGGCGATTTCAAATTTCCTCGTAAACAGGCAGGAAACGTAAATAGTGTTAAATTATATTTGCAAATTCGAATTTTTCACCGAATCTTGGTGTACTGTCAGTTCTGTACAAGGATAATCGTCCTGCCGTGTACAAAATGTTTATTTTCAGCGGGCAGGGAATGTCCGCTGCGTGGCAAGGTCGCCATGCGAAAATGACCCACGGCAAATATTTTGCACCTCCGCTTTGATTTGTGGCATGATGCACACAGCTTGGACCACTAATGACCTAGCCACTACCCGCCCCCTTAAGGGGGTCGTTTCATACAAGACCGGGAGAGCCGGGGCAATGGCCTACCTAAAATACACCTCGGCTCCTCCCGAGTTTTTGATCGAGCAAAGAAATGCGAGGTGGCAGATTAAAGCAGTATTGTCAGCAGAGTGTCGCTGTGTTATATAGGTTGGACGTTGGAGATCGCCAGGAAGTTGGAATATACTAAGAGGGCGACCCGCTTTGGCTGGACCTTTTAATTTCCGTATAATGGCAAAGCTTCGAGCCTTGGGGAAGGGGATCTTACCGCGTGAGTTTCATTAACTTCGCTGCCCGGGAAATCAATTGCAAAATCGTTTACTACGGCGCCGGTCTGGGCGGTAAGACCACGAACCTCCAGTGGATCTTTGATCAGACCCTGGGGAAGACCGGCGGGAAGATGATCTCCCTGGCCACGGAAACGGACCGCACTCTTTTCTTCGATTTCCTCCCTCTCGATCTCGGCACCATTCGCGGGTTCAAGACGCGTTTCCACCTCTACACCGTGCCTGGACAGGTTTTCTACGACGCCAGCCGCAAGCTGATTCTGCGGGGCGTGGACGGTGTAGTGTTTGTGGCGGATTCCCAGGAAGAAAGAATGGACGCCAATATTGAAGCGTTGGAGAACCTGAATGAGAACCTGCACGAGCACAATTACGACTTTATGAAAATTCCCTACGTGCTCCAGCTCAACAAGCGTGACCTGCCCACCGCACTTCCGGTGGAAGAATTGAAGAAGACCCTGGTGAAGAAAAATGAACCGGCTTTTGAGGCAGTGGCCTATAAGGGGACGGGAGTTTTTGAAACCCTGAAGGAGTGCGGCCGCCTGGTCCTGGCGGAATTGAAGAAGGGCTAACGATTTTCGATTTTGGATTAGGCCAGCCGCTCCGGGACACACTGAGGTTTTAGTGATAGGAACCGCAGGATAAGGCAAACCGCAACTGACTCTGCAATCCAAAACCTAAATTCCAAAATCTAAAATTCAGTTGGCCTCTGTGGCGCCGGTGAGTGCGAAGAAATGGTGGCCCATGATCGCCAGCGTTATGGCCTTGCTGAAGTGGCGGCGGTGGCGGCGGACTGACTGGACGAGGAATTTCCAGTACTCCCCGCGGTAGTTGCTGAACAATCCCTGCCAACAAAGCGAGCGGCCGAGCGCCACGAGGTCAGAGAATACCAAGGGTGAGCGCGACCCGCTGCCCAATTGGGAGAGAAATGCCGAGGCGCGCTGGAAGTACTCGCGCGGGCTGTAGATGGTCTGAAGAATGCGGCGGTAGCCATCCAGAAGTTCCTGCGTATCCATGCGCGGGATGAAGTTCAATTCCGCGAGCGTATTGTTCCCCAGACTGGATTTCAGAAGCCGGCCCTCTGCTTTGAGCCGCCGCCACAACTGGGTGTTGGGCAAGGCATTGAGCAGCCCGACCATGGAGAGCGGGATTGCCGCTTGACGGATGAACTCGATTTGCCGGTCAAAGACGTCGGGGGGGTCGTTATCAAATCCCACGATGAAGCCCGCCATCACTTCCATGCCGTAAGCCTGGATCAGCCGCACGCTTTCCAACAAATCTTTCCGGAGATTCTGAAACTTGGTGGTTTCCTTCAAGCTTTCCGCCACAGGTGTTTCGATGCCCAGGAAAACCCGCGTGAAATGGGCCTCGCGCATCATCGCCAGCATTTCTTCGTCTTCCGCCAGGTTCAGCGAAGCTTCGGTGTAGAGCGTAAAGGGAAACTTGTGCTCGCGCATCCATTGGACCAGGCGGGGGAGGAGAGCCTTCACGCTCTTCTTGTTGCCGATGAAGTTGTCATCAACCATAAAGACCGAACCGCGCCAGCCGAGGCGGTAAAGCTGGTCGAGTTCCGCGCACACCTGGTCAGGAGTCTTGGTGCGCGGGCGGCGGCCGTAGATTTCAATGATGTCGCAGAACTCGCAGGTAAAGGGGCAGCCGCGCGAGAACTGAATCGACATGGAACTATAGCGGTTTAATGAGGCCAGGTGCATATCGGGGAGAGGGACGCGCGTGACATCGACCACTTGCGGATCGATGTAGTGGGGCTTGGCGGCACCGCGCTCCAGGTCCTCGGCAACCTGGCTTATCAACTCCTCGGCCTCACCTTGCACAATGTGGTCGGCTTGCGAAATCGTGGGATCATGAGCGCTGGTGATGGGCCCGCCCACCACCGTTCGCTTGCCGTGCCGTTTGGCGCGCGCAATCTGCTCCTTCATGGACGGCCCTTGCACGATCATGCCGCTGAAAAACACCACGTCGGCCCAGGCCAGGTCAGAATCTTTCATGCGCTGGACGTTCAAGTCCACCAGGCGCTTCTGCCAATGCTTGGGCAGCAAGGCAGAAATGGTGAGCAGTCCCAGGGGAGGAAATGCCGAACGCTTGCCCTGAAAGGGCAACGCGTGTTTGAAACTCCAGAACGTGTCGGGAAATTCGGGGTAGACCAGCAGGACCTTCATAAACATTCCTCCCAGGTGAGAGCGATGGAAGCTCTATGCCCTTGGGCGCCGCAGACGGTGCCACGACGCATCCTGACCTCAGGACTTTGAATTCCTAACGAAGCCCTGTCCTTGCTTTTTGCCCCTGGCTCTCGCACACCTCAGTAAAGCGCGAAGGTGACACTAAAGGGGGCTGGATCCTCGAAAAATAATCTGCTGGCCAAAAACCCCACGTGGCAGGTTCCGCAATTCGCGCCCCAGTCTAGCACTGTTAGGGCAACTGCTCCAGCAAAAAGCTCAGACCTCTTCTGGATCGAACCAGGGGGAGGTTATCCCGGCTGAGAGTTGCACCGGGGCCTTTCACCACGTGCTGGCTCCCGCAAACCAAATCGGGTAGAATGCGCAGGCTGTTTCAGGCTCTGGCAAGTGACCACTCTTAACTCGAAATGCCAGGATGAAACCGCCTCGTGCGGAAGGAGGTGCTCATGCCGGAATCGACTTCAGATTCTTCCCTCGATATTCGAGGTTTGATCTTGGTCCCCGCCTTGATCACCCTGGGAATCACCTTGTTACGGTTGGCAGGGGAGTTCTTGCATGGGCCACGAATTCTTTTTAATTCTGATCCCGGCGGCCTCTGGGCGATTGTGGGAATTATCTGGCTGGCGCCGATCTTTGGCGTCTACTTTGCGTTGAAGCTGGCTGCACACGGCCAGGAACCCAAGTCCCCGGGCCGCGCCGTAGGCTTCACATTGCTCGGCGTAGCGGAGGTCATTGCCTTCAGTTTATTGGGGGCGCTTTTCCACCTTCAGCAACACTTCCCGTGGGGGCTCCTCTATCTCTGCATGGTTGTGGCCGTGGCCGCGCTCGCCAGCTTGCGGGGTTGGGCGGCGCTCTTTCGCACGCTGGTGGCTTACGCCTACGCAGCGCGGATCCCCGTGGCCTTAGTGATGTTCTTCGCCTTTTGGAGAGATTGGGGAACTCACTACGACGCCGTCCCGCCAGACCTTCCCGATAACCTGAGCTTGCTGGCGAAATGCTGGTGGCTCGCCTTCTTTTCCCAACTTATTTTCTGGGTAGGGCTCACCGTCCTTGCCGGGATGCTCTTCGGAAGCCTCGCCGCCGGAATCGCCCACCTTGGGCGCCGCAAGCCGCAAATTGTGGAGAAAACACTGTGATCATTGCTGACCTTGCCGAAATCGCCGGCCGCACATATCCGGCGCGGCGCCGAACGCAGAATCTGGTGGGGGGAGCCAGCCCCATCCAGGCAAAAAATTTTTCGATGGGGTGCGTCACGCTGGAGCCCCATGGGGGCCAAGTCCCCTGGCACAATCAGGAGCAGGAAGAGATTTACCTGATTCTCGAAGGCGAGGGCGAAATGTGCCTGGGCGCCGAAAAAGGTGCGATCAAGGCGGTCCAGGCAGTTTATATTCCGCCCAAAGTCTTTCACCAGCTCACCAACACGGGCTCCACATCCATGCGCATGATTTACTGTTACGGTCCGGCCGGCGACGTCGCGCATTGGCGCCAGGAATTGGAAGGTTCCTTGCCGCGCGCGGGTGTGGATGCTCCGGCGCTCCCCCCCGGCGCCCAACCCCAGTACACGAAAGAGCCAAAGGCGTGAACATGGAAAACCCGAAGAACCATTCTGTGGGAATCATTATGAATGGTGTTACGGGGCGCATGGGCCTGAACCAGCACCTGCGCCGTTCGATTAGCGCCATCATGCAACAGGGCGGCATCAGGATTAGCGATGCCGAAAGAATCGTGCCGCGCCCGCTCCTGGTGGGGCGGAGCGCCGCCAAATTGGAAGCTATCTCGCAGGAGTTCGGCGGCCTGCCGTACACGACCCAGCTTGATGCCGCCCTGGGCGATCCGGAATACGCCATTTATTTCGATGCTCAGACCACCGCCCAACGCTTTGAGGCGGTCAGCAAAGCCATCGCCGCGCGCAAGCACGTCTACTGCGAAAAGCCAGTGGCCGAAACCCTTGCCAAGTCGCTGCACCTCTACCGGCTGGCGGAATCCGCGGGAATCAAGCACGGCGTGGTTCAGGACAAACTCTGGTTGCCGGGCCTCCTGAAGCTCCAACGGTTGCGCGATATGGGCTTTTTTGGCCGCATTCTCTCGGTGCGGGGCGAATTCGGCTATTGGGTATTTGAAGGCGACACCATTCCCTCGCAGCGCCCCTCGTGGAACTACCGCAAGGAAGACGGCGGCGGGATCATCCTCGACATGTTCTGCCACTGGCGGTACATCCTCGACAACCTTTTTGCTCCGGTGAAGGCCGTTTCCTGCCGCGGCACAACCCATATCGCCGCGCGGTGGAACGAGCAAGGTAAGCCTTATGAGTGCACGGCTGACGATTCGGCTTACGCGATCTTCGAGCTCGAAGGTGGCATTCTCGCGCCGTTCAACTCTTCCTGGTGCGTGCGTGTTCGTCGCGATGACCTGCTCACGATTCAGGTGGACGGCACAAAAGGCTCGGCGGCGGCGGGGTTGCGCGACTGCTGGACTCAGCCCTACGAGGCAACGCCGCGTCCCGTGTGGGATCCGGACGTCCCCAGCGAGCTGAATTTTTTCGACGGATGGCAAAAGGTGCCGGACCAGGAAGTTTACGAGAACGCTTTCAAACGGCAATGGGAGTTGTTCCTGCGCCACGTCGTGAAGGATGAGCCGTTCCGCTGGACCTTGCTCGAAGGCGCTAAAGGTTTGCAGCTTGCCGAAAAAGGCCTGGAGTCTTGGAGCAAACGCGCCTGGGTGGACATCGACCCCCTGTAGGTTTGTCTCCCACACGTTATTCAGCGGGGAGCGACCGCGAAGGGCTCATAGGCGATCTGAGCGTCCTGGCAGTCAAATATCCGAACAGGCCGGTAATTTTCTTGGAGGGCGTTCAGAGAGGGAAGGGGCCACCGGCTTGCATCTCCCATCCCCTTTTGCCAGTTGATGGGGCCACTCAGAATGATCGCGTCGAAGGCGTGGGCGCGAACCAGGCTTTGAAGTTCTGCGTCGGACCACCCTTTCCGTCTCACCAGCCAAGTCCAAATATAGGGGTCGGAGAGCTGGACGGATTTACCCGCCATAACGACGGCCCCCACATCTTCCGCCAGGATTCGACGGCCGGGGTGATGCTTCACATAAGCGTAGGCATCCTGGCATTCGGCGTATCGGGCATAAGCGAAAGGCGGTCGGAGAGTAACCAGAATGAACACCGCCAGCACTCCAGGTACAAGAAGGAGGGCCTTTGCTTCGGGAGCTTGCTGTCGCAAGAGGTGGTAGCTCATTCCCCCGCAGAGGCAAAGGACCGCCGTCCACTCCAGCAGATGGTTGTAATCGGATCCATTTACGCCGGCGGAGATGAGGGTCAGCGTCGAGAACGCAAGGTAAAGCGATGGTAGGGTTGCAACTCCCCTCCGCAAGTCTCGGAGGGCTAGTCCGAATCCTAACACGAAAAGGAAAGGATGCTGGTGCAGAGCGAAATTGAGGAAAAATAGCACGCGCTCAATACGGAACGGATCAGCGTGCGACTGGAGTGTATCGAAAGCGAACCCGCCGCCGGTGGTGCTCTGCAACCCCAGCAATGCAACTCCCGACAGCAGGACCAAACTCCCCGCGAACCAGGCAGTCTGTTTCCAGCGTTTTTGGAAAAGTAGATCCAGAAAACAGGCGCTCGGTGCGGCAACGAAGGAATATTTGCAAAAGCTGGCCGCAATGAAGAAGGGAATACTCACGTACCACTGGTCGCGAAACCGGGAATATAAGTAAAGGCCGGCCAAGCTGAGAGCCAGCCCCGGCATGTCCACGCGCACCAGGGGGAGCCAATCCTGAACGGAAGGGAGAGTCAGGAAGAAGAAGCCAAAGCTCAGGCCTAATTTCCACGACGCCGTCAGATGGTGCAAGAGAAGAGCCACGAGTCCCGCAACGACCACCGCCGAAACTATCGTCAGGAGGCGCAGGGGGGCAAAAGTCAGGCCAAACCATTTGAGCAGACACGCGCCCACACCATAGTAGACGGGACCATACACATTGAGGATCACGGGGAACTGGCGGGAGGACGGGTAGAGGGACTGTCCTTCCATCAACCTCTGCACCCCGCTTAAAATAACCCCCTCTGCATAATTGAGCTGGTAAGGAAGCCCTACGAACCCCCAGACATTCTTAAGACTCGTCAGGCATCCCACGGCGACCACCGAAGCGAAGACCCACTCACACCCTTCGAGCAGCGTTAGCCTCTTCATGCCGGTCTGAATGCTCCCCTCTTGGGAATGCATCTTGCCATAGTGGCGTGGGCTAATTCCAAGGAATTCCTGATAAAGGCTGCGGGAAAATTCGAAAGCGCCGTATTCTCTTAAGCAGCGCGGAAATCGCGGCTCCCGCCCTCTGTTCGTCCCGCACCCTACTGAACGCTATGGCTTCAGGCTCACCGCCTTGCCCGTGCGAATGGATTCAAGCGCGGCGTCGAGGATTTCGTTCACTCCCACATTCAACTCTGCCGACACCGGGCCTTCAATGGGTTTGTTATTGCGGAGGCAGTCGAGGAAATAGGCGATTCCATCAACTTTCTCGGGCGGAAGCGGAGGGGTGGTAACCGGCGTTCCGTTCGGGTTTTCAATGCCGGCGCGTTTCTTGGCGGGCTGGAAGAGCAATCCGTTGCTCATCACCAGATAGCTGCCTTGGGGACCGTAGAACTCTGCCTGGCTCTTGCCGTACGACCAATTCCAGGATGGGAGCAGGATGGCGGTGGCATCCGGATACTCCAGCAGGATTTCCGCGTCGTCCTCAACTTCATTATGTTCGGCGGTCTTGAGCTTGAGCGAATAGGCAAAGACGCGCTGCGGCCGCCCCTTCATCCACATCGCCCAGTCGGCGCCGTAACAGCCAAAATCCATGAGCGCGCCGGCGCCGTTCTTTTTGGCATCGTAGAGCCAGGCGATGAATTCCTTCGGGCTGTTGCCGGCCTTGGGGCCGTTGTGGCCGAATTCCACGATCATCTTCTGGAGGGGGCCGAGTTCGCCGGCCTTCAGGCGCGCCGCGGCTTCCTGCGTCGCAGGCGACCAGATGTTCTGGTAATTCACCATCAGCTTGATGCCCGCCGCACTCGCCACGCGCGCCATCTCCCGCGCATCGGCGCCCGTCGAGGCCATGGGCTTCTCGGTAAAATAATGGATGTGCCGCCGGGCGCAAGCGCGCAGAATGGCGAGATGCAGGTTGTTGGCAGTGGTTACAATGACCGCATCCGGCTTCATCTCGTCGAGCATCACGACGTAGTCACTGAAAAATTTAACGCTGGAGGGGACGCGGGCTTTCGCCTTCTCAATCAATTCCGGATGGGGGTCCGCAATGGCCACCAGTTCCGCATCCGGATTTTTCAAAAGGGTTTGCATCCGTCCCCACACGTGTCCGTGGTCAAGGCCGACGATGGCGAAGCGCGTCTTGGCCGCCTGGGCAAACCCCATGCTCACTCCCAGACTGAAAAACAGAATCAGGCAGAACAGCTTTTTCATGGCAACACCTTCTTGCATAGGAAGTCAATTCACGGCAGTGCGAATCCAAACCGCCCGGAAGGGGCCGCAACCGTGAGAACCGCGAGGTGAACCACGGCCACGAAATTGGCGCAGTCATAAAGGGCCCGGCGCCCCAACCTGGACGTGCGGTCAATCTACACGCGTTGCCGCGCGGAGACAATAGTGAAACGAACCGGCAAGCGATGAAGGTTGGGCATAAGCGTTAACCTAAGCCTTCTGGGTTGAAAGTCAACATCGAAGGCCTGCACTAATGCTCGCTTCCTCGAAGGGGACTTCGGGGGGTCAGGAGTTGCACTTCAACGAACACGACGCCGTATTGCTAAGTGAACGGCACTTTCTAGACGAGCAGGTGACCTTTCAGGCCGAATCCCTCACAGTGCGGAGGCAACCCGCTTCGGTGCCGCGCAGTTGTTCTTGAACTTCGCGACTTGTATACTCGGGGACTGTCGAAGAGCCGCAGAGTTCGAAGAACAACTCTGCGTCATCTGCTGCCTGCTGTTAAAATGTAGCAATGCGCCTATGACGATGGAAAAGAACTATCGAATCTCGGGGCACGAGTCATTCCCGTGTCGCTATACATGGTTGCCCAAAGCCGTGCGGGGATTGTCCGCGGCCCCTGACCTATTCTCGGATGAAGAACGGGCGATGGTCGATTTGGGTGTCGGCAAGAACATGGTTCACTCCATACGTTTCTGGTCGCAGGCTACAGGGGTGGCAACCTTCGACGGTGACGAACAACGTGTTACCAATCTCGGCATGGCGTTGCTCGGCGAGCACGGTCTTGATCCGTTTTTGGAAGATATTCGCACGCTGTGGCTCATTCACTGGAACCTCTCAACCGAAGTGGAGAGCCCTCTGTTGGCTTGGGACTATTTATTGAATCGTTGGCAAGAGCCGGAACTCTTCCGTAGCGGAGTCCTTAACGCACTGCACAGGGAAGCAACAAGATACAAAGATAAGTTATCGCCCGTGACCGTAGAGCAACACTTCGACACGTTCTTACACACGTACGTTCCCACCCGGGGCCTCAAAGGCGAAGTCCAAGAGGATAACCTCGACTGTCCGCTGGTTGAACTTGGGCTTCTTGTTAAGGTAGGCGAGCGGGAATTTGATCGGGCAACGGGCAAACGGGAACCCATATACGTCTTTCACCGCGATGAAAAACCTGACGTTTCGCCCGAGCTTTTTGTGTATTGCCTTAATGACTTTTGGCAGAAGCACCACCAGCGCGAATCAACGCTTCCGCTTCGCGAAATCGCCCACGGACATGGTAGCCCCGGCCAGATTTTTAAGCTGCCTGAGGAAGACATCCGAAACCGGGTTGAAGCACTAGGTCAACAGACCAAGGGAATGTTCACCTACAGTGAATCGGCATACCTCCAACAGATTCGCAGATGTGGGCAAAAGGACGGCATTGAGTTGCTCAAGGGAATTTATTCGGTGGAGGCGCATGACTGAAAAGAAGATTGCAGACCTATTTCGTGTCAAACGTCGCTTCCTGAGGTCAGTGCATCTTGAAAGGGACTTCCCCGACACCACTGCTCTCTCTGATTATGTCCTCACCGACTTCGCGCGATCGTGCTTGGGCCGCATGGCAGACGGATTGAAGCCGCGCTCAGGCCAACGGGCGTGGCGTATGACCGGTGACTATGGGTCCGGGAAATCCAGCTTCGCTCTGGTACTTGCACATTGGCTCGCCGGTCAAGGTGCAAGCTTCCCCCCGCAGATTCGTAGATCCGTAGACTTCCACCGGTTCGGCATTCCGAGTCCACACTTTCTGCCTCTTTTGATAACGTGCTCGCGTCAGCCATTGAGCACCTCGATTCTGGAATCGATGCGCCCGGTTTTGAAGCAGGTTTGCGCGAGCGGAGTCAAATCCAGACTCGGTATGTCATTGCAGCGTTTGCTCGACGCCAAAGAGCAGGCGGCGGACGATGAAGTTTTTCAAATGGTCGCCGAAGTTAATCGGCGGGTCGTTTCGGACTCGAAATATAGAGGTCTCCTTCTGGTACTAGATGAGCTTGGAAAATTCTTGGAGTTTGCGGCACTCCATCCTGACCGGCAGGATGTATTCCTTCTGCAACGCCTAGCTGAGTTTGCATCGCGCAGCAAGGATGAACCGCTTTTCATTGTTTGCATTCTGCACCAAGGCTTCAACGCCTACGCCGAGCACTTGGACCAATCGGCGCAGCGCGAGTGGGAAAAGGTTGCGGGAAGATTCGAGGAGATTGTCTTCAACCAGCCGGTCGAACAGATTACCGAGGTAATTGCCTCTTCAATTAACGTTCGGTTTCAAGAAATTCCGAGTGCTCAGTTCCATGGGCTCAGGCAAGCAATGTCACAAACCCTGGCCTTGGGTTGGTTCGGGTCCGCACCGGCAAGTAGCCTTGAACACTCTGCCGGACGGCTTTACCCGCTGCATCCAACCGTTTTGCCAGCACTGATTCGTATTTTCCGCCGCTTCGGTCAGAACGAACGGTCACTGTTCAGTTTTCTATTGTCAAACGAACCGTTTGGGTTACAGACGTTTTCGGAGAAGCGCGTTAGCGAAAAGGAGTTGTATCGGTTAAGCGACTTTTACGATTACGTGCGATCGAGCTTTGGCCATCGATTGGCTGTCCAGAGCTATCGAAGCCACTGGAACTTGATCGACTCCGTGGTCGCAAGTTTTGCGACAGAGGACGAACTTCACATTAAGATTCTCAAAACCGTCGGAATTTTAAACCTTTTAGACGACGGCGACCTGTTACCTACCGAAGAATCAGTCCTCTGCGCGTTGGCCGGAATGGACCACGGAGATCAAAAGCGCATCCGCGCCGCACTGACCAAACTGCACAAGGGCAAGCGTATCCTTTATGACCGAGGGCGTGCGCGTGGCCTGTGCTTATGGCCGCATACATGCGTTGACTTGGAAAAGGCCTACGGTGACGCCTCTCGCGCCATCGACGCGCCACGGCGGGTTGCGGATTGCATCAAGGATTTCCTCGAGACACGCCCCATTGTAGCCCGGAGGCATTACATCGAGACTGGCAATCTCCGGTACTACGATGTGCGTTATTGCTCCGTCACGGAACTGCCGAAGCTCTTCGAAGAAGAAGCGATCGAGGCTGACGGCCGCATTATCGTGCCATTGTGCGAAACTCCAACCGAACGAAAGGCTGCCTTGGATTTTGTCCAGGGCCCCCAAGTTGCCGAGCGCCAGGATTGGCTCATCGCCGTCCCTCAACCGTTAAACAATCTAGCAGGCCTCATGCAGGAATTTCGGCGCTGGGAGTGGGTTTCCTCGAACACGGGCGAACTGAATGCGGACAAGTACGCGCGCGAGGAAGTTTCAAGGCAGAAGGCGGCGGCGCGGTTGCAGTTGGAAAAGCGGATTCAGAGTTTTATTGGATGGAAACAACTGAGCGGACAGTCGGCGCTTGAATGGTTTCATCGTGGGCGTCCGCTGGTAATCAAAAATGGTCGGCAAGTGCTTGAGATACTGTCACGGGTTGTAGGAGAAATCTACCCTCTGGCTCCAAAAATCCACAACGAACTGGTAAATCGACGCAGTTTGAGCACAGCAGCGGCAGCAGCCCGGATGCGCCTTATCGAGCGCATGGTGACGCACGCAAAGCTGCCTTGTTTAGGAATGGACCTTGACAAGACACCGCCAGAAAAGTCCATGTATCTTTCGGTGCTTAAACTGACCGGACTTCACCAGCAACACGGCGATTCATGGTCTGTTTGCGAACCTGATCCTGGACACGACCCCTGCAACGTTCTTCCGGCCCTCCAGCGGATGCTCGAAATTGTTGTGGAAGTGCCCGACAGCCGGGTCAACGTGGCAGGCCTTTTCGGGGAGCTACGTAAGCCGCCATTCGGGGTGCGCAATGGAATCATCCCATTGTTGCTCGCTACGTTCGCCATTACCCATGAGGAGAATATTGCCTTTTACAAGGATGGAACCTTCCTGCGTGAGCTTACCGGGGAATCAATGCTCGTGCTCACGAAGTCCCCGGAGCGCTTCGACATTCAGTACTGCAAGATTTCGGGGGTCCGCGCGGAAATTTTTGTGAGGCTCCTGGCCTTGTTAGAGGTCAAACCGGCTGCAGACCGGAATATCGAGTTACTCGATGTTGTGAAGGAGCTCTGCGTTTTCGTAGCACGCCTGCCAGGATACGTCTTAAACACACATAAACTCTCCCCCTCAGC
>Ga0326727_10014512_pt1 | contig 17142 bp, 13 predicted proteins | sample MB2enrmetagenome_FD_207643 | JGI IMG/M metagenome (GOLD analysis project Ga0326727, IMG submission 207643) | Lab enriched peat soil microbial communities from McLean, Ithaca, NY, United States - MB29MY | ecosystem: Environmental > Terrestrial > Soil > Wetlands > Peat | place: USA: New York...
GGTTTTTGCGCGTAGATCAGTGGTAGAGCGCCGCCCTGAAATGGCCGACTGGTCGGCGGGGCAATTCCGTATGGGGCCCGTCCCTGGCCACCATTCCTTCCATTTTTTGGCACCCAGGCCGTGCGGGCCGCGCTGGTTTTTGTGCGTAGCTCAGTGGTAGAGCGCGGCCCTGAAATGGCCGACTGGTCGGCGGGGCAATTTCGTTAGGGGCCCGTCCCTGGCCACCATCTTTTCGTTCATTATGCTTTTTGGGCCTTCGGCCGTGCAGAAATTTGCAACTGCACGTCTCGGCTGAGGCCAGGTAGCTCAGTGGTAGAGCGCGGCCCTGAAAAGGCCGACTGGTCGGCGGGGGCAATTTCGTTAGGGGCCCGTCCCTGGCCATCATTCTTTCCATTTTTTGGCACCCAGGCCGTGCGGGCCGCGCTGGTTTTTGCGCGTAGATCAGTGGTAGAGCGCCGCCCTGAAATGGCCGACTGGTCGGCGGGGCAATTCCGTATGGGGCCCGTCCCTGGCCACCATTCCTTTTCATTCGTCCCATGCGTCTTGATTTTGGGCCGCTCGCGCTTCTGCGCGTAGGGTAGCAGCGTTGCGCACGCCACCTACGGAAACGCCATTACCACTCCCTCGCGTACAATAAACCCTATCCCAGTCTGGGAGGCTGAAGCCCTGTTCGCCGCGCCTCTTACCCCACTGCTTTCTTTCGTCAGCACCCCCGGGGGACTGCTGCGCCCGATCGCTGCCTTTCTTGCCTTCGCGCCGGAAAGCGCCTTCCGCCACTACCTGAGAATGCAGTACGCGGACCAGACCTTCAAAGGGCTCTACCACTGGAACTGGTTCGACGCGTCGATGCTGCTTCCCTACTTCGCGGTGATGATTGTGCTCTCGTTCTATGGCATCCACCGCTACACCATGGCCTACCAGTACTTTAAGTACCGGAAAAACTACAATCCCAACCCGCCGCGCCACTTTGACGAACTGCCCCTGGTCACGATTCAGTTGCCCATTTTCAATGAGCAATTTGTTATCGACCGGCTCATTGAGGCCGTCTGCGCCATAGAGTACCCGCGCGAAAAGCTCGAAATCCAGGTGCTCGACGACTCAACCGATGAAACGGTGCAAGTCGCTTCCGCCATCGTCGAGCGCTACGCCGCCCTCGGTCACAACATCGTCTACATCCATCGCACCAACCGCCTCGGCTTCAAGGCAGGAGCCCTCGGCGCCGGCCTCAAGGTGGCCAAAGGCGAGTTCATCGCCATCTTCGATGCCGACTTCGTCCCCCCGCCCGAGTGGCTGATGAAGATCATCGACCACTTTGCCGAGCCCGAAATCGGCATGGTGCAAACGCGCTGGACCTACCTCAACCGTGACTACAGCATGTTGACGGAGATCGAAGCCATCCTTCTCGACGGCCACTTCGTCCTTGAGCACGGCGCCCGGTACCGCACAGGGGAGTTCTTCAACTTCAACGGCACGGCAGGGATGTGGCGGCGCCAGGCTATTTACGATGGCGGCGGCTGGCAGCACGATACGCTCACGGAGGACACCGACCTCAGCTACCGCTCGCAGATGGCCGGCTGGAAGTTCAAGTACCTGCCCGAGGTCGAGTGCCCCTCCGAGCTGCCCATCGAGATGACCGCCTTCAAGACCCAGCAAGCGCGCTGGGCCAAGGGCCTGATTCAGACCAGCATCAAGATTCTACCCCGCGTCTTCCGCTCGCGCACGCCGATGCGCAACAAGATCGAGGCCGTTTACCATCTCACCGCTAACCTCAGCTATCCGCTCATGGTGATCATGTCGGCACTGCTGATTCCCGCCATGATCTGCCGCTTTTACCAGGGTTGGTTCCAGATGCTGCTCATCGACGTGCCGCTGTTCACCGCTTCCAGCTTTTCCATCGCCATCTTCTACGTCATGAGCCAGCGCGAAATCCACCCCAAGACGTGGAAAAGGACCTTTTACTATCTCCCCTTCCTGATGGCGCTCGGCATCGGCCTTACCGTCACCAATACCAAGGCCGTGATGGAAGCCCTCTTCGGCATCAAGAGCGCCTTCGTGCGCACTCCGAAGTACCGCGTGGCGCGGAAAGGCGAAAAATCCCAGGCCGCCAAATACCGCAAGCGGCTGAAGCTCACCCCCTGGATCGAACTCGGTCTCGGCTGCTACTTCGCCACCGCCATCTGGTACACCTTCACCAACAACAACTTTTTTACCGCGCCGTTTCTCATCCTTTTTGTGCTCGGCTACTGGTACACGGGCCTCATGAGCCTTCTGCAGGGCCGCTTCGAGCGCTGGCGCACCGGCGTCAACTCCGAGGAATCCAGCCCCAAGCCCTTCCCGGTGGGTGTGTAAGCACGGCGGCGGCCGGCGCGGCTTGACCGTCCACAACAAGATTCCTTGCAGGCAAAGGAGCCGCGGGCCACCCGCCTGTGCCGTGCTACATTGACGCCATGATCTCGAGGAGATTGGGCGTTGCTGCCGTGTTGTTGTCCCTGGCGCTTGAGCCTGCGGTTGTGGCTGCGCAGGCCAACAATCAAACCGCGCCCGCACATCCAACCGCTTCGCCGCCGGCTGCTCCGGCTGCAGCCACACCACCCACCCCAGGCGCTGCGGCCACGCCGACCGCTTCGCCCGCAACCCCCTCAAGCGTGGCCAACCCCGTTCCACCTACCGACTGCCAGGGCGGCTCATGCGGAGCCCCGACGCCACACATCACCATCGCCACTCCGGCTCCCGCGCCGGCCCCGTGGCCTCTGCAGGAACGCATCAGTTGGGCGGCGAACCTGATTCTCGTGCTGATTGCGTACGTGGGAATCATGCTCGCCATATCAACCCTGCGCAAAATTGAACGCCAGACACGCTATGGCGAAGCCGCCGCCCAGGCGGCAGCCGATAGCGCGAAAGCGGCGCTGATGTATGCGGAAGCTCAGGCGCAGGCGCAACGGCCCTGGATCGTCGTCTCCGTCGAGGCCGAGTCCGGCCCCCAGGACAGGTTCACGATCGTTGCCACGAATCGGGGCCGCAGTCCCACGCGGATCGTCACGCTTGCCGATGACATCACGACCGCGCGGGATGAGTCGCACTTGCCGTCCGTTCCAGCCTTCAAGGGCGATGCGAAACCTCCGCGCGCTCCCATTATCCTGCTGCCGGGAGAATCGACGGGACTGAAGACATTTGGCCGCGAGGACGCGAAATCGGTTTGCGAAACCGCGGAAGACTTGCGCCGCGTGGAGGCATGGGAGAGCAGAATCTATCTCTACGGCGCCGTCATTTACATCGACTTGCGCGCACCCGCGGAGAAGGAACCGTATGAGACCGGGTGGTGCTGCTGGTACATTCACGGCCGCCAGAAAAGCGGCATGGTCATGGCCGGCTCGCCAGAGTACAACCGGCACACGTGACACAGCCGCCGCAGCGCTCGGACGCAAGGTCAAGATTCGGCTCGAAGCGGCTTACGGCAAAACCAGGGTTGCTGTGCACTGTTTGGCTGTCTTCAGGGTTGCCTCTCCCTGGTGGTCGCGGCGACTTGAGTGCGGTGGCTCCGAGATACACCTACTCTAGTTTTGTATTAGCGCTTCTACCTGCCCGTTCCCCCCACCGTCATGCGATCCAGCTTGATGGTCGGCATGCCCACGCCCACCGGCACGCTCTGCCCGTCCTTGCCGCACGTCCCGATGCCTTCATCGAGTTTCAGGTCGTTGCCCACCATCGACACGTGTTTCAGCGCCTCCGGCCCGTTGCCGATCAGCGTCGCGTCGCGCACTGGCGCCGTCACTTTGCCATCTTCAATCAGGTATGCCTCGGACGCCGAGAAGACAAACTTCCCGTTGGTGATGTCCACCTGCCCGCCACCGAAGTTCACGGCGTAGAGCCCGCGTTTCACGCTGCGCAGAATGTCTTCGGGCGCGTCGTCGCCGGCGAGCATGTATGTGTTCGTCATGCGCGGCATGGGAATCGATTGGTAGCTCTCGCGCCGCCCCGATCCGGTGTTGGCCATTCCCATGAGGCGCGCCGAAAGCTTGTCGGACAAATACCCCTTGAGCACGCCGCCCTCGATCAGCACGGTTTCCTGCGTCGCCGATCCCTCGTCATCGACATTCAGCGAGCCGCGGCGGCCGGCCATTTTGCCGTTGTCCACAACGGTTACCTTCGGGCTCGCCACCTGCTGACCGATCAACCCTGCGAACGCCGACGTCTTTTTGCGATTGAAGTCCGCCTCGAGTCCATGCCCCACCGCCTCGTGCAGCAGAATCCCCGGCCATCCTGGCCCCAGCACTACGGCCATCTCGCCGGCCGGCGCGGGCACTGCGCCCAGTTGCAGAATCGCCCCGCGAGCGGCCTCGCGCGCCAAACTCTCCGGGCTCTTCGAGCCCTGGAATTGTTCCAACCCTGCCCGCCCGCCGCCGCCCGCCGCGCCTTTCGTGCTCGTCGCGCCGTCCCTGGCAATGACAAACACATTCAGCCGGCAAAGCGGTTGCGTGTCGCTGGCAAACGCCCCGTCTGACGCGGCAATCAGAATCCGCCGCAATTCCTCGCTGTAACCGGCTCGCACCTGCACAATGCGCGCATCAAACGCCCGCGCCGCGCGGTCGGCGCGCAGAATCAGTTCCAGCCGCGCCGCCAGGTCCAGATCGTATCCGCCCAGCGGAACGGGATAGAGGTCGGCCCCGCGCGTCTCCGTGAATCCCTGCACGGGCTGTTTCGCCGGACCCGAGGCAATCAGGGCTGCGGTGCGCGCCGCGTGCAGCAGCCGCTCCGCGCTCAGGTTGTCGGTATACGCATAGCCGGTGCGCTCGCCGCTGAGCACGCGAATGCCGCACCCGGCGCTCGTTCCCTGGCTCGCCGACTTCACAATCTGCTCGTCCACGCCCAGCGCCGTCGCCGTAACCGACTCGAAGTAAAGGTCCGCGTAGTCGCCGCCGGCGCTCAGGGCCTCGCCAAGGCAGCGCTCCAGCAGCCGCTCCGTCAGGCCGAATTTCTCAAAGAAGTAACGCCGATGGCTCGAATTTGGGGAAGTTTCCGAATGCGTCATCGTAATCCCAGTGTACCCTTGCCGCGTCTGACTTAACGATGCTCGCATGCGCCCGCTCCGCGCCATCCGCTCCGTTGCTCTTTGGATACGTGGGCCGCTGACATACGTTTGCAGGCAATGGAAACCATGCTAGGATTCGAGCCATGAAGAAAATACTTGCGGCAGCTCTGCTGTTGATGGCGTTCGCAAGTCCGGCCTTGGCATACGGGTCGCACCATCATCACCACCACCATCATCACCATCACCACCACGTCTGAGTTCAGGTCGCCGCTCTGCCTCCCGAAGCCGGCCCGCGCGCGCCGTGCCCTAGCACCGTTTATCTTTTGATGCCCGGGCGTTTGACTTCCTTCCAGCACGAATCGCGCCCATGCTACCATCCGTCCTATGAAGAGAGTCCTTTCGGCGGTTTTGCTGTTCACGCTGCTCGCCAGTCCATCGTTCGCTGCGAAGCACCCCCGCTGGCATCATCAGCACTACGACTACCGCTACCACGCCCCTAAATACAAAGCCCACCACTTCCACAAGGATCATGTCCGCCACGCCGCGAGGTAACCTGCTCCCTGCGCGTTTGCGGTAACCCGCACGGCTGGGCGGTTTGGTCTGCGCTTTCCTCGCGCCGGTTCCAGCCCGCCGTCTCTCCATTTAAGATTCTTGCTATGACCGAACTCGAAGAACTGCGTTACCCCATCGGGCGTTTTCGTCCGCCGGCAACAAGCCTGGACGGCGTCCGCGCCACGCAAATCGAGACTCTTCGGCTCCTCCCTGGGCGCCTGCGCGCAGCCGTAGCCGGCCTCAGCGATGTCCAGCTCGACACGCCGTGCCGCGACGGCGGCTGGACCGTGCGCCAGGTGGTGCATCACCTCGCGGACAGCCACGCCAACACCTACATTCGCTTCAAGCTCGCCCTCACTGAAGACTGTCCCACCATCAAGCCCTACGACGAAGCGGCGTGGGCGCGCCTGCCCGACTCTCGGATGACAATTGAGCCGTCCCTCGACTTCCTCGCCGGGTTACATGGACGCCTGGTCGCGCTCCTGGAATCGATGACCGAGGAGGACTTTCAGCGCAGCTTCAATCATCCGGAGCGGGGGCACATGAATCTTGCAAACAATCTTGCTCTTTACGACTGGCACTCCCGCCACCACACGGCCCACATCACCAACCTGTGCGCACGCATGGGATGGTAGACGAACCATGGGCCCCGGCGCTCCACCCCATCGCCCCCGGCTCTCTGAGCCGCCCGTCGCTGGGGACCCCGGCGCTAAAGCCACCTCGCCAGAGCGTCTGGCGCAGACCGTTGAAGCCTATCTCGCCGACCACCCTGCGGCGACGCTGCTTGAAGATGGCCGCGTGCTGTTCGACATGCGCACCGCGCATTACTCGGTTGCCGAATCCCATGGCCGCTGCCTCTTCCAGCTCTGGAGCGACGAACGCAACATCGTGCGCACGGTCGTTAATGTCCAGCAGCGCGCGCAATGCCTGCGTCTCATCACGCGCCGCATGGGTGCGGCCAAACCGCAATCGCTGGAGCTCGCTCCCACCAGCGACCGACGCTCACCCACTGCGCGCGACACGGCCCGCCGCAACTACCAGCACCTTCTTGAGCGCGTGCTCACGCGTCACTTCCTCGGCTCCAAGGTCGACGGCTTGCGCACCGCCATGGATCTGGAGCACAGCTTCGGCCCCGCCTATGTGCGCGGCCGCCTGCTCAAGGGAACTGCGGCCGATGCGGTTATCGGCGTCAGCGCTGCGGAGTCGGCTTCCGTCATCGACGGCGTCCTTACCCTGGGCATTCTCTGGCTCGACTATTGCCGCCAGCACGGCGATGCGCGCCGCCACTTCGGCGGCCTCAAGGTTATCGTCCCTGCCGGGGCTTGGCGCACGACCGCCGAACGCATGGCCTGGCTCAACCACGCCGCCGCCGATCTTGCCTTATTCACGCTCGATGAGCGCAGCGAAGAGCTCGCTTCCGTCGACTTTCGCGACACTGGGAATCTCGACTCGCGACTTGTTCATGCATTTTCCGCGGCCGCCGCGCTGGAGCGCTGCCGAACCGGCATTGAGCGTCTCCTTGGGCTGGTCCCCGATGCGGCGCGCGAGCGCGTTGAAATCCGTACACGTTCCGCTACCGAGGTTGGACTCCTTCTGCACGGTCTCGAGTTTGCACGCGTGCGTCACGGCGCCTCGGCCCACTCCTTCACGCGCCAGGACGACGTGACCTTCGGCGCGGGCGCCAGCGAGACTCCGCTCACCGAAGAAAACGAATCCCTCTGCCGCGATCTTTTCCGCCGCCTCTTCTTGAGCCGCCACGCGGACGGCGCGCACACCGATCCGCTCTTTCGCATGGCGTCCGAGCGCTGGCTTGAATCGCGCCTGCGCGCGAGCCTGCCCGAGCTTCTGCCCGAGCTGCGCGACGACCTGCTCTACACCCAGGTACCCGCGCTTTCCGCCGGCGACCGCGGCATGCTCGACATGCTCACGCTCGACCGCAACAGCCGCCTCGTTGTTCTGGAATTAAAGGCCGACGAAGACCTTCAGCTTCCGCTGCAGGCCCTCGACTACTGGATTCGCGTCCGCGCGCTGAACGGTGACCGCCAGCCCGCGCCGCCCAGTGCCACGCCGCTCTCGGCCTTCGAGCGCAATGGCTACTTTTCCGGCGCTGAGGTGTCGCCGCTGTCGCCGCGCCTTATCCTCGCCGCGCCAGCCCTCCGCATTCATCCCGCCAACGAGCCGGTGCTGCGCTACCTTTCGCCGGAGATCGAGTGGGAGCTCCTCGGGGTCACAGAACACTGGCGCCGCGAACTCAAAGTCGTCTTCCGCAAACGCAGCCGCGATCGCAATTGACGTCGCAGCGCTACTGCGTCCTTCTCTCCCAAATCTCTTCCCCCGGCCCTTCAAAGAATTCCACTGGCACGTAGTGCGCTCGAATATAGTCGCGCAGGGGCTCAAGGTGGGCATCGGACGGATCTTCCCACGCCGGAATCGGATCGAGGTACCTGGTATTCCACGCGATGTACCGGGTTGGATGCCGCTCGAGGCCGTCAATGACTTCCTTCACCTGGCCGGGTGTCGTGTAGCCGTTGTTGGTTACTCGTGGCAGCGGAGTCGGGTTACGCAGGTCCAGGTAGAAATTTATGTCTGGAAAGCCGGCCCTGTAGAAGAACTCCCCCGGCTGAGTATGCTGCTGAACCCATTGGTACTCAGAAAAAACGTAGTCGCCGTCTTCCGAGAATCCCATTTTGCCCTGTGCAGTCGTCAAAACGCCAATCTCGTTGGGCCGCGATCGGGTGACCGAAAAAGTGGCAGCGGCCAACACCCCCACAGTGCACAACGCCCAGAAGCTGCGCGCAAGTTTGCCGCGTGAATCAAGCAGCCAACCCAAAAGAATGAAACCAGGCAACGAACCGGGCAAGATTCGAGAAGGGGCCGGCGCTGAGGCCATGCTCAGGAAGAGGAACAAACCCACGATTGCCACCAGCACCGGTCGATCCCAATCTGCCCAGGACTTCTTGCCGGCCCTCCACAGGTAGCGCGCCAGAACCAGGATGCAGATGCAAGGCGCAGCTGCAACGTCAAAGAACGTCTTCGCGATGTTTTCATACAGCCGCAGCGAATGCGGCGCGGCTGCACCTCCGTGAAGGTTTGCCGGAAAGACCAGAATGCTGTTCCAGTCAGCCTGCCGGGGATAATATTTCAGCACGTAGACCACGGTGCACCAGAAGAAGCGCGCCGGGCCCGCCTTCCATATGAAGTAGCCGTTCACCAGCAGAAGGATTGCGGCAAAGCCCGCTACGAACCAAGCCATGTTTCTGAAGAAATCCCTTCGCCCTGTTTGCCGCTGCCTGCTATCCCACCACAGAAACACTACGAATCCCACTGCGGCAACCAGTCCTCTGGTCTGCGTGAAGCAGGCGCTGAGCCCGCAAAAGCAGCCCGCCGCTGCAATCCGCATAAGCGTCCGGCGCTCAATGAGCACCGCGATTCCTGCCAATACGGCCAGCGAACTGTACCAGTGGTGGCCCGGGTCGTAGAAATAGTAACGCGCGTCGACAAGGAACAGGGCGCCCGGGAGCAGCGCAACGCCAGGGCTCATCAGCTTTCTTGAGATTGCCACTCCCACCCAAACCAGGCCGGCGCCCAGAAGCACGATGAGAAGGTTCGGAATCCAGGCACGAAGCCCGAATAACTTGAAGAAAAGAAGATTCACGAGGGTTGCGCCGGGAGTGAGGAATTCAAAAAAGTCCCGGTAAATCAACTCACCTTCGTACATTCTCTGGGCATGAGCCAAATAGATATCAGAATCACTTTGACCGTAAAACACAGGAAGGAACGGCGGGAAAAAGGTGAAGCAGTAAAGATAAAGCGAGGAAGCAAGCACGAGTAGCGTCGATCCAGCGTGAGAAGCTTTGAAACGCGCTGCCACCGATCCTTGTCTCCTCCGCAACATGGCTTGCGCTTTCAGGATAGCCTCTTGCCTCGATGGTACGCAGTTCCGCTTGACCGATCCTCAGCGGATGGTCTGCGCCGAGCGCCACTCAAGTTGCGGCCAACACGCAGAGAACCTGGCGCAACCGGCGCACTATGGCCTATTTTTGCTCCGGCGCTCATATCCGAATCCGCAGGACAGAGAATGGCCCAACCCCACGAAAGGGGGCAAGAGGCTCGAATCTTCCTGCATCGCGTCACTCCAGAGCTGCTGCACCTCGGGGCCGACACCTTCCACCTGACTCACTCGGCCCTGCACGACTCAGAGAGGCGCAGCAACTCTGGAACCCATTTAAGTTATGGAGAATACGGTTACACGATTTCAAAAACTGCTGTAGCCCTGGAGAATTGGTTTATCTTTGGCCGTTGCGGTGCTCCCAATCGTTCTTCTTGTACTGCCCGCGCTTTGACGGCAGAATCTGCACATCTTCCAAGAGATCGCCTTGTTCATGCATTGCGTGACCTTGTCCGTGCCGCGTCCGACTGCCATTTTCTTCGCGCCGAGCCCCATTCTGGCCGGGCGCAGCGGACCCGGAGGGATGGAACTCTCCTGGTTTCGCAACCTGTCGCGATCCGTTGCCATGCGCATTGGCTCCGTTCGCAGCGGCAGGCGCAATTTCGAGGCCGGGAATGGGAATCAATGTGTGTGCTGCGGCCGTGTGCTCAGCCTCCACTTCCGGTGTGTAAGCAGGACCAGAGCTGTGCGCGGGCCCTGTGTGATTGAACAGCGACTCGAACGGCGCAATCGCGTTCATCAGCATCTCGATGCCAGCGCTCGGTGGCGCGGGACGCTTTGCCAGATCCAACTCTTTGAGCGCCTGCGTAAAGCACATGCCTCGGAGTTCGCTCAATGGTGGCGGCGTGACGTGCGCGGGCCCCTCAAGAACCAGTTTCGCCGTCTCATGGTCGGTTCCACTGCCGTTTGTGCGGCCGGGAGTCGCTTGCGAGGTCTGGTCGTGCTCAGTCTTCGGTTCCGGGAGAGCCGTATCGAATTGCGACGCAATCTCGGCCAGCGGCGATGGAATTTCCTCATGCGTCTGATTCGCGTTCTCCGGCAGCGAACGGGGGACGAGTTGAAGGCCGTGGGGCGCTGCCGGCAAATCAGGCTCAGCCTGGTGTGTGGCCTTCGGCGCGTCAGCCTGAACGACCTCGTGGAATGGCGCAGCGTCCGTGGTGATGTTTGCCGGCGGATTTGCAGCCGGCCGGCTCGGTGTGGCCACGTCGTCAAGGTCAAGGCTGGCACGGCCCTCTTCGATCGCCTGCTGGAGCGTGTGAAGCATCTGCCAATCCGTGGCCTGGCCTTGTGTGCGGAGTTGCCGCCCCATCTCCTTAATGGAACGCCGGAATGCCGGATCGGCCGTAGCCAGGCGCACACGGTTGAGAACGAATCCAACAAGCGGCGCCTTGATGCACTGGAGAGTGTTGGCCACGGCGCGCAGCTGCGCGCGCGTGGTCACCCCGGACTCGATCACAACGATTGTGCAGTTGGCGGACCGGACCAGTTGCTCCGTTTCCTGGGAGCCGGTAAGAGGCGCGGCGTCGGCGAGAACCGTCTCCCCTCGCCGGCCTTCCGCCCCGTTGACCCATTGGTGCAGCATCAGCAGGCGATCTCCATCGAGAGCCGCCTCGTCCTCCCCGCCGGGAGATGGGGAGGGTGAAGTTCCCGGGACATCCACAATCACCGCCGCTCTTCCGAGGGTCTCCAGCAACTGCTTCACCCGGGTGGCGACAGATGTCACGCCGACTCCAGGTCCAGTTCCTGTGAAGACACATTGCCTGACGTCACGATCCTTGAACGCGCGATCGATGCTGGAGGCCAGCCGCAAAAGATGCTCTTCGGCAACTTCATTGGCGACTTCTGAAAAGTCAGGCAATTGCGCCATGGGCGCAAAGCCCAGGAGGTGCTCGACATCGGAGGCGCTATAAACCCGGGGGTCTATATTGTGAGCGACGACCGCGACCGCGGCTCCCAAAAAAATAAAGCTGAGAAGGAGCACGATCGCATTGCGAATTAGGGCGAAATCGGCCGAATACCATGGAGCAACTGCAGCGGCAGCCAAGCTGGCCAAGCCAGGACTGTTTCCATTGCGGGCCGAATCCTGGAATTGCTTGTCCACGGCGGAAACGCGGCTCTCAAATCGCGCGACATCTCCGGTTCGCAGCAATTCGAGCGTGGCGCTGATTGCGGGCATGTGATCGTGCGATGTGCCTTTGATGTTGCCGGAAAGCACGAGCTGCAGATCGTTTATGCTCTGAGCCGTGCGAATGGGCCAAGAATTGAGCAGGTAAATCACGGCAAGGATCAGCCCGATCAAAGCGAGCGAAAGCGCGAGACGGCGATGCACTTGCAGGCTACGGCGAATGTCGAGGCGGAAGATCGACCGCGCCGCATCGCTGGTCTGATTGAAATGAGGCACTGAAGAGAAGTTGGCGGAAGCGCCATCGGGCGGCCGAAGCGAGTTCGCCGGAACGATTTGTGCGAAAGGCTGGCTCATAGAGCCGCTCCAACGTTGGTTAACGCGGGGTCGCGCAGAGGGGTCTGAAACTCAACTCGCATCTCCTGCCTTTTCCCCGAGCCGTTCATCCGCAGTGGCGATCTGTGACACGCTTTTTCAGAGAGGGCGCAAGCGATCAAGCGTCTTACACTTGCACGCATTCGCATTCCTGCATGGCGATGAACCACAATGTTGCCGCTGCATGAATCGCGCCTCAACGTTGAGGCCTTCTTTGGTTGCGTTGCAGCCGGCTTAGAGGTTCATTCGTGCAGATGTCTGATGCAATCGAAGCTATCCGTTTGAACCATGAAGAACAATGCCGCTAAGGTGGGACTCGCGGAGGCAGGCGCTGCTTCTTTGGACACGCTTCGACCCAGCAAGTTGGTAACTGGAGACGATTACCTTGGTCCTAAATGAAGGACATAATCTCGAGTAAAACGCAGATGGTTTCAAGCCGCGGAAGGCGCGAACTGCCGCAATCTGAATGGATTGTGACAAGCGAACGGCGCAAGTGGTTAAAGACTCGGTTTATGCTTCGATCATCTCGCTGCCCCGCGCCTCGCGGCCCAATGCCGCCAACCCTGCCAGAGTCAGCGCGACCACGACCACGGTGATCGCAAGCACGGCGGGATAGCTGCCCCAGCGCTCGGCGGCCAGTGCCTGGCCCTTTCCATTCCATGACGTGATGAGCGCGCCCAACTGGTAAGCCAGGCCCGGAGCCGTAGCTCGTACAGGGGCGGGCGAAAGCTCCGTGAGATAGGCCGGAACGACGCCCCATGCCCCCTGCACCATGAACTGCATCAATACAGCGCCGGCGCCAAGCGTAATCGCGGAATGCCCATACGCGTAAAGCGGAATCACGGGAATGGCCAACAGCGCCGCAGTGACAATGGCCCGCTTGCGACCCCAAGTTTCTGACAGCGCGCCAAAAACGATGCCTCCGGCGATGGAGCCGAGGCCGTAAAGGACACCGATCAGCCCGATGGTCTCGGGCGAGAGTTTGGCCTGCACGGCAAGAAAGGTCGGATAAACGTCCTGCGTGCCATGCGAGAAACTCATGAAGGCCGTCATAAGGATCACGAGGAAAAGGAAGGTAGGCAGGAAGTGGAGCAACGGATGTGGCTGAGCCGGCCCGGCATGAACTGAAGCCCGCGCCATCCGCTTCCTGGCTCCGGCCAGCCATACCGGCGACTCCGCCACACGAGCCTGCACATAAAATGCCAGCAGCGCAGGCGTCGCGCCGAGAATGAACAATCCTCGCCAGCCGATCCCCGGAATCGACACTCCATGCCAATGGAATCCCGCGAACAGCAGCCCGAAAGCCGCCGAGGCGAGAATCGAACCGACTGCGTAGCCTTCCTGCAAGATGCCGGAGAACGTGCCTCGACCGTCCTTGGGCAGCGTCTCAAAGGCGAGCGCGGCGCCTACGCCCCATTCACCCCCCATGGCAATACCGAACAGGGCCCGCAACACGAGCAGGACGTTGAGCGAGGGTGCAAAGGCGCACGACAGTTCGATGATTGAAAACCCGAGAATATTCGCCATGAGCACGGGACGGCGGCCATAGCGGTCGGCCAACATTCCGAAGAGCAGAGCGCCGACGGGACGAAAGGCCTGGGTCAGAAACACGGCTCCGAATACTGCGGAGGGCTGTGTGTGGAATTCGCCGGCGATTGCCTTGATGCAAAATACGAGCAAAAAGAAGTCGAGGCTGTCGAGCGTCCAGCCCAGGAACGCCGCCAGAAAGACGTGGCGCTGCGTGGGTGTGAGCCCGCGAAGTTGACCGACGACGGACATTGGCGGCAGCATAGCAGACGGGCGCGGCGATCTGTTTGGAGACACTCAGGCGTCTGGCATCATCACGGCGACCTTCGACTCTATGCCGGAAGCCGTTCAAGGGAAGGGCATCTGCAGGGCAAAATATTTGTTGCAACGAGTATCTCGCCGCCGGCATCCTAAATGAGGTGCGGATCTCAAGACCAATAACGTGGATCTCTGCATCACTTGTATCCGCGAAAGACCCTGATCGCAGCTTTCCCTGAGCGAAACGGGTCAGACAGCCCGGCATGAAAGGGAGTTTCCCCGCATGAATCGATTGGCCCTTGCAAGTGGAGTTTTAGCGCTTGCCGCACCACTTGCCCTAGCGCAAACCTCGACTTGGGTCTCAGACCCAAATCACAGCGAAGTCGACTTCGCGATTACCCACATGAGCGTCTCGAAGGTCCACGGCCGATTCGGAAATGTGAATGCCGCCATCCAATACAACGCCGCTGACGTCACCAAATCGAGCGTCCAGGTCACCATCGATGTCGGCACCGTGGACACGGGGGTCCAAGCCAGAGACGGCGGCCTCAAGAGCGCCAATTATTTCGATGTGGCGCACTTTCCCACGGCGACCTTCACCAGCACCAGTGTCACCAGGAACGGCGAAAACCTCTCGGTCGCTGGAAACTTGACCCTCCATGGCATCACCAAGCCTGTGGTTTTGGATGTCGAGGGCCCTACAGGGCCCATGACCGACCGCCAAAACAGAGTGCATTGCGGCTTTTCGGCCACGGCAACCATCAACAGATTGGACTATGGCATCGCCCCCCAAGCGCCCGCGGCGATGCTGGGCGAAGACGTCAAACTCACGATCGAGATCGACGCCGTGAAACAGTGAAGAGAACCGCACGGTCACGGTTTGCGCACTTGTCTTCCGCCATTTGCTCTGGATCCGCGCGGCAGAATATCGGGGGGACTTTTCGATGGCCAGTCTGAAATCCGAGATTGCTCAGGCGTCACCGTTTTCGAGCGCGGAGGAAGAGGCTTTCCTGAACTTGCTGCGCACATCGGATTGCCTGCACCGCACCTTCCAGCAGAAGACCCGCGGCTGGGGCCTCACTTCGACGCAGTACAACGTGCTGCGCATTCTGCGCGGCGCGCAGCCGGCCGGGCTCACGTGCGCGGCCATCGGCGCCCGCATGATCGCCGCCGAGCCCGACATCACCCGCCTGATGGTTCGCCTGAAAGGGCTCAAACTGATCCGTCAGCACCGCGACCGGCACGATCGCCGCGTGGTCTGGACGCAGATCTCCAATGCCGGCTTGGAACTCCTGCGTGCCATGGATCCGGTCATTCAGCGCGTCCCGGTCGAACTCCTTGGGCATCTCCGCAGCACGGAGTTGGCAGAAATGATCCGGCTGCTGGAACTCGCGCGGCGGTCCTGCGTCGACACACATCTGCCCGCGTAACGGCGCGAAACAGGTAAATCCTTTGGGAGGCTTGCAAACAGTGCTGGCAGGCAGTGAGCGGCGCTAGCTGGTGACAATCTTCTGCGCCACCGTCTCTTCGTCCAGGTCGGACTGGATGATCTTGTTGTGCAGGCAATAGAGAGCAAGTTCCAGCCGGTCTGAGACTCCCAGCTTGTCGTAGATCTTGCGCAGGTAGTTCTTAATCACCTGCTCAGTTGTCCCCAACTGGAAAGCAATCTCTTTGTTCCGCTTGCCCTGGGTGATGCAGGTGATGATGGACATCTCTTTTGGCGAAAGGCGGGGCTGGTTGCGCGGACTCACGAGCGCGGCTGCCTGGGCGCGATAGGCGTCGATCACCCAGTTGACCGATTGGTTGTCGATCCAGGTTTCGCCCGCGGCAATGCGGCGCACGCACCTGACGAGCAGATCGGGAGAGATCGACCGGGAAACAATGCCGCGGACGCCACGCCGGTAGAGCTCCACGGTATGGTTTTCGTCGGCCGCAACAGCCTGCACGATCAGTTTCACGTCTGGAGCGAGGCGCAGAAGCTCGGGAATCGCGTTGGTCGTGCCGGCCAACATGCTTCCCTCCAAAAGAACAATGTCAGTGGGATAACGCTCAATGGCGGCGCGCAGATTCTCCAGCGAATCGGCCTGCGCGACGACGCGGATGTCGTCTTCCAAAGCAAAAACCTTGCGGATCCCCACGCGGTAAATCGCCTGCGAATCGGCAAGAATTACGCGAATCGTACCCGGCTTCACCGGAGTATCAATGCGTTCGCCTTCAGGGTTATCGTCCTGGATTTCCATAGTCGGCTGCCGTCAAGCCAACCGGGCTCTCACTGCTCCGCAAACCGATACTCGTCAATAGTCGCTGCGGCGAGATGCTCATTGTGGCTTGAGGAGCAGCGTACCACACGTCCCTTGCAGTGGACCAGAACATCCTGAGGAGCGCCCAGAACGGCGCGCGGCATCCGCAAGGAAAAGCGGACGTCGAGCCCGACTTGCAAATCCGTGTCCAGAGCAAAGAGAACGCCGCTCGCAGAGACGTTCCGCGTCAATCCGGCAATCTCATTTTCACCAGCCGAAAGCACCACCGGCAATGAAAGCGGGAATCGCACAGCACAGCGCACTTCCTGCCGCCCGTGATCGGAGGCTGGAACCTCAGTTGGAAGCGGTGAATCTGGCTTGAGAAAATTCATGGCCGCGCCTGCATGAGAATGGCTATCTGCCAATGTACCGAGTTTTGTTGATTTGGCCCACGGCACCAAAGTTTTCAGACTGGTAACCAGAGCAAGACCGTCGCTGATGCCGGACGGTAACTTGCGAATTCGGGGACCATCTGACTCCGGCCTGTTCCGGCAACCAGCGCCGGCCAGCGGGGATTTTCAGGGGTGGGCAGAACCTCTCGGGCGCGGCTCTGTGCTGCATATAAAGTCCGACATTTTCTTTGTTGATTGGGGAGACGGCCGAGCGAAATCGGCGGGACTTCGGCCTGCAAGACGAAGATGGGGCAAAACTTCGGAGAAAGTACTCATCAATTTGTTACCTTTAGGTGCCAAGAATGGGTACTTATGATAGAAAATTTTCTCCCTACCACTTTTGTGCTAGCGTCCCTACACAATTTGGGTTAGTCTTATTTGGCAAAGGATTGTGGCGGGTTTTCCACCGCCAGGAGAGTGTCTCCATGGGTTCGCGTACGTTGGAAGTCTTGAAAGTCGGTTCTGTTGCGCTGCTTGTTGCAGTTGCTTGCTCTGTGAGCGCGATGGCTGCGGCTCCGGGTGGGCCGTTGCACCTGCCGCCTCCGAGCGCGATGGCTGCGGCTCCGGGTGGACCGTTGCACCTGCCGCCTCCGAGCGCGATGGCTGCGGCTCCGGGTGGACCGCTGCACCTGCCGCCT
>Ga0326727_10014515_pt1 | contig 17138 bp, 17 predicted proteins | sample MB2enrmetagenome_FD_207643 | JGI IMG/M metagenome (GOLD analysis project Ga0326727, IMG submission 207643) | Lab enriched peat soil microbial communities from McLean, Ithaca, NY, United States - MB29MY | ecosystem: Environmental > Terrestrial > Soil > Wetlands > Peat | place: USA: New York...
CGGGCGGTCGGAATGTGGCTCGTTGGCGAGGCTCCAGGCGATCACGCTGGCGTGGTTCTTGTCCCGATCGATGAGCTGCCGGACAAAACTCCGGCACAGCTCGAGTCTCCTTTTGAGTCCCGGATCCTGGAAAAAAAGTCCTACGGCCGGGGTTTCGTCAATCACGAGAAATCCGAGCCTGTCTGCAAGATCCATCATCTGTTCTGAGTACGGGTAGTGCGTGGTCCGAAAAGAATTGGCGCCCACCCATTCCATGAGCGAGAAGTCCTTGACGATGACGGGAGGGAGGAGGCCGCGTCCGACAACGGGGAAGTCCTCGTGCCGGCCGAAACCTTTGAGGTACAACGGCTTCCCGTTCAAAAGGAGCGCTTCCCCGTCCACAGCCACTGTACGAATGCCGACGGGCAGCGTGTATCGATCAACGACGCTACCGGCCTCGAGCTGTTCGACGGTAAGGGTGTAGAGAGCCGGCGTGCCTGGCGCCCAAAGGTTTGGATTTGGCACGGATATCTCGAGCTCTTCCGCGCCCTGCGCAACGCTCTGGAATCCAAATCCCGAGAGTCTGGCGCGCACTGAAGCCGCGGGGTTGCCACATCTTACGCGGATTCGGACGCGGGCCACGTTTTTTTCAAGCAGTGTTTCCACAGCGACGTCTTCTATGGCGCCTCGAGGGACGAAACAGATTCGGACAGGCCGCTGAATGCCACAGAAAGGGAAGAAGTCGAAAGCGGCGGGAGGGTAGAGGAGGTTGCCGAATGAATCCGGGGGGCCGGCGTGCACGTTGCCCGGTGGAACCCGATCCGGAGCCAGGCGGCCATCGACCCGCACAACAAGCGAGTTTTCTCCTGCAATGAGCAGGCCGGCGGTGTCCCACTGGAACGGAAGATGCCCACCTTCGTGATCGCCAACTTCCTTTCCATTCAGCCAGACTTTGGTGAGGTAGTTTACCGAATCGAACCTGAGAAAGGCCTGCCCCTCCCTCCACACTTGTGGGAGTGCAAAAGTGCTCTTGTACCAGGCGGGACCGAGAAAATCCCTTCCGTCAGCAAACTGGTCATTCCAGCTTGCCGGCACAGCGATCGGCCTCCCGCCATCGAATCCCTCGCTCCAGCCTTCGGCCTGGCCGTGGTCTTCATGATCGAACCTCACGTCCCAGAACCCCGAGAGGTCGAATACCTGCCTGAACTCATTCGTGCGAGGACTGAGCATTGGGATCTCCTTTCGCGTGCGATCGCGCTTGCAGTCAAAGGTGCGGCAGTATATTCTCAGCAGTCATATTTGAAAAGATCTCCTGGATACCTATACTAGGTGCAGGAACAGAATCATGGCCATTAGCGTCGTGCGGCTCGGCACTCCGCGCAGGAAGGATGAGGGAATTCGGGTGGGGATCGTCCGAAGACCGCCCCGCGGCGTGCGCAAGTCGGACTATGCGAGGCTCGATTTCTACGATATCTGGCTCCCGCAGATCGCTCCGAGCGCAAAGCTCGTGAGCTGGATCAAGGGGCATTCCTTCACTGCATCGAGCTGGAAGCAGTTCCAAAAGCGGTATCTTCATGAGCTCGCTGCTCCCGACAACCAGAGACTGCTGGATCTGCTTGCCGCTTTTTCGAAGGAGACTGATTTCGCGATCGGCTGCTTCTGCGAAAATGAAGACCAGTGCCATCGATCGATCCTGAGAGAAGTGCTGGCAGAACGCGGCGCCGTTATGAGGAAATGACGTGAGAAAGTCGACGTGTTCGCTAATGATGCTTGCGTTTGCCTGCGTTTTGGCAATCAGCTGTCAGACGACACCGCCCCCCGCATCAAAACCGCAGCAAACAGCCCAGTCGCAGCAGGCGACCGCCCAGGGACAGCAGTCTGCGGCCGCCGCGAGGTCGCTGACAACCGGCCAGGCGCAGTCGACCTCCGAGGAGCAGCAGCCGGCTCAACCGCAAGGGCCGAATCTTGCGCGGAATGCCGCTCGAAGCATTGTGGCGGGCCCGCCAGGGAAGCTTGTGAGGGCTGTTTCGGCAGAGGTGAACAATCTTCTCCACAAAGTTCAGTCCATAGTGAAGAGGCCGGGAACAAGGCGGACCGGCGGTGCTGTTGACAAGCTCACGTCATGGCTCCACGGCTTGCGTACGCCGCCGGAGGACCTCATTGTAGCCGTACTGGCCGCGGCGATCCTTGTGGGAGGCGGCACAATGACTGTAGCCGCAAGACGCGCCGGACGGCGGAGAAGCTAGACAGCCTTCCTCTTTCGCACAGTAGCGGCAGCCTCCGCGCTCTTTCCTGATCCAGAGCCACTCTTGGCCGTCTTCGCGCTGGGGGCCTGCTTGAGGCTCGCCTTCACCTTTTTCTTCTCCCCGTTCTCCACGCTGCTGCCGTCGCCGCTTGCCGCCTGCGCCTCTGCGACGCTGCGCTTGAGAGCCTCCATGAGATTGATGATCTTTGGCTCCTCGGGATCACGCACCTGTATCACTTCCTTGCCCTCGATCTTCAGCTGGATGAGCTTGGTAAGTTTCTCCTTGTAAACGTCCCGATACTTGCCGAAGTCGAAGCTCTTGATCATTGATGCCTTGATTAGCGTGTCGGTAAGAGAGACCTCCGCTTCGGAAAGCTCGGTCTGGGCGATCTCGTCCTTGAACGCTGAAGCCGCTTTTACCTCGTCCTTTCGGATGAGGACCGTCATTGCCAGCACCCCGTCGATGGGCCGTAGGAGCACTACCTGCTCCTTCTGGCTGATGACCACTTCGGCAACTGCGCATACAGTGTTGGCTTCCATGCTCTTTAGAAGCAAGCTATACGGTTTCTGGCCTACCGGGCCGTCCGGGGTGAGGTAGTACGTTCGGCCGGCGATGTATATGCTGGAAAGCTCCTCAGGCTTGATGAAGCCATCGATGCGCACCGACTTGTCGCTCTCCGTGCGCAGCTTGTCCAGCTCCTCCTCATCCACGATGACGTATTGGCCCTTGGCGTACTCGTAACCCTTGACGATCTCATCCTGGGTGACCTCGCCCACTTCGGGCGCGAACTTTCTGTACTGGATTCGCGTATGGGTTCTTGCGTGAAGCTGGTGGAGTGTTATGTCGCTGCCAGTAGCGGTGGCCGTATAGGCTTTCACCGGAACGGAAACGAGGCTGAGTTTGAGAAAGCCTTTCCACGATGCATGCGCTGCCATCCTGCCCTCCTGAGGCGCGGTGCGACGCTGCGCCTTTCCTGCGGTTCGTCGACTACCCTTTTCTGGGCCCAGTTCAAACGGCGACTCTCCCCTCCCGATGTGAGAAACTACAAAGCGATCCCTCGAGAGTCAAATCGCAGTCACCAGGGAAGTGAGCCGGAAGCAGCACAGCGTGCCGCGCTCCCTCTCAGTGTCGGCACTCGCGGCAGTCTGCTGTATGCCGGTTTTGCTATATGTCGGACCGGCCCGCCACAATTGACGGCTTTGCACCTTCCCCGGGGCTGCCCGCAGTCTGTCCGTTGGCCCTGTAATTGCGAATGCAGACCCGGGCAATTGAATAGTCGCGCGAAAGGAGAGGGAAGAAATGGGTCAGAAGAAATATGCGAACCTCACAGCCTCAGGATAAGATTCACGGCGCGGGAAAGCCGCTGATCGTCGTGCAGGCGGGAGTCGCGGGGATTGCGATGGTTGGGACCGAAACTGCCGGCGTTCTGCCGGACACGGATGGTGATTGCCCCCGAGCTTCAGGGCCACGCACGAACTGCAGGATTTGACCGCCCGCTTCGCTTCGAGACGTTAGCAGATGAACCGGTAGCTTTGATGAAGCATCTGGGAATCGCGAAGGCGGATATTCTGGGCAACTCCCTCGGAGGCGCCGTCGCCATGCGGCTGGCCGTTGAACATCCCAAAGTCGTGGACTGTCTCGTCTTAGGGTCCCAGCCTTTCAAGCGCGCGAGATGGTACCCGGAGGTTCGCGCTGCGTTTGATACATGACTTCCGCGGCGGCTCAGGGGATGGAACAACCTCCGCCCTTTATCCCTTGATCAACTGGGAAACGCTTTTCGCCAAGCCCTGCGTGCTCCTCCGGCAGGACTACGATTAGTCAGCGGGACTCGCGGACATCAAGGCGCCGGTGCTCCTAAGCTTTGCTGAGGACGACGCCATCGGCACAGCCCACATCTTGGAGTTCTACGGTCTTCTCGGCGGGGCAAACCCGACGCCGCGCTGGAGACGGTGCGGGCCGCCCGGGCGCGCAGCTCGCCCTCGTACCCGGCGCCACGCGCTACACCATTCTGTCTTCCCTCACGGTTTCGTATATCGTCGAGCGTTTCCTGGGCGAAATGGGGAATGGTGATGATGTCACAAACCCGACAACGATGCATGAGGTCCTCGTTTCAGTGTTGTTTCGGGTCGAAGCGGCCTTGCCGAAGAACTGTGGGGGTGCGCGTCTTAAACGGCCAGGTACTCGCCAGTAGCTTGCGAGCAGCCCGTGGGTCATCGATTATCGATCCAGAGTCATGGCCTGGATCGCCAGGTCCTGGAGAAACGCGGTGAGGTAGGCTCCCGGGAGCAGGCTCTGGACAGGGCGAAAGGCACACCAAGGTTTCTCCCATGCATGTATTGCAAGCTTCCCCCTGCTTTGCCTTGACAGCGAAAGAGGAAAGCCGAAGACTGTGAGAGGGCCGGCAAACTGGGCCCGAGAAAAGGAAGCTATGATCCTTGTTGTCGGCATCCTCGCCGCTACCGCGCTCCTCTCCGGTCAGCTGGCTGCGTACGTGGCCGTTCGAAGCCGAGGCTCGAGAAGCGCCGTTGTCATGGCCTTCCTCATGAGTGCGACGGCCTGGTGGTCCGCGTGGAATATCTTGGAATATCTGGCCCCTGGTCTGACTGCCAAGCTCTTCTTTGCGAATCTGGAGTACCTGGCAATCGTCGCGATCCCTGTTCTCTGGTTCGCCCTCGGATCATCGCTCGAACAGGAGAAGCGTGGTGGCACGGCCAGGAGGCAGCCGCTAGCGATATGGATCGTTCCTGCCGCCACGGCAGTCCTCGTCTGGACCGACCCTTACCTGGGTTTCGTGCGCCACTCGTTCCATATGGAGGTGGGATCAGGTTTCGAAGTGATCGCCAAGGAGTTCGGGCCATGGTTCTGGGTGCATTCCGCCTATTCCTACATCTTCCTCATTGCCGGCACCGTGCTCATCCTCAAGGCTTTGCATTCCAATCATGGCACCCGAAGAGCCCAGCGGATCACGCTAGTGGTGGGCAGCCTGCTCCCCGCGATGGCGAACCTTGTCTATCTGGCGAGGATATTCCCCCTTGGCGGTATTGATCCGACTCCCCTCGCTTTCTCACTCACGGGGCTCCTGACTGTGCTCAATCTCACTCGATTTCGCTTCCTCGCTCTAGTGACAACCGCCCAGGCAGCCGCCATCGAGCAGTTTCGAGATGCGGTCTTTATCATCGACCGTGACGGACATCTTGCCTTCATGAATGCTGCAGCTCGCACTTCCTTCCCAACCAATAGAAGGGCCATCGGCGAAACCCTGATTGAGATCGGCCCGCCCTATTCCCAGCTCCCTTCGACATCCGAAACCGGAAGTGATACGCGCACCGAGGAGTCCGTGCTGTCCTACGGCGAGCGTCTGTATGAGACGCGTACAGGTGACATTGTGAAGCGCGGGAGACGCATCGGCTCTGTGGTGACGTTTTTCGACGTGACGCGCCGCGTGGCCGCAGAGGAGGGACTGAAAAAGGCAAATCTGCTCCTCGAGCAAGGAATTGCGGAAAGAACGAGGGCCCTAGAAGAGAGCAATCTCAAACTCACCGAGGAGCTTGAGAACCGTAGAAAGGCAGAACGACAGCTCACTTACGACGTTCTCCATGATGCCCTTACCGGTTTGGCCAACCGCAGCCTCGCGCTGAGCAGGATCGAACAGCTCCTCATGCGCAGCCATCGCGATCCCACAATTTCCTACGCGATTCTGCACTTGGATTTCGACGGTTTAAAGTCGATTAATGATAGATTCGGTCGCAGCGCGGGAGACTCGTTCCTTTGCGAGGTGGCCTCACGGTTGAAGCGAAGCATACGGGAGGTCGATCTGGCAGCCCGCGTGGGAGGAGACGAGTTCGTCGTTCTCCTGGATGGAATCACTACCACGGACAACCTGGAAAAGATCACCGATCGTGTCGTCGATAATCTAAGCGTCCCTATCCATTTCGGATCGAGCGCGGTGATTCCATCGGTAAGCATCGGCACGGTAACTGGCCGATCCGACTACAAAGATCCGCATTCAATCCTGTACGACGCGGAGATCGCTGTACATAGGGCCAAATCCTCAGGCAGGAACATGCGGGTGGTTTTTTCGGAAGAAATGCGCCTTCAGGTCAACGAGCGCAACCGGCTATCAGACGCGCTGCGGGCCGCCATCGCTTCCGGCGAAATTACCCTGGCCTTTCAGCCGATTGTCCGCATGGACGGCTCAACGACCGGCTGGGAAGTGCTGGCGCGCTGGCGACACGAGGACCTGGAACCCATCGGCCCGGATCGGTTCATACCCATCGCTGAAGAGTCAGGTCTGATCATTCCGCTGGGCGCTTACATCCTCATAGAGACCTTGAAAACCATCGCCGCCCTCCGCAGCGAAGGCCTTCTTGATGATGGCAGACCGGAAGTGGCGTTTTTTGCCGTCAACGTCTCAGCCATCCAGTTCGGACAGCAGGATTTCTCGGAGTTCGTCCTTTCCTCCATAGATCGGCTGGCGCTCCCGCACGCTATGCTTCACCTGGAGCTCACCGAGAGCGCCATCATGGTAAACCGCGACGTCACGACGCGTGTCATAGAACAGCTTTCTGCTGCGGGGATCAGTTTCAAGCTTGATGATTTCGGAACAGGGTATTCGTCGCTAGAATATCTCCACAGGATTCCTATTAATTGCGTAAAAATCGACCGCAGCTTTATTTCAAGAATGGATCTCCAAGGAGACCAGAGTTCAGCAGGGATCGTGCGGGGGATGGTCTCACTCTCTCACGAGCTGCGCAAGACAGTGGTGGCGGAAGGGATCGAGACGGAAGCGCAGGCGCGGATGCTTCGGGAATGTGGATGCGATTTCGCGCAGGGTTATTATTTCGGAAGGCCGCTGGACAAGATTGCGCTTTTTGAATCCCTATATACCGCAAAAGGACCCTAAGACCGTCGCGGTTATGTGCGTTTTTCGATCTCGCACATGTCGATCGACCTGTTGATTATCTATAACATCCTGCCGCCGGCTCCGTTCGCGCTGCCTGTTCCGCTCCGACTACGGCGCGCCCGGAGAAGAAGTCAGTCGGAGAGTTCACGGCATTTCTTTAACGCGCTATGAGCGGCGGGAGCCAGGGATTCATGGGTGCTATTCGTAAAAGCGCGAGCAGTTGATGTCGCAGGGGAAGCGCGGATCCCTATAATTCCGTAATAACGATGGCCGAAAGGGGTTCCTTCCCGGGGCCCGCATGGCCCGCTTGCTGGCCGGACGCTTCTCGTTAAGGGCTGACGGCCCATCCCTTTTCCAATCGAGTTGAAACTGCGCAGAAAAACGAAGCAGTTAATGATGAGGGAAACATCGATAGGAAGAAGCCTGCCGCGTGCTGCGTCGCATGCGGCCGCTCGTGGGAATGAGGCCGGGACCGGCCGGGGCGCGGGAGTAAGCCAAATCCCGGATCAGGCGAGAAGACTGCGCCGACAATCAGGCCCAGCCCGAAAGTGCCATCGAGAAGCGCTGCCCACCCTTCGCCCTTCTGGCCTTTCAGCAGGCGCCGCACACCGGTTGCGCACCTAACGCCGAGCAATCCCGCCAGCAGAAAGCTCGTGATCTGTATCCATCCCCGGTCACCGAGGCTCAACTGGCTGACGGCGTTCAGCCGGACATTGTACCCCGACCTCGTGATGGCCTGGATAATGGCAACAACGAGGAACAGCGGGCCGGTCAGGATGCCACACAAGAGAAGGACTTTGGTCGACCCGTAACCGCCTTTTGCAACTGCTTGCATTAAAGCCCTCCTGCGTGTCGATGTCCAAACATCATGTGGGCGACGTTTGGACGGCAGCAGGGCACGCGAGCGCCTTGCGGTGTCAGCTTTGGGGCAGTGGCTTGCGCCCTTGGTAGCCCTCTTCGATGCGGTGATACCAGGCGAGACAGTTCTCATCGCTTCGCCAGCAGAGGAACACCGTTTCTCCGTCTATCTCCGCGGGAAAGTCGACGAGCCCGACGGAAAGGCTCCAGTCTTTGAAGTAGCACCCCATGTCCGCGAGTTCTCGCAGGTTCTCTTCTGCCTCTTGCTGAAGCGGCAGAAGCTTCTCGTCATTATCCGGCAGCTCACGGATCTTCCGCCCGACTTCGAGGATGTCTGCCACGATCTGGCGCACCAGGGGGAGTGTGCTCTCGGCTTCGGCTCGTGTGAAAAGTCTCTTGAACTTCATCGGTCTGCCGGAATTTCGCACCGCGAGGGAAAGTGGTCAAGCGGCATAACCGCGGGCATCCAAACGGGCGGTGAGCTACCAGAGGAGACTTGAGGGTTCGGAGGGGCCGCCGGCGCGGTCGTTTGACCTCGTGCGCTCCGGGCTGGATATTTAAGGGAGCAGTACTATGTGTAGGAACATCAAGACTCTTTACAATTTCGAGCCGCCGGTTACGAGGGAAGAAATTCGTCAGGCGTCTCTGCAGTTCGTTCGGAAGGTGAGTGGCTTCAACCACCCCTCGAAGGCCAACGAGGCGGTGTTCCTAGCCGCGGTTGACGAGATTGCTTCTGCCACGGGAATCTTGTTGACCGGGTTGAAGACAAGCGCGCCGCCGAGGGATCGGGCGGAGGAAGCGGCCAAGGCCCACGCCCGCGCCGCACAGAGGTTCGCCCGATGGAGCGACAGACCGATGTGAGGTGGCGCCTGAAGCGCGCCCCTCAGGCTGAGATTGCTGCCCTGTTGTACCGCTGGCGATAGTCCAACGGTGACATGCCGGCGATCTTCCTGAAGACTTCCCGAAACGCCTTGGTGTCGGAATAACCAGCCTCGTACATTACCTCGTTGACATTTTTCCTGCCGGTCTCGAGCCCTTTCTTTGCCGCCTCAACCCTGACCCGCTGCACGTATTCGGACACGGTGTTCCCCGTAGCCTGCTTGAAACGGCGCTCCAGGCTCCGCCTGCCTACCGCCAGCGCGTCGCACAACTGGTCCACGGTGAGTTTTTCACGGTAGTTGGCCTCGATCAGCTCCTGCGCCCTTCTCACCGCGTCGTCGTTGTGGTCCTTCTGTCCCTTGAAGATCAGGAAAGCGGACTGGTTGTGTCGGTCGATCTCTATCTCGTAGAACTTGGACGCGTAGATCGCGATCTCGCGATCCGTATACTTTTCCAGGAGGTACAGAAGCAGATTCCAGAACGAGTGTGCCCCGCCGCTGGTGTAGATGCCCGCGTCATCCGTAATGATCGACTCCGAGACGAGGTTCACGTCAGGGAACCTTCGCCGAAACTCGTTGATGGACAGCCAGTGGGTTGCGCACTGCTTTCCTCTCATCAATCCCGTAGCGGCGAGAAGAAAAGCGCCGACGCACAGGCTGGCGACCTCGGCGCCTGCCTTGTGCTGGCGCGCGATCCACGGGAGGAAGCCCTTGTTCATCGAGATGACTTCGTCCATGTCCCCGTTCACCGCCGGGATGATGATGAGGTCCGTCTTCTGCACGTCTTCGATGGTGAGCTCCGGATGCACGGAAAATAGACGATCGTAGACCTGCGCTTCCTCGGTGAGCCCTACGAGATGCACCATGAAGAGCGGCTGTCTGCCTCTGGCCACGAGAAACTCGTTTGCCTTGGTGAAAAGGATGAAAGCGCCTTCGATGCAGCCAAGGGCCGCGGCGCCCTTCGGGACAAGGATGGATACGTGCCTCATGAGAAGAAAATAAGGATGAGAGACTGTCGCATTCAACCCCTGAGATTGACGTAGTTGTAACGCCCCAAAGGATCTTTACGGCGGTTACATTCTTCGTATCGCGAACGTTCATGGAAGAGGAGGGTGCGAGAAGTACGACAACATACGAACCGACGAGAAGGGCATTTATCGGGACGGAGGGCCTCTGATCGCGTGGTTCAGGGATCCGTCGGGAAATATCCTGTCCGTGTTGCAGCACACTGAGTCTGGTCGCTGACACAGGGAGGGAGGCGTTCATGCAGAAGATATCCCCGTTCTTGTGGTTCGATAATGAGGCTGAAGAGGCTGCAAGGTTCTACACGTCCTTGTTCGAGGACTCGAAGCTCGGCAGTGCGCGGAGATACGGTGACGCCGGTCCCGGACCCAAGGGCACGGTCATGAGCATGACTTTCGAACTTGCTGGGCTCGGGTTCATGGCGCTGAACGGCGGTCCTGTGTTCACGTTCACACCGGCGGTTTCCTTCTTTGTGAGTTGCAAGACCGAATACTAGCTTGATGGGTTGTGGAAGAGGCTCTCAGACCGCGGCAAGGTATTCATGGACCTGCAGAAGTACCCGTTTAGCGAGAAATTCGGCTGGGTCTCAGACCGGTTCGGTCTTTCCTGGCAACTGAACCTCGCTGGCCAGCCCACGAAAGTAACGCCGTTTCTTATGTTCGTCGGCACGCAGCACGGCAGGACAGAGGAGGCAATGAAATACTGGAGCTCGCTATTCACAGGGTCCGGGGTGGAGCACGTCGAGCGCTACGGAGCGGGTGAGCAGGGAGCGGGAGGGACGGTAAAGCACGCTAGGTTCAGGCTTGCCGGCCAGGCGTTCATGGCAATGGACAGCAACCGCGAGCATTCCTTTTCGTTCAATCCGGCGGTTTCGTTCTACGTCGACTGCAAGACGCAGGAGGAAGTGGACGAGTTGTGGGGGAAGCTATCACAGGGAGGTAAAATGGGGCAGTGCGGCTGGCTGGAGGACAAGTACGGCGTCTCCTGGCAGATCGTCCCCACCGTTCTCGGGGAGCTCCTAGGGGACAAAAATCCCCTCCGGTCGCAGAGCGTCATGCAGGCCTTGCTCAAAATGAAGAAGCTCGACATCAAGGGCTTGCAGCGGGCCGCGGACGAGGTTTCGTGAGGAAGGCAGGAGTTGCGTTGACACAGCACCCCCGGCAAATCGATCAGGCTGACGTGCGGTAGGGTAGATTACCGCCGTTTCGCGTGACTGATTGATGCCGGGAAACTCGTGATCCTTTTGTGATCATCCTCGCGTACATTGAGACAGAGGTGCAACGATGAAGCAGTCGTTTCAGATGACTTTCGCATTGCCCGCCGCCGCGGCAGCAATGCTTTTCTTGGGCGCTGTCGGCGTGGTCAAGGCGGCGGCAACGCCCGTGGTTCCGGACCCGCCAATGGACACGGCCGCGATGATGAAAGGCACACAGACGGCGGTTCTTGCCGGCGGGTGTTTCTGGGGAATGGAGGGCGTCTTCGAGCGTCTGAAGGGCGTACTGGACGTCACATCAGGGTATTCGGGTGGAAACAAGGAAACCGCCCAGTACGAAATGGTCGGCACGGGAACCACGGGACACGCGGAGTCCGTCCAGATCAGTTATGATCCGACACAGATCAGTTATGGAACGCTTCTGAAGGTTTTCTTCACCGTGGCGCACGACCCGACGGAGATGAACTTCCAGGGACCGGATTACGGAACTCAGTACCGCTCAGTGATCTTCTATGCCAACGATGGCCAGAAGCAGATTGCGGAGAGCTACATCCGCGAACTCGATCAGGCAAAGCTATACGCCAAGCCAATCGTGACCCAAGTCGTTCCGTTGAACGGCTTTTACGCGGCCGAGGACTATCATCAGCACTTCCTTGACCGCAACCCGAGCTACCCTTATATCGTGTTTTGGGATATGCCGAAGATAGCGGAATTGAAGAAGACGTACCCGCAGCTCGTGGCGGCCAACGGGTCCTGATGGCTCGCACGTTCGTGGCAGGAGACCGGCGGCACGCCGCCGGTCTCAGCCCAGAGCGCGGACCATTGCTTTCACCGCCTCGATCTCATCTTCGTTGATCATGTGCCCCATGCCCGGGTAGATACACGCGTTCACGTTGGCGCCGAGGCGCTTGAAGACATCCGCTGACTCCAGAAAGCGTTCCTTAGGGATATGCGGGTCCACGTCACTGCATCCCATGAACACGGGCGTTCCCTGCAGTGAGCCCCTGTAGTCCCGCGGGGTGTCTTGCGGACCGATCAAGCTCCCGCTCAGTCCGATGACTCCGCCAAAGCGCCTCGCGTTGAGAGCCGCGTACTCCAGGACGAGGCATGCCCCTTGAGAGAAACCGAGCAGAATAATCGCCTCCGAAGGGACGCCCTCCTTTAGCGCGCGAGCCTCGACATCGGCGAGTACGGAGAGCGCGGAAGAGATGCCCGGCTCATTGCTCGGGATCGGAGCGAAGAACCTGTTCGGGTACCACGTGTTTCCGGCCGCCTGCGGAGCAAGATAAGCAAGCAACGGCGCTTCCAGCACAGGAGCAAGGCTCAGGATGTCATCAGCAGAGGCCCCTCTCCCGTGCACCATGATCATGGCCGCCTTGGCAGAGGAGAGAGGGGCTCCCCACGTGAGCACTGGTCGGCCCGCATGCGGGGCCGCGGGTCCGGCGTGTCCGATTGAATCCCAAGGCCGATCGGTGTTCATACGTCAGCCTTGAGCAGCCCAGGGACCGTGATGGGGGGAAGGTGGCGTTCGATCAGCTGGCGTTCTGATTCCAGCCATGACGGCAACATCAGGCTTGTCCCGAGGGCTTCAACGGGCTCGTCGATCGTGAAGCCGGGAGGGTCCGTCGCAATCTCGAAAAGGACTCCTGCGGGCTCACGAAAGTAGACGGAGTGGAAGTAGCTTCGGTCTATCACCGATGTCGGTGAGGCCCCGGCGCGGGAGAGCTCTTCCCGCCAGACACGTTGCGCTTCGTCATCGATTGCCCGCCAGGCGATGTGGTGAACCGACCCCGCGGACTGCCGCGCGGGGGACGCCGAGGGGTCGGCGACGACATCAATTCGAGCACGCGCGTTCTCAGGGCCAACGATAAACCGAAGCCTATTTCCTTCCGAGTCCTCACGGGTGAATCCCATGACGTCGGAGAGGAAGGCCGCGGTCTGAGCTGTCTCCCGGTGGATGAATGTGACGCCGTGGAACCTTCGGATTGCCTGACGCGGACTAGCAGCGCTCCCGGCCCAGCCAGGGAGCGGGTCCACGGACGGGTCTGCGAACAGCTCCAGCTGCATTCCGTCTGGGTCCAGGAACCTAATTAGCTCCTCACCGAAGCGCCTTGTGGGGCCGGTGAACTCGATTCCGCCGCGCGAAAGCCGCTCCATCCAGAATCCGAGCGAATCACCGGGGACGGAGAACGCGACCGCCAAGATTTCACCAGCTCCTCGCTTTCCGCGCGTAGCGTCCGGGAACGGAAAAAAAGTGAGAATGGTTCCCGGCGTGCCCTCCGCGTCTCCGTAGTAGAGGTGGTAGACGTCAGGCGCGTCGAAATTGACGGTCTGTTTTACCAGCCGAAGGCCCAGGAACCCGGCGTAGAAGTCCAGGTTCACCTGCGGGTTGCTCGCGATTGCCGTTATATGATGGATTCCTTGGACATCCATGTGACCTCCTAGTCGCGGGACCTCATCAGCGAGAGTCCCAGCTTTTTCAACAGAGCCGAAAGCGTCTCCTGTTCCCGGGGCGACAGAACGGAAGCCAGTGAATGCACGAACCGAGCATGTTGGAGAAAAGTCCTTTCGAAAGTTCGCTTCCCCCGGGGAGTCAGATGCACATAGGTTGTGCGCCTGTCCCGTTCCGCCTGCCGCCGCTCGACGAGTCCCTGCCGCTGCAGGTTGTCGACGACTACCGTCGTGTTGCCGCAGCTTGTCAGGTTCTTACGGGACAACACTCCCAGCGTCTGCGGCCCCAAGTGCCCTAGGCACTCGATGACACCGAACTGGGGGAGTGTCATTCCCAGGCGCCGGACGTTATCCACGACGAGCCTATTCACGGTGGTGAACGCTCTGGCAAGCTTGACCCACATCCCAAGCGCCCGATCGATGTCTTCGCCATATCGCTGCGTCGCCATAATATTTCAAATTTGAAATATCCGCATACAAGATACCTGTACCTTGCTGCGGAGTCAAACGTAGGCCGTTGCTTTCAGATATCCACGCCGCCGCGCTGCGTCTCGTAGAGCTTGTGGAAATAGCCGTTGCGTTTGACCAGCTCTTCGGGACTTCCTCTCTCAACGATCTTTCCTGCGTCGACAACGAGCACGGTGTCCGCGTCTCGGATGGTGGAAAGCCGATGGGCAATAATGAAGCTCGTGCGGCCTTTCATCAGCTCCATCATCCCCTGCTGGATGTGAAGCTCCGTTCGAGCGTCTACTGAGCTCGTTGCTTCGTCCAGCACGAGGAGCCGCGGGGAAGCAAGCACCGCGCGGGCTATTGCGATAAGCTGCCTCTGTCCCTGGCTTAGGTTGGCCCCTGACTCGACGAGGACCGTGTCATAACCCTGCGGCAGTCGCTCGATCGCATGGGCGGCGCCCGCCAGCTCAGCGGCTCGCAGCATCTCCTTCTCGGAAGCGTCAGGTCTCCCATAGAGAATGTTCTCACGCACAGTGCCCGCGAAAAGCCACCCGTCTTGGAGCACAACGCCGAATGCCTGCCGCAGGCTGGACCGGGAGTATTCCCTGAGATCCGACCCGTCAATCAGGATGGAACCCGAGGTGACCTCGTAAAAGCGTGCGAGAAGGTTGACGATGGTTGTCTTGCCGGCGCCCGTTTTTCCCACAATTGCCGTGACGCTGCCGGCGGGAGCATAAAAGCTCACATCCTTCAGCACCGGCACGTCCGCGCGGTAGCCGAAGCTCACGTCACGGAACTCCACGTCGCCCCGCGGCTCGACGAGCTGCTTGGCTTCGGCGGTGTCAGCCGTTTCCTCCCGCTCGTCCATTACCTCGAACACGCGCTCTGCCCCGGCAACGGCGGACATGAGCGTGTTGTAGGTGTTCGCGATGTCGTTCAGCGGTCTTACGAATTGCCGGGAATACGACACGAATGTGGCAATAAGGCCGATACTAATGACGCCGCGCAACGCGAGCCAACCCCCTGTCACTGCCACGAAGGCGAATCCGATGTTGCTGATGACGTTCATCATCGGCATGAGGAAACCAGTCCAAATTTGGGCCCGCGTCCCGACGCGCTGCAGCCCCGCGTTGATGAGAGTGAAACGCTCCGCGGCTTGCGGCTCCCGTCCGAATGCCTTCACCGCCTGGATGCCCGAGACCGTCTCTTCCACATGTCCGTTCAGCGCGCCCAATGTATCCTGCTGCTCCTTGAAGAGGATGCGCGTGCGCCTTGATATTGTGGAGGTGAGAAGGAAGACGAGCGGAACGGGGAGCAAGCTTATGAGCGCCATTGCTGGGCTCAAGGTGACCATAATCACGAGGGTGCCGGCCACCACCACCACGCCCGACATGAGCTGGACGGAGGATTGGGAGACGGTGACGCTGACCGCGTCCACGTCGTTCGTCAATCTGCTCATGAGGTCCCCGTGGGGTTGCGTGTCATAGAAAGAAAGAGGAAGGCGCTGCATCGTGTCGAAAAGGCCCTCGCGAATGTTCCGCACCATCCGCTGAGAGATCCCGGCCATGAGCCAGCCTTCTACTGTTTGCAGCAGCGCGCTGCCGAGGTAAGCGGCCAGAAGCGCGAACGCAGCGAGGCTCAACGCGCGGGTGGGAAGCGCAAGATTGCCGAAGGCCGTGGCCACCGGTGAAAGAGGCGAGCCCGCGAGGGCGGCAATGGCATCCACACCCCGGCCGATTAGATAAGGTCCCGCCATTCCGAACGAGGAATCCAGGAGGATAAAGGCAAAGACGAGCCCCAGTCTGCCCCGTTCGCCACGAAAGTATGCCCAGATTCTCCGGATCGAATGGCGGAGATTGCGCGGCCTCACCCGAAGCCCGCCGCGCATTGCCGGCCCCATGCCGGGGCCGCGCCCGGGCATGCCCGGGACAGAGGTGAGGGAAGGGGCGCGCGGATCAGACATTGAGCGCCTCCCGGCCCAGCTGCGCAATGCAGATGTCGCGGTAGACCTCGCAGTCCCGCACCAACGTCTCGTGCCTCCCGACACCCGCGGGTCTTCCTTCGTCCAGCACGAGCACCCAGTCCGCAGCCGTCGCCGCAGAGATGCGTTGCGTGATGAGGATGCAGGTGTGGGCGGCGGACGAGCCACGCAGCGCACCCAGGATCTCCGCTTCCGTGATGGCGTCCACCGAGCTTGTGCAGTCATCCAGGATGAGCACCTCAGGCCTCCTCACAAGCGCGCGCGCAATGGCGAGGCGCTGTTTCTGCCCGCCCGAGAGGTTCACCCCTCCTTGTCCCAGCACGCTCTGATACCCCTCAGGGAAGCCGGTGATGAATTGGTGCGCGCGTGCGGTTCTCGCCGCTTCCTCCAGATCCTTGTCGGTCGCTTCCGAACGCCCCCAGCGGAGGTTCTCCGCGATCGAGCCAGAAAACAGCACCGTTTTCTGAGGCACCAGCGCGATGTGCGCACGCAGCTCGCGAAGCTCAAAATCGCGGACGTTCCGTCCCCCGAGGGAAACCGCGCCGCGCGTGGGCTCGTAGAAGCGCGGAACCAGGGACACGAGGCTGCTTTTACCGGAGCCGGTTGGTCCGATGATCGCGGTGAGCCGGCCCGGCTCGCACTCGAGGTCCACGCTTTCCAGGACAAGACGGCCATGAGAGGCGGGGTATGCGAAAGAAACGCCGCTGAACCGAACCGATGGCCTTTGCGCCAGCGAGGGGACCGCTTTGGTCGGCGCTTTTTCGAACGTCTCACTGCCCGGGGTCCCCAGAATGGCACCCACGCGGTCCCACGAAGCCTTCGCCCGAACAAACGAGGTGATAATCCCCGAAATCATATTGAGAGAGAACAGGATCTGCGTCATGTAGTTGATGAACGCGATAATCTTCCCGACTTGAAGGGAGCTTCCGGCGACGCGAATGCCTCCGAACCAGAGCACCGCCACAATGCCAAGATTCATGAAGAGCGTGATAGACGGGCCGAAGAAGGCCATGATGCGCAGCGCGAACGTGGAAGCGGCAGTGAGGTCGCCGTTCGCCGCGGCGAACCTGCGGACCTCACGCTTCTCCTGGCCGAAGGCTTTCACGACGCGCACGCCTCCGAGGTACTCGCGGGTCACCGAGTTGACCCCGTCAAG
>Ga0326727_10014516_pt1 | contig 17137 bp, 18 predicted proteins | sample MB2enrmetagenome_FD_207643 | JGI IMG/M metagenome (GOLD analysis project Ga0326727, IMG submission 207643) | Lab enriched peat soil microbial communities from McLean, Ithaca, NY, United States - MB29MY | ecosystem: Environmental > Terrestrial > Soil > Wetlands > Peat | place: USA: New York...
ATGTTATTGGCCATCACGCCCGGCGTCAACGAAAGCTCGGCATAAACGTTGCGGTTGACCAGGGGCAGGCCGATGAGCTCGTCCGGTTCAATGGTCTTGCCCAATACCGCGTCAGACGTATTGATCTGCGGGGGAGCCTCAGTGACCGTGATGGTCTGAGACTGCGCGCCCACGACTAGCTTGATATCAACCGTCAGCGTCTGGTCCACGTTGAGAGCGACATTCTGTTGCACAAAGCGTTCAAAGCCGGACGCCAGCGCCTCCACGGTGTACTTGCCCACGGGAAGGAAATCGATGCGGTACTCCCCATAGCTGTTGGCCGGCGCCGAGCGCGAGTATCCGGTATCCACGTTGATTGCCTTCACCGTGGCCGTGGCGACCAGCGCGCCTTGTTGATCCTTTACCGTACCCACGATGGACCCGGTAACCTGCTGTCCATGCGCGATGATGCTGGCCGTGAGAATGAAGACGAGCGCCGCCAGGTTTCGCGCGCTCGCGGATAGCCGCAAGTATCTTGCCAAATTGCGTGTGTTCATATTTGATGCCTCCTCAAATTTGCGTGCTTCTGATCGAATCGCCCCCCGCTGCGCCCGCGTGTGTTTACCTGTTCCGCATTCATCAACTGCGATGCGGAACACTTAGCTTCTGGGGCTTGAATCGTCGAGTGCAAGCCTAGCAACCTGTTTCCCGATAAGTCTTGTGAATAGAAAGTGAAATTTTGTGAAGGAAAAGTGAATCCATGCGCGGAATCGATGTGAATTTCACCCGGAGCCCAGAACATATTGAAAGAAAAGGGGGACACGGCGGGCCAAAACCATATATTCAAAATGTTAATGTTGTTAATGTTCGGGCAATCGTCTTGTTAATAAAGGAGTTAGAGGATGCGCGGGAACACCTGCACTCAATGTTAAAAACGTCGCAGCTCGTGATCAGCGTGCCGGCTCAGGGAGAATTTCAATGGCGTTGACCAAGGGGTAGTTGATCACTGGGATGAAGGAGAGCTCAATCTTGCCTTGCGCACTCGCGGGAACATTATCAAAGGTCTTCACGACATTATTGGTTCCGCCCTCCGCCATGATGTCGAAGTTTTCCAAAATCATTCTCCCGTTGCAGGAGACATTGAATACCCGGCTGCCGGGTCCTCCGTTTCCCCAATTGTGTTTGCCGAACCATGGCTCGGAGAAGAACAGCGTGACACGGTAATTTTCGCGTGCCACAACGGGGATGTCATAGCGAAAGCGCCCAATTCGCGAGTAACCGTAGATGCCGCGGTCGTTGATTTTTGATGAATCGGGAAACAGGGTTCTTCGGCCGCCGTTGAAATATCGATCAGAGAGCCATACTTGTCTGTTGGAGTCTGTGACCGCAAACGGACTCGCGGTGATTCGAACCGGCAACAGGTTGTCGGAGTCCGCGGGCAACACCTCGACCGCGTTCAGCAATGATACTTCGCTGGTGTAGTCCACATGAATGGCGCCATCCTTCTCGGGACGAATGCCGGCCAGAACGTAGGACGTCGCAATGCCATCTCCGCCCGCATTGTCGACCACGTCGAAGTTAATATCCGGCCCGGCATTGATGGAGAGGGTGGTGACGTGCGTAGCCACTTGCAGATCGGTAGTCTCCGCAAAGTAGAGATGAATCTCGTACTCGCCCGGTTTGACGGGGAAGACGCAATGAGCGATGCCACGAATGCCGCCCAGGTAGAGGTAGGGATCCTCCGTCCCGGCGATTCTCTGGGCGGGTACGGTGACGCTGTCGCCGCCAGAGCAGTATTGATCCGGCTTCCAGGAAAATCCGGAGTGATCGACATACGTCTTGCGGCCGGTTCCCATCAGGGCGCGAATGGTGTTCTGCGGCTGCGGCAGAGACGCCGGTGAGCCCTGGGGCGCGGCCACAACGGCCTTCGTCGCGTTTCGGTGCGCGAAGAAGAAAAGGCCGCACAACAGCGAGACCGCCGCAATGAATCCGGCCCCCACAAGCCATCGTGACAGATGCTTTGGCGCCGGCGGGCCGGCCTGTAGACCCTGCTCCGGCCCTGAAGACGACGGCGCTCCTTCGTCCCGCGCGTCCAGGGCTCGCTCCGCTCCTGTATGAACGAAGGACGGCATATAATGGCCAAGCGGCATCAGTATCTGGACCGGCCGGTCTACCCCTTCTGTCTGGTAGATCTCCTGCAAGCGCTTGCGAAGCGAATGGGCGGTTACCCGCACGATGGTATCGGTCTGCGGGTCGAAGTTGTCGCGTCTCCCCAGCGCTTCTGTCGCAATCGTGTATTCCGTGGCCTGGTCGTCCTGATCCTGAAAGTGCTTCTCGCAGACAAACGTCAGCATCCGGGCCAAATTGCTGGACCGGCCCAGTGCCCCGGAGGTCAGCAGCCAGCTCAACTCATCTTTTTCAGCTTGAAGTCTTTCGGCGGTTACCGGCGTCTGCACACAAATCTCCGATTTTACCGGAATATCATTGTGATTTTCCGACCATGAAGCAATATACCACCAATTGGCTCCGCTTGCGGCTCTTTGCCTGTGTTCCAGGCTCAAAGCCGGGACGTGCCCGGCAGCACCTTTGCCGCGACCAGGAAGCCATGAATCACCCACTTTCGTTGTGCCGCACTCCGCGTCAGCCGAAGATTTAGAGCGCATCTGCGAGTGGATCGAACGTGACAACCACGAAGCAGCCCGCCGAGTCGCTCGAACGATCTACGACAAATGCACTCTCCTCAAAAATTCCCCCAATCTGGGACGAGCCAGCCTCCGCATGGCCGGACGCCGCGAACTTACATTTGCGCCTTTGCCTTACATCGTCGTCTATCAGGTCACGCCGAATGCAATCGAGATTTCGCGCATCTTCCACGGCGCCCAAGATTGGCCATAAACTGCCATCCTGAGCTATCCAACAATTGCTGTCATCTTGAGCTACCCAACAAATGCTGTCATCCTGAGCGAACGGGGCCCCAGGCGTACTCCTCAGCCTTTCTGGGGTCCCCACGAACAGGTCTTCGTTCGTGGGGTGGAGGTTGGGGGTGATGAGTCACAGTACAAACAATGCTGTCATCCTGAGCGAACGGGGCCCCAGGCGTACTCTTCAGCCTGGGGGTGGTGAGTCGAAGGATCTGCTTTTGATTTTGTTTTTGCGATTGTTTCTTGTCGCTTTGTATCAGGGCACGGCTTCAGCCGTGCCGTAATAGATACAAAAACGGAGGGAGGCGGGGGTTTCACAGCTTGCGGAAAAACTCATTCGGGTGGTAGGCCGGGGATTTATCCCCGGCATAAGGTTAATGAAATCAGCGGTGGCTTTAGCCACTGAAGTATGCTTTTCCTGTGTATTGCTTGAAAATGGGGCTTCTTCTGCAAGCTGTTCAACCCCCGCATAAAGCCACCAACAAGATTTTAGAAATCAGCCCACGCGACGAAGTCGCGCTCAAATCCTCACTCTAGTCGCAACCCGCTCAATCAAAAAGTTATCCTGACGAGCCTCGACCAGATTCAAATTGCTGTCGATGCGAGATTTATCTTGTTGAAAATAAATTAGATTGCGCTGGAAACCACGCTTTAATAATGATGCGGCAAGAGCCGATCATTAGGTGATAGAATTAACTAATTTACATTCTGATAGTTGCAAAGTATATTTGATAATGGTATATTTTTCATTAGTAGGCTAGAAAACCGCGTGGGCGAAATCTGGCTCGAGAAGGATGGACATGGAATTAAATAGCAATCTTGAGATGGGCAATAAGTTGGATCGCGTGCTGCAACTCCTAGCCGTCATGACGGTGCGCGACATGCCACAAACAATGCAAATAGCCACTCTCAACAGGGCTGGGTTTGCCCCTAAAGAGATAGCAAATGTGCTTGGCACGACCGCAAATACAGTAAGAGTTGCACTGGTCAGCATTCGCAGGACTGAGGCTAACGGTGGAAAAAGACGACAAAAACCTAAACGGGATATGGGAGGGACGAAGGATGCATAGAGCGAAAGACAATAACGAAAGTCGCCTGCTGGAACTGCTGCAAGATTTGCTCATTACTTCTCTCGGAACTGCCGGCGTGAAGCAGACCGAGATTCGCAAAATCGTGGGTTGCAGCATGGACCGAGTCAATCGGATCGTGAAGCATGTCGAAAGGGGTTGCAAGAATGGCAAAGAACGGGGGTAAAGATTCTCGGGTTGAGGAGAAGCTTGACACAATTATTCGTCTGCTGGAAGATCTGTTCATTCTCGAGGCTGCTAAGGCAAAGATCGGCCGGGACAATATTCGTGGCGTTCTGGGAGTACATACAACGCGAATCAGCAACGTCATGAAAGGTTTGAAGTAAAGTGCTCGAATGGCTAAAGGAATATTGAATCCAAAACTGCTAACGAAGATGGCTGAGAAGTCTAACAAACAGCCGAAGTATCTTCGCGAGCAAATCAGTCGGCGGGCCAGCCGTCAAACCATATCGTCATTATCTGCGCAGCTGCTCTGGGCAAAAGAGATGGGAATAGGAATCTCTATAGCACTAAACAAAGCGGACCCGAGTGTTAGGGAGGAAGTCCAACGTGCGAGTGTCGCAATCGCTCCCTCACATGTCCCCGCTGCCCGGACGCGATCAACGCCAAGTGCGACCAGACGAGCCCACACAGAAGTGGCTATCGCAGTTGATTTTCTTCTGGCGGACCCGGAACTCCTGGGACGCTGCCGGGACCTCATTCTTGCAAGGAAGCACTATGACCGTGTAGTGCGTGAGGCGACAACCGTATTGGACGATAGGTTGAAAACCTCGGCCGGAATTTCACACATGAATCCAGTTGATCTGGTGGGGAAGGCGCTAAACCCTGACCCTGGTAAGGCAGTTGTTGTTGTAAGCACAGAGAAAGCTGAACAGCAAGGATTCTTCAACATTTGCAGCGGCGTCATGCTCGCGTTCCGCAATAAAGCACACCACTCATTAAGCGATGCTTTTACACAGGCTGACGTCTTGAAATTTTGCGGCTTTGTTGACGCGCTCTTGGCAGTGATCGGCAAAGCGGACATCCATTCTGAGCGAATTTAGGAGCGTTATGGACGAGAAGAAAGTGATGAAGGAATTGAGGCAAATCCGCAATCTGTTAATCCTGATTGCCATCAAATTGGGTGCGACAGCAACAGAAGCTGGCGAAATAACGGGCATTGGGTATAGCAATATAAGCGCGCTATTCCCACAGCGTAGCAAGAAAAGGAAGACCAAGGCTTAATAGGATGACCTTGCAAGTTTCAGATCTGGTCTCACATTGAAGAGACCGAATTGCCAATCTCGCCGAGATAGTGCAAAATACTCTCCGCCGGCAAGCCCTCTTGAAATCCGGATATCCCAGGTCTCGCCTACCAAAGGCGAGACCTGGGATATCCAACCACCCGGCTCTCACCCCTCTATCTTTTCCTCCCTGATCTTCTCCCGAATCGCCTCGACCAGCTTGCGAATCCGCCGTTGTCCCGCATCGCTTTCTATCTTCCTCTGTTCCATTGTCTTGCTGACCGCGGCCATCGCCACCGCCAGCTTCCGCTTCCGTTTCCGCTCCGCCTTCTGCCGCAACACCATCCACTTCACGTTCTTGGTCGCATGTTCCTCGAAATTTCCCTTGTAGGGCACAATGGCATACACCATCTCGCACGACAGCGCCCGGGCTGCCTGTTTCAGCCCCTGCAAAGAAATCTTGTCCCTCCACTCCGCCCGCTCTATCTGATAGACCGCCGAAGGACTCACCCGCAATTTCTTGGCCATCGCCGTCGCCGATAGCCCCAGCGCCTTGCGCACCGCGCGCAGCCATCCACCCGACGGCCGGTGAACCCGCCGCGCCATCAAAAACGGCTTCAGCTCCCGGTCTAGCTCCCGCTGCGCAATCATCTGCATCTTCCACTCCATGCCTCTTCTCCTCTCCAACTCTCGCCCACTGCCTGTCTTTCTCCCATTCTCCCCTTTCACTACGAAATGATCTGCAACCATTTCCCAAAAAGTGGTGAGATATAGCTGCACAGTTTGCAAATACCGGACAGCTATAGCTCACCACTTTGCCCCAAACCCGGCAATCGGGAACGTTCTTCTTTTCAATGCCCCAGGGCGCGGTTTGGCCCAGCCGCCGCTTCCGCGTATAATGAAGTTTCGGCCAGCCGCCGGAGGCGAGTGTCTACCTATGCCTCGCCGGCGCGAAAGACCTGAGTTTGGAGCTAAGTCATGGCACAAGTATGTGATATCTGCGGGAAAGGCCCGCAGTTCGGCAACAATATCTCCCACGCCCACAACATCACCAGGCGGCGCTGGAGCGTGAACTTGCAGGCAGTCAAGGCGCTGGTAAACGGCCACCCCAAGAAGCTTCGCGTCTGCGCCAGTTGCATCAAGGAAGGCAAAATCGCCAAGGCCTGAAGCCGCTTTTCAGCGCCAAATAAGCCAGTAAAATCAATGAGATAGAGTTAGTATCGACACCAACCCCGTCCTGCCTGGGCGGGGTTTTGTTGCGCCCGTTTCCCACCTCATTCGACGCGATAATTGGGCGCTTCTCGTGTAATGATCACGTCGTGCACGTGGCTCTCGCGCAGGCCGGCGCCGCTGATGCGTACAAACTGTGCCTTTTCTTGAAGATCGCGGATGGTTGCGCAGCCCAGGTAGCCCATGCCGGAGCGCAGGCCGCCGACCAGTTGGAAGACCATGGACTCAAGCGGCCCACGGTAGGGCACGCGCCCCTCGATGCCCTCGGGGACAAACTTGGCCAGCCGGTTCTGGCTGGCGCGCTCGCGTTGCACCACGCCCTCGCTGCCCAACTCGGCGCTGGCCATATCGTCGGTGCTCTGGAAGTAGCGCTCGCCCGAGCCCTGGCTCATTGCGGTCAGCGATCCCATCCCGCGATAGCTCTTGAAGCTGCGCCCCTGGTAGAGGATGGTTTCGCCGGGGCTCTCGTCCACGCCGGCAAAGAGCGACCCGATCATCACCGAGCTGGCCCCGGCGGCGATGGCCTTGGTGATCTCGCCCGAGTACTTGATGCCGCCGTCGGCAATCACCGGAATTCCGCGCTCGCGCGCGGCGCGAGCGGCCTCGGCAATGGCCGTAATCTGCGGCATTCCCGCGCCGGTCACCATGCGCGTGGTGCAGATGGAGCCCGGCCCGATGCCGACTTTAATCGCGTCCGCCCCGGCGTCGATCAACGCCAGCGCGCCCTCATAGGTGGCCACGTTGCCGGCCAGCAGGCTCACGCCGGGAAAGGCCTTCTTCACCTCGCGCACCGCCTCCAGCACGCGCGACGAGTGGCCATGCGCGGAGTCGATGGCCAGAACATCCACGCGCGCCCGCACCAGCTCCGCCGCACGCTCCATAAAATCGCCCGTGGCCCCGATGGCGCCGCCCACCCGCAGCCGGCCTTTTTCGTCCTTGCTGGCGCTGGGGTATTTCAGCTTTTTCTGAATGTCTTTGACCGTGATTAGACCCTTCAGGTTGTACTGGTCGTCTACCACCAGCAGCTTCTCCACGCGATGCACGTGCAAGATCTGCTCGGCCTCTTCCAGCGTGGTGCCCACCGGAACGGTGATCAAATCTGTCTTGGTCATCACATCGCCCACCGGCACATCGGTGCGCGTCTCAAAGCGCAAATCGCGATTCGTCAGGATGCCTACCAGCCGCTTCCCCTGCGTCACCGGCACACCGGAGATCTTGTAGCGCCGCATCACCTCCAGCGCGTCGCCGATCATCTGGTCCGGGCCAATGGTCACCGGGTCCACGATCATGCCGCTCTCCGAGCGCTTCACCTTGTCGATCTCGCCGGCCTGATCGGGAATGGAAAGATTGCGGTGCACAATACCGATGCCGCCCTGCTGGGCCATGGCGATGGCCATGCGCGACTCGGTTACTGTGTCCATGGCCGAGGAGAGCAACGGGGTGTTCAGCGTAATCTCGCGGGTCAACTGTGTCTGCGTGCTGACCTGCATGGGCACCACGTCGCTGTAGGCGGGCACCAGCAACACATCGTCGAAGGTGAGGGCTTCGGTCAGGTTTGCGGAAAGCATAATGCTCCAATGCGCCTGGCGGGCCGGAAACCATTCCCGGCGCGGCAGACGCTTGAAATCTATTGTAGCGGAGGCGGCAAGGGCACCCTTCTATACTGTTTCCTCTTCGGTAGCGTTTTCGCGTGGAATCCGACTACTCTGTATCCAACTGTTTCTCCTCGGTTTGGGCTAAAAGCCGTTCAATTTCGACAGCCCAACCTGGATTCCCAACCGCAACCGCAAAGCGATCAAAGTTGGACAAAACATGATCTTCGGCAGGAATTGCGCATATATTGAAGAACCAGAGAGCTTCTTCTAATGGCTCATCATCATGCCATGTGGTCATGAGAACATAGTCATCTGGACCAATAGCCTGCTCTCTCGCTGTAACACACGCATCGACAGCATCATGCACTTCCTCGCACCGGTTGCCCCAAGAACAGAAATAGGCGAGACCACGATCAACGAGAGGCTGGAACAATGCCATCAACTTATCATGTTCGATCTCTGGAACATTCCATGCCATCAATAACGTGAAGTATTTGCTGCGGCGTGGAAGACAATCAGACAACTGCTCGATAGAGTCAATGTTAAAGACATCAATCGTAGGCAGTTGAAGATTAACAGCCATCTTCTACACCCCCACCGGAAACGGTTCGGGACTGGACTCGCCGGTGTAAATTGAGTCATCCATCAGGCAGCCTGAGCCACTTTTTTCGCGGCCTTGAGCAGCACACGTAGCGCGTCATTCACAGCGTCCGCATCGGGGAAGGCAGCGGCTACATCGGGGGCAATTGGCACCATCACGACATCGCCTTTGAATCGGCCTGCGTACTTCCCGCGAACGCCGCCGCTCATGTCGTACTCCGGACGCATGGTGTCTTTAAACTTTGTGGATTCAGTCGTTTTCGTAGGCATTTCGTTCACTCCGAGTTGGCAACCTTGCGCTGATGATGCGAATTTCGTCTGGATCTTCCGTGTGGGCTACCAAAACAAGCCGATGTTTCGATGATAGCCCAAGTGTGAGAAATCTGTTTTCGGTAACTGAGTGATCCGGGTCGGATTTTGTTACCGATAGCTGATGTTCAAGAACTGTCGCGGCTTCCTCAAACGAAATCTGATGTTTGCGCAGATTCGTCCACGATTTGCGAGTATCCCAACGAACCTTCGGTTCCTGAGTGGACTCTTGCATGATCTCGCCTCACACCCCCACCGGAAACGGCTTGGGGCTGGACTCGTCGGTGTTGGCGACGGCGCCGGTGCGCCAGCGCTCGAAGCGGCCTTGCAGCAGGCTCATCAGGCCGGTGTACCAGTAGCCGATGACAAACAGAATCAGGAACGGCGCGGTGAAGTAGTTCTGGTTGGTGAAGGTATAGAGAATGGCCAGGAAGAAGTAGCCGCCGACCAGCAGCTCGATCCACGGAGCCAGCTTCAGCCGCTTGCGGTACTTGGCGGCCTGGGATATTTCGCCCTTCTTGGCCACGCGGTACTTGGGAGTGCGCACAAAGGCGCTCTTGATGCCGAACAGGGCCTCCATTACCGCAACTGTGTTAGTGACGGTGAGGCCGATGCCCAGGGCCATCAGGAAGGGCAGATAGAGAAAGGTCTTCCACCAGGTCTTGGGAAAGAGTTCGCGCTCCGCCATCACGTAAAAAAAGGCGATGGAAAACGTAGAGGCGGTAAAGAGCGGAAAGTCGAAGAGCAGCATCTGGAACCAGCCCTGGTAGAAGCGCACGATCATGGCGGGCATCAGGAACGCCGTCATGATCACCATCAGCGGGTAGCTCAGATTGGCCGTCAGATGGTAGACGGCCTCGACCTTGATTTTGCGCGGGATATTGGAGCGGAAGATCAGGGGCAGCACCTTGATGCTGGTCTGGATGAGTCCCTTGGCCCAGCGCGCCTGCTGCGTCTTGAAGGCGGTCATCTCGATAGGCAACTCGGATGGGCACTCGACCTCGGGCAGATATTTGAACTTCCATCCGGCTAACTGCGAGCGGTAACTGAGGTCGGTGTCTTCGGTGAGGGTGTCGTGCTGCCAGCCGCCGCCGTCGGAGATGGCCTTGATGCGCCACATGCCGGCCGTGCCGTTGAAGTTGAAGTAATCGCCGGAGCGGACCCGGGCGCCGTGCTCGATGATGAAGTGGCCGTCGAGCAGGATGGCCTCGATCTGGGTCAACATGCTGTAGTTGCGATTCATGTGCGACCAGCGCGTCTGCACCATGCCGATCCCCGGCTCGGCAAAGTGGTGGATGACCTTCATGATCCAATCCGGCGGGGGCACAAAGTCGGCGTCGAAGATGGCCACGAACTCGCCCTTGGCCACCTTCAGGCCCGCGTCCAGCGCCCCGGCCTTGTAGCCATAGCGATTGGCGCGGTGAATGTAGGAGATGGGGTGGCCCAGCGCAGCGTAGCGCGCGACAATATCGGATGCCACCTGCTGAGTCTCGTCGGTCGAGTCGTCCAGCACCTGGATCTCCAGCTTCTCGCGCGGGTACTCCATGGCGCAAACCGCTTCAATCAGCCGGTCGATGACGAACTGCTCGTTGAAGATGGGCAGTTGCACGGTCACCCGCGGCAGCACTTTGAAGTGGCGGGGCGGGTCGGGATTGTAGTTCTTCTTGTATTTGAAATAGAGGTAGCACATGGTGTAGCGATGAATGCCATAGAACGACAGGATGATCATCACCGTGAAGTAGGGGATGAGCATCGTCAGGTCGAACCAGTTCCAGTGGTGGGTCACCTTAGAGAACGGGTCGTAAAAGAGCAGCTGTATCTGGTGGCGCAGGCTGGTTTGCGGAGCGAAGAGCAGCAGCGCCGAGAGCCTCATGGGCAGCCCATGCAACGGGCCGGCGGCGGAATTCAGAGAGGTCATGAGCGCGGCGAACAGGGCGAGCCTCCACTGTCGGGATACCGGAATTGTAGTCGATAGGGGCCAGCGCACGCCGGGGCTGTCCGCCGTTCAGCCAAGCCGCCGGAAGTGGACGGATGAGCCTTGATCAAGCCCCGGCGGACATGAATATGCTACTCTTTGCCGTGGCGTGGATTCCAGAATGCCTTTGTAGTCTGGCCAAGCAGATTTTCTTTGCGGGAGGTCCTTTGAAAATGTTTGCGATCCGCTGTTCGGCGGCTCTCATTTCTCTGTTACTTGTCGCCTGTTTCGCGGCACATGCGCAGCAGAATCCGTCGCCCATGGTGGAACATACCAGGGGGCATCCGCGACTTACGAAAGCATCGCCGACGGGCCGACGGCTGCCGCTTGAGTTGGGCACATTGTTCATCCCCGAAAAGGTGACGCAAGCGCGGCGAGTCAAGCTGCTGCTGTTTTTCCATGGCGGCGACTGGCTGCCTGAATTCTCCGTCGCGCAACAGCGGAATATGGCGGTGATCACCGTTCAGGCCGGCGCCGGTTCGAGCAGTTATGTGAAGCTCTTTACCGACCCTGAGCGCTTTTTACGACTGATTGCCGAAGCCGAAGCCAAGAGCGGCTTGAAAGTTGGCGAGATCGATTTGGGAGGCTGGAGCGCGGGCTGCGGCGCGCTGCGGCAGATTCTGAGCGACGCGGCATCGTACGACCGCGTCAGCGGCGTGCTGTGCATCGATGGAGTGCATACCGGCTACGTGAACGGCAAGCCGGGCCCAGAGGAATCCGAGATCGAGACGGACAATCTGCAAGTCTGGCTGCGCCTGGGGCACGATGCCATGGCGGGACAAAAGCGCTTCATCCTCACCCACTCGGAGATTTTTCCCGGCACATTCGCCAGCACCACCGAAACAGCAGATTACCTGCTGCGCGAGTGGGGGCTGGCCGCTCATCCGGTAGTCCAATGGGGTCCAATGAAAACGCAGATGCTGAGCGAGGTAAAAACAGGTGGATTGCTGGTGGTTGGCTTTGCCGGTAACTCCGCGCCCGATCATGTGGACCAGCTTCACTCCCTGCCGGAGTATTTACGCTGGCTGGCGAAGAAATGAATGGGATCAGCAGTATTAATTGGTCTGATTCTGCTCCAGTTTGGCCAGAATGACTGCTTTTTCGGCGTCCAATACCCTGATCTCATCCGCATCGTCCAAGCCGGGATATTTCTTCGTGGTTTCATAGTTAACTTTCTGGAAATACTGGCCACTCTTTGCGTCGTAAATATACGCTTTGACGCGATAACGATGAGGCGCAAAATGCGTTTCCTTGGTATAGTTCGACTTTTGCATGGCCTCAAAATCCCAAATGAAATCTGCGGTTACCAGAACAGGCAGACTGGAAAACTGTGGCAAACTCCAGAGCTTGTATTCACTCTGATTAGTGAGTTCCACCTTGGGCAGCAGATTGACAAACTCGCCATCTCTGATCGTGAGCAAGGAAAAGTGAGTCAACGTACCGCTGCCGCAGCCGGAAAACATCGCAGTAAAGAGTGTGAGTTCGTGCCCACCAAGCTGGCCAACAGGCGTGGCCTTCGGCGCCAGACCGAAGATATAGTCCTTGTCGCTCGGGGGAGCATAGCAGTGGGCTTCCCCGGCTGTGCCGAGGCAAATGCGTGCTGGGGTTTTTGGAAAGCAATCTGCAAAATCACCCGGATCGGTTTTGCCTTTTAGAACTCTATACTGCCCCAGACAGGCGGCGACACAAACATTCACTGAAAGAATAGCTATGATCCATTTAAATTGCATTCTTCCCATGACTGAACTCGTCCTGATGTGTGTATCATATATCGTCTTCAGTACACTTGCAGTTTGACAGATCGTGACGCTGCATCTGCAAAACGATTTTCGGGCCTTGCCGCCACCCGAGGTTCTGGCGTAAAGTGGGCTGTGCAGCAAGAGGCAAGTACTTCCATGTCTACTGATTGTGCTTCTCCTATCGTTGCCGCCGCGGGCGGCAGTTTTCTACTGGAAACCCGCACCCCCGCCGAAGTTTTTACCCCGGAAGACCTGAACGAGGAGCAGCGGCAGGTTGCCGCGACCGCCGCGCAGTTTGCCCGCGACGAGATTCTGCCCAACACGGCGGCCATCGAGGCCAAGCAGCCGGGCATGCTGCGGGCGCTGATGCGCAAGGCAGGCGAACTGGGCTTTGCCTCGGTCGATATTCCCGAGGAGTACGGCGGCATGGGGATGGACAAGATCACCTCCACGCTCGTCACCGACCACCTGTCGGTCGTGGCCAGCTTCTCGACGGCCTTTGGCGCCCACGTCGGCATCAGCACGCTGCCGCTGGTCTGGTACGGCTCTCCAGAGCAGAAGCAGCGCTATCTGCCCAAACTGGCCACGGGGGAGTGGATCGGCGGCTACGGGCTATCCGAGGCCAACTCCGGCTCCGACGCCATGAACATCCGCACGCACGCGGCGCTTTCGCCCGATGGCGCGCACTACACGCTCAACGGCGAGAAGCAGTGGATCACCAACGGCGGCATTGCCAGCCTCTACACCGTCTTCGCCAAGATCGTGGACCCGGTGTCAGGCAGCGAACAGTTTTCAGCATTTCTCGTCGAGCGGGAGACTCCCGGCGTGACCGTGGGCGCCGAGGAGCACAAGCTGGGCATTCGCGGCTCCTCCACCTGTTCGCTGGTGATGGACGGCTGCAAGATTCCCACGGCAAATCTGCTGGGCGAAGCGGGCAAGGGCCACCATATCGCCTTCAACGTGCTGAATGTCGGCCGTTTCAAGCTGGGCGTGGCCTGCATTGGCGGCGCGAGGCACGCCCTGGGTCACATGATTCGATGGGCCAAGGAACGGAAGGCCTTCGGCAAGGCGATCGCGGAGTTCGGGTTGATCCAGCGCAAGATTTCCTCCAGCGCCACGCGGCTCTACGCCGCCGAGAGCATGGCCTACCGCACGGTAGGCATGATCGACGCGGGCCTGACGCAGCTCGGGCCGGAGCTGGCTCACTCCCCACGCGAGACCCAGCGGCGCATTGAGGAGTATGCCGTGGAGTGCTCCATCCTCAAGGTTTACGGATCGGAGATGCTGACCCTGGTGACCGACGAGCTGATCGCCACCATGGGCGGCTACGGCTACGTTGAGGAGTACCCAGCGGAACGCTACTATCGGGACGCGCGGATTAATCGGATCTTCGAGGGCACCAACGAAATCAATCTGTTGATCATCACCGGCTGGCTGATGAAGCGCGCCTTGAGTGGAAAGTTGCCGCTGCTTCCGGCGATTAAAAAACTCATGGATGAGGTGATGCAGCCGCCCAGCTTCGATTCAGGCTCCGATGCGGACGAACTGCTTGCGCGGGAGACCGAAGCCCTGGCATCGACCAAGAAGATTGCGCTCTTTGCCGCCGGTGTGGCCAGTCAGAGGTTCATGACGGCGCTTCAGGAGCAGCAGGAGGTGATGGCCGACCTGGCCGCGATCATCATGCAGGTCTACGCGCTGGAGTCGGCGCTGCTACGGGCGCGGAAACTTGCCGTTTCGGGCAAAAGCTCCGCGGAGGTTGCGGCAAGCATGACGGGCCTGCTGGCCGACGAGACCATGGCCCTGGCCGAGCAGGCGGCGCGGCGCGTGCTGGCAGCCTGCGCCGAGGGAGACCTGCTGCGGACCCAGCTCGCCATCCTGCGTCGTCTGGCACGGTTCACGCCCGCCGATGTGGTGGGACTGAGCCGCGCCGTGGCACGCCATTGCATTCAGGCCGAACGGTATCCGTTATAGCGTTGGCGGTTTTGGAGGATGATCGTAGCCGAGTGGTTGCCGGAGTTTAGTTCGGTGTGCCAGTGGTCTCCTCGGCGGCGAAGGTACATTCACGGCATTGGCAGGCGCGGCGCAGGTAATCCCAGGAGTAGATGCCGCCGGAGTGGCCGTCTTGCCAGTTGAACTGGATGGCGTAGCGGCCGACGGCGTGGGCGCTGGCCGGCTTGGCGGGCGCGGTGTACATGGGCAGCACGGCGGTGGGCCTGGGTTTGGGCTGGCCGGCCTTGCGGCCTTGCTGCTTGCGCTCCTCGACGCAGGTGGCGCAGGGACAGGCCTCGCGCAGCCAGGCAAAGCTCCAGGCGCTCTTGTGCCCGTCGGCCCAGTCGATCTCCATGCCCTTGCCCTCGGTGATTTGCACGCGCACCTTCTCCGGGGTGACGCTGATGCGGGGCAACGGACGCTCGACCTCGCTCTCACGGCCTTCGTCGTCTTTGGGAGCAATGCGGATGCCTTCGTGGCTCATAAAGTCAGCTTACAGCAGACAGCTAACAGTTGGCGGCAGGTCACTGTTAGCTGCCTGCTGTGAGCTGTTAGCTGGTTTACTGCCGCCAGAAGAACCATGCGGACATGAAGAGGCCGATGCAAATGACCAGTCCGCGCAGCACGGGCTGCGGAATGCGGCGAGCCCAGCGGGCCGAGGCGTAGCCGCCGATGGCGCAGGTGACCATGGCCAGCAGGCAGTAGCGCCAGACGACCTGGCCGTTGGCCACAAAGAGGATGAAAGCAATCCCGTTGGCCAGAGTAGTGGAGACCACCTTGAGGGCGTTGATCTCGTGCAGGTCCTGGAAGCCGAAGAGCGAGAGCAGGGTGATGAGCAGAAAGCCCGCGCCGGCGCCGAAGTAGCCGATATAAAAGCAAACCGAGATGGTCGCCAGAAAGACCGGCAGGCGACGCGGCGGATGGGTTGCGCCGGGGGTCGCGCCTTTGCGGCGGGCCAGCCAGCGGGAGACCGGGCCGGCGAAGGCGAAGATTGAGGCGGAGATCAGCAGCAGCCAGGGCACCAGATGCAGGAAGGTCATCTGCGGCGTGTGGAGCAGCACCAGCGCGCCGGCTGTTCCTCCGATGAGGCCGGCCACGCCCATGGGCAAAGCGAGGTGCAGGTTCTTGCGGATGTCGTCGCGATACGCCGCTACCGAGGTGAGCTGGCCGGGCCAGATGGCCACGCTGTTAGTGGCGTTGGCCTGGATGGGCAGCATGGTTTTCATCCCCAGCATGGCGGGAAAGAGCAAAAATGAGCCGCCCCCGGCCACGGCGTTGAGCATCCCGGCCAGAAATGCAGCCACGGTGAGCCAGATCCATTGCCAGTCCAGGAATATGGGAGGAAAGGAGAGATGCATCGTTGGTCTCCATTGTATAAGGCAGCGGGAGGAGGCGAGGAATTGCTAACCGTAGTGGCGGAAGTCCTGGATAAAGACGTGCTACACGAGTCGTTGCAATAGACTACTCCAATTGAGGACGCTGATGAAGAGACGCATTGCATTGTTCCTCGCCATGGCCCTGCTGACGGCCAGCGGCGTGTGCGCGCAAACTCCCGCGCAAGCCCCCGCGAAACCTTCCGCACAATCCCCCGCGCCGACTCCTGCGCCAGCCGCCGCGAAACCCTCCGCGCAAACTCCCGCGCCGGCTCCCGCGAAGGCTCCCGCCAAGGCCGATCCGTGGACCGGGCTGCGGTTTCTGCTGGGGACATGGGAGGCAAAGACCACCGGCGGCGTGGCGCAGGCGCAGGCCTCGGCCGGTTACGCCTTCCGGCTGGAGTTGCGCGACCACCTTCTGGCGAGGCACTCCAGAACGGGCACGTGCGCCGCGCCGGACGACTTCGACTGCCAACACAGCGACCTGCTCTACATCTATCCCGCGGCGGCCGGGCAAGCGTTCGAAGCCATCTACTTCGACAATGAAGGCCACGTCCTTCACTATGCCGTCTCCATCCCCAAGCCGGGAACCGCGGTCCTCCTCTCCGATGCCGCGCAGCCTGGGCCGCAGTACCGCTTGAGCTACACCTACCTGGACGGCGTGATGAGCGGCCAGTTTGAGATGAAGATGCCCGGCCAGACGGATTTCACCAGCTACCTGGAGTGGAGCGGGAAGCGGCAGTAGGCACCTGCGGTGCGGGGACTTGCCGTCCAGGCAAACGGCGCTTACGCGCCACGGAATTCGTGATTCCCCGCCCTCCGATCACCCAAACACGAAAATTTGTAGAAAGCCATCCATGAATTAATCTGCACGCAAAAAATATATTTATTTTTTTGGGGGGGGTAGGGGGGGTCATGCGGTGGCTGGTTTTTCCGGCTCGGGTTGGCGACGTACCGTTGATAGCGCGACTTGGGCTGCGTAGAGGAGCTTGGTGCCGTCGTCACCATCGATTGCACCGATGAGCATGCCGTGGGCGACGCAGGCGATGAAGTCGCGGATGTTCTCATACCCGGAGAGCCGAGGCATGGCTTTACGATAGCCCTTATTGCCCTTTC
>Ga0326727_10014517_pt1 | contig 17136 bp, 14 predicted proteins | sample MB2enrmetagenome_FD_207643 | JGI IMG/M metagenome (GOLD analysis project Ga0326727, IMG submission 207643) | Lab enriched peat soil microbial communities from McLean, Ithaca, NY, United States - MB29MY | ecosystem: Environmental > Terrestrial > Soil > Wetlands > Peat | place: USA: New York...
GTCAAGACCGCGGGCAGCGATTCCGTCAGCCTCGATACGACGACCGACAAGATCGGCGTGTACACGAGCTCGAACAACGTCTATCTCAAGATCCTCTATAAGTGGAACTACGACCTTAAGAAGTAAGTAATTCATGCCCAGTTCCCCGCCCGCTTAAGCGGGCGGGGAGTGACGATCCTGCCTGTAACGGAGATTTTCCAATGCTTGAACGATTTTTGACATGGAGCGGAAAAGCCTTTCGCAAGCCCTGGCCTCTCGTCATTGTGGCGATCCTGGGGACTTTGTTCTTCGCCTTTGGTATTCCGAAGCTAAAGTTCGACAACAACATCAAGACGATGCTCCCGAGCTCGAGCCCCGATCTCGCGACGCATGAATACTACGAGGACGAGAACCGTTTCGGCGCCAGCGACATGATTTTCATCGGCATCGCCACGGATGACGCCTACTCCGAGAAGACCCTGAACTATATCAGGAAGATCGAGGACGCCGTCGCCGCGGTCAATCGCGACCTGCCCGGGCAGAATGTCGCGAAGCTCCTGCGCCTCTCCGACGCAGACGGTGCCAAGGTGGTCGATGCGTTGCGCGGCGTCGGCATCAACGAGATGAATTACAAGGAGACATTGGTCCCCCTCGTGACTTCCTCCGACAAGCTCGTCGAGTCGTTCGGTTGGGACAAAGCCTTCGCCGACAAGGTCGCCAAGTCCGCGGTCAGGGTCGACGGCCGCAAGCTCTATAGCGCCTACGAGACGCCGATCAACAAAACCGAGAGCATCGTCAGCGCCGACTATCTGGCCTATGAGGACGACTCGTTGGTCACGAAGAAGCTGCTCGAGGACGAGATCGGTCCCAACACCGGAGCGGACCTCAAGAAGCGAGTGGAGAGCTGGGAAATCTATAAAGACGCCCTCGTCTCCGGCGATGGTAAGCTCGCCACTGTCCTCGTGTCGCTCAACACGCACGATATCGATATCAAGGGCTCGCTCAACCGCGCTCTGAAGCAAACCCTCAAGACCGATGCCGATCCCGCGTTCAAGACCTACCTCGACGGCGAGCCTGTCATCGAGGAGATGATCTCGAGCTACATGGTTCAGGACATCACGCTTCTCATTCCCCTCGTCGTGATCGTCGTCCTGGCGATACTCTTCGCCTGCTTCCGCAATGTCCAGGGTGTGACGTATCCCGCGGCCATCATCCTCATGGCCGTGGTCTGGGCTTGCGGCGCGATGGGCTACCTCGGGATCCCCGTCACGGTCGTCGGTACGGCCATGCCGGTCTTGCTGGTAGCCATAGTGTCGGCCTATGGCATCCACCAGATGAACCATTATCTCTTGGACCCGCGCTCCGACAAGCTCTCGATCCTCGATACGAATATGAAGAACGTGGGCCTGGCGATCACCCTCTCGGGCATCACGGTGATGGTCGGTTTCGGCGCGCTCCTGTCCTCTGCCTTCGTCCCGGTCAGGAACTTCGGCATCTTTACCGCCTGGGGCGACCTCATCGGCGTTATCGCGGCCCTCTACGTACTGCCCGCTCTCATCCTCACCTCCCGCAGGCCCAAGACGAGCTTCACCTCCGAGGAGGAGGACGATCCCTCCAAGGCAAAGGGCTGGGTGAGCCGCATTCTTCACGCCTTCGTTAAAGTCAATCAGAAGGCTTCGCCGGCCGTGGTCATCGTCTCCATCATCCTGGCCGTTGGCACTTTCTACGGCGCTTTCATGATCAAGACCGAGCTCAACAACGTCGCGCTCTTCAAGAAGAGCGAATGGGTCCGTGTCTCGGACGACATGCTCAACGAGAAGCTGGCCGGCACCCAGGTCCTCAACGTCGTGCTCGACTCCGACCTGAGCGATCCGACGAAACGGACCGACACGGCCGAGAGCGGCGATATCGTCGAGGTTACCACGCCCGCGGTGCTCAACAAGGTCGAGGCCTTCTCCTCTGACGTCCAGAAGCAGTTCCCCTTCGTCAAGAAAGTCCTGTCGTTCAATGTCATCCTCAAGAAGATGAACCAGGAGATGAACGGCGGCTCCAGCGAGTACTACGCGATCCCCCAGGATCAGAACCTTATCAGCCAGTATCTGCTCATTTTCACCGGCGATGCCAAGAGCGTGCTTTCGCCCAACCACGACAAGTTGCGCATCAGCCTCAACATGAAGCGCGGGTCCAGCGACGATGTCGAGAACGTGCGCAAGTATTGCGTCTCGTACTTCGGCGAGGACTTCCTGAAGGCCAATCACCTGCAGGTCAAGATCACTGGAGCTTCGCACCTCTACTACGTCGCCAACACCCTGCTCGTCGCGGGGACGTTCACCAGCATCGAGATCTGCCTCGCTGTGGTTTTCGTGCTCCTCCTCTTCGTCCTTAAGGACTTCTGGATGAGCCTCATCGCCCTGGTGCCGATCTTCATCACGTTGCTTATCAACTTCGGTATCCTCGGCTACTTCCACATTCCGCTCGACGCAGGCACCGCCATGGTATCGACCGTCGCCATCGGCATCGGCGTCGACTACTCGATCCACTTCATCACCTGGTTCCGTAATGAGCTGCGCAAGGACGGGGACATTAACGCTGCCCTGGAGCGCTCGATTGTGCATAAAGGCAGGGCCATTCTGTACAATATGTTCGTCATAGTCGGCGGCTTCCTGGTCATGGTCGTGTCCAGGTTCATTCCCCTCATCGAGTTCGGCTCCCTGGTCGCTCTCTGCATGGTGGTCACCGCCGTCGGCGCCCTGATGATCGTGCCCGCGATCATCAGGCTGCTCGCGAAGCGCGATTATCAGTTCCTGTATCTGGGAACGAAGAAGCGGGGATCCGCCGCGAACTGATCAATTTGTCTAGCATCACGGGACGGATAGGATACTTCGAGGAATACTCCAAAGTGAGCGTCCCTCGATCATCCTGCCCGTCCTTTTTCCCCTCAGCGACCGCATCGCCTCCCTAAATTGACAAGCAGCGGCATGATGCTCCATCATCGGGAACTCGCGAGAGGAGACGCCAATGCACCTCAGCCTCGGATCATTCGCCGCCCTCGGCACAGCCTTTGCCTGGACATTCACCTCGGTAGTCTTCGAGTATGCGGCCAAGCGCATCGGCTCTCTGGCGCTCAACTTCCTCCGCCTTGTCGTCGCCTTTCTATTCCTCGGGATCTATGGGCTCCTCTCCCGCGGCCTCTTCATCCCTATCGATGCGCCGGCTTCAGCCTGGCTTTGGCTCTCCGCCTCGGGCCTCGTAGGCTTCGTGATCGGCGATCTCTGCCTTTTCCAGGCCTATATCGATATAGGCGCGCGGTTGTCCCTCCTCGTATACGCCACGACGCCTATCTTTACTGCCATCCTCGGCTTCATCGCCTTCGGCGAACGGCTTTCGGTGATCGGTATCCTGGGAATGGCCGTAACTCTCGGCTCTATCGCCTTGGTCCTCTCCGGCAAGAAGGGGGGCGATGAGCGCCACGAGAGCTCGAGCCGCGTCCGAGGGCTTCTCCTTGCCCTCGGCGGCGCCCTCGGTCAGGCGGGTGGGCTTGTCCTCGGCAAAATAGGCGCAGGCTACGGCTCAGACGCCATGGACCCATTCGCTGGGACCCAGGCGCGAGTCGTCGCCGGCATGCTCGGCTTCGCTCTCGTCGTCGCGGTGACGCGCTCCTGGAGTGGCCTCGGCGCCGCGCTCAAAGACTGGAAGGCCTTGGTCAGCCTCTCCGCTGGCGCCTTTTTCGGCCCCTTCCTCGGTGTGTCCTTGAGTCTCCTCGCCGTGCAGTCGGGCAATACAGGTGTCGCTTCGGCCATCATGTCGATCACGCCCATTCTCATCATCGCGCCTTCGGCCCTCTTTTTTAAAGAGAAAGTGACGTTGCGCGAAATAATCGGCTCCGTCGCCGCGGTCGGAGGAGTCTTCCTCCTCTTCCTCGCCTGAGGCTCCAGGGATACTCGCGGCGCCTCGATTGACCGCGGTGGCCGAGGGCGCGATAATCCGGCGGAAGGAGCAATCAACATGGGCCTCGCATCCATCGTCGGCATCTGCATCGGATCGGCTTTCGTTTTCGCGATCCTCATTTCCCTCGTCCGGGCGATCGCCACTCCACGGGCTGCGCCGAGAGGCTCTCCCTTGCCAGAGTCGGCGCTGGAAGAGGCGGCGGGAGTCGAGGACGCACTCGCCCAGGCAGTGCGCCGACCGACGGTCTCGTCCTACGATAAGACCGCCGAGGACGGTGCCGCCTTCGAGCTCTTCAAGGGCGACCTCGAGCGTCTCTTCCCCAAGGTTCACGAGGCCATGACTCGCGAGGAGATTGGCGACCGCGCCCTCCTCTACACTTGGAAGGGGAGCGACGAGAGGCTCGAGAGCGCCATTATGTGCGCTCACTTCGACGTCGTGCCCGCTCTGGACGCGGTCGAGTGGAAGCATCAGCCTTTCTCGGGCGACATCGCCGAGCTTTGCGTCTGGGGCCGAGGCACTCAGGACATCAAGCTTATGCTTATCTCTTCCCTCCACGCCGCCGAGCGCCTCATCGCTTCGGGCTTCAAGCCCAAGCGGACGATCTATTTCGCCTTCGGCGGCGACGAGGAGATAGGCGGCTCACGCGGCGCCAGGCTCATCGGCGAGACCCTCGCCTCGCGCAAGGTGAAGGCTTCCTTCCTCCTCGACGAAGGCGGACCGGTGGCCGATGGCATGCTCTCCTTCGCGGACCGGCCGCTGGCCCTTGTCGGCATAGCGGAGAAGGGTTACATGGATGTCACTGTCGAAGCCCTCGGCTCTGGCGGCCACGCCTCGATGCCGCCGCGCAAGACCGTTACTGGCAATCTCGCTCGCGCGGTCGCCTCCATCGAGGACTCGCCCCCCAAGGCCAAGCTCGGCTTCACGGTCCGCACGTTCCTCGGCCGCGTCTCTTCCTACTCGCCCTTCTCGATCCGTCTTCTCTTCCGCAACCTTTGGCTCTTCGGCCCCCTCGTCAAGGCAGTCTTCGCAGCGGGCGGCACGACGAACGCGATGATCCGCACGACCTACGCCCCGACCATGCTCATGGGCAGCGCCAAGGAGAACGTGCTCGCCGATTGCGCGAAGGCCAACGTCAACGTGCGCATCCTGCCCGGCGAGACCTCGACCCAAGTCCTCGCTCGCATGCAGAAGCTCGTCTCTGGCCAGGGCGCGAGCGTCCGGGTGAACCATCCCGAGGCCTTGGTCGAGCCCTTGCCCGAGTCCTCCGTCGACAACGATGGCTACCGAGCCATCGAGGCGGCTCTCGGCGACGCCTTCCCCGACGCGGCCGCGGTTCCCTTCCTCTTCAGCGCGGGCACGGACACCAAACACTACCGGACGGTCGCCCAGGCCATGTACCGCCTATCGCCGGTCAAGCAGACTTCACAGCAGCTCGAGGGAGTGCACGGCCGCGACGAGCGCATCGAAGTCGCGAACCTACGCCGCTGCGAGATCTTCTACAAGCGGCTCTTGGAGAGACTGTAGTGATCAGTATATGGAAATATCAGGGGGCGAAGATCATATGAACCATAAGATGAGCCATGCAATTCCAAGGCAGTCACTATTATCAGTCTTCGCTATGCTCGGTTTTTTTTGCCTGCTTCCGCTTGCTGCGCAGACTACTGTGGCCGATCCCAATGACCCTATCTACGCGGACTTCGACGCCTGGGCCACCAAAGGGCTATTAAAAAACCTTCCACGCCTTCGTCCCTACACGATGACGATGGCCGTCGGCCTTCTGCAAGGCGTAGTCGCCTCGGGCGACGCGGCCGACGTCGAGGAAGCGCAGCGTTACCTCGATATCCTCAAGGACCATGCCGTCCATCCGCGTGCCGATGTCCGCGTGGATGCCGCTCTTGGCTCATCCGGAACGCAAGCCGCGGTCATGGCGGCTCCCGGGCTGGCGATAAACTCGATCATCGGCGACCATCTCGGAGTATCGGCCCGCATGGATGTATGGCTCACTAAGGGCGACAATGTGTCGTCGCTTACCCCGTATGGCATGGCCTACGACCGTGACTTTCTCTACGGTTCCGGCTCCAGCCTGGGGAATTCTCTCGAGGTTTGCCAAGATCTCGTGAGCGACGCGAGCTACGGAGACGAGAACCTTGGGCTACAGGCCGGCTTTATGCGCGGTTCGTGGGGGCCTGTCTACGACGATGGCGTCGTCATAGGTCCCCAGTCGCCAGAGTCGGGGCAGTTAACCTTTTCCTGGCGGACGCCTACACTTACGACAGACTTCGGCTTTTTCATGCTCCAGCAGGGTTGGCCTACTTCCTATGGCCTTAAAGACACCGAAGGCGATCTCATCGGTCTCAATAGCGGGAAATATCTCATGATACACGGCCTCAATTGGGCGCCGAATAACTGGCTCGAACTAGGAATTTTCGAATCCATAGTGTGGACCGGCGACGTTGACCCGCTCTATTTTATCCCCCTGTCGGAATACTTCATTTCACACTCTTTTTCAAATTACGTCGATAAAGCCCATGCGGGGATATCGACAAGTGTATATTTGCCCGATTCGCTAAAGCTCGATTTGGTGGGCTATGTGGACGACCTCAGTTTTGTCGGCATTCTTCACGGCGACTGGGACACAAAATGGAAGTTGGCCGCCCAGGCTTGTCTCTCCTGGGCCCCCGAGTCGCCTGTCGTACAGCGCCTCTCTTTGGATTACACGGCGGTCCTTCCCTACATGTACACCTACGAGTATGCGGAGGCCGGCACGGACGCCTCTGGCAATCATTACTTCGGAGCCAACGCCTACACGAACGGCGGTCAAAATATTGGCCCCGATCTCGAACCGGACTCCGACAGGATCACGCTCCAGGCAAGGAGCAAAACGATAGACGGAGCCCAGATTTCCGGTATTCTGCGTCTAATCCGTCATGGAAACGACTCCGCGGGCGTGAACGGCTATAACCCTTCTACCAGTGCGAGCGGCGATGCTTCTGGCGACCTCGGGGATCCAGGCGTCATCAATCTGGGGAGTTCTTCGGACCCGAACTATGCGTGGATATTTCAGGGCGGTTATAACACCGGCACCTGGCCCATGTATCTGCGATTCCTCACTCAATCGGTGCTCCAGATCAGCGCCCAGGCCGGCCTCTCGATCGATTATACAAAACACATCGATACTGTAGGGATATTTACGACGAGCCTCGGCTATACCTTCGAATACATCGCCAACAATGAATGCATCGCTGGCCAGACGAGCATCGGAAACTATTTCGCATTCAGCATGGGACTCGCATTTTGAGAAGGAATGACAATGACTCCAGCGTGACATAGGGCATGGTCCCGCCTCGGAGCCTTGACACGACATGGGGTGTTCGCCATATATTTAGACCATCGAAATATTCCAAAGGCTAAATGAATGACCACCGATTCCTGCGCTCGGCTGCTACTCGACGTCGTCCCCGAAGTGAACCAATTCATACGCTCCGAGATGCGCGCAAATCGCGCCAAGGGCCTCAGCGTACCCCAGTTCAGGGCGATGTTCTTCCTGAGCAAGAACCCGGGAGCATCCCTGTCGATGCTGGCGGACTTCCTCGCGCTTTCGCCTGCCGGAACAAGCGCGATCGTGGAAGGGCTGGTGGAACGCGGCTTCGCGGACCGAGAGGAAGCGTCGGGCGACCGTCGTAGGATTGCGCTTTCGTTGACGTCGGAAGGCCGAAGGAATCTAGGCAAGGTGAGGGAGGCCGCTCTGAAGCGACTGGTGGCCATCTTGGAGGACCTTGACCAGGAACAAAGGCAAGCCGTTTCGGAGGCGATGGACATCCTGCGCGGAGTCTTCGCCCCTAATATCTGATTTGATTCGGAGGTAATTTTGCGACGCAACGATGGATATAAGTGGTTCGCCCTCTCGGCGACGAGCCTCGGCACGCTTCTGTCCGTGATGACCGGTAGCATGCTCATGATCGCTCTCCCGAACGTGGCTAAGGATCTCTCGGCGTCGATGGGACTCATTGTTTGGGTCATCATGAGCTACATGCTCTCCATCACTATCCTTGTGCCCGCCATCGGCAGGATAGCCGACATCGCGGGGCGCAAGCGACTGTATGTCTGGGGATTTATCCTTTTCACGTTGACCTCGCTCCTCGCGGCCCTTGCGCAAAACGGAGTTCAGTTGCTCGTCGTAAGGATACTACAATCCGTCGGGGGCTCGCTCATTATCGCCAATAGCACTGCCATCGTGGCCGACGCCTTCCCGAAGAGGGAACTCGGCAAGGCGCTTGGCATCAACTCGATGATAATCGCGGTGGGATCGGCGATCGCTCCGCTACTTGGGGGCCTTTTAACCGAAAAGTTCGGCTGGCGCTCGATATTCTTCATTAATGTCCCCTTGGGTTTGATCGGCACCGTTTGGGCTGGAGTCCAGATCAGGGAGACCGTGACCTTGCCGAAGGGACAGCACTTCGATTATCTCGGTACCGCCCTCTTCTGCTCCGGGCTTTTGCTCCTCCTTATGGCGCTTTCCTTCGGAGGCATGAACGGCTGGGGGTCGCCTGCGATCCTGATAGAGTTCGCTTGCTCGATCGTACTGCTCGCCTTCTTCTTCCTTGTCGAGGCGAAGTCGAAGGATCCGCTGTTCGACCTGGAGCTCTTCAAGTCGAGGATATTGGCCTTCGCCTATCTGTCCACTTTTTTTAACGGCGTGGCCCGAGGAGCGCTCATCTTCCTCCTCATCTTCTATCTTCAGGGTATCCGCAGCATGGATCCTTTGCTCGCTGGCGTCTATCTCACTCCTCTCGCCGTGGCGATGATGATCGTTGCGCCGATAAGCGGGGCTCTCGCAGACAAATACGGCTCACGCTACCTGAGCACCCTTGGCCTCCTCGTCTCCGCGATTGGCCTGCTCGGCTATATGTGGCTGCGCGCCGACACGTCACTCGGGGAAGTCGTGCTGTGGCAAGTCCTCATGGGAATTGGGTCGGGGCTCTTCAACTCTCCCAACAGCAACACGATCATGGGGGCCGTTCCGGCAGGGCGCCGCGGAATCGCGGCTGGGACGCGGACGATGATGATGAACGCGGGCATGGTCGTCAGCATAGCCATGGCCTTCGCGATCATATCCTCGGGCGTGACGCCCGAAGCCATGTCCGCCCTCTTCGCGGGGACCCAGGTCGGATCGCAGGGCATCGCCGTCGGCGTGTTCATGTCCGACGTCAGGCTGGCCTTCTTGATATCGTTCTGCATCAGCATCGCGGCTGCCGCCATCTCCTTCATGCGGGGCCCCGAACCTCGCTGGACGACGAGCGCCGCTCAGGCCCCGGCCTCCGAGGATGCATAGCCGCGAGAGCGCCCATGGCGGCGGAAGCTTCGGGCGCAGATATTTTCCCGCGCTCTATCAGCGCAACTTCCGCCTCTTCTGGATAGGGCAGTGCGTCTCGGTCATCGGCACCTGGATGCAGAACGTTGGGCAGGCTTGGCTCGTCCTGGACATGACCGGATCGCCTTCCAAGCTATCGGTCGTCACCGCGGTCCAGTTCCTGCCCATGATGGTTCTGGCCGTATTTGCGGGGCCCTTCGTCGACCGCTTTCCCAAGCGCAAGACTATCATCGCCACGCAAACGGCGCTCGCTCTCCTCGCTCTCGCCCTCGCCGTGATCACCTGGACGCACATCGTTCAGTACTGGATGATCCTTGTCCTCGCCTTTCTCCTCGGCATGGTCCAGCTGATCGACAACCCGACGCGGCAGGCCTACGTCATCGAGATGGCGGGACGGGATACGCTCATGAACGCCGTTTCGCTGAACTCGGCCGCGTTCAACCTCGCTCGCATCGTGGGGCCCGCCATCGCGGGACTCATGATTGAGGTCATCGGCATCGCCCCTTGCTTTTTCCTCAACGCGCTCTCCTTTGTCGCGGTTATCGCCGCTCTCTTCTTCATCGATACGCCGCCGCTCGCCTCGGCCAAGCTTATTCAGACCCCGCGCGACGTGCTCGCGAGCTCAAAGGAAGGACTCGGCTATATCAGGGCGAGGCGCGGCATCCTCGTTCCTCTCGCGCTGATGGCCGTCGTGAGCACCTTCGTCATCAACTACAACGTCTTCGTGCCCACCTTCGCGAAGATCAACCTCGGGAGAACCGCGGCGGGCTACGGTTTCCTCATGACGGCAATGGGAATAGGCTCGCTTCTGGCCGCGCTCTCGCTCGCCGTTCACAGCGGCCGTGGGCCGAGCAAGCTGCGGCTTTTCGGAGGTGCGACCGGCACCTGTGTGGCGATACTCCTCTGCGGCCTCCAGCGGAGCTACGCCTTGTCCTGCGTGCTGCTCGGTATCGTCGGTTTCTGCTCGATATCGTTCTCCGCTTCGACCAACGCGACTATACAGCTCGAATCCGACAGTGAGTACCGTGGACGCGTCATGAGTATCTATTCGCTGGTCTTCGGCGGGGTCACGCCCATAGGCTCCCTGTGGGCAGGCTGGGTCAGCGACGCGGCGAGCCCGGCCGTATGCATGTCCATCTCGGGCGCGATCGGACTGGCTGCCTGCGCTGTCGCGATAGTCTTCGTCCGAAGGCAGGAGCGCGCGGTTGAACCCGTAGTTTTCAAAAAACGAGGATAGGAATCGGCGGTATTTTGTTCCTCGCATCCTTCTCTCAGTTTCCGCTGAACCTGTGTCCCAGCCGCTTCTCGATCATGCGGGCGATGAGATTGAGAACAAGAATCAGCGCGATCAACACTACGGCCGTGGCCGTCTGGCTTTTCTGGGCGGCAGGTGTGGGGTTGTCGGCGAAGAGTGTGTAGATATGGACGGCGAGGGTGTCTCCCGGCACGTGAGTCAGAGCGAGATTGAACCAGCCGCTCGAGGATCCCGCTACGCCCGAAGTGTAAATTAAAGCCGCGGTTTCGCCTATGATCCGGCCGGAGACGATGAGTGCTCCCGTGACCAAGTTCGGCAGGGCGGCGGGCAGCACCATCCTAAGGACCGTCTGCATCTTGGTGGCCCCGAGCGCGAGGCTCGCTTCCCGTATCGAGTCCGGGACCGCGTGGAGCGCGTCCTCGGCGGTCCTCATCATCCAGGGGAGGTTGAGGACCGCGAGCGTCAGGCCCCCGGCGAGGCGGGAGAATTCCCAGCGGGCTCCCACGCCGAAGTTGGTCACGAACAGGAGAAAGCCGAGGAATCCGACCACTATCGAGGGGATGCTCGTCAGCGTCTCGTTGGCGAACCTAAGGATGTTCAGGAGAACACCTTTGCGCGCGTACTCAACCGTGTAGATCGCGGCCGATATTCCGATGAACAGCAGCGGGACCATGGATATGACGAGAATGTAAATCGTATTGAAGAGCTGCGGAGCTATGCCCGTCTCGAAGTCGCTGCCGGTGAGGAATCCCCACGTGACGTTCTTCGCTCCGCGCGCGAAGACAAAGCCGATGATGAACAAAAGGACGGCCATCACGAAGCATGCGTCGATCCAGAGCAGCGCCGTATGCCTTCTGTCGCGCCTTCTTTCCTTTTCGTGCTGCTTGTGTTCCGGACTAGCTTTGTCGTTTTTCTCTTTCATTTGTAGACGCTCTTTGCCGCGAAGGAGCGGCTCACCGCCACGAGTATCCCCGAGATGAGGACGAGGACGAAGCATATGGTCCATAACGAGTTGTAGAGGGCGGAGCCCTGCGTCGCTTCCTTGAAATTGAACAAAAGCTGGGTGGTGAGGACACTTGTCGGGCCGACGTAGAGATAGGGATAGGAATGCGTGATGCCGAAGGGCAGACGCTGCGAGTTGCCGATGACGAAGGCGACGGCCACCGTCTCGCCGAGGGCCCTCGCCACGCCAAGAATGACACCCGTCATGATTCCAGACAGGCTGGCGGGAATGATGATATTGCGTATCGTCTGCCACCGCGTAGCACCCATCGCGTAGCTGCCCTCGCGCAGGTCGCGGGGGACCGCCTGCATGGCGTCATAGGAGATCGTCGCTATGGTGGGGAGTATCATGAATGATACGACGATCATCGCGGGGAGTATGCCGAAGCCGTTGAAAAATATTCCTCCGACGATGAAGTTCATGGCGTTGCGCAACAGGGGGACGAGTACGATGAGGCCGACCAGGCCGAATATGACCGAGGGAATGCCCAGGAAGAGCTCGATGGCCTTCCGCGTTATGGACCGGATGCGCGGAGGAGCGATCTCGGAAAGGAAGATCGCTATTCCCAGGGATAGGGGGACGGCGAGCACGAGGCTCAGGAGCACCAGCGAGAAGGAGCCTAAGATGAAATACAGAATGCCGAAATTATCCTGCGCGTCCCAATTTGAGGAAAAGAAGAAGTTACCGGCGTCAACGTGGCTCTGCGTGAAAGTCTGGAAGGCCTGCGATCCGACAAAATAGTATACGAGTGCCGCCGATAGAATGATGATGGCGGCGCTGCCCGCGAAGATCGCATGGCCGAGCGAGTCGGCCAGCGTACTGTGCCGCCTGTGAGATCGTCGAGTTGCTATGCGAACTGTCCTGTCCATCGAGAATCCTTCTTCCGATGAGTCGAGGCAAAACGTGAAGAACGAGCCGCCCGACGAAGGGGCGGCTCGAGTGCTAAGCTTATTTTTTCGGAAGAGGATGAGTGGCGAGGGCCGCCTTTGACAATTGGCCGATCTCGAGATAGCCGAGCGATGGCAGGAGAGTGCCCTGAACCTCGGGCTGAACGACATAGTCAAGGAAGGCCTGCTCGATGCTGCCTTTCTTCGGAGTCCCCTTGGTGTAGGCGTGCTCGAAGCTCCAGAACTTGTACTTGCCCGAGTTGATGTTCGCGGCGGTGGCCCCAAAGCCGTCAATGCAGATCGGAAAGATGTCGGTGTAGGCGGGATTGAGAACGAAGCCGGTGGCGATGTAGCCGATGGCGCCCTGCCCGGAGTTGACGGCCGTCGCGACTGCGCCTGTCGTATCCTGCTGCAGCGTCATGCCACCGTTTTCGTTCGCTCCGCAGAGGACGTACTTCTTGAAGGTCGCGCGCGTGCCCGAAGCGAGCGGGCGATTGACCACGGTTATCGCCTCGTTGGGCCCGCCTACCTCCGACCAGTTCGTGACCTTACCCGTGTAGATGTCCACGATCTGCTTCGTGCTCAGGTTGGTGATCTTGTCGCTCACGTCCTTGCTGACGACGAGAGTGAAGGCGACGACGGCCACTCGATGGTCCGCAAGGTCCCTGAAGGCCTTGGGGGTCGAGCTCTCCTCGGCAAAGAAGTCGGACATACCGATTTTGACGCTGCCGGACTCGACGTCCTTAAGGCCGTTGCCCGAGCCGTTCGCGACGGCGGCCGTGCTCGTTCCCATCCCCGCGTCGAAGTACTTCGCGGCGTTGAGGAAGAAAGGCTGGAGGGCGGAAGATCCGTCGATCTGGAGTGTCTGCCCCTTGAGAGCGGCGACTCCGGCAGGCGCCTTGGGCGTCGTTCCCGGATTCGGAAGCGTCAGGTCGGCAGCCGTCACCTTGGCTGAAGACTGAGCGAAGGACTGCCCCCCTGCGACCGCGAAGGCGATCGCGGCAAATATGCATGCGCGCCCGATAGCTGATTTTAGCATCGTACTTAAACCTCCCAGAGTTTTCATAGGCTCGTCTTCCTTGCAATCGAGTGGGAATCGTTCTTCTCCCTCTTTGCAAATATTTAGTTTTGTGTTAGTTTACTGTTCAGCTAACAAAACTATTGCTCTTCTTCACTCGCTTGTTACGACGGTGACTCTGCGGCCGCAGATGAAGATCGACCTAACAGTAGGCGAGTCAGTCTTGTCGAATCCAATACATTTTTGTGCCGGAGGCGATGCCTTTTTGATATCGCTGGCGGATTCCTATCGCGGGCCTTTCTGGAGGCATTACCTCACTGCCACGCCCAGGTACATCCCCGCGACGAGGAGGACAAGGACGAGGGCGGTGATGAGCGCGTATAGCCAATCCCGCGAACAGGCGAAGGCGAGGATCGACACGGCGACGCGGACGACGGGAGTGGCGATCAACACGAGAAGCCCGAAGACGATGATCGAGACGGGGTCGAGTGCGCAAAGGCCCGCGAGCAAGGCAGTGGCGTCCCGCGGGTAGGCTATCGCGGCGTCTATCCTCGCGCCATTAGCCAAGGCGCCCTCGGCGAAAAGCAGCACCAGCCCCAGGCAGATGATCGAGGCGCTCAGGATAACGCCCCCTCGCAGGACGAGGCTAATGGTCGCCTCGACCGCTTCCATCGAATCTTCCTTTGTATTTTTCATCGCCCGACCCCGAAACCGCGCAGGAGCATCTGCATCCCGATAACGGCGATCACGACGAGGAAGCCTATGCGGATTTCTATGCCGGCGATCCTGGGGAGGATGCGCGCGCCGGCGAAGGAGCCAGCGAGCACCCCGAGCGCTACGGGCGCCGTGACCAGCGGATCGATGTCTCCCCGGCTGAAATAGATGCCGGCGCTGGCTGCCGCCGTGACGCCGATCATGAAATTGCTCGTCGCAGTCGAGCTTTTGATCGGCATGCCCATGACGCCGTCCATGGCGAGCACTTTGAAGGCGCCGGAGCCTATCCCGAGAAGTCCGGAGGCGAGCCCTGCGACGTACATGACTGCGGCGCCGAGCGGCACGCGGCGCAGACGATAGGCGACATTCCGTCCCTGCGCCGGATCGAAGTATTCACCATCCAGACTGAGCGCCACCGAGACCCGGTCCGGCACGCCGCTCTCGGCGCCTCTCCCGCGGCGCGCCGAGACACGAAGCTCCGCCGCGATCTTGCTCGCCGTGGGGAAAAGCGAATAGAGCAGCACTAGGGCGAAAATGATATACAGCGTGCGCGTAGGTATCTTCCCCACGAGCAGTGCCCCGCAGATCGCGCCAAGCACGGTGAATATTTCGAGGAACATTCCCACGCGGATATTCGCGAGGCGGTCCCGCACATAGGCGGCGGCGGATCCGCTTGAGGTCGCGATGACGGCGATTATTGAAGCGCCTGCGGCGACGTGGAAATCGATGCCCATGAAAAGGGTCATTATGGGAACGACGATCATGCCGCCGCCGAGTCCCACGAGCGATCCGAAGATTCCCGCGAGGACGGAAACGCAGAGTAACTGGACGAACTGCAGCAAGAACAGGGGCATGCCCAATGTATCTCCTAATCCGAAGGCTTGGCCAGCGGATGGAAAGTATAGCGTTCGAGCTCGGCATAATCCAATATTACGTTGGATAGAGGCTATACCTAGAAGATATCATGGGCGCGCCGCCTCATGGTATGATGAGCGCATGGAGATCCGGCACTTAAAATATTTTCTCAGCGTCGCCGAGGAGCTCAACTTCGGCAGGGCCGCCGAGAAGATGCATATCTCTCAGCCGCCCTTGAGCAGGCAGATCATGGATCTGGAGGAGGAGCTTGGCGCGAAGCTCTTCGAGAGGACGTCCAAAGGGGTCGAGCTCACTCCGGCGGGGCGTTATTTGCGGCACGAGGCGGCCCGATTGGTCAGCATGTCGGAGCTTATCAAGGATCGCGTAGCCACGATCGGGCGGGAGTCGTCGCACCATATCCGCATCGCCTTCGTCGGCTCGGTGCTCTACTCGTTCATACCCGAGCTCGTCCGCTTCCTACGCAACGAGATGCCGAGCCTCTCCCTAGAGCTGAAGGAGCTGCCCTCCGCCGAGCAGGCGAAGGCCTTGGCGGCGGGAAAGATCGACGTTGGCTTTGTCCGCTCCTGGCTCTCCGAGGCGGGGGTACGATTCGTCCCCGTGGCCGAGGAGATGCTCTCCGTCGCCTTGGGCCGTGAGCTTCCGGGGCTGGCCGCGGGCGCGGCCAGCCTGGATTGCCTAGCGTCCTTGCCGTTCATAGCCTTCTCGGACAACTGCGCGCCAGGCCTCGCTGACCTCGCCGAGCACATATGCCTGAGGGCTGGGTTTACGCCGCAGACTGTCTTCGTCGCCAACCAATACGACGCGGTTCTGCGGTTCGTTGCGGCGGGACTTGGCTGGACCATCGCGCCGACCATGGCGGTAAAAAACTCCACGCTGGAGTCGGATCTCGTCAGTTTCGAACTGAGCGACCTTCCGGAACGGATCGTCGTCGGCATGGCTCTCCGCGACGGCGAGGACAATCCTCTGATCCTCGAGCTCGCCGACTCGGTGCGGCGGTACTTTCTACAACGGGGAAAAGTTTCACGCATCGCACGACTATCAGACGCCGAACGAAATCTATGAAAGCAAATTCCAGGGAATGGAGAAAGAAATACGCTCTGTTGCATAGAAATCAAAAAGGGTGATCCACCTCATTCCCTGTATGAATTTGTATTGACAGATGGGCTTCACCATAACAGTTCAAACTCAGGCTGTCTGATAACTCGGTTAGTCATCAGACAGCCTCTGCAATTTCTCGGTTTTCGAGGTTTTATCATAGTTTTTGACCTTGAAAGCCTGCGAAATTGCGACATTTCGGAAGCTGTCCCATAACTTCCTGAGTTATGGGACAGCCTCAACTACTTGCTTTCACCGCTATTATCGATATTGGTCAAAGTATACCGGTTTCTTATATTTGTTCTTATAGAAAACAATCTTGTCATTATCAATGATGACGCTTTTAATATCAACATTTGCAGGGATCGCGAAACCTAAAATAAAAGTATAATCTTTGTCGTTCTCGATTCTATTTTCGATCAGATTTCCTCTTTCCTGTCTTGTAAGACATCCCTCAGACCTCCAAATAATGTTATTCTTTCCTTCGATATATCGTACAACATCAGGCAAATATACTGTATCGTTTACATCAACAAGTCTAATCTCGCTGAAATCATATCCTACTTTTGAATCATTCAACCTGCCAAACAATGTTAACTTTGCAAACTCCATGTTGCTGTTGAGAGGATAAACATATTGAGTATTACTTATATTAAACATCGGTATGTTCTTTTGAACCTGCAACACAGTCAAGTCAACGAACCGATCATCGACGACTTTAGAAGTCTTTGGGAATTGTGTTGGAACTGTTGCACAGCTAACGATCGATATGCAGCAAACCAGGACGACAACAATTGATCGCAACATTTGAATAACTCCTTAGCCAGATCAGCAACCGCTACTTACGTTTGGTTGTAAAAAATATGGGGCTTCGGACTTTTGTGTGGGTGGGCTGAAAAAAAGCAAGGATTCTGTCAAAATCCTGAGATATGCAGGATAAAGAACTCTATCAGAAGCTTCTCGGACTTAGGAGTCCGTGGTTAGTAAGCG
>Ga0326727_10014518_pt1 | contig 17136 bp, 10 predicted proteins | sample MB2enrmetagenome_FD_207643 | JGI IMG/M metagenome (GOLD analysis project Ga0326727, IMG submission 207643) | Lab enriched peat soil microbial communities from McLean, Ithaca, NY, United States - MB29MY | ecosystem: Environmental > Terrestrial > Soil > Wetlands > Peat | place: USA: New York...
GGGTGACCGCGAACGATGGCGAACTGGGTGAACAACATCTCCGGGACTTCCAGGACAACGAGAAGACGATACCAACGGTCCTGACTACCTCGCAAAAGCTCTCGACTGGCGTTGACGCCCGGAACATTCGCAACATTGTTCTGATGCGCCCGATCAACACCATGATTGAGTTCAAGCAAATCATCGGGCGCGGCACCCGGCTTTATGACGGAAAAGACTATTTCACCATTTACGACTTCGTGAAGGCCTATCATCATTTCAGCGATCCGGAATGGGACGGTGAGCCATTGGAACCGGAACCCTGCCCGAAGTGCGGCTCCTACCCCTGCCAATGCATAAAGCCAACACCGCAGCCGTGCCCAGTGTGTGGGAAGACACCTTGTGAATGCCCGAAAGAACCCTGCGAGGTTTGCGGCCAGCGCCCATGTGTGTGTGAGAAGAAGAAACCAGCGAAAGTGAAACTTGCCGACGGCAAGGATCGTGCAATTCAGCACATGGTCTGCACCACGTTCTGGCACCCGGACGGCACCCCCATGTCGGCCCAGCAGTTCATGGAGATGTTGTTTGGCAAACTGCCGGAGTTCTTTAAGGATGAGGCCGAGTTGCGCGCATTATGGAGCGCCCCGGATACGAGAAAGAAACTCTTGAATGGACTAGCAGAGAAAGGGTTTGGACATGATCAGCTGGCAGAAATGCAGAAGATCATCGACGCCGAGAAGAGCGATCTCTTCGACGTGCTCGCATACGTTGCGTATGCTCTGCCGACGTTGACGCGTGAGGAACGCGCGGCCAGGGCAAAGGTTGCCATCAGTACGCACTTCAATAGCAAACAGCAGTCGTTTCTCGACTTTGTCTTGGCCCATTATGTTGGTGTTGGGGTGGATGAACTCGCCCAAGAGAAGTTGACCCCGCTGCTCCGCCTGAAGTATTTCAATTCCCTTTCAGACGCCATTTTGGACCTCGGTGTGCCTGAAGAGATAGGCCGGATGTTTGTAGGATTTCAAAAGTATCTCTATCAGGAGGCCGCTGCCTGACGCAAACAGGACTCCTCCGCCGTGTCACCCGGAGCAGCCAGACAATTGCTGCGGGAGATGTCCGTTCGCGCACACGGGTGTTCACAAGTGAACATCAAGGTATCAGGTGAAGCAAGTTTTCGACGGTTCCAGCGCTGCATTTTCCGAGGTTTACGGATGCTGGGTTTTGGCAGGTCAGGTGCAGGTGAGATCGATGGAAGGCTGTCGTTCTGGAAGTTGATGGCCGAACGCGGTTGATGGCTGTCTCCAACGGTCAGGGCCCGCCGGATTTGGAATGAGGTGCTTCGATGGGCATGCTCGGTCAGAATCTCAAGTTTGCAGTGCGGCAGTTGCTGCGCAACCCAGGCTTTACCGCTGCAGTCGTGTTCACGCTGGCGCTTTCAATCGGCGCAAATACGGCGATCTTCTCGATTGTGAATGCACTGCTGTTGAAGAGCCTCCCGTACCCGCAACCGGACCGCATGGGCGCCATCTTTGCGCACATCGAGGGCACCGATCCGTACGATGGGAGCATCTGGATCGACGGGGAGCAGTGGGAGCTGTTGCGCGACAATGTGCCCGCTTTGGTCTCCGCGGTCACTTCCACATTGGCCTCCGGCGTCAATCTCCAGGCGGGCGAACGGGTTCAATATCTGCATGCAGGGCGGGTTTCGGCGCACTATTTCGACGTGCTCGAGTTGCATCTTGCCATGGGCCGCAACTTTACCGAGACCGAGGATCTTCCGAACGGGCCGAAGAGCGCGATTCTCAGCTTCGACTTGTGGCGCAATACATTTGGCGCCGACCGCAATCTGCTGGGCAGGTCGATTCTGCTGAAGGGTGAGCCGTACACGGTGGTTGGCGTGTTGCGGGAGGGAGCGGAGACTCCTATGAATGCGGATTTGTATACCGCGCTCCAACCCAGCCGGCAAGGCGAGGGCATCGGCACCAACTATCAGGTGATTACGCGGCTGCGAGACGGCGCCAACTGGCAGGAGGCGGATGCGGAAATCAATCGCGCGTGGGCAGGGTGGGCAGCCAAGCGCGCCCTGCGGCACCCGGGTTCGCAGGAGGCTTTCCATTCTGTTTCGCTGAAGCAGGGCCAGACGGCTGGACTGCGGCCCAAGGCGTTGACACTGATGCTGGCGGCGGGATTGATTCTGCTGATTGCATGCGCCAACCTTGCCGGGCTGACGCTGGTGCGCATGGAGAGGCGCACGCAGGAACTGGCGACGAGGCTGGCGCTGGGCGCGTCGCGCTGGCAGATTCAGAGGCAGTTGTGGGCAGAAAGCCTATTGCTGGCGATGTTGGGCGGCTTGGCGGGGCTGGGCGTAGGCTTTGCCGCTTTGCGGGGTTTGCTGTCGATGCTGCCGTTGGGCTTTCTGCCGGTAGCCGAGGTGCCTCTGGATGGGAACGTGCTGGCGTTCACGCTGCTGGTTTCGGTGCTGACGAGCGTTCTGTTCGGAATGCTGCCGGCATTCGCAACGCGCAAGGTGGACCTGCGTTCGTCGATGGCCAGCCGCGCCGTCGCCGCTGGAAGCAGGCTCGGATTGCGGCAGGCGATGATTGCGGGCGAAGTGGCTTTGACGGTGGTGCTGTTGGCCGCTTCAGGATTGCTGATTCGCACCTTGATTCACCTGGAGACGCTGCCGCCGGGGTTCAATGCGGCGGGGGTCATGACGGCCAAGGCGTCTCTGGACGACACACGCTATCACGATCCGACAGCGTTCCAAAAACTGCTGGACGCGAGCATTTCTTCGATGACGAGAATTCCCGGGGTTACGAGTGCCGCGCTGGGATTGACGCTTCCTTATGAGCGCACGCTGAACGATTCCATCCTGCTGCATGACGGCGATCTGGCAGGCAAGCAGGTGGGGACGGATGAAATTTATGTCACGCCGGGGTACTTCAACACGCTCGAGATGCCGCTGTTACAGGGGCGCGATTTTAGCAGCGCGGACGGGCCAAATACGCAACCGGTTGCAATCGTAAACCGCAGGTTTGTGGACAAGTTCTTTCATGGAGCCAATCCGGTGGGACACATGCTCGCCAAAAACCTGATGATAGTGGGGGTGGTGGGCGACGTTCAGCTCTCTTCGGGTCTGGACCCGGTGGCGCCGTTGATGAGCGAACAGACGGTTTATATACCGGCCGCACAGGTCAATCCCAGGCTGCTGGCGGTGGCCCATGTCTGGTTTCAGCCGAGTTGGATTGTGCGCACCGCGGGTCCCGTGGAGGGGCTGACCGAACAGATGCAGAAGGCGCTGACGAGCGCCGATCCGGGGTTGCCGTTCTCAGGCTTTTACCGGATGGCCGACCTGCAGGCGAAGACACTTTCGACGCAGCGGATTGAAGTCGCCTTGTTGAGCACGATGGCGGCACTTGCGCTGCTGTTGAGCACGATGGGCATCTTTGCGCTGGTGGCGAGCACGGTGGCGCAGAAAACGCGGGAGATCGGGATCCGCATCGCGCTGGGATCAAGCATCCGCCTGGCCATGACGCACGTGGCGGGAGCCGGGTTGCGCGCATCGGGCGCCGGGTTGGTGGCAGGGCTGGCACTTTGCTTCGGAGCTTTGCGAGTAATGCGCAGCGTGCTCTTTGGCGTGTGGGTTTTCGATTTCCCAACGATTGCGGTGGTGGTGGCGACACTTGCCGTGGTCACATTAGTGGCCGCATCCATTCCGGTGCTGCGGATTGCGCGCATCGACCCTGCGACGACGCTACGGGATGAATAGAACATCCATTCAGCGATTCGGGGAATGCGGCAACCGGATCGCCAAACACAAGGGACAGCGTCCGTTCTGGCCATCGTCACTTTTTGAGAAATTGCCAACCGATGCGATTACCGCAACCACACCAGACGGCGGACATCCGAATTTGTGGGTACCGCCCGAATCACCGGCAAACCGGAGATTATCTCTCCACGGCCAGATTCAGGTTTGAGGGTGTTCTCGGGTCTCAAAAGCTTCGGGGCGGAGCAGAAAAGTTCTAAAATCGTCCTCTAGGGCCGACCATTACTTTCAATAACTTACATTGAAATAAGGCCAGGCAAAACAGCCTGGGGTTCCCAAAAGGGTTCCCACTCTTTGCCCACTCCGCCGTCAGGTAGGTCCTTCAGCGGAGTGACGCTTTCGTTGTTGTCCTTCTCGTCGGGTTCAGCGAAGACAGCTTCAACAACCCTGCTTACTGCCTCGGCGCGTTCGTTCCACCACGTCTTTGAATAGACATCCAGCTGAGCAGGTTGTGCCGGTCGAGCGGCTTACCAAACTTGTTGGCAAACACCAGGTCGTCCCGCTTACGGAACTTCTTGTTGCTCGCCCACATTCGCAGCACTGCCGCGAGAATGACCCCATGTTTGTCGAACGGCACCTCGCGCTTGCCGGCTTCCGTCTTTACATCGTCGAACTCATCGTCGTAAACACGTTCGTCGACAACGATGAGATCACAGAGGATGTCCTTCCATCGCAGAGCGAGAGCCTCACCGGGTCGCATGGAAGCAAAGATGATCAATATGATCATCAACTTCGTCGGTTCCTTCACTGCCCCGGTTTTCCGGCGTTGCCGGTCTGGTGATGGAGCGCACATGCAGCACCGCTGAAAAACGATACATTATCGCGAAACAGGGCAGAATAAGGAGATTCAACATGAAATCCGATTACTACTCGACTTCCCGGAGAGATTTCGTCAAGACCTCGTTGCTGGGCGGCGCCGCGGCGCTGACCGCCCTGCGAGCGCCCTCAGCCCTGGCTGCCCAAGCCGCACCTGCGGCTCAGCCTCCCTTCAGTCCCAGCGATCCTGTCAATTCGCCAATCGGGACCGCCTTCGGCGTGAAGCCCGGCCGCGTCGCCTGGGCCTTCGATCCCAAAGCCACAAGCTGGGATGGCTTGAACAACGCTCCGGGCTGGTGGGACGACAGCAACACTCATCCCGAAGTCGTGGCGCGGTTGCTCTCCGGCACCATCCGCTCGGTCGGTGACGCCGGCAGCGACAAAGCAGCATGGAACAAGATCTTCACCGACTTCAACAAGCGCAGTGGCAAAGGCGCGGCCGGCTACAAGAAGGGCGAGAAGATCGTCGTCAAACTTAACCTCAACCAGGTACACGACCACGGCAACGGGGCCAATGCTTCCTACATCGCGCCGCAACTTGTCGAGAGCCTGTTGCGCCAGCTGGTCCAACAGGTTGGCGCGGCGCCCGCCGACATCACCTTCTACGACGCGATCCGCGACATTCCAGCCACCATCTTCGACCGCTGCACCAAGGAATATCCGGGCGTCCACTTTGTGGACTCGACCGGCACTGAGGGCCGCGAGAAGGCGGTGCCCGATATGACGAAGCCGCTGGTGTTCGCCAAAGGCGACCTGACATTTTATCTCCCCACCTGTGTTACAGACGCCACATACATGATCAACGTGGCCGGGCTCAAAGGGCACACCATGGCGGGCATGACGGTTACCGCCAAGAACCACCAGGGAACAATCTTGACTGCGGACGGCTCGGCCGGTGCGCGGTTTGTGCATCCCTGGATTTCAGTCAAGTCATTCAACCGGGTGGGCGCACCGCCCGCTCAGGGGATGGCTTCCTACAACGGCCTGGTGGACATGAATGGACACCCGCAGACTGGCGGCAAGACGGTGCTTTACATCATCGACGGCTTGTATGCGACGCACCACAACGAATTCCGGCTGGCCCCGGTGTGCAAGTGGGAGAGCACGCCCTTCAACGGGCATTGGACCTCGAGCTTGTTTGCCTCGCAGGACGGCGTCGCCCTTGACTCGGTTGCGCTGGACTTTCTGCGCAACGAGCCGACACTCACAACCATCGTTACCGGCGCGGTGGACAACTATCTCCACGAAATGGCGCTGGCCCACCAGCCGCCCTCCGGGACCACGTACGATCCGGCGAAGACCGGCAAGCCGCTCGCAAGCTTGGGCGTTCACGAGCACTGGAACAACGCCACGGAGAGAAAGTACAGCCGCAACCTCGGCAAGGGTGCAGGGATCGAACTGGTCGATGTGAAGCTGGTTTAGTGGTGCGCCTCCTTGCCGGCATGGTTGCCCGGCAACGGTTCAAGCCCTCAAGCATTCGTAGCTGGCATGGATCGAGCGATTACCATTCGGCGGTCGACCTGATTAGCTACTTCACAGGTAGCGATCGGGAGAGCGAGGCGTATCTCAAGCTCTTGAAGATTCGCGCCGAGCAAACTTTGACGAGATCCAGCTCGTGGGAGAGGCGACCAAGATCATTCAAGCGGCCTTCGCGCGCGCGAGAGTTTCTCGTTCATCTTCTAAGGAGACACCTGGTCCAGTCCGGGAATGACCTGCCATCAATATAGATACGTCCTGGTACTGTCCGCCACCAAGCCCGATCCGGCTGCTGAAACTGCTGCATGGGGGAGGGTAACCAGGATAGGGTTACCTTAGTTTACAAACGGCATTTTTACGCGTAAAGTCTCTGGCTGGGAAATGTTGATAAAACGCGGGGGAACACTGTCCCCCCAACATAGGACAAGGGGTTACAGGACAGCTAATGTCCTGTAAATGAATATGGGCCCCGTTCTAGTATAGTAAATCGCTTTACTTGAACCGAAACGTAGGATGAGACGAACGCTGATTTCCCCGTCCTAATGCCTCCAAAAGGGGGTCGGATCCTTCCCCTGGGAGGGCCGGCCTGGGGGGCTGGGCAGGCCATTCGAATTCTGAGAGGAATTAAGGTGCAGGACTGGCGAACCCCCTTCGCGCTTCACCTTACAGCCGGAATCCGAAACCTCAGAAGATTCGCCCCGGCTGCGGTCGAGCCTCTCCCCGATGCTCCAGGCCGACGGGCCTTCCAATGCATCATTCGCCATACCTAACTGCAGCGCCCCAGGCGCCGGTTGGCGGGCAGTTCCATTCCAACGGCCAACTTCAGGCCGCTGAACCTCTCACTTGGCTTTAACTACAAGATACTAAATGGCTTGTACCAGTTGCGGGGCCAAATAGTCCATGCTCTGGACTTGCGGTTCAATCAACGCCCTGATGTCGCGTGCCGATAGCTAGTTTTGGTTGTCGATGCTACAACACACAGCGAACACTCCAATCTCCATGAGCCTCCAGGTTGGCAAACCTAATCTCCCCTAGGCAGATTCTGCAGGTCGATCCCCAACTGCTGGCACTTCTTGTAGAGATGGCTTCTTTCCAGCCCGAGTGCTTTGGCCGCTTGAGTTATGTGCCGACCGTTGCGTTCGAGTTCAGCCAACACTGCGGCACGCTCGAAAGCCATCACGCGTTGCGCCAGAGAGCCGGTTGCGCCTGCCGTCACGGCAGGGTCCGGCGCGTCATTCGCTGGCCGGCGAACCGCGGGCAGTGCCAACCGCACTTCTTCAGCATCCACCTCGGTCCCGGCCAGAAGCAGCAGGCGTTCCACCACATTGCGCAGTTCGCGGATGTTGCCCGGCCACGCATACTCCTTGAGCGCTTCGATGGCGGCGGCGGTAAAGCCCACCGGCTTCCATCCATTCTGTGCGCTCACTTGGCGGGCGAAGTGTTCGACCAGGGCGGGCAGATCCTCACGGCGCCGGCGCAGAGGAGGGAGCTCCACGTGAAACACCACCACGCGATGATAGAGGTCGCGGCGAAAGCCGCCGGATTCAACCAGCTCTTCCAGGTTGCGATGGGTGGCCACAAGCACGCGAACATCGACCGTGGTGGGCTTGCCTGCGCCGATGCGCTCTACCTCACCCTCTTCAAGCACGCGCAGAAGTTTGGCTTGCATCGCGGCCGGCATGTCGCCGATCTCGTCCAGAAACAGCGTGCCGCGGTGCGCCTGCTCGAACTTGCCGGTATGGCGCTGCGCGGCGCCGGTAAACGAGCCCTTTTCGTGCCCGAACAGCTCGCTCTCGATCAGCTCTGCCGGAATTGCGGCACAGTTGAGGGTAACAAACGGCCCCGCTGCCCGATGGCTCTTTTCATGCAGAGTTCGCGCCACCAACTCCTTGCCAGTGCCGGTTTCGCCGTAGATGCAGATGCGCGTCTCACTGGCCGCTACACGCTCAATCTGCGCCATCACGCGGCGCATGGTTTCTCCGGCGAAAACCAGGATGTGCTTGCCGACGCGTGTGCGCAGATCGCGGTTCTCGGCTTCCAGGCGCGTCAGCTTCAGGGCGTTCTCTACCGTCACCAGCAGCTTTTCGGTGGAGAGTGGTTTCTCAAGAAAGTCCAGCGCGCCCAGGCGCGTGGCACGCACCGCCATCTCGATGTGGGCCTGGCCGCTCATCATGACCACCGGCGCGGTGACGCCGGCGTTCTTCAGATCCTCGAGCAGCGCCAGGCCGTCGCGCCGGGGCATGACGACATCGCTGAGGATGAGGTCGAACGGCTGGGCGAGGGCCAGTTCCAGCGCGCGAGCTGCGTTGTCGCAGACCACGGCTTCGTGCCCGGCCAGCCGGAAGGCCCGGGAAAGCGAGGCCAGGGTGTTGGCCTCGTCGTCGACGATAAGGATCTTTGCACTGGTGGTCACGATGTTGCCTCATCCGCATTGGGAAGTGTGATGACAAACGTTGCACCGCCGCCCGGCGGGCTCTCGGCCGCAATGGTGCCGGCATGATCGGCTACTACCGACTGCACGATGGCTAGGCCTAGCCCGGTGCCATGCTCCTTGGTTGTGTAATAGGGGGTGAACAGGCGGCCGCATTCTTCTGGCGTCATCCCGGCGCCTGTGTCGGCTACGCGGATTTCCACCTTGTCTCCATGAGCCTTTGCGGACAGCGTCAGCGTGCCGCCGCCGGGCATTGCATCCATTGCATTCAGGACGAGGTTGCTTAACGCACGATGCAGCAACTCGGGGTCGGCATTTATGGGCAAGGACTCGCTGGAGAGCTCGACCTTGAAGCGAATCGCCCCGTTTTTCTCCCCGGCCGCGGTGCCTTCCCGGGCTGGAGCACCCGCAACCTCGTAGAGTGCGCGCACGCGTTCGATCGCATCCCTGGTGTCGATGCGCTCCAACTGCGGCTTGGGCATTTTGCTGAAGTCGCTGAAGCGGCCAATGATGGTCTTGAGATTGGCGATCTCCATGCCAAGGGTAATAGTGCTTTCGCGGAAGACTTCGTCGAATTCCGCTGCCGGAAGTTCGCGGGCCCGGACGAGATTCTCGACCGTCAATTGCAGCGGGAAGAGCGGGTTCTTGAGTTCGTGCGCCAGCCGCCGGGCCAGCTCGCGCCAGGCGGCTACGCGTTCGGTCTGCACCAGGCGCTCACGTTGGCTTGCGAGTTGGCCGGTCATGTGATTGAAGCTGCGCGCGAGCACGCCGATTTCGTCGCGCCCGCGTTCGTTTACCCGTGTCTCCCAATTGCCGGCTGCGACCCGTTCTGCGGCGCTAGCCAACTGCTCAATGGGCCGCGAGACACGCGCCGCAATCCACAGGCTGCAGAGAATCGCTAGCAGAATTCCGCCGGACGCAACGCCGTAAGCAATGGCACGGATGTGCTGCTGCGCCTCGACCATGCCGGCGCGCGAGATGGTTACGGTGAGCACCGCAAGCACGGCGCCATTGTCGCTTTTGAGAGGAATTGCCGTTGCGCTTACGCTATCTTCGCGACGCTCGGTGAGATAGAGAATGATGCTGGTCTGCTGGCCGGAATTCCAGGCGGAGTGAATCAAGGGCTCATAGCGAGCGGCATTGGGTACCTCGCCGGTTGCACTGATCAGACGCGTGGAATCGAAGACCGTAAAGTCCGGGCCGAGGTGTGGTTGCTCGGTGCTCGGGGTCTGGTCGGCAGCTCTATAAAGAGAAATCTGCATTCCTGGGGCGACGGGCAGATCGGCGAGGAATGACTTGTCGAGACGTTTGCCGCCGATGAGGCGAACAGCCTCTGAGTCGTTCGATCCAGAGTGGCCAACGGAACGGTAGGCAAAGAGTCCCAGCGCCGAACTTCCGTCTGGCAGATCCTCAGTCTTGAGAAAGGTAGGTTGATCTTCCCACGCGATGGGCTCAAAGTAGCCAAAGCGCGCCGGCCACTGCGCGGAGCTGACGATCTTTCCATCCGGGCCAACGATTTCGAGAAAGTCCAGTTGCGCGTCCTGCGCAAGGGTCTGCGCCTCAGTTAGATAGGGAGAAGCGTCGCCTGATTGAACCAGTTCGAAGGCCATGGCCCGGACCCGCTCGCTTGCGGCAAGGCGGTCCACCGCCGCGGCCACCTCGGCGGAGCTGTGTTGGAACTCGCGCTGAAACTGGTTGACGATGAGGGCCGTTTCCTCGCTGTCCCGCTGGTCGAAGACAATCCGAATGCGGATCAGGACTGTCCACGCCACCGCGGCTACGGCAGCCGCCACGGTGAGGGAGAAAAGGAGCAGCAGCTTTTGGCGCAAGCTCATGGTGCGTCCCTCATGGCGTGTCCTCAAGCGAAACCCCGGCAAGCAATGGTACGCCGTCCGGGCTGAGGCGCAGATCGCGGACGCGGCCCCCCTCGGCGTAGGCGCGGGGAAGATAGAGCAGCGGAATCAGCGTGTGCGTCTCAAGAAAATCGTGCTCGACGCGGTAAAGGCCGGAGGGCGAGTCTTCCAGAACCGGAGCAGCCACGCCCACACCGCGCAACAGCGACTCCAGCGCCGCTTGCGGCTGGCTGGATCGAAGTGTGAGGCGAAGCAAGACCATGTCCGTATGCTGCGGCCCGCCTGCCGGTACCACTAGCACATTGAATCCCGTCTCGCGGAGGTTGAGCGCAATGCGCTGCGCGGCCAACTGCATCGCGGCATTGCTCTCAGTGGAGAGCGTGAGAGGCGGGGGCGCCAGACCACCGCGCAGCTCGCGCGCCTTGTTGACGTCACGATCGGTTGTAAGCAGAAATCCATAGCCGGTGAGCTCGGAGGGCAGCAGGCTTGCGGTAATCTCGCCCTGTTTTTGAAAGATGACGTTGGAGAGGGCGCTGCGATCGACGGCCTGGGCGATGGCGGCCCGCAAACTAGAATTGAAGAGAGCGCCGGCATCGGCAATCGCAAGCGCCAGCAGCGAGGCCGGCGGCGAGGCCACAACCGTCAGCCGCTGTTCTCGGGCCTGGCGGAGTTGCTCGGCGGGAACTTCAACCAGATCGGCGCGGCCTACGCTCAGGTCGAGCCACTGGTCCCGGATCGACTTATGACCGTAGATCTCGATCTTGTCGAGAAAGGGACGGCCCTGCCAGCAGGAGTCGTTGGCCACCAGGGTGAGAACATCGTTGGAGAAGTCAACAGGCTCAAAGGGGCCGGTGCCGATGACGGGCCCCGTCAGCGAGGCGGCGCCGGAGTTGGGTGAGCCGGAGTTGATGGAACCGGAGCGGGCGATCAGGAAATCGTCGCCGGCCAGCAGGGCGGGAAGGTTGGGCATGGGAGCGTCGCCGGTGAAGATCATTTCCGCACCCACGGCATGAACCGCCGTCCATGGACAACTTGCGCCGCAGGAGCCCGTCAGTGAGGACTCCACCGTGGCCGAGGTCAGCGCCGCGCCGTCTTGAAAGCGCACGCCGGGGCGCAGCCAGAACTGCCAACGATGATCGTTGTTCTCCGACGCCCAGCGCACCGCGAGGGACGGCCGTGCTGATCCGCTGGCATCCACTCGGGTGAGCCCGTCGAAGATCAGCCTCCTCGCTTGCTCGCCTTGCTGAGCGACTGGCTGGGCCCAGGCATCGCCCTCGATTTCAACGCGGAGAGTACCGCCGTAGTGAGGGCGCGTGCGCGGCACGGCCGGGAGCGCAAGCGCGACCAGGAGACAGCTAATTGCAAAGCGCCGTAACACGGTCCACCTCATATTGATCCCCTGTGCCTCTCACCACGGCCAAGACGGCCTTGCCACCCGGCGCGGTCCACAACGCGGTCACGGTCCCGCCCATCGCCAGCGGTGCACTGGCCGGAACTGCTTCCTGCGCGGGCAGTTCGAAGGCTCGCAGGCTGTCGGTTTCCGCCGCCCCTGAACCGGAGACCACAATCTGCGTACCCGCACCGCAGCCCGTGCGCAGAGCCGCAAAGTCACTGCCCCAGTCGCGCGCACCGGCGACCGGCTTGAGCACACCATTCTCCACAATCTGTACCTTGCCGTCGATGCCGTTCAGCAGCAAAGGCGCATTGGAAGCTGAGCGGATCACTTGGGCAGCAGTGTAGAACGGAGGCAGATCCACACCAAGGCTGGGAGTGACCACGCCGGTGAAGTAGTTGCGCGCCGCGTTGTAGAAAGCCTTGACTGGAGTAACGCTGAGGTCCATTTGGGTCGCAGTGCCTTGGATCGCGCCACCAGTTTGCGTCACCGGCGTCTGCACAATCGTCCACGGATCGTCGCTCTCCCGGCAGTGCACCGTCCATTCTCCCACCGGCTGTGCGGTCTGATAGCTTCCGGTGCACACCATCCCCGCAAGGGAGGCCGTGAATCCCTCCCCGTCCGGCGACGGGGCAATGACTCCGCGAGGGTCGCGCGCCAGCGGATGCCTCTGGCCAATGCCGACCCGCTTCTGCTCCTGCCAGCCTGCGAGGGCGTGGCCGTAGAGGACGATCTCCTCCGGTTCGACGGCCACCAGATTGTCCGGGGTCTCCAGCATCGCCAGCACTGCATCGCTGGCAGTGAGCACGGTCTGCTTGCGCAGCGTGAGGCCGCCCGCCGGTTCCACCTGTTGCGCCGCGCCCGGCTCTACTTGCACCATCGCTACGCGAGTCTCGTTGCCTTCCACCACCTCTGCGACCCACAGGCGCTCGCGCGCATTCTCGCTAAGAGTCACGCGAATGGCATTGGCGCTCTCGGCGCCTGAGCCCAGAACACCGTGCGTCTTCAAGTCCTGCTCGAGGAGCCGCCGGATTGCGGGGATCTCATCGGTAGGGATGGTGGAGAGGTTGCGAATCGTGAGCCGTGCCTGGCCCGGACCGAGAATCTCCGCAACCTGTTCGGCCAGGTCCGCGGCGGGCTTTTCCCAGGGGCCGGGCGCCGCGCCTGTCTTTAGCCCCGCAAGCGCGCCCGCAACCCCCGCGGCCACCACAATCAGCCATACCAGCTTCATAGAACGCAGCCTTCCTTGAATTGTTCGTTCGGGCGGATTATATCGTCTTGCGGCATTGAATTCGCGCCGGAGCCAGCGGATTAAAGAGCTTGCCGCTTCATTCAAACGGCGGTCCGGGGAGCGGGCACCTTAAGAACCCGCCCCTCCAGAATGGTTGATCAATGCGCGCCTCCCGCAGAAGGCGCGGTCTGGCTGTCCATCTCCTGCTTGATCACTGGGCTAGCGGCCATGCTTTTGAAGACATCGTTGGCAAAGAAGAACTTGCCGTCAGCGGGCACCATGACCACCTGGATCTTGTCGGAGAGACGCTCGGCGATGATTTTGTTGATCAGCAGCGGCGACTTGTTCAGCAGTGCGGCTTCGCTGGTCATGCGTTCCGCGTCGGCTGACGCCATCAGCCGGACACGGCTGGCCTCGGCGTCGGCCATCATGTTGCGCCGCTCCAGTTCAGCCTTGCTGTCGATGACCTTGGCCTGCGCCTCGGCCTCAGCATTCTCGATGGTCGCTTCCTTGCGCGCTTCTGCTTCCAACTTGCTCTGCTCAATCTGCTTCTCCTTCAGCGGCAAGGTGTATTGCATGGCGTCGGCCTTACCCTTGGCTTCGACCACGCGCGACTGGGCTTCACCCTCGGCAGCCTTCACCTTCTGCACCGCGTCGGCTTCAGCCTGCAACTCGGCAATCTTTACCTGCTTCTGTTGAATGTCGGTCACCACACCGGGCTGATCGTCTTCCTGTTCCTTCAGCAGGAGTCCTTCCAGGCCTTTGGCGTATTCGTCGGGCAGTTGAATGTCCGACAGCATCACCTCTTCGACCAGGATGCCGTCGGCGGCCAGCTTGCGGGTGATTTCGGCTGCAGCTTTGGAGCGCACCTCTTCGCGTTTTGTGGAGAAGATCTCCCGCACCGTGTACTCCGGCGCCAGCTCGCGCCACGCACTGGCCACGACCGGAGGCACCAGTTCCTTATCCGCCGGCTGGGGCAGATGCGCCTGCACGCTGGCCAGCTTGTTGGGATCGAGCCGGTAGCGCACCGTCACGCCCAGACCGATGTTGAGTCCCTCGAGCGACTGCACTTTCAGCCCATTCTTCTCGATTGTCGATTTCACGCCCTCTTCCAGAATGCCCGCGGTGAAAAGGTGATCGCGCAGGTCGAAGGTCTGGACGCTGTCGACCATCGGGGTGATGAAATGCACGCCCGGATACAGGGTTCCCGGCAGTGTGCCGCGCATCTGGCTGATGACGACGCCGCCCATGCCGCTGGGCACCACGACAATGCCGGCCGCCATCAGCAGCGGTACGCAGCCCGCCACCGCCAGCGCAATCGGACGGCGCCAGTTCGTTGGCTTGGTTTCAGCAGCCGTCTCGTCGTCCTTTGTTTCGTTGTTAAGCGATTCTTCTCCGCCGGCCTTGCGGCGCGCATTCTGGATGCGCATCCAAAGCCCATAGAGCGGAATCCCAACTGCGCGGGCGAGCAACAGCACTCCCGCGACCATCAACACCAGCTTCAATGCAATCATTTCCCGCCTCCCTCGTGGTGATTGGGCTCTGAGTGTTTCCACCCCAGCGACAAAGATCTGTCGCCGGGGGCCCCGGAGTTTCCGGTTTGCGGCCGCGGAGCCAGTAGCAGCCGGACCAGTCCTCCGTACGTCAACTCTTCGAGCAGCAGTGCCGACGCCAGCGGCAGCAGCGCTGCTTCCAAGCCGGATATCGCGTTCGCCAGCAGATTCATCGCCGACCTCCCTTACAACGACCCCGCAACCATGGCAGCTGCAGCCGGATCGAGGGCGTCTGGAATCAGCAGGCTCTCCACGCTGGGCAAATCCACAGCCGGAACCGCTTTCGGCCCGGGCTTTACCGCTTCGGCAGTCAGCATTGGCTGCCGCGCCTGGACAGGCACCGGTCCGTCGCCAAACAACTGCGCCGTCTCTTCGTTGCGCTGGCCGACCAGTTCGACCGTGTCGCCCACGGCAACCAGTTCGTAGAACTCCTCAAGGTCGGCCCTGGCCATGCGAATGCATCCATGCGACGCGGCCTTGCCGATCGATTTCGGCTCGTTGGTCCCGTGGATTCCGTACCCGTGAATGCTCAGCCCCATCCACCGCGTACCCGCCGGATTGCCCGGCCCCGGCGGCACCGTGCGGCCATTGTGCGAATAGGTCGGGTTCATCGCCCGCCGCTCGATGGTGAAGGTTCCCACCGGGCTGGGCGTCGACGGCTTTCCCACCGCAACGGGATAAACCTTCTTCACCTGGCCGTCCTCGACGAGAGCCAGCTTGTGGTCTTCAAGGCTCACCACGATTACCCGCTTCACCCCAGCGACCGAGGCTCCGGCAACAGAAACCTGTTGCTGGGAACCCGGGTTCGACTCGCTCTGCGCCAAGGTCTGAGCCGCAAATGCCGTAACCGCCAAAACCGCCAATTTGCTGAACCTGAAAGCTGTCATCGCGTCCTCCGATTTCGTTGCTCAACTGCCTGCGCCTTGACAAAGTGCAAGCTGGCCGCCAATCAATCATTGATTGAAAGCAAAGGGGTTATGGGTTGGATGAATGGGGGTGCGCCGTGTCACGGTACACACACTGTGCGCGCGCTGACACGCTCAGAGGGAAGGGAAGGCGACCGTGCCTTTATTCTGTCCGTATGGGCGGGTTTCCCACCCTTTGATCCACCGCAACAGCGTGGGTGGCCCACCCTTTGATCCACCACAACAGCGTGGGTGCCCCATCCGTCCGCGGCTTTATCGCGGAAGGGTGGGATACCACAGACCCCCGTGCGCCGTTTCCGGCGTAGAATTCTCCTGCCATGCCCAAGGGCCTCGTTCGGCGGGTCGGCCACCCGCCGGCTATCCACAGTAGATTTTGATGAATCTCTTCGAGGTGGACGCGTAGTGCTTGTTGTAGGCGCTTTGTTCCTGCTCTTCGTAGACCGGAATCTCGGTGCTATCCGTGTCCGCTACCGCCCGCCACGACTGATGTGATCAGGTCGACGCCAGCTCCAACCATGAGACTCTCCCTTGCATGGTCTAAGCGGTGTTCTGGGTGTGTGGCCGTCTACGCAGAATCCGCACCACTTACTCCCACTAACTCCCTGTCTATCTTGGTCCCGCGCGCGCGGGCAAAACCTGTTTCTAAAACCAGAGACCAGGTCATGTGAAGGAGGGCTCGGGACTGCTTTTAGTTTCGAGCCCCCCGGGGGTTAATTCCAAACCCCCTCTCACATACCAACACTGAAAACAAAGGAGTTACAAAATGACGGAAATCACTCAATTCACCAATGCTCCGGCGCCTTTGGGGACCGGGCGCCTCAACCAATTCCGGCCAACCTGAAATGCACCCACTTTCCCTACTGGCAGTGAAGTGTGAATCCGATTTTCCCCTCGACTTGACCGGGAGAATCGATGACAAGTTTCACCCAGCCGGTGTAATTGGCAAATCGCGGTGAATTCGCGCCCAGACGCCACGTATCGTAGACGGGCACAGAGCGGTCGGCCTGCGGCACTTCAACCGTCTGTGAACGGGCAGATTGGCCGCCATCACTCCTGACAAACCAATAGTCGATCGTAGTGGGCTCAGTAGCAATCACGCCCCAGCCAAATTGCAGGTCAACCGGGCATGGACCCGTGTACTGAAAGCCTTGAACAACCTGACCATTGGCACGCAATGACTCTCCTCCGATCCGAACAGCCGCATTGCTGCTGGCCGCGGCAGTGGCCGCTTGCCCCTGGCTGTTGCCCGCGGTATCGGCCGCTTGCCCCGGGCTGCTGTCCACGGCATTGCCCGCTGGCACATAACTGCTGCCCGCGGTTTTGGCCGCTGGCGCATAACCGCTGCCCGCGGCATTGCCCGCTGGCCCCAGGCTGGTGCCTCCGGTGATGTTGCGGGGGGGTGCAGGCGTGCTTCCGCTATTGTTAGCGCCCGGGGCATTGCTCGTTGTCCCCAGGCTGGTGCCTCCGGTGAGGTTGCGTGGGGGTGTATGCGTGCTTCCACCATTGTTAGCGCCCGCAGCCTGCCCGCTGGTGCCTCCGGTGATGTTGCGTGGGGGTGCAGGCGTGCTTCCGCTATTGTTAGCGCCCGGGGCATTGCTCGTTGTCCCCAGGCTGGTGCCTCCGGTGAGGTTGAGCGGGGGTGTATGCGTGCT
>Ga0326727_10014521_pt1 | contig 17134 bp, 14 predicted proteins | sample MB2enrmetagenome_FD_207643 | JGI IMG/M metagenome (GOLD analysis project Ga0326727, IMG submission 207643) | Lab enriched peat soil microbial communities from McLean, Ithaca, NY, United States - MB29MY | ecosystem: Environmental > Terrestrial > Soil > Wetlands > Peat | place: USA: New York...
AACAGTTCTGGGGATTGCCTGCACCCCCATTTTGGTGCCGCAGCAGCAATTCCTACTGCTCGATCTCCGCCAATTCAAGTTCGAGTTTCTACTGCCACTTCAAAGTTCTAAGCAGAGGCTAGTAGCTAGTAATAAGAGATATATACGGTTGTTACTGGCTGTGAAGTACGGCAGCGGACCACGTTCAGGATGAAACTTGTATAGAGCGCGTCGGCTAGACCGTTGCGTTGCGCCGAACGCTATCCAGAATCGCCACCAGTTGCGAGACCTGCGTCACATCAAAGACGCCCTCAACTCCACGCGGGCTGAAATCGGTGAACGGCGATTCGTACAATTGTCCCGGGCTCATCCAGCCGGATTGCGTAAGGTAGTCGATGACCTGATTCACAAAGTGAATTTGATTTGCGGTGAATGTCCTTCCCGCCAGAAACTGATCGAAGGCGCGCTTTGCGGCTTCACGATCCAATCCCACCATGGAGCGTACAAAAAGCCCGAGCCCACTGCCCGAGCGTACTTTGCTCAGATCGCCCATGGTTCCGGCTCCTGCTTCAATCAACATTTTCTCCAGCGCATCGAGATCATCCAGACCCAGAGCTTCGTTCCAGCGCAGTTTGTGAATTACCGGATCGTTCTCATGCGCCTTCAGAAATTGCTCCGTTTTCTCGCGGAAGCGCTCTACGTCATGTACGGCAGCAAACCCCGGCAAATCGATTTCTCTCTCTTCACCCATCAAGTCCGCAAAGTCGGTGTAAATATTCTGACGCTTCGTCTTTTCGATGAACTTGACCAGACTCCGGAGCTGCTTGCGGACATCTTCCAGCATCGAGGCCGTAATGTCCTGCCAGAACTCATCGGTTTGCACCTCAATGATTAGCTCTAGCTCGGCGCGCACCATTGGGATACTGGCCTTTTCTTCCAGCGCGCCGGCGATCTCCCGAACGTCTTCACTCCACCGGGTAAATGATCTCTCGTGCCGCAATAGCCCGAGCTGTAGCCGCAACATCAGCAGGTCGAATTGTTTCGCTTCCAGGTCGTCGTCGACTAATTCAGACGGCAATCCGGCTACATCGCTGGCGAGTTCATTTCTTTCGTCCACACCCAGGGTTTCCCAAGCCCTGGCGTCTGCGTATTTCTCCACCAGCTTGCGTTTCGGACGGACGATAAAATTATTCACATGCATCTGCTCAACTTCCTGGCGCAGGCGCTCGGCAACTTCGGCGCGCAGGTCGCTCTTAACCCCGTCGTCGTGCTTCTCAAGTTCCGCGATCAACTCCAGCCGGCTGACAAAGAGTTTCTTGCTCAGGGACTCGCCCGTCGCTCCCGAGGTCGTCTCCGGGTTCTGGCTGAAGAACTCCAGGTTCTGGCAATAGTCGAATATGTAGAAGTACTTCTTGTCGCGGCCAAAACCGAACAGATTAGGCCGCAGACGTGTTCCGCGTCCCACCATCTGCCAGAATTTCGTTTTTGACCGCACCATCTTAAAGAACACCAAGTTCACGACCTCTGGAATGTCGATGCCCGTGTCCAGCATGTCCACTGAGATTGCAATATGCGGAGGCTTAAGCTCACTTGAGAAATCGTCGATCACCGATTGAACATAGTTCACGTCGAAGTGAATCTCGCGTGCAAAATGGCCAGCATAGCGCGGGTAGTTCGCGTCAAATCGTTCCGCAATGAATTGTGCATGTTTTTGGTTCTTGGCGAAAATAATCGTCTTGCCCAAACGATCGCCGTCGGCCACTTTTTGGCCGGACCTCATCAAATGTTCCAGCACCTTGTCCACTGTATCTTCATTGAACAGCCACCGGTTCAGCGCTTCCGGTTCCACAATCCTCGGGATAGCGCCGTCTTCGTCCCACTCAATCGCATCCCAACGCTCTCTTTCTTCGGCACTGAGCTGGTCATATTTCATGCCTTCGCGCTGGAATCTCAGCGGCACCGAGACCGCTTTCGGCCGAACCAGAAACTTGTCCCGTACCGCCTCCTCCAAACCGTAGGCGTCCGTGGGGACGCCATCTTCCAACTCGAAAAGGCTGTACGTATTGTGGTCAACTTCGTCCGAGGGCGTTGCGGTCAACCCGACCAGAAAGGAATCGAAGTATTCGAAGATGGCACGGTACTTCTGATACACCGAGCGGTGCGCCTCATCAATAATGACCAGATCGAAGTGGCCCGGCCCAAACTGTCGCCTGCCGTCTTTGGTTTCGTCAATCAGGCGGAGCATGGTCGGATACGTCGAAACCAGCACCCGCGCGTCACCGATCTGCTCGGGATGCTCCAGCGCATTTACAGCTCCCGCAGAGGGCAGATGGCGCTTGAAGACGTTCGTTGACTGCTTCACCAAGGCAATCCGGTCGGCCAGAAACAGTACGCGTTTCACCCAATTGCAGCGCATCATCAGGTCGCATAGGGCGATTACGGTACGCGTCTTGCCGGCGCCGGTCGCCATCACCACCAAAGCCTTGCGTTCGTTGTCCTTTTCGAATGCCTCGCCTATTCGTCGGATCGCCCGTTCCTGATAGAACCGTTCCACAATGTTCTTGTCGATTTCAGTCGCACCGAGCGACGTGCGCGTGCTTCGACGCTGAATCAGCCGTTCCAATTCCTCTTTCTCATAGAATCCTTGAACTTCTCGCGGTGGATAACTCTGGTCGTCCCAGATCCAATGCTTGTAGCCGTTACTGTAGAAAATGATGGGACGCTGTCCGAACTGCTTTTCCAGACAATCGGCGTAGAGTTTTGCCTGCTGCTGGCCCACGCGGGCATCGCGCTTGGTGCGCTTGGCCTCGACCAGTCCAAGGGGCTTACCGTCGTCGCCCCAGAGGACATAATCGACGAAGCCTTCGCCCTTTTCGTTGGGCATGCCGGTAACCGGATACTCGCGGTCCTGCTTCTTGTCCAAGGGCCATCCGGCTTCTTTGAGGAGCAAATCGATGAAGTAGTCTCTGGTTTCGGCCTCGGAGTAGTTGTGGGTGTCCGGCGTCTCCGCGTTCTGCTTCTTGATGGCGGCGATTTCGGCTCGAAGGCGTTCCAGTTCGGCATCGAGAGCGGCCTTACCCGTCAGCAGTTCGGCAAGTTTGGTGTCTTTTTCCGCGAGTTGCGATTCGAGCTGCTGAAGCTGGGCCAGCGTTTGCGGCGGAACTGGCGAGGTCTTGGGCAGCAGCAGCGCGTCAAACATCAAGTTGTCCGCAGGCTTGTCGGCCTTGCCGTAGGTGCGTGCCAACCAGAAGCAGATATGAAATAGCTCTCGCACTGCCGCCATCGAATCCAGTTGCTGCAAAGGCTTGTGGCTATGCGCGGCCAGATTGCCCAGGTCTTTGATCAGCTTGGCCTTGATGAAGATTTTCTGGCCGACCGTCGCCTTGAAAGTCGGCTCGTGGATGAGCGTACTGAGACTGTCCTGATAGGGCAGCTTGAGCGCGGGGTCGCTTTTGTAGAGCCACGTCACCGCCAGCTCCAGCGTCCGCCGGGCGTAGAAACAAGCAGCGCGCGGGTCGGGGATGACCTGAGCTTCAGTTTTTTGGCCCTCGGCAAACAGCTGCGGCCATTCGGATTGGAGGAACGCGAAGTTGCTCATTCGTCCATCTTCCCGAGGGCGGCTTCATTTGCCACGGTATACGGCCTCCGCATTGATTTGAGCAAAGTACGGAGAAAAGCCAATCAGCAGAATGCACATAGCAATCATGTCTCTCATATCAACATCACGATGCGTGCCCTTTTTGATGGAACCGTGTCTCACGCCCGAACAGTCCGAAGTAAACCCATATAGCTTCTTTAGTGCTTCCTTAACGGTCGCGTGCGGCCAGTTCCCTAGTTGGTCACACATGTCGCCCAAGGTCTTCTTGGTTACACCAGGGCAGATTGATCCCATTCCCTCGAGGAGCATCACGTTCTTGCTGATGCAAGTCTTTATGCGGCCCTCCGAGCATCCGTATCGCAGATCGCGCACGGCCTCCTCGAATTCGTTCATCCGCTTTTTGAGTTCGACATTCTGAACGGCGATACTGCGCAAATCACGCAGAAGGCTGGCGAATACACCTGGCAGTGTCGGGCAAAGAATGCAGGGCTGTTGGAGGTCGTAACGAAGGCTAAACTTCTCCACGAAAGCTGAGAGCAAATTAAAGTAGTGGCGGGAAAGCGGGACACCACCCAATTCATCGACTATCAAATAGGCGCTTTCGAGGAAAACGACGAGGCTCCTTTCGCTGGCGACGTCTCCGGATCGGGCGTTGGCAAACTTTTCGCGGCTCAGCGTCGGGTCTTCTAGGGTGTCCGCTAGTTGCTGCGCTGTCGGGGGAGTCTCAAGCGCGACAGAAAGCTCCCGATACAATTCCTGAAACAGCTCCTTAGGGGCGGCCTCGTGTATTGCTAGGTCTTCCCAAACATCGGGCCAAGTCTCTTCCCAGACCGCTATGAATTCTCCGTGCATGACTATAGGTTCCCCGCAAACGCGTGGTGCTGAAGAGTCCCGAGGAAGTCATCGAGTTTGGATAGCGAAGCGTTCTCAGCGGACCTCAGTGTTTCCACGCCTGCTGAGCGACGAACAAACTCTTGCTGCAGTTTGATAGGCGCGACCTGTATTGGCATTTCCTTGATGATCGCCATGTTCAAACCCGCCATGATTGCCCCCTTCGCTGTTCGGTCTAGGTAACGCTTCGCGATTGGATGACGTAGAAAATAGGCATGCAAGAAAGGCGGCAGGCACCATCCTCGGTCCAAAGTAATGCAGCAAAGGTGCTTCGTGTTGATAGCGGGCGGCACATCATCAGGAACAATGGCGCAGCGCCCACAGGTCCCCATGATTGTTATCAGCACGTCCCCTGGATGCACGGTATAGCGCTTTAGCTCTCGATATTTGCCTTCTGTGATGAATCTTGGCTTACCCCAACGAAATTCATTGTGAACCGCATTGTCTATTCCCAAGACGGCCACGCCATCATCAACGAATTCGCTGTGGAGAAGTTGACTGCCGAATGGGCCGGTCCTAATGGAACCCTCGACTGGACTAGCGAGATCGGCAATCGTCTTCAATGGCCAGTTCTTCTTGTCCACACTGGCGAAGAGGTCGAGGAAGATGGATTGGGCGAGCGTGTCGAGTTGAGCAAGAGCGGCTCGGCGCTTGGCCCGCAACGCCTGCGCCCGATCCAGCACCTCCGCAATCCGCCGCTGCTCAGCCAAGTTAGGAGCGGGGACTTCTAGACCCGCAAGAAAATGCTCCGGTACCCGGCGCTGTCCCGCGCTTCCGGTCATCTTCTTCTCCCCATCTCGGCGGATGTACTCTTGCCGAAGAAAGTGCATAAGATAACGGGCATCTGCCTTCCCCGCGAGCGGACGAACCACGTGGAACTCTGTTGAGCCGAAACCAATACGGTGCGACAATTTTGCTTGGGTGATCTTCCCGTTTTCAAAGCACGGAGTTATCTTCGCAACGAGAACATCCCCATCGAGAAAAGGGGTGTAGCCCTTGCTGACGTCGCCGTAGGAACGATCCTCGCCGGCCGTTGTACTCGCGGACTCCGCATCCACCGCTGCCATTGGTATGAAGGAGACCATTTCGTCGCTATCCAACGATTCGGTGAGTCTCGGATTCAGTTCAGCAATTTCCACGAGCTTTGCCGTGCGAAGAGGGTCGCTCATGTCAGCATCCCCTCCAACTCCTTCATCCCTTGCTGAATCTCGGTTTCCAACTTAGCGAGATCGGCAAGGATCTCCTTCGGCGCACGGTGCGCGACTTCTTCGTGCACCACCTCTTTATAGCGATTGAGGCTAAGGTCGTACCCCTGTGCAGCCAGATCGGCCTTGGACACACAGAAACTCTGTGCGGTCCGCGCACGCTTGCGCTCGCTACCCTCGCGTTGTTGCCAGCGGACAAGAATGTCGGGCAGGTTGTTCTTGGCGTGTTCGCCGGCAGTGAGCGCCGTTCTTGGAATTGCGCCCAACTTGTCCTCGCTCACCAGCGGCGTGCGCTTGTCGTCCAGCGACATGCCGTCCGCTTCCACGTCGTAAAACCAAACCTGCTCGGTGCCGCCGGAGTTGGTCTTGGTGAAGAGCAGGATGGCGGTGGAGACTCCGGCATAGGGCTTGAACACGCCGCCGGGCAGCGAGATCACTGCGTCGAGCTTCTGATCCTCGATGAGTATCTTCCGCAGGCTCTTGTGCGCGTTGCTCGATCCGAAGAGAACTCCATCCGGCACGATAACGGCGGCTCGAGTTTTCCCTCTCGCGCCTGCATGAAGGGATGAACTTCGAACTCCGCCTGGAAGCGGAAAATGCGCTGAATCATCCTGTCTTCGGCACACCGGACACTTCGGTCGACGACCCGCTCTTTGGGGTGATCAGCTACACCTCCAACGGCCCCCGCCAGGTGCAACTGGGAGGGAAGATCACATTCTGAAGGCCGGCAGGATTGCTCGCCGAGCGCCCGGGCGCCGATGGCGAGGTGCGCCTCAAGGGAGCGGATCGCGGGCGAAAGACTCCCGCGGATCGGCCCGAAAAGAGCCAGACGATTGATTGGGGAGAATTTGGTGGCGGAGGGCGGGATCGAACCGCCGACCTACGGGTTATGAATCCTATTAAAGTCGATGATTCCAAAGAAGATATTGGAGTTATCTCGGCAGAATCCGGCGAGCTGCGGCAAAGTTTGCAACCCCCGCGCACCCAGATTGTTGAGGCGACTACCCACGAAACCGCTCAGGTGGGCGAAAGCGACAGCATCCAGATTCAGGGTAACCTGAGCCGTTGTGGGCGGTCATCGGCAGCCACATAACACTTGTACCCCGACAGGTGATACGCCAAGTGCCCGCATCTCCGGAACACCCCTTAGGACTCAACGCCTTGATGATTCCATCGATATGCAGCGGTGGTGTCGGCGCCGACCACTTGCAGTGGGGCGGAGGTTTTGGATGAGAGTTCAGCAAAGACGGCTTCGGCTTTTTCGCGGGCGAGGCGGGTGACGTAGGCGATGGGGTATTCGTTGGGGAGGGGTCTTCGGGGATGTGGGCGGGATGGACCTCAAACGTGAAGCCGGCCTGGGCGAGGAGTTCGCGGCGGCGGGGGGATGCGGAGGCTAAGACGAGCATAGGTTGATTATTGCAAAAGCAGGAAACAGGGAGCAGAGAACAGGAGCCGGTGCGGTGGGGGTAGGACGAGGGAGCCCATTCTTTCCGCATAGAGCGCGGAAAAGATGGGCCCCCGGTCTGAGCAGAGTGAACAGAACTTAAGCAAAGGCATAGGTCATCACTTTTCCCGCAATTTTGATGCAAGGCTTGCCTTCATTCGGGCTGGTCGCGGAGATGTAAGGGACGCTGTTTGCCATGACGCTGTCGGGAATCTGGAAGCCGGTGGCCAGCACGCCCGCTCCAGAGATGGTTCCAATGCCTTTAAAGCCAGATGCTGGATTGACGAGCGCAGCGATGTTGTTTGTGTCCAGAGCTTCGATGACGAGTTGGCTGATGGCAAGGTTCGCCATGTCGATCAGGTAAGGGACAGGGCTGGGCGAAGTGCACGTTTGGTTGCTGATGCTGAAGCCGTTGATCACCAATTTGGCTACCGATCCGCCGGACAGGTCTCTTGAATTGATGAGGCTCGGCGCCGCGTTTCCGGCGGAAGTGCGGTAGATGCTGCAAGCGGTGACAATGAGCTCGCTGATGGCGCTGAGCTCAAGACAGATGAAGCCGTAGTTTGCGGAAGTGGGTGAGTCCCATGTGACATTGGAGAGCTTGAGGATGCCAATGTTGTCGACGGCCTGGAGGAAATAGGTCTCAGTAGAGAAAACGCAGTTGGAAACAGACAAGGACTGGATCAGGTCGGGGGCATCGCTCTTTGGCATGTTTCCCAACCGGAAGACGGCGCATGGCTCTCCGTTGCGGTTGGCAAATTTTCCGGTGCAGTTGGAGAAGAGGACGTCCCTTACGCGGCAGGGAGCTTTGCTGACAAAAGTGTAGATCCGCATGGCGGTGAAGCCGGCGCGAAAGCGGCAATCGGAGATGGTGACGCGGCTGATCTCTCCTCCGTATCCTTCGGGAGCATTGAGCGCAATGGAATCGTCGCCGGGAGAGAGGATGTCGCAATTGTGGATGCCGATGTCGCAGGCTGGCCCGTTGATATGAATACCGTCGGTATTGAGTTCTCCGCTGGGGGATTCCATGCGGCAGTTTTGAATGACGGCGTCGGAGACGTTGTCGAAAAGCAATGCGTAAGTCGGCGCGTCGTCTATCCAAAGGTGATCGAGCAGCACACGCGTTACGTTGGCCAGATGGATGCCAAGAATCCATGAGTTGGAGGGGACGGCGTTCCTTGGGTTTCCGCTGGTTGCATTACCGTTAGTCCCGTTGCCGCGGTTCCCCTGCAGCCGGAAATCGCGCAGCAGGATATTGGCCTGTTGAGCCGGCGGCTTGCCGGTATCGGGTTGAAATGGCATTCCGTTAAACAGAGCGGTGTTATTTGCCCCACTTTTCACAAAGATTCCGGAGTCCCAGCCGTTACCCTGCACGGTGACGTTGCCTTGCGGCAAGAGCATCCCGTTGGTTTGGGTGACTCCATCGAGGTTGATTTGATGGTGGGATGCCGGGACTGGCGAGGGCAGTGTTTCCTGATTGGGAACGATGCCTCCGGTTGCGGCTGCACTCATCCGTTCCGGCATTGCGATGCGCGTAGCGGCGAGAGTTGCCAGCGCAGCGAACTGGCCGAATTCTCTGCGAGTCATTTCCTCCATAGGGCCTCCGTTGGTCTGCTGTTGCAAAAAAAATTGCGGCCGGTTCTGGCAGGTTTTCCGGTCGCAATGAGTATAGACGGAATGCGAACCGTTCAGAGCAGGGCAGTTTTAACCGCTGTTCAGACGGTGAGGCCGATTTGGAGGCCGCTGGGGGTGGCGAGGCCCCAGGCCATGGCGGGGGTGTTGTGGTCGAGGCCGAAGCGGCCGTCGGGGCCGAGGAGGATAATGCCGCCATGGCCGCCGAGGCGCCTCGGCCTTTTCCTACTGACTGCAAGCGTGAAGGAACTACCATCCTCGCTAATTGTTGAAATATCGCGTTTACACTCATCGACCCTCGGACCGGGGTTCTGAGTGTAACCGCCCGTTCTCGCCAGTCTAAGATCAGATATTCCACCCTCGCTGATGTTGACGGTACGGCCGTGAACTGTCTTCATGGCTGTCCTAAGAATCGCTACTGGAACCTCGACAGGGCAGCGGAAGTAACGACGCCTCTCTACCATCCGAGAAGCTGGCGCAGAACCGGCTCGAAATCGTCGGCCATGCGAACATGTTGGTCGCGCGTGGGGTGACCATCGCAGCCATTGCCCGGGTAGTGGACCGATGGCGTATAGAACACTTTCGGGTCGTGCGCACCGGCCGCAGTCGCCTGCACCAGTTGACGTAGCAAAGGGTCAACGACAATCGCGCCTTCGGTCAGCACGATCACTGCCCGGGGGTATTCGCGCCGTACATCCCGCAGAAATGCATCATACTCATCCAACCACTTCTTCTCATCGAGAGGTCGCGAGGATTGCAGATCGAAATCGTTGGTGCCGAGCGAGATCACGATCGCGTCGGCCTGCCAGAGCGAGGCGTCCCAGGGGGCGCGCCCGGACGGTTCGTCGGTGACGACGGCCAGATCCAGGAACTGCGGTGCGTTGAGCACCCCATCGGATATGCCCAACCCCCGGTAGTCGCGCTCGAGGCCGCGGCCTCCGTAACAGACAAGCTGGATCTGCGCGTCCATTCTGCGCCCGAGCAACATCCCGTAGGAGTCATAAACGTTATTTGCGGGATGTTCGGGGTCGGGTTTGCATTGCGCATTGTTGTCTACTCCCCCGCCGCACGTTACCGAGTCTCCAATGAACATCAGTTTCCTGACCGGCAAAGGGGGCGGCGGGAGGAGAACGCCCGCACTGTCCAATTCGATTCCATCCACCGTCACGATGCCTTGCCAACTATCGGCGCGTTTGTAGATCTCGACGGTGTGCGCGACGTCCTCCAGAGCGCTCGCAATCGAGACGACGTTCTTTCCCTTTTGCAGCAGCCGCAGTAACGGAGGCCCGTGGTCAATCACAACCGTCAATGCAGCGGTCTCAGAATCGCTGACAATCTCTAGGTTTGCGCCTGTCCCCTTGAAGCGGAAAATCAGTCCCGTCCCCGGATATCCCATGCGCGGATGCCCGTGAGTCCGGCCATCATACCGGCCAACGATTTGCACCCTGCCGTCGGAGGGCTCGATCGTCGTCGGTGAGTGGAAACTCTGCGCCCGGCTAACGCTCGCAAGACAGACGATTCCTCCGAGGACAGTTGCACTTAGGGTTGTGATGCGTCGGCGTCCGCTTTTATGCATGTCCTCTTCTCGCAACAGGCTGAAGTAAGGGAGCCAGCGTGCTTTCAGAATTGGGGAATGTCCCGTCGCTGTCCGTGAGAGGCATCACTTGTATTGTAGCTGTCGAGGCGCTGGGAGCCCTTGGCCCGATTGGTCGGGATATAGACGGCCACAATAGTCTCTTCCGGCTCTTGACAGGAAGATAATCCTGCACTAAAAAGATAAAACTGGCAAAGACAAGATAAAACATGCATACAACTGAAGAAAGCGCACCAATGCTTAACGTGGAGAGGCGCCGGTATATCCTTTCGACCCTGCAGAGGCAGGGCAAAGTACTGGCCCATGAGCTGAGCGACGCTCTTAACGTATCGATCGACACTATTCGCAGGGACCTGCGCGAGCTCGGCGAAGCAGGAGAGTTGCAGCGAGTTCATGGGGGCGCTCTTCCGGCGTTGTCGACGTCCACGAAATTTGCTGTTCGCCTCCAGGATTCATCTGCAGCAAAGGTAGCGATCGGAAAAGCAGCCGCGCAGATGATACGGAATGGGCAGGTAGTGATTCTTGACGGAGGCACAACGGCGCTGCAGGTAGCTAGGAACCTGCCCCATTTCCTTCGAGCGACAATCTTTACCACGGCGCTTCCGATCGCTTCAGTGCTGGCAGAGTACGAAAACCTCGATGTCTTTGTCGTCGGCGGTCAATTGTTCCGACATTCCCCGGTGATGGTGGGAGCGGCAGCTGTGAAGGAACTACAAGCCATTCGGGCTGACCTCTGTTTTCTTGGTGTGCGGAGCCTACATTGGGAGCACGGCGCAAGCGTCGCCTTTCGTGAAGAATCAGATGTGAAACGTACGATGGTCGGCTCTGCAGCTGAAGTGGTCGCCCTTTGCACCGCTGAAAAACTGGGGACCGTGTCACCTTACATCATTGCCCCAATCAGCGAGCTCAGCGGCTTAGTTACTGAGCAGAGTGTGAGCGCCGAAACCCTTGAGCCTTACAAAACGCAAGGGCTGACTATCATTCAGGCATAGGTCGCCTTCGCTGCACAATCGTTTCCGCACGTTTTCAAGCCGTTCCGGCTCATCCGCCTCAATATTTTAATTTTTCGGAACGCCTCCCATCTCCTTAGGGGCATGCTCGTAACCAGTAGGCGAAACCATGATGCATGTTTTTTCTTGTTAACGCTTGACACAGCCTAATTCATTGTAGCAATATCCCGATTATGCACGATTATGCATGTATTTTCTGGATTGAGAAGCGAGACACGGCAAAGGGAGCAGAACAGGAGCCGTAGTCTTTCGGTTGAATACCGATCAGCACTTCAGGCTGGAATAACCAATGAGACTTTGGGGACAAGAGTACACTCGGCGGGAACTGGAATCTTTCACCGGCGACCTTCGGCAGATTGCGGACATTCGGCTGAGCACCCTTGATGATGGGCAGGAACGGGAAGTGCGGATCGCCCAGGTTCGTACTGGCTGCGGCTTCGACTTCACGGTTCTGCTCGACCGTGCAATGGACATCGGCACCGCAACATACATGGGAATTCCTTTGGCCTGGCAGAGTGGTACAGGTGCCGCGCACCCATCTCGTTACGAACCAGAAGGACTGGGCTGGCGCCGAACATTTCATGGCGGCTTGCTAGCTCTCTGTGGCTTGACGCATGCCGGACACGCTGTTCCTGGTGAAGACCCAGAGAATGGTGAGTTACTAGGCCTTCACGGGCGTATCGGGCATATCCCAGCGTACGACATTCAAATCGACCGGCAGTGGGCCCGCGACAGCGATGAGTGGAAGATGAGGCTCAGCGGCACTGCGGACGAACTTGTCATCTTCGGATATCGCCTTCAGCTGAGGCGTGTACTGGAGTTCACAGTTGGGAAACCGGAAATTCGGATTCAGGACGAGGTGACAAATCTCGGCGGATTTCCTGCTCCATTGATGGTTCTCTACCACTGCAACCTCGGTTGGCCGATCATTGCGCCGGAGAGCATAGTGACGAGCCCGGCCAGTGAGGTTCTGCCAGCTACCCCCACCAGCGAAGTCGAAAAGTGGAAGACAATGCAGCAGCCCACGCCAACTTATACAGAACAAGTCTTTACGCACGTGTTGCCCCGTTCCGAGACACCACTTGTGGCTTCAGTCTTCGCTCCAGGGCTTCAGCTTGGGGTTGAATTCGCATTCGATTCTCGAACCCTGAACTACATGACCCAATGGAAGCACATGGGGTTCAGGGACTACGTGATGGGGATCGAGCCCGCGAACTGCCTGCCGGAAGGCCGCGTTCGAGCGCGAGCCGCTGGCCGGCTTCGCATGCTGGCGCCTGATGAAGTTGAAAGATTCACGCTGGCAATTCGCGTGATCGGAAAATCCCCCACAATTCAGCGGGAGGGAGCATGAAAGGACTTACGGGAAAAACTGCCCTCGTGACAGGTGCAACTTCTGGAATTGGGCGGGCCATCGCAATACGGCTCTTTCAGGAAGGGTGTAACGTCGCAATCGACTATCTGGAAGACAGAGGGGCCGCCGAAGAAACGGCGCGTATGGCTCACACCGCTGCCGAGACAGTCTCCCGAACGGACAAGTTCAGACCGAGGACAAATGTAATCCAAGCGGACGTCACTCTCGAAGAAGACGTTCGGCGCATGGTTCGAGCCACCGTGAAAGAGTTCGGCAAGCTGGATGTTCTGGTTAACAATGCCGGGATTCACTTCTCCACACCCTCTCACGAACTTAGCCTCTCCGATTTCGATGCCGTTTTGAACGTCAACTTGCGTGGCACGTTTATGTGCAGTCGCGAGGCGATTGCCGCCTTTCTCGCTACGCAAACACCGGGAGTAATCATCAACATCTCGAGCGTGCATCAGATAATCCCCAAGCCTAAATACATGGGCTATTCGGCGAGCCGAGGTGCTACGGGAAGTCTCACTCGCACGTTTGCTTTGGAATACGCCGATCGTGGAATTCGAGTCAATGCGATCGCACCGGGAGCCACTGCAACACCGATCAATCGTCCCTGGGTTGAGGATCCGGTGAAGTATGAGGAGGTCGTGAGGCATATTCCGTTGAACCGGGTGGGCACAGCGGAGGAAATGGCGGCGGCAACGGCATTCTTGTGTTCCGACGAAGCCTCCTACATCACCGGCCAGACGCTCTACATCGATGGTGGGCTCACGATCTACGCGGATTTCCGCACAGCGTGGTCCTCAGAATGAAATCGAACAACAAAAGAACGAGACCAGCTTCAACGATCAGAAGCAAACTGGAGGTCGTACTCCACGAGAACGAGACATGCGCCTCAGCGGTTAGTGAAACATCGCTGCAACAGGTCCTGAAGCGTCTTCAACGGGCCAAGAGGATATTTGTACTGGGCGAAGGGAGATCGGGTCTTGTTGTAAGGATGTTCGCAATGCGTCTGATGCATGTCGGGAAACAGGTCTTCGTTGCGGGTGACACCACTACTCCTCCGATTCAAGAGGGAGATTGGATCGTTGCACTTTCAGCCTCGGGCGAAACTCCAGTTACGTGTCTTCTCGCAAAAGGTGCGGCGAAGAATAGAAAAAACCTGATTGCCATTACGGCTACAGAGGACTCGACGCTCTCTAAGGCCGCAGGATGCACCCTCATCATTCCTGCTCCATCGAAGCGCGACTTTGAACGAAAAGGATCACCAAACGAAAAAAGCGCGTCCGTGCAATTTGCCGGTTCCCTCTTTGAGCAACAGGCCCTACTGATCTTCGACTCGCTCTCCTTGGCGCTTGCTGAGGCAGCGCATCTTGATCCAGCAACCATGTGGAAGCGCCATGCCAACCTCGAATAAGACAGCATTGCACGATGTCTTCATCGGGATCGATCTGGGCACAACCGGTGTGAAGGCTTGCGTTTTGTCTACCCAGGGCGATCCCGTTGTGCATGCACAGGTCTATTCATTCCCTTTGCTGTCAAGCAATCCAGGTTGGGCGGAGCAGGACCCAGAACTGATCTTCGAAGCGATGCTCTCATGCGTCCGTAGTGTGGCCCAGAAAGCCGGGATCCCGGCGCAGCAGGTCGCTGCAATCAGCATCGGCAGCGCACTTCACAGCCTGCTTGCTGTCGATGGCAAAGGGCGACCGTTGAGCAATGTCATCACGTGGGCTGATAACCGAAGCGCCCGGCAGGCCTTAGCTCTGAAAAACAGCGCCGCTGGTTCCATGTTGTATCAACGGACAGGGATGCCGTTACATGCGATGTCTCCTCTGCCGAAGATCATGTGGCTTCGCGACGAACGCCGAGAGCTCTTCGATAGCGCTGCGAAGTTCATATCCATTAAGGAGTACGTTCTACAAAAACTGTGCGGCAGTTACGTGGTGGATTACAGCACCGCTTCGGGAACCGGGCTGTTCAACCTGAGCCGGCGCAACTGGGATGACGAAGCTCTCGATGTGGCAGGCATTCGACCCGCGCAGCTGAGTTCACTAGCTTCGCCGATGGAAGTGATTCGCTGCAGAATTCACCGTGACTTCGCACTGGCGATGGGGTTGCCCGTTGACGTCCACGTAGTTTTAGGTGCAAGCGACGCAATCCTGTCGCACCTCGGAGTGGGCGCCTTCGAGCCTTCCTCCTGCAGTGTAACAATTGGAACCAGCAGTGGCTTGCGTGCATTTGTATCTGCTCCTATCGTCGATGCCACATCCGGCGGGACCTTTTGTTATGCCTTCAGCGAAGGGAGGTGGCTAGTGGGATGCCCCTGCAGCACGGGTGGCATTGCTCTCCGCTGGTTCAACGAGAATTTTCCCGGTATCAGCGATCGCGGTAAACAGCCGTCGAAACAGAATCCTCTGGAAGCGGAAATCGAATCGGCGCTCAAGATTCCGATTGGAGCGGAGGGACTGCTGTTCCTTCCGTTTATCACGGGCGAGCGTGCTCCCGGACGAACGCCTTATGCACGAGGAGTATTTTTTGGAGCTAGTCTCCACCACAAGCGAGAACATTTTGTTCGTGCCATCGTCGAGGGAATCATCCTCTCCGTCCATAGTCTCTACGTTCCACTTGAACGATTGGGCGTGAAGGCGGACGAAAGCAGGGTCTCCGGTGGCTTTGCCGGGACGCCACAAATACGGCAAATCATGGCGGATGTGTTCGGTCACGACATCGTGATTCCGAACGTTTCAGAGGCCTGTAGCTACGGAGCCGCATTGTTAGCCATGCATGCCCTTGGGGTCCTACCCGAGTTGAGCGATATCCCAAAGCAGGTCCAGATTGGCGACCGTCGCCATTCGGACAATGATCGAAATCGTGCTTACACAACGCTGGCTGAGCTTTTCGAGAGTGTGTACCAGCAGCTGGAGCCATCCTTCACAGCTTTGGCCAGCCTACGAGAATCACAAATCAATCGGGAAAATGAGGAGTATTTATGAAACTAGGATTTATCGGATTAGGTCGAATGGGCGGGAACATGGTTCAGCGTCTGCTGAGAGCCCGCCACGAGGTCGTTGTTTATGATCTTGACTCCTCGGCGGTCAAGGCCGTTGTTTCCCGGGGGGCGAAGGAAGCGAAGTCAATTGACGACCTGGTAGCGTCCCTCGTACCGACGCGAATCATATGGGTGATGTTGCCTGCAGGAGCTCCAACTTTTGAAACGCTCAAGCGTCTTTCGGAGAAGGTAGAGAAAGGCGACATCCTCATTGATGGTGGGAACTGCAACTACAAAGACGCCCTTCATCATGCCGCGTCGTTGAAAGGGAAGGGCATTCGCTTTCTCGATATCGGCACAAGTAATGGCATCTACGGCAACAAAGAGGGTTACGGAATGATGATCGGCGGTGACCAGGAAACGATCGAGGAACTAAGGCCGATCTTCGAAACCCTCGCGCCCGCGCCAGACCGTGGATGGGGCAGAGTCGGACCGCATGGTGCCGGGCACTACGTCAAGACTGTCCACAACGGAATTGAATACGGGATTCTGCAGGCGATGGCCGAAGGTTTCGAGCTGATGCAGCACAGGCCTGAGTTCGACCTGGACCCGGCTCGCATCGCAGTCATCTGGCAACAAGGAAGCGTAATCCGCTCGTGGCTGCTCGAACTCATCGGACAGGTGCTGGCGGAGAACCCCACTCTCAGTGGAATTTCCCCGTATGTGGAGGACAACGGAACCGGGCGCTGGGCGGTTGAAGAAGGTCTCAACACAAATACTGCAATGCCGGTAACCGCGCTGGCCCTTCAGTGGCGTTATCGCTCACGAGCACAGGAACCATATGGCGACAAACTCCTCGCCGTCTTGCGGAACAAATTCGGTGGCCATCAGGTCAAGGCGGAGGACGGTGTAGGCAAGAGCGTAGCCGCTGGACGGAGCAAGAACCGGGACAGCCAGGTTGTGGAGTCCGTTGATTGATAGCGAGTTCGCAATTCGCGTACGTGGGCACCTACACAAACAGCGCTAATGTGGGTATCTATGGGTTCTCGATACATCCGGCCACAGGAGACTGGAGCCTCATCGGCACAGACCGTAGTGTAGCGAACCCGTCTTTTCTGAAGCCGTGAAAGTGGTCGACGGCGTCCAACTTCGATCAAGACTGGAGAACAAAACGGAGAACAATTTGTGCCGAATGAGAACGATGAACCCCGAATAGGAGCCCCGGACTCCGACTATAAGCGTCTGAGAACATTGTGCATCACGAGTTTATGAGCGATTGCTAAACCGTTATACGGGCTAACACCTGTATCGAGGGTTCGAATCCCTCCCTCTCCGCCAGATTCTTCAAATGAAGGCACTTCCGGAGCTCCCCTACTCCGCCTTCTAGGTCGAAATTCCCCGCTGCAGAGAACAACTAGCGAACAAAATGTCCGGCCGG
>Ga0326727_10014522_pt1 | contig 17133 bp, 15 predicted proteins | sample MB2enrmetagenome_FD_207643 | JGI IMG/M metagenome (GOLD analysis project Ga0326727, IMG submission 207643) | Lab enriched peat soil microbial communities from McLean, Ithaca, NY, United States - MB29MY | ecosystem: Environmental > Terrestrial > Soil > Wetlands > Peat | place: USA: New York...
AAAGTCCAGTTCTTGACGGGCCGCGAAAACCATGCCACCGTAAACGACTTCTTCCTTCCAACAAACTTCGAGAATACCCACCAGACCAAAAGCAGACCAATCGGAAAAGCAATTTCTTCACATGTTCGTACCCGCCCGACGTGAGGAGGGAAGGGTCGTTGCCGTGATCGACGGGCCGCCCGACGAGACTGTACAGTGGAAGTACGTCGAGGAGGTGCGGCCCAGGCGGGACAGGGAAAAAGCGCGGAACGCATTACCCCGCGGGGCAAAGATCCCGGCCCTCGTGGATCCGGCGGGATGGAACGGCTTACTTTCTCATCTCCCCGAACAGCCTGTCGATCTCTTCCTGGGAGAGAGAATCCACCGCCGCCGGCGTGCCGCCCTGGGCGGACTTTTTAGGTGCGGGGGCCGGAGCCTCCGGCAAAGGGCCCAGCAACGCGTCCAGATCGTCCTGCGAAAGTACGTCTCCCATAGTCACCTGTACACGCGCCAACGGACGACAGGCCGCGCCGTTGTGTTACATGCAATAAGTTGATCGGCTATCGTTGGATGGACTTAACAGGCCCGCAATCGCGGCTCACGCGGCCGCTGCGATGAGCGCCGCCCCCAGCGCCGCGGTGATCTGCGGCTTTTCGGGCGTCAGCACCTCGGTCTCGAGCTCGGCCGATATGGCCTGCACAAGCCCTGAGTCGTTCGCGCCGCCGCCCGTGATGACGACTTCGCGGACGAGGCCGACGCGCGTTACGAGGTTGGCGATCTTGGAAGCCATCGCCCTGTGGACGCCTGCAAGTATGTCTGCAGGGGTTGCCCCTTCGGCGATGCGCGACACCGCCTCCGATTCCGCGAAGACCGCGCAGCCTGTTGTAAACTCCACGGGGTTCTTCGCGCCAATCGAAAGCGGGCCGATCTCCTCAACGTCGATGTGGAGGATGCGGGCGATAACCTGGAGGAACCTGCCGCTGCCCCCCGCGCATTTCTCGTTGAGCACGAAATTGGTGATGTTCCCCCTGGCGTCAACGCTGATCGCCTTGCTGAACTGCGCCCCTATATCGACGACGGTCCTGGCCGACGGAAAAAGGTAATGGACGCCCGCAGCGTGGCAGGAGATGTCCGTGACCGACCTGCCGGCGAAGGCGACAGCCCCTGCCCCGCAGCCGGTGGCCGTCGCGGACGCGATGTCGGCGGCAGCGATGCCGGCCCCTGCCAGGGCCGCGTCCCGCACTGCTTCGGCCGCCTTTCTGTAACTCCCGCCGGATGGCGTGACTGCGCTCGACCGGATTTGTCCGTCCGCCAGGATGACCGCCTTGGAGAAGCCTGATCCTATATCAATGCCGAGGGTATACCGCATGATGCCCGCCGTGTTCGCACCTTCCGCCGCAACTTAAGAGAAGAACGTCGCCTCCGTAGGCCCTGCCCCGCTTCTCTTGGGCGCCTCCCCTTTCTTGAGGGCGCTCTCGTACATCGCCTTGCCGACGAGGGCCGCGCCGAGCGCCCCGGTAATAAGCGGCTCCGGGGGGACAAGGAGGGGGCAGCCGAACCGCGCCTCCAGGGCCTTGACGAGGCCCACGTTTTTTGCGCCGCCGCCCGTCACGGCCACGTCCGGCTCGATCCTGAGCTTTGCGACGAGGGCGTATATGCGCACGGCGATGGCGTCGTGGATGCCCGCGACAAGGTTCGGGATGCTCTCCCCCGCCGCCAGCCTGCTCGTCACCTCGTGCTCGGCGAAGACCGTGCAGGTATTGCTGATCTCTGCGGGCCTGTCTGCCGCAAGGGAAAGCTCGCCGAGCTTTTCAAGGGGGACGCCGAGGGCCTCGGCAATCACGTCGAGGAAGCGGCCCGTGCCGGCCGCGCACTTGTCGTTCATCACGAAGCCCGCCACCTTGCCGTCCTTCACTTTTATGCCCTTGCTGTCCTGCCCGCCCACGTCCACGACGGTCCTCGCCGAAGGCAGAAGGCTGTATAAGCCCTTGGCGTGGCAGGTGATCTCCGTGACCTGCCTGTCCGCAAAGGGGACGTTTATCCTGCCGTACCCGGTGGCGACGACGAAGGCGAGGTCGCCGAAGGCGATGCCGGCCTTTTTAAGCGCCTCTTCCATTACTCGCCCGGCCAGCCTGCGGTGCTCCGGCCCCGTCGGGCCGATCACGGAAGAGCGCATGATGTCGCCTTCCAGGACGACCGCCTTGGTCATGGTCGAGCCTATGTCCAATCCTGCAAAGTAATCCGCCATGTTCGTGGCCTGCCCCCTGGGGCGTCTTGCGCCTTGCCGGCGCGACCCTCAGAGGCCGTGGAGCGGGAAAACGTTCTCTTTTATGTACTTGACGACCCGGGCCGCGTATGCCGCGCAAAGCTCTTTTTCCGGCCCTTCGAGCACGAAGGGCGGGTCATCGAGCTGCCCCGCCGTTGCCTCGGGGCCGTACATCATGCCGCCGACGACGCCCGTGAACTTGTCCTCCGGCTTCATGCCTGACAAAACGGACCAGGCGGCAGCCCATAGAGCGGCCGTCCTGAAAATATTGTACCCCCCTCCGCCCATCGCTAACACCTTCGGCGACAAGTCCCTGATCGCCGCGACCACACGCATGTAGCCGTGGCTCGTGATGTTGAGGTGTGCGAGGCGGTCTTCCCTGTGGAGGTCGCCCCCTATCTGCGCGAAGACTATGTCCGGCCTGAACGCCCGAAGCAACGGCGGCACAACCGCCTCGAATGCTGAAACGTAGACTTCGTCGTCCGTCCCGGACCTTAAGGGTATGTTAACGTTGTACCCCTTGCCCGCCCCCGCGCCGATCTCCGTCTCGAACCCCGTCCCGGGAAAGAGCGTCCCCCCGGACTCGTGGAGGGAGATCGTGAGCACGCGGTCCGTCCCGTAGAAGGCCTCCTGCACCCCGTCGCCGTGGTGGACGTCGATGTCAACGGAGGCGACCCGCAGCCCCATCCGCGCCAGCGCAGTCATCGCTATCGCCATATCGTTCACGTAGCAGAAGCCGGAGGCGTGGTCCGGCCTGGCGTGATGGAAGCCTGCAAGGGGGTCGAAGACGACTTCCGCCTCCCCGGAGGCCAGCGCCATGGCCCCCTGGTACGTGCCTCCCGCCACCGACAAAAGCGTGCCGAACATGCCCCTGAAGATGGGGTTTTCGTCGCTGCCCAGGCCGGCGGCGAGCATCGTATAATCGAACTCGCCCCGGTCCGCCTTCTTCAGGACGTCGATATAATGTTTCACGTGAAATAGGTACAGAAGCTCCTCGTCGAGCGGCACAGGCTTCTCCACGGCGACGCCGTCAGCTCTGAGATCGTAATACCTGTGCAGCAGCTCGCGGAAAAGGGCGGCTCTCACATGCCTTAAGGGGTGCGACTCCGAGTATTCCACCCCTGCAAGCTCGTCGCCGTAGATAAGAAGGGTCTTCCAATGCGCGTCATGTGCGGCCAAAGACACACCCCCTTGAATAACCGTGTCTTGCGATGACCCGCGCATAACCGCTTCTATATGTCGGCGTCGCTCCGCCCGCCGATGAGGACCAGCCTGGGGGTATCGTTCTGCACGTCATAGACGATCCTGTATTCGCCGATATCGTTCCTCAGAAAAGGGTATCCCTCAATCGCTCAGTGTCGTGGGGCCGGGGGTCATCGAACAGGGCAGACGCTTTGCTCAACGCCTGCCTGAACTGCCTGGGCTGTCGTAGCGGCCTCTTTCATGGGTTGCCCTTCTGATCGACCACAGCAGCTAATGTATACACTTTAGACGGTTGAATGTCAAGGACGGCCCGCACTGGCCTGCCGCTTGCCAAGTGCGATGATGGCATCGACGGCGATCGGGACGGCGCCGGAGACTATCAGGGGGTTTATGTCGATCTCGGCAATGTCGGGGTGGTCGCAGCCGATGGTCCCGAGCCTGACAACGAGATCGGCGACCTTTTTCAGATCGCAGGCAGGCATACCACGGAAAGGCCCGAGGACCGCGCGCCTTTCAAGCTCGCCTATCATGTCGAGCGCCTCGGCTGCGTCCACGGGGGCCGCGCGGAAGCTCCGGTCGGCAACTACCTCGCTGAAGACGCCGCCCATGCCCACCATGACGCACGGGCCGAATTGGGGGTCGCTGATAAGGCCTGCTATAAGCTCGCGGCTGCCGCCCACCATCTCCTGGACGAGCACAGGCCCCCAAATGCCCTTGCGTGCGCCCGCGATCCGCGTAAAGGCCGCCAGCGCTTCCCTCATGGTGCGGACATCAAGGCGGACGAGTCCCCGGTCCGTCTTGTGGGACGCATCCGGCCACGCAGCCTTGATCGCGACGGGGAAGCCGATCTCGGCGCAGGCTTGACGAAGGCGGCGCAGGCTGTGCACCTCGACTTCCCTCGCTACCGGAATGGCGTACGCCCGCAAGAGCTGCACGGACTCGTGGCCTGAAAGCCGGCGTCTTCCCTCTCCGGCCGCCTTCTCTATGATCGCCCTTGCCTGCCGGGCGGCGTCTGCCCGACCTGCAGGACGCCTGCCGGTCGCCCGGCTCTTGCGCGTTATCCGTGTCATCTCCTCGGTAGCACGTTTTTTGAATCGCCCGTATTCCGCCATCCTGAAAAGCGCCTTTGCCGCCCGGAGGGCGTCCGGGTAGGCAGGAATGCCCGCGTCTATGAGCAGGCGGCAATCATGGCCGGAAGGGTCCGACCCACCTGTCATTACCACCGCCGCGATGGGCTTTTCCGCCTCGGCTCCCCGGCCGCCTGCGGCCTCAAGCATCAGGTCCCGGAGGGGCTCGGCTTCGATGGCTGAGATCACAAGCACCATATCGACGTTCTTTTCTTCCAGGAGTATCCTGGCCGCGTCCCGATGGACATGCGGCCCTAAAATTGAGGCGAGGGAGAGGTCGATGGGGTTTGCGACGCTGCCGCCGACCAGCGGCATCGAGGCGCGTAGCTTCCCGGCGGTGGCCTGTGAGAATTGGGGGACGGACATGCCCATCTCCAGGCAGGCATCTGTGGTCGTCACGGCGATGCCCCCGGGTCCGCTTATGATGCCTATCCGATTGCCTTTTGGCAGGGGCTGCAAATGGAAGGCGTAGAGGCAGTCGAGGACCTCCTCGAAGCTACGGACCGCAATGATCCCCGCGTGGCGCACCACTCCCCCCCACACGGCCCGTGCGCCCGCGAGGGCGCCCGTGTGGGAGACGGCCGCCCGCGCACCGCCCTCCGTCAGGCCGCCCCGCAGGAGGATGATCGGCTTTTTCAGCGATACCTCCCGCGCAGCGTCGTAGAAGGTCCTTCCGTCCTTAATGCCCTCCAGGTAGGCGACGATCGTGCGGGTGTCGGGGTCTTCGCCTAGGTACCGCAAGAAATCGGTGGCGTTAAGGTCGCACTCGTTGCCGCAGCTTACCGCCTTGCTGAAGGCTATGCCGTTTGCCGTTGCGAGCTGGGTGAGGTGATCGGCGAAGAAACCGCTCTGGGAGACAAGGCCGACAGCGCCCGGCGTCATGCCCGGCTTCAAGAGGAAAGGCAGCCTCGACGCGGGGCAGTATACACCGATGCAGTTCGGCCCTATGATGCGCGCCCCTCCCGCCCGCACGGTGGCCGCCATCTCCTCCTGTAGCGCCTTGCCTTCATCGCCGCTTTCCGCGAACCCGGCCGTGTTAATGACTATCGTCCTGACCCCTTTGGCAACGCACTCCCTGACTGCCGGGAGGGCCGCTGCGGTGGGAGTGACCACGATTGCCATATCGACGGGGTAGGGTATGGAGAGGACGGAAGGGTAGGCCGGTAAACCCAGGATTTCCCGGTTCCCGGGGTTCACGGGGTAAACCTCGCGGAACCCCGAATAGATAAAAGAATCCATGAAGAGGCGGCCGACCTTGCCGGGCTTGGCGGATGCGCCGATGATGGCGACGGACCTGGGGTGGAAGATGGGGTCGAGCTCGTCAAAAATCGTCTTCATGGGTGCTGAAATCGGGGGTGCAGCCTCCCCCTCTGATTTTTGCGTTCCCGGCGCAACCCTCCTTACTGTCCTGCGATCTTTGCCCAGGAGTCGCGGAGCGGCACGATCCGGTTGAAGACGAGCCTGCCGAGGGCGGAGTCCTTCGAGTCGATGCAAAAATAGCCCGTTCTCTCGAACTGATACCTGCTCCCCGGAGGCGCCGAGGCAAGCCCCGGCTCTACGCGGCATCCCTTTAGGACTTCGAGGGATGCCGGGTTGAGGTAGTCGAGGGCGTCACCATCGACGCCCATAGGCTCAGGCACGCTAAAGAGCCTGTCGTACAGGCGGACTTCGGCGGGCACGGAAGCGTCCGCTGCCACCCAGTGGATGACGCCCTCGACCTTCCGGCCGTCCGCAGGCGGGCCGCTTAGCGTCTCCTGGTCGTAGGTGCAGTGGACCTCTTTTATCTCGCCGGTTGCGTCGTCCTTGGCGACGCCTGCGTACTTTATGACGTAGGCGCTCCGCAGCCGCACCTCGCGGCCCGGCGAGAGCCTCTTATACTTCTTGGGCGGATTTTCGTCGAAGTCCTCCCTTTCGATGTAGAGGACCTTCGAGAAGGGCGCCTTGCGGCTGCCCATCTCCGGCTTCTGCGGATGGTTGGCGCACTCGATCTCTTCCGTCTGCCCCTCCGGGTAGTTGTCGATTACGAGCTTGAGGGGGTGGAGCACGCCCATCGCCCTCGGGGCCCGCTCGTTCAGGTCCTCGCGGACGCAGTGCTCAAGGAGGCCGATATCGACGAGGTTCTCGTTCTTTGCGATGCCGATCTTGGCGCAGAAGGCCCTAATCGCCTCCGGCGTGTAGCCGCGCCTTCTCATCCCCGCGACGGTCGGCATACGAGGGTCGTCCCAGCCTGCCACGTGCTTTTTCTCGACAAGCTCGATCAGCCTGCGCTTGCTCAGAATCGTGTAGCTCACGTTGAGACGGGCGAACTCGATCTGCCGGGGCCGCTCGCCCTCGACGAGCTGGTCGAGAACCCAATCGTAGAGCGGCCGGTTGTTCTCGAACTCAAGGGTGCAGATGGAGTGGGTGATCCCCTCGATGTAGTCGGAGAGGCAGTGGGCGAAATCGTACATGGGGTAGATGATCCACTGCGAACCGGTGCGGTAGTGGGCGACGCGCTTGATGCGGAAAATTATCGGGTCCCGCATGACGACGTTCGGCGATGCCATGTCGATCTTGGCGCGGAGAACGCGGTTGCCGTCCTCGAACTCCCCGGTGCGCATCCGCTGGAAGAGGTCGAGGTTTTCCTCTACGGAGCGCGTCCTGTAGGGGCTGTCCTTGCCAGGCACGGTGAGGGTGCCCCTGTATGCGCGGATCTCGTCGGGACTCAGGTCGCAGATGTATGCCTTGCCCGCCCTGATAAGCTGCACCGCCCAATCGTAGAGCCGACCGTAATAGTCGGAGGCGTAGTAGAGCCGGTCATCCCAGTCGAAGCCGAGCCAGCGCACGTCCGCTATGATGGACTCGACGAATTCGAGGGACTCGCCGCTCGGGTCGGTGTCGTCCATCCGCAGGTTGCACGTGCCTTTGTACTGTCCGGCGATACCGAAGTTGAGGCAGACGGACTTGGCGTGGCCGATGTGCAGGTAGCCGTTCGGCTCCGGGGGGAACCGCGTGGCCACGCGCTCGTGTTTCTTCGTCGCAAGGTCGTCGTCGATGATTTCCCGGATAAAGTCAGTGGGTGGGGCGTCAACAGGCATCGTCTCTCCTCGTAGGGCGGTAATGGGCGAAGAACCGCTCACTGACAGTATACAACAGTTCAGCGGCGTTTTGTGCGGATATATTGAAATTTCGCACGCGGTTTCCAATGTCCGGCGACTCTAATAACCTATGATTATAATATCAAGTCGGCCTATAATTGTGTTAACATAAATGAAAGCGCGGGAGTAATGAGCAGGGACGAAATCATAGCTTTTTTGCACGACTTCAAGGTCCGCTATGGAGACCGGTACGGCATCGTTTCGCTCGGTGTTTTCGGTTCTGTAGCTCGTGGAGAGATCGGGCCTGACAGCGACGTGGACATTTACGTCACCACAAAAACGCCCGATCCCTTTGCACTAGCCCACGTCAGAGAAGATATAGAGAGTCGGTTGAGCCGGCGCGTCGATGTCGTTAGACTCCGGGAACGCATGAACCCGCACCTCAAGAGAAGGATCGAAGAAGAGGGCATCAATGTCTGATCGGGAGCTTTTGTGATTTTCTGCAGGATTCAAATTTCCCTTTCTGGACTAATCATTTATGTTGAACCAGCCATGTAAACACGGTATAAAGTACGGAAGCGGGAGATAGCGCGAAGTGGCGGGAAAACAGTATAGTAAACACGTCCCCGGCGGGCTCGACGCCAGCGGGACGGTAAAGGAACTGCCCGGCATTAATAACCGGAGGCTCATGGGGCGGGCGCGCGACCGCCGGAGCAAGATGATAGCCTTCGGGTATTACGGTGGAAAGTTTTCCCATCTCGACTTCCTCCTGCCGCTGCTGCCGACTACTTTCACACATTACTGCGAGCCCTTCGGCGGCTCCGCCGCCGTCCTGATAAACAGGCCGCCCGCGCCGCTGGAGACCTATAACGACCTCGACTCGGAAGTCGTCAATTTCTTCGGCTGCCTGCGGGAGCACGCGGACGAAACTATCCGTGCTATCAGCCTGACCCCCTTTTCCCGCGAAGAGTTGGTTAAGGCGTGCTCGGCAGAGGCCGGCCTCTCGAAGATCGAAAGGGCAAGGCGTTTCTTTATCCGCGCCAGGCAGACACGGACCGGCCTGGCCCAGACCAGTTCCGAAGGCCGCTGGGCCCACTGCGTGCTTACGTCCCGCGCAAGCATGGCGGGGGCCGTCTCGCGATGGCTGGGCAGCATCGACGGCCTTCCCCAGATCGTCCAACGCTTGCAGCGTGTCCAGATCGAGAATGCTCCCGCCGTGGAGGTAATCCGCAGGTACGACTCACCGGAGACGCTTTTTTACTGCGACCCTCCCTACCCTCATGAAGCGAGGGGCGACAACAAGGCATACGGCTTCGAGATGACCGACCGGGAGCACGAGGAGCTTGCGGAATGCCTTCATGCCGCAAAAGGGGCCGTTGCGGTATCGGGCTACCGGTGTCTGCTGATGGAGCGGCTTTACGGCGACTGGACGAGAGTCGATGCAAACAGCCGGCTGTGCAACTCATCCAAAGGTGAAAGGATGGAATCCGTCTGGGTCAATTACGACCCGAAACGGTATGCCCAGCCTGTCATGTACGGGGTCGCCGGCAACGATCTATATCTTTTCCAAAGGCCCGCACATTACGGAACGGGACCGTGGCAAAAAAGAAAGACGAAGCCGAAGCCGTAAATTTTGGGCGCGCCCGGCAACTGCTTTCAGATTATTGGGAAGCTGTGAGCCGGGATGCAAACGGGACGCCCGCCATCGATTACGTTGCCGATCCTTTATTAAGGCAGGCTATACAGACTTCCGTCAATCACCGGCAGGTCGCGTATCGCTTCTGCCTCTTGATCCAATTGCTGGGAAAACTGACGAACCCGACGGTAGACTGCCTGCGCCTGCAAAAGAAGAAAGGCGACCTTGCCGACGTGACGGGGTGGGACGCACGGAGCCTCGGGAGCAAGGTGGTCGCTCCCTTCAATCGACAGCAGGAAAACGTGCTCGGCACCTCCGGCGACCCCTACGTCGGAAACCCGATGCGCATCCCCCGGATGTTCCGTGGTGATAAGAGCAAGAAAGACGTTGCCGGATGGGATACTCTCGTCGGCGTCCTGGAGCAGGTGGAGGAGAAAAACGATCCGGACTTCACGGAAGCCGTTTTCCGGCAAGTCCTGATCGAGATGCTTCGTCGCCAGCAATCATTGCGTTTTGCCTATCCCGTACCGCCGCGCGTCAGTCTGGAGACGACCTTAGACCTTATCCGGCGCTTCACCAGTGAAAAATCGGGCGGCGACCGGGGGCAGGCCCTCTGCGCGGCCCTCTTCGACGCCATCGGGGCCCGCTTCGGCCTTTACTCGCAGGTGCGGTGCTCGGCGGTCAACGCAAGCGACAGGGCTACCGGGCAGGGTGCCGACCTGGAATGCGTCGATAGCGAGAGCAGGGTCGTCTTGGCCGTTGAAGTCAAAGAGCGTAGTCTAACGCTCACCGACCTGGAAGGCACGCTTCAGAAATGCCGCCAGCTTGAGATAGAAGACATCTTCTTCACGGCACAGGGCGTAAGGGCGCAAGACCGGGCGGCGGTCGATGAGAGAATATCGAGCGCCTTTGCAAGCGGCCAAAACGTCTACATCTTCCAGTTCGTCGAATTCGCGCGCAGCATCCTGGCCATCGGCGGCGAGGCGATGCGGCGCGCGTTCTTGATAAAAGTCGGCGAGAACCTCGACAACTGGAATATCCAGCCCCGTCACAGACAGGCGTGGAAGGCGCTCCTGGAAGGCATCTGAAAAACAGGCAAAAACTACCGGCGACGCTCCCCGTTCTACCCCCTAGTACTCCTTCACCGGCTTGAGGTTTAATATTCGGCGGATCGTGACAAATTCGCCCAGGTGTGAGGCGTTATGGTCGGCCGCCAGCACCAGCTCGCGGAAGACCGTGTAGCCTTTGGCGTGGGGGATGGGGCCGAAAAAGTCCGTCTTCGCGTCCGACGCGATCTTTTCGAGGGCCTTCAGGTCCTTGCGGATCGCCTTGACGATCTTCTTCCATTGGGCGGGCGTCTCCTCCGCGCCCTTCTTCGGCCAGATGCCGTCGGGGAATGCGGGGGAGACGTGGTTCGGGTCCCTTATGAACTCAAGGATGTCCCACTGGACGATCCTCATGTGCTCAAGGACGTGCCAGACCTTGTAGCCCGCGTGGGGCACATCTTCGTTGATCCGGTCCATGGGGAGGCCGGAGACGGCTTCGTCAAAGCCCATGTGGGCGTTTCCGCCCTTAAGGAGCGCGACCAATTCTTTCCGGAGCACGGCGTTGTCGCTCATGTCAATGGCCTCCTCCGGATCAATATAAGCACTTTTTGACAGGCTTTAAGCAACCGCGCCGGCGCCGTAAGCTGCCGGGAGAACGGCGCACGGCGGAAAGAGGGCGCGGCCCCCCCTATTTTTCCAGCGCTTCGAGCTCTTTCAGGGTAGGCAGGTCGGAGATGTCCCGAAGGCCGAAGGTCTCCAGGAACGTCTTTGTCGTGCGGAAGACCATGGGGCGCCCGGGGTCCTGGTTTCGGCCGGCGATCTCGATCAGCCTGCGGTCGAGGAGCTGCCTCAGGGAGCGCGCAGAATCGACGCCCCGCAGCCCGTCGATCTCACGCTTCGCTATCGGCTGCCGGTAGGCGACGACGGAGAGCGTCTCAAGCACGGCCCGCGTAAGGCCGACTTCCTTCTCCCTTACGAACCGTTTCACCCACTCCTTGTAGCCGAGGCGCGTCCGCATCTGGTATCCGCCGGAGACCTCGACGATCTCGACGGCCCGGCCGGCGGCCGCGTATTGGGCCACAAGCCCCTCAAGGGCAGACTCCAGCTCCAGGGTGGTGAACTCGGGCAGGTTTTTTTCGAGCTTTTTGAGCGTAACGGGCTTCGGGGACGAAAAAATAACGGACTCCAGGATGCGCTCCAGATCGGTCAATCGAGAAACCTCCTAACCCTATCGAAGACGGCGTGCCGCTCTTCGGGCCAGCGGCGCCACTCAACCCCTTTCTCTTTCGAGAACCAGGTGAGCTGGCGCTTCGCGTAGCGCCGGGTAGCCGTCTTTATGCGCCTTACCATCTCATCATACGCGATTTCACCCGCCAGATACAGCACTATCTCGCGGTAGCCGATCCCCCGGAACGGCTTTGCGGAGGCAGGATACCGCGCAAGGAGGCCCTCGACCTCGCCGCCCCACCCCCGCTCAAGCATCCCTTCGACCCTCCTGTCGATCCTCTCGTACAGCTCCCGCCTTTCCCTCATAAGGCCGACCCGCAGCGCGTCGTACTTCTCCTTGCGGAAGCCGTGGCGCCTGCCCCACTCGGACATCGTGATGCCGGATACGGCGTGCACCTCAAGCGCCCTGACCACCCTGATTCCGTCGTTCGGGCTTATCGAGCCGGCATACTCAGGGTCGGCGCGGGCAAGCTCGCTATAAAGCCCCGCCGGGTCCTCCCGCCAGCGGCGCCGCAGGCGCTCGCGCAGCTCAGGTTCGTTCGGCGCCTCGAAGAGACCGTGGAAGAGCACCCGGAGGTAGAGGCCCGTGCCGCCCACGACGACCGGTACGTGCCCGCGCGCCCATATCCGGCCGATGGCGGCATCGGCCGCCCGCTCGAAGTCCGCAGCGTTGAAGGCCTCGTCCGGTTCGGCCACGTCGATGACGTGGTGCGCAACGGCCGCCCTGGCGGCTGCGTCGGGCTTCGCCGTGCCTATGTCAAAGCCGCGGTACACCTGCATAGAATCCGCGTTGACGATCTCGCCGCCTATCTCCGGCGCGAGCCGCAATGCCAGGTCCGACTTGCCCGTGCACGTCGGACCGACGACGGCTACGACCTTGCCGACGTTTGCCACCACATGGATAGTGGTATATAATTAAAACTTCCATGTCAAGGATTATCAAGCTTGCGATCGTCATATTCTGCCTGCCCGCGCTCATGGGCGTTGCCCTCGGATACAGCCTCCTCAACTATCTCGAGGTGCCCCACGTAAAGGAGCTTTCGCGTTACGGTCCCAGGGCGGCAACGCGCCTCTATGCGGACGACGGCTCGCTCTTCGCCGAGCTTTTCGTCGAGAAGAGGATCCCCATACCGTTAAAGGATATGCCCGACCATCTCAGGAAGGCCTTTGTCGCCATAGAGGACGTAAGGTTCTACGAGCATTCGGGCTTCGACCTCCGGGGCATTTTTCGGGCGTTTTACAAGAACCTCGTGCGGCAGGGCATGAGCGAGGGGGCCTCGACGATCACGCAGCAGCTCGCGCGCAACCTTTTCTTGTCGCCGAGGAAAAGCATGAAGCGGAAGATCGAAGAGATCATCCTGGCGGTCAACATCGAGCGCAACTACACGAAGGACGAGATACTCAATATGTACCTCAACCTGATCTACCTGGGCGAGGGCGCATACGGCGTCGAGGCTGCGAGCCATACCTATTTCGATAAGAAGGCGCGCGACCTTACCCTTGCCGAGGCGGCCGCCATCGCCGGCCTGACGAAGTCGCCGTCCCGCTCCTCCCCCTTCAAGAACAAGGAGAAGACCCTGGACCGCCGGAACCTGGTCCTGCGCAAGATGTGGGAGGCAGGTTTTATCAATCTGGACCAGTACAGGGCAGCGCTGGAATCGCCCATGGTGCTCGCCGAAGCAAAGCCGCCGGAGAAAAGGACCGGCTTCTTCGCGGAGCACACGAAGCAGGCGCTCGAAGAATACTTGCCCGAACGTGAGGACATCTACACGAACGGCCTCAACGTGCGGACTACGATAGACCTGAAGCTGACCGAGGCAGGCTACGCGGCAATCGAAAAGGGGCTTAAGCTTTACAAGGAGCGGAACCCCAACATGGAGACCATGCCGGAGGTTGCCCTCATTGCGATGGAAGTAAAGACGGGGGAGATCAAGGTCCTGATCGGCGGGAGGGACTTCGCCACCTCGCCTTACAACAGGGCCACGCAGGCGAAAAGGCAGCCTGGTTCCTCCTTTAAGCCTATCATTTATATGACTGCCCTCACGGAGGGCCTTACCCCCGACACCCCCCTGCTCGACGCGCCGATCTCCTTCAGGGACGCGTCCGGCCGGATCTGGCAGCCCCACAATTACAAAAACGAGTACTTCGGGGCCGTGACGATGCAGAAGGCCCTGGAGCTGTCCCTGAACACGGCCACGGTCAGGCTCCTTGAGAGGGTAGGCGTATCGAACGTCATCGCCCTCGCGAAGGCGCTCCACATCAACGGGAATTTCGCCCCCAACCTCTCCCTCGCCTTAGGCTCGGCCGAAGTCCCCCCACTCGACCTTGCCGCCGCCTACGCGACGATAGCCAGGGGCGGCGTCTACCTGGCCCCAACGCCCATTAACAACATAGTCACCGCCCAGGGTGAAGAGATACATCGCGAGGCGAAGGAAGAGCGCGTGGTGTCGCCTGAGGTCGCCCATACGATGATCGACATGATGAAGGGCGTGGTGAAGCGGGGGACTGCACGGCGGGCGGCATCCATGCCTTACTTCCTGGCCGGGAAGACGGGCACGACGAACGATTTCAGGGACGCCTGGTTCGTCGGGTTTTCCCCCGAGCTTTTGTGCCTCGTCTGGGTCGGCTACGATAAGGGGACGTACCTTGGAAAGAAGGAATCGGGCGGCACGACGGCCCTGCCCATATGGATGGAGTTCATGGCGAAGGCCCTCCCGCTCTACCCGAACGAAGACTTCGCTGCCCCGGAGCCGCCCGAAGACCGCTACATTTATCCGCCAGGCGCGGAAGGCGGCGCCGTTTCGCCCGTCGCGCCGGGTGCGCCGGCCGCCGGGCAGCAGCCCCCTCCGGCTGCGCAGCCGCCCCAGAGGCCGCCTACCGGCCCGTCTCACGTCCGCCAGAGAGCGCCCATCCCTGCACCCCAGGGCGAAAGCGGCCGGTCCGCGCAGACCCTGCGGGGAGCCCCCGTCGGCCCGCCCGCGAGCAACGGCGGCAATCAAGGGGCGTGAAGGGCGAACCGCAGGTTCTTCCGGCAGGCGCGACCGGCGCTCTTAGTTGCCGGCTTTTCCCGGAACCGCGTTGACTATCGTCGGCCTGTTTGACGCAAAGGCCGCTCCGCTCTTCTCCACTATATCGATCATGCCGAGAAGCAGCTCTTCCTGCTTTGCGAGGAAAACGTCCCAGGACGTGGCCAGGATGTAAGCGAAGACCTCGACGTCGAAGGCCGAGTTTTTGAGGGCGACCAGGCGGACCCGCGCGGAAGGCCCTTCCACCTGCCCGTGGTCGCCAAGCAGCCTGCCGATGCGGGCGAGCACTTCCTTAAGCTGCTTCGCCGTCGTCTCGGGCTGGAGGCTCAAGGTATGCTGGAAGCGTATCTTGTCGCGGAGCGCGAAGTTCTCCAGGCTCATCGTCGAAAGCTGACCGTTCGGCACGGAGACGATCGTCCTGTCCATCGTCCTGATGCGCGTAGAGCGCAGTCCTATGTTCTCCACCACGCCGCTGTGGTCTCCCGCCCGGCAATAGTCGCCTACGCGGATGGGCTGGTCAGAGGCGATCATGAAGCCGCCGAAAAGGTTCTCAAGGGTCTTCTGCGCGGCGAAGGCTACGGCTATGCCGCCGACGCCGAGGCCCGTGAGCACGGTCGTCAGGTTGATCCCCGCGTAATAAAGCGTTGTCGCGCCCGCGGCCACGATCGCGAGGCCCTTGCAGACCTGCCCTCCCAGGCGCGCTATGGCGATCCTCCCGGAGGCCTCCGTCATGTGGTAGACCTTCGCGGCCCTCTCGACGAGGAGGTCGATGAGCCGCAGGGAGAGCCAGGCGAGGCTGATGGCAGTCAGGGTCGCTCCCATCCGGTTCCAGAAGAGGCGGCTCAAGGCTGAGTGCGAGAGTGGGGCATAGGCGTAGAATGCCAGCGCCAGGACGAACATATTGAGGGGCGTCTTGATCCGGTCCGCAGGCTGCGCCTCGTCCCGGTGCGCCAGGCGGCGCATCAGCGGGCGCAAAAGGGGGATAAGACCGAAGCTGATCAGGCGGGCCAGGACGAAGAAGAGCGGCAGGAGCACGAAAAATCCGACCCAGCGCCACAGGGGGACCCGGAAGATGCGGGTCTCGGTCAGCGAGGCCGGCAGGTACCGGTCGATCACGGGCGTGTCGAGCCGCTCGTAGATGCTCGGGACGCGCTTGAGCGTTTCCGCCGAAAAGAGCCAGACGGGCGGTTCGCCTTCATTCTGGACGCGCTCGAGCTGTATGTCGGCGGTCATCGAGGGCGTCCTGACGACGCCTATGCTGTCCAGCCCTGTAGGAAGGCCGTCGTTCGGGTTACCCTCCGGGTTGCGGGAGACCTTCTCCAGGTCGCCGTGAAAACCCCTGTCGATGACGGACCGAAGCTCCAGGGCAAGCTGCGCGGCCCGCTTGGGCGGCTGCTGCGTGTCGAGGTATTCTACGGCCCGCTCGTAGTCCTCGCTCTCGATGGCCTTGATAAAACCCATGACCGTCCCGTGCGGGGTGCTGCGGCCGAGGGGATCGTCCTCCGGCTGCGCTCCCGGCGCAGCGGCCGGCGCGCCGGCAAGGGCGCCCGCGGCAGCGCCGGGGACCGCCTTCGAGAGGGGAGACGCCGCTGTCCCGGCGGCAGATGCGGTGGCCGGCAGGCACATGGCGAAGGCGGCAAGCAAAACGGCGGCGAAAAGAGAGAAAGACCCTTTGACTGATGTATTACGCTCGATGTTTCTCATGATGTTTACCCCGCGAGAAGTCTACTACAGGCGGGCGGAGCAATTCAAACCCGCTTGTGCTATAATGGCTGGACCAGACCATTGTAAACGGAGGGGCCCATGCCGATCATACAGGTGCACCTGTTCGAGGGAAGGACGGTCGATCAGAAGCGGAAATGCGCGAAGGAGATGACGGACGCGATCGTCCGGACGCTCGACTGCTCGGCGGACCACGTGCGCATCATCTTCGAGGACATGAAGAAGACCGATTTCTCGGTGGGCGGCGTGCTCGCGGCGGACGGAGCTAAGGGCTAGAAGGCCATCTTCTTGTCGAGGACGCGGTACTGGACGGCCTCCGCTACGTGGGCCTCGTCCATCTCCGCCTTGCCGTCCAGGTCGGCTATTGTCCTTGCTACCTTGAGTATCCTGTAGTACGCCCGCGCGGATAACGCGAACTTCTCGACGGCCTGCTCAAGCAGCGCTTTTGCATAGGCGTTGACTCCGCAATATTTCTTCACCATCCGCGTGGTCATCTGCCCGTTCGCGTGGACCTGCCTGCCCCCGAACCGCTCCGTCTGCCTCATGCGGGCGGCAATCACCCTTTTCCGGATCGCCTCCGAAGGCTCCTCATCGGTCTCCATCGACAGCTCCCTTATCGTCACCGGCGGCACGCCGATCTGCAGGTCTATCCTGTCGAGGAGCGGCCCCGACACCCTCGACCTGTAGCGGTGTATCTGGCCGCCCGAGCAGACGCAGGGCCTTCGCGGGTCCCCGTAGTAGCCGCACGGACAGGGGTTCATCGCTGCCACCAGCATGAAGCTAGCCGGGAAGGTGACCGCCTGGGAGACACGGGAGATGACGAC
>Ga0326727_10014524_pt1 | contig 17132 bp, 11 predicted proteins | sample MB2enrmetagenome_FD_207643 | JGI IMG/M metagenome (GOLD analysis project Ga0326727, IMG submission 207643) | Lab enriched peat soil microbial communities from McLean, Ithaca, NY, United States - MB29MY | ecosystem: Environmental > Terrestrial > Soil > Wetlands > Peat | place: USA: New York...
GGAAATGAGTCTCCTGCTGAAAGTTGCACACCGCCAGCAGCACCAGGCCGAGCGTAACCACGGCCAGCAGCGTCGCCTGCAATCGGTTGAAGAGACTGCTTTCCATTAAAGGACGCACCCTAAGTCATTCTGCTTTCTAGCACGCCGGTTGCCATGCGGAAAAACTGCGCCGATGGCCAGAGGATAAAGGGCAATTCACTGAGAATACATGAGATAAATCCGTTCGGTTCGTAAAAATGACAGCCGGGCCGAGGGCTTATTCAATAAGAATACAATAAACGGCAGACGACCTACGGTAAACGGGATCGGCCTACTGAAATCTGTACCCTGCCGGAATCCACCGCTCAGTAAGCAATTTACTAGGATTTGCCTCCGGCTCCGCGATTCGCTCAAATCCGCTGCCGACTCTTCATTTGCTCAGATTCGCCGCATAGCCTGTCCCGTTGCCGGTTTATTAGATGAGAATTCCCACAGGCGCTGTAAACTTGCGCCCGGCGCTAGCGTCTACCTGAGTGATGGCAGCCGGCACAGCATTGGAAGCGATGAACATGGCCACGGCGGAGGAGACGGCAGGCGAAGAGTTTTCGGCTGTTGTCGTCCTGCACCGTCCGCAAATCTTCCGGTTCCTGCTTTCGTCGACGCGCGACGTGGACCTGGCCGAGACGCTGACCCAGGAGTGCTTTCTGAAGGCGCACCGGAACTGGGCCAGCTTTCGCGGCGAGTCCAGCGCGATGACCTGGCTGATGCGCATCGCCATCAATTTGCAGAAAGACCACTGGCGCAACCGGCGAATGCAGTTCTGGCGGCAGACGCAGAGCCACGCGGTCGGCCTGGAAGAGGCCAGCGAGTGGCTGCCGAGCGGCGAACGCTCCGCGGAGGAGCGGTTGCTGGCGTGTGAGCGGGTGGCGCAGGTGGGCAAGGTGGTCGAGGGGCTCAGCGAGCGACAACGGACGGTTTTCCTGCTGCGCTACGTCGAGGAGATGGAGTTGAGCGAGATTGCGCGGGCTGCCGGACTGAGCGAGGGCACGGTGAAGGTGCACCTTTCGCGGGCGGTGGCGAGAGTACGCGCGAAGCTGGGAGGGAAGCGATGAGTTTCACTGGAAAATTCGCCAAATTCGCCAGATTTAGTTCAGCGCCAGCCAGAATGGCGGATGGGGACGGGGCGGTGGCGCCTGCCGAAGGGCTGAATCCCAGGCGGAATGCAGAGCCCTCCCTTAAACGGAATGCCATGAAATCGGACAAACCTGAGTTGAATGCCATGAAGTTGGACGAATTGGACGGAATGGGCGGAATGGACCAAGCCGAGCTCAACCAGATTGGCGAGGCGCTGCGGGAGTTTCGCTTGAGCGTTCACGCCTGGAGTGCCCAAGTCTGGAGCGCTCACGCCCAGAATGCCTCTGCCCAGCAGTTTCCGGGTTGGAACGAAGCGGCCATCGACCAGCCCCGGAGGGCGTTGACTCGCTCGCCGCGGGTGCGCCGGCTGGCGCTAGGTTGGGCCATGGGCTGCGTTCTGGTTGCCGCGGCGCTTTCGGCAGGGCTTTGGGAGCATCACCGGCAGCCAGTGGGGAGGGCCGTGGCGCGAGTGGCTGAACCGCATTGGCTGGCCCCCGCGCGGCAGGGCCAGCAGATTCTCGAACCGGTTCCGGAAACGGGCAAATTGGCTCAAGAAAGGCCAGCTCAGGAAGCGAAAGAGGATTTGCTGGCCAGGGTGGACAGCGACGTCTCGCGGCAGGTTCCCTCCGCCATGGAGCCGCTGGCTGAGCTGATGGCGAGCGACGAGAGTCGGTAAAAGCAAAATCACACAGGGTGCGAGCAAAAACCACAGGGCTCGAGCAAAATCACGAACGGGAACAGGCCCTCGCCAGATCGATGGGCGGGATCAAGAGGAGAAAAAGCGATGAGAGCAAGCAGTGCAGTGCGGTTGGGATTGACGATGGCGGCAGCTTTGCTGGCGGGAACGCTGGCGCTGGCGCAGGGGCCCGGCGGTGGAATGGGAATGGGGCCTGGTTGTGGAATGGGCGAGCATCGGCCTCCGATGGAGCGGGCCATGGGGCCCGGAGGCGACCATGGGCGCTGGTGGAACAATCCGAAGATCGTGGCGCGGTTGAAGCTGACCGACGAGCAGCGGAAGGACTTCGACGGCATTCTGCTGGCGCATCGGGAGAAGCTGATTGACCTGCGCGCCAGCCTGGAGCGGGCCGAGTTGGAGATGGAGCCGCTGATTCGCGACGATCAGCCCAATGAGGCGAAGATTCTCTCGCAAATCGACAAGGTGGCGCAGGCCAGGGCTGATCTCGAAAAGGCGAATGCCCGCTTTCTGCTGGCTATTCGCAACAAGCTGACGCCGGAGCAGTGGAAGCAGGTGCAAGCCTTTCGCGCCAACCATGAGGAGCGGCGTGGCGGCTGGGGACCGGACGGCTGTGGAGCAAAGGGTCAGGGTCCAAAGGGTCAGGGACCAAACGGCCACGGAGCAAGCCAGCGTGGACCGGCGGGCCACGGCCGCCATCAGGCGCCTCCGCCTCCGCCCACCGACGAGCCGCAGCCAGGACCCGCGGCCCCTGGAACGGGAGCTGGCGCCGGAGCCGGAGCTGAGCAGTAGAGCGGGTTTCAGGCAAAAAGCGAATTCGGCTTAAAGACAGAAACGATGCGGTCAAGGCTTTGGCGGCAGGAGGAAATCCTCTTGCCGCCATTTTTTGTGTTTTTGCGGTTATGGTTTACCTTTCGGTGGCTGATTTTCAGCCTTTGCGGCCATTTTTGTCTCTGGACAGAGCTCCGGGCGGCCAATTTGTGCCGGGTTGAAGGGGATCTCGGGGGCGCGCGTTGTGTAGCGAACCGGGACAGGCGGGTGCAGCGCAATCGTACAGCCGCTGAATCGCTTCGGGACAGCAGGTGAATCGAAGCTGAACACTCTGATTTGCCGCGGTACAGTTCCGGTTATAGCCGTCTTCAAATTTATGACTAAAGTTATTTTCGCCGGGACCGATGAAAGGGGTGGATGCAGAAAGCTCTCCAGAAGATGCGCGGGGCCCCGGAAACAACCACAGGCACAGGCGCGATGGAAGGCATTCAATAAGGAGTGAACTTTTATGGCCCTCGGTGTTTTGAACAATCTATCAGCCATCTACGCAGAGAATAATCTGAACAACACCAACAGCAGCTTGCAGACCGTTCTGGAGCAGTTGTCGTCGGGTTCGAAGATCAACTCCGGCGCGGACGATGCCGCGGGCCTCTCGCTGGTCAACGGCCTGAAAGCCAACCAGTCAGCTCTGACCCAGTCAGGGACCAACGCCACGGAGGGTGTAGGGCTGCTTCAGGTTGCCGATGGTGCCCTCTCGCAGGTGACGAGCCTGCTGGACCGCGCCATTACCCTGGCGACCGAAGCCTCGAACGGCACCCTCAACAGCTCTCAGGATGCGGCCGCCAACCAGGAGTATCAGTCGATTCTCTCCGAAGTGAACAACATCGGACAGACAACCACGTACAACCAGGAGCAGGTCTTCGATGGCAAAACGATTGCGATCTACACCGGCGACTCTTCGACTGCCGGCTCGTCGATCGACGATCTGAATATCCGTTCGCTCTCTGAAGCCAGCGTGGGCGACACTGGCGGAGCGATGGCCTACAGCGACGGCTCGAACAATGTCTTCCTCAATCTGTCGAGTAGTACCGCGAATGCGCAGGCCACCGACACGCTGAACGCCGGCGGGACTACGACAATCAAAGTCAACTATCTGGTGAAGGGCAACGGCACGGAGAGCACGGCCACCACATCGATTCCCGTAGGCACCGGCACCAGCTACGGCAACACTGCCAATGACTTGATCAACGCCATCAACAACTCGGGGCTGGGCCTGACCGCCAGCTTTGCCACACAGGCACAGGCCGGCGTGACCGGCGGCGGAACCCAGACCGGCATCGAGATCACCGGCGGTCTGGTTTCGGCGGGCGTGGATCCGAGCGCGTCCAGCACGAGCGGCACGCTGAACCCCAGCGGGATCTCCGCCAGCGAACTTCTCACCCAGGGCCAGACGGTCACGGTCAAAGTGGGCGGCACGACCGCTGCTGCGGTAACCATCAATTCGAGCATTAACACGCTCCAGGAATTGGCCGACCAGATCAACGCGAACTTGGGAGGGGCCGCTGGGCTGGCCACGGCCAGCGTGGTTACCAATGGCGATGGGACGCAAAGCCTGTCGCTGGCGAGCACCGCGACAAATGGAGTGTTGACCGTAACCACGACCACCGGCAGCGCGCCCACGGCGCCGGTACTCAGTAACCTTACCACCGCAACCAACGCCAGTACGACCACTTTGGATACCCCTGCCAACTCTGTTACAGGAACTGCGGCCAATCCCGGCGTGGCTGGCTCTCTCACACTGGGCGTAGCCATCAATTCCAACAGCGTGGTTGACAGTAACGCCGATACGGTCGCCGGCAATATCATTCTCACGGACGGCAGCCTGCCCGCGCAGACTTTCGTCATGGGCAGTGCTGGGGCGACCACGACAGCGAGCAATTTAATCACCACGATCAACGTCCATGGCAACACGATGACTGCCCTGGCGACGGCGATTCAGGCGCAGTTAGTCGCCAACGGGGATATCGGGGCCACTGCCGTAGCGGGCACCTCGGGCTTGGTCATCACGTCGGGAACGCTGGGCTACAGCGTCGCCGCGACCACCAACAACCTGGTGAACACCAATGCCACTCTGGGCCTCTACATGCCAACCGACAGTGGACCCGGGGTGTATGGAACCGGCTTGCTGGCACTCACCAACGCGGGTGGAACCGCAATCACCGGAACCATCGCCGCCGCCGATACGCTGGTCGGCAGCGTCGTCATCCAGGACGGCGCCGGAGCCCCGGAAACCTTCACCATGGGCGGTGCGGGCGCCACTAACACAGTCGGGACACAAACCACCGTTCATGGCAACTCGATGGCCAACTTGCTGAGCGCGATCAATGCCGTAACCACCCTCGTCGGTGGCGCAGCCTTTAAGATAGCAGCCACGACGGATACCGGCGCATCGGGCGGCATCTATCTGCAGTCGGGTACCTTAGGCAACAACATAACCATGACGGAAACCCTGTCGGATGCCTACGCTGAGAATATTTCCACCAGCGTTGCGGGACAGGCCGTCGTGGTCGGCTCGGCTTCGAGCATCACCATCGGCTCGGCCGGGTCGGTCAATACCAATGAAGTGCTGGCCGGCACTATTGCCATCACCAACAGCGTCAGCGGCGCCCCCGTCACGGAAACCTTCAAAATGGGTACGAGTGCGAACGATGGCACGGCTTCAAAGGGCACGCTCTCCGGCACTACCTTCACTGTCAACGGCAACACCCTCGCCGACTTGCAGGATGCCATCAACTCGCAGACCGCCGCGGTGGCCGGCATCAGCATGGATCTGGGACTTACCGCACTGGCGAGCACCGCGGGCTTGGGGCTGACGTCGAAGACCAATAGCGGTGTAGCCGTCACGGCGATCAGCACACTGTCCGACATTACCCCAGGGACAGCTTCCGCGGTGACGCTGGGCTCGTTTGCCAATGGAAACGATACCGTTTCCGGCATTCTCAACTTTGATGTCGGCACCACCCCAGTGAGCCTCACCTTGGCGGCGGACTCAACGGTTTCCACCATGATTCAACAGATCAACCTTCCCGCCAACAATACCGGAGTAACGGCCAGTTGGGTTGCCGGGACTAATGGCAACGGGAGCGTATTGCTGACTTCGAACACGGCGGGTTCTGCCGGGCAGATTACAGCTACCTCCGGACAGGTTGTTCTGCCGACTTCAACCATTACGGATACCACCGCCACCGCAACGCTGAGCTACGCGCCCACCAGCGCCTACAATACGGGGCTTTCGGGCACCATCGCCGATTCAACCACTGGGCAGACAGCCGAGGCCTTCTCATCGGACGCACAGGCGTCGAGCGGGATCGCGACGATGAGCTACACAGACGCTTCCGGCGAGTCCTTGAGCGGAACCGATCTGAATAGCCAGTCGGATGCGCAGATCGCGGTGACGAAACTGAACGCGGCCATCACCGACGCGGCGGCGCAGGACGGCTACATCGGCGCACAGATCAACACTCTGGAAGCCGTCAGCCAGGTGATGAGCACCCAGCAGGAGAATGTGACCTCGGCGCAGAACGCTATTCAGGCCACCGACTATGCCTCGGCAACCTCCAATATGTCGAAGTACGAGATCCTCAGCCAGACCGGCATCGCTGCATTAGCGCAAGCTAATAGTGTGCAGCAGGAAGTGACCAAGCTATTGCAGTAACCCCGAGTTAGCAGTAACGCAGAATTGCAATAACTTCAAGACAACCCAGGGACGGGCGGCGGCAGGGGGAAACCCTTGCCGCCAATTTTTTTAAAACAGGGAACAGGGATAAGGGACTAGGGAACAGGGAATAGCTCAAGGGCGAAATTTATAGGACAGTCAAAAACTTGTTCAAAGCTGTTCTGTCTTCTGATTCCTGTTCCCTACTCCATGTCCCCTGCCTTTTCCCACTCCCCCGTCGTCAGAAACTCGTGAATCGAGGCGGCGGCCTTGCGGCCGGCTCCCATGGCCAGGATCACCGTGGCTCCGCCGGTGACAATGTCGCCGCCGGCAAAGACGCCGCGCTTGCTGGTGCGCAAAGTCTCCGGGTCGGCCACGATGTAGTTGCGCGGGGTGGTCTTCAGGCCGGGAGTCGAGCCTTGGACGAGGGGATTGGCGGTGGTGCCGACGCCGATGATGACCACATCGGCGGGTAGCAGGAACTCGCTCCCCTTGATCTCGACCGGGCGGCGGCGGCCGCTCGCATCCGGCTCGCTCAACTCCATGCGCACGCAGCGCGCGCCCGTCAGGCAGCCCTTTTCGTCGCCGATAAATTCGATGGGGTTGGTCAGCAGGCGGAATTCGATGCCCTCCTGGCGGGCGTGCTTCACCTCTTCGGCGCGGGCCGGCATCTCCACTTCAGAGCGGCGATAAACCAGCGTCGCCGTCTTCGCTCCCAGCCGCCGGGCCGTCCTCACCGCGTCCATCGCCGTGTTGCCGCCGCCCACCACGATCACGTCCTTGCCCCGGCAGTCGTAGAGCGGCTCGTCATACTCGTCGGCCTGGTAGGCGCGCATTAGGTTCACGCGCGTCAGAAACTCGTTGGCCGAGTAAACGCCGTTGAGGTGCTCGCCGGGAACGTTGAGAAACTGCGGCAGCCCGGCGCCGGTGGCGACGAAAACCGCGTCGTAGTGCTCGTCCCGCATCAGTTCGTCGATGGTGACGCTCTTGCCCACCACCACGTTGGTCTCGAACTCGACGCCCATGCGGCGCAGGTTGTCCACCTCGCTCTTGACGATGGATTTAGGCAGGCGAAACTCCGGAATGCCGTAGACGAGCACGCCGCCAACCTCGTGCAGGGCCTCGAAAACGCGCACCCGGTGGCCTTTTTGGACGAGGTCTCCGGCGGCGCTCAAACCGGCTGGCCCGCTGCCCACGATGGCCACGCTCTTGCCCGTCGAGGGCGCATTCGGGGGCAATCCCAGTTGGCCGCTCTGGCGTTCGTAGTCGGCCACAAAGCGCTCCAGGTTGCCGATGGCCACCGGCGCGCCCTTCTGGCCCAGAATGCAGCCGCCCTCGCACTGCTTTTCCTGCGGGCAGACGCGGCCGGTGATGGCCGGCAGCGAATTGTCCTCGCGCAGCTTGGCCGCCGCGCCCAGAAAGTCGCCTTTGCGGATCAGGGCGACGACCTCCTTGATCTTGACGCCCACCGGGCAATCGACGACGCAGCGGGGCTTGGCGCAGGCGATGCAGCGCGACGCCTCGGTGACGGCGTCCAGCACATTCAGCCCCAGGTTCACTTCCTCGAAGTTGCGGCTGCGCGCCTGGGGCTCCTGCTCTGGCATCGGCGCGCGCGGGATCTGCCTGCGCGCCTTCGGCGTCAGAGCCTTTTCCTCAGGCAGGGGGAACGCATTTCCCTCAGAAACCGGAGAAGTCTTCGTTTCAGGAGCCGGAGAAGTTTTTCTTTCAGGCAGCGATGCGGCATTTTTTCCGGCCGGCGACGGGGCATTCTTTTTATTCATGATGCGCTTCCCCTGCCGCCAGTTCCTTGCGAAGTTCGGCCACTTCCTCTTCCTTGTTCTCTTCAAAGCGCTTCAACGACTCGCACTCCTGGTTGCGGTACATGGCGTTGCGCTGCGTCAGAACGTCGAAGTCGACCAGCGAGGCGTCGAACTCCGGCCCGTCCACGCAGGCGAACTTGCTCGTGCCGCCGATCAGAACGCGGCAGCCGCCGCACATGCCGGTGCCGTCCACCATGATCGAGTTCAGGCTGACCATGGTCTTGATGCCGAGCGGCTTGGTTAGCTGCGCCACCGCCCGCATCATCGGCACCGGGCCCACGGCCAGTACAAAGTCGATCTTGCGCCCGGCGGCGATCAGCTCGTTGAGCTTTTTGGTGACCTGGCCCGGTTCGCCGTAGCTGCCGTCGTCGGTCATGATGAAGGTCTCGTTGCTGGCCTGGCGCACCTCGTCCTCGAAGACCACCATCTGGCGGTTGCGCGCGCCCTCGATGAAGATTACGTGGTTGCCTGCCTTTTTCAGCGCGTTGGCCGTGGGCAGCGCCATGGCCGTGCCCACGCTGCCGGCCAGAACCACCGCCGTGCCGTAGTTTTCGATCTCCGAGGGGCGGCCCAGCGGGCCGACGATGTCCAGAATCGCGTCGCCCGCCTCCAGGCAGTTCAACAGGGAGGTGGTCTTGCCGATGGCCTGCGCCACGATGGTGACCGTGCCGGCTTCCGGGTCCGAGGACTTGATGGTGAGCGGAATGCGCTCGCCTTTTTCGCGCAGCCGCAGAATGACGAACTGCCCCGGCTGCTGCTTGCGCGCAATGCGCGGCGCCTCGATCACAAACTGCTTGATTTTGAGGCCGACATTGCGGGTTTCCAAAATCTTGTACATATAGGCAAGTCTCCGGCTTGATCCGGGCCTTCGTCAATGCGCCTCAGCGCGCGGTGAGGGGGGATGGAGCGAAGGAGGAGTTGCGCAACCAAGCGCGGGCGGCTTCAGAGCCGCCATTTCGGAATTATTCAGCAGTGGGGGGCGGTCGCCGTGTGATGCAGGTCACCTGGGGGTAAGAGCCGGCGAGAGGCGCATCCGGCGGGGCCGACGCGAAGCTGTTTTTTCTGCTTCTGGCCTTGTCTTTCCGTTTCCCGAAGTTGTTTTTTCTGTGGATGCCGGAGGGACTAATCCTGCTCTTCCTGCTCCGCCTCGGCCTCCATGCCGGAGAGGATCGCCCTCATCCGCGCGAACTCCGGGCAGCCGTGGAGAGCCTTCAGCCGCAGATCGGCCAGCATCTGGAAGAACCAGGGGCAGCGGGCCTCTTCGGCGGCTTGCAGTTCGGCTAGAGCGGCCGCCTGGTCTCCCAGTGCAAGATAGGCCGCGGGCGTGAAACTGCGCTGGACGTAGCGCTCCCGGCCCAGCCATTGCAGCCGTTCGAGGATGGTGCGGGCCTCCTCCCGGCGGCCGGCCGAGGCCAGCGTGTAGGCATAAACGGCAGAGGCCAGGTCGTAGTCGGGTAAACGCTTCGCCAGGCCTCGCGCCAGCTCGACAGCGCGCTCAGTCTCCCCATTAAAGGCAAGAATCGCCGCCCCATACAGGCCGGTTTCCTCATGGTGGGGAAACAGCGCGATGACCTTCCTGATCTGCTCTACGCTTTCCTCCCTCTGTCCGTCCAGATGCAGCGCCCAGGCCAGGCGGGCATGCAGCCAAGGCGAAAATGGATCGGCGTGAAGGTCCGCGCGCAGCAGCGCAATGGCCTCGGCAAAGCGATGGCGGCTTACGGCGAAGATGGTGCGCGTGTAGTTGGTCCAGGGATCGTGGGGCAGGTGCGTGCCAAGGGAGAAAGCCAGTAGGGCCGCCGGCAGGTTGCGGTCAAAGTGAAAGTTGATCCAACCGAGCGCGGGCAGCATGGCTTCGGCCCGGCGGGGAAGATCTGGAATCGATTCGGCGACGCGGCGCACCAGATCGGCTGAAGCGGACGGGGACATGAAGCCGCAGAAGGCCTGGGTGATGCACAAATTGGCCTGATCGACCTTGGCGGCGATCAGGGAGGGATCAAGATCGATGGCCCGCAGCAGGTGTTGCAGCCCGTCCTGCATCTGGTGGCGATGCAGCGTCTGCCACTCATGGTGTCCGCGCAGGAAGTAATCGTAGGCCTCGGCCTGCCGGGCGCCAGGTTCGTCTTCATCCTCCGCGCCCGCGGCGGCGGCAGCGATTTTCAGGCCGCCGTTCTTCCGCTCAGGCCGTTCCGGCGGCCAGAACTTGACGTCAGGGTCTCCGAGGCCTAGCCGATAGGCGAGCCGGTGCATCAGCTCCGACTCCAGTCCGCCGTTCAGGCTCTGCGGAGCCAGCATATCCTCGACCCAAATCTGCGTGCCATCCTCCACCCGGACCATCTCCGCCCGCAGCCGGTAATGCGAGGGAAATGCCTGTATGCTCCCGGTCAAAACCAGGTCGGCCTTGAGTTCCTGGCCAACCTGCTGGGCCGTGAGTCCGCGCTGCGTCAGGTTGAAGACCGAATCCCGGGCCAGCACCGCAACGGCCGGGAGACGCGCATAGGAGAGGCGGGTGATGGCCTCTTCGGCAATCGCCGGGCCAAGGTATTCCGGAACCGAGTACCGGGTGGCGAAGGGCATGATGGCCAGCCGCGGAAGCGTCCCGGCCGGAACAGCGCTGTGACGCCGGATCTCGGCCGAAAAGCGATAGCCGCGCTTGTAAACAGTCTGGATACACGCATCCGGCTCCAGCCGCGCGCGCAGGCTGGACAGGCACTTGGAAACGCTGTCGGCCGTCACATGCACGTCGCCCCAGAGCTCGTGCTTCAGTTGCGTGGGCGAAACCACCTGGCCGGCGTGCGCCAGCAGCAGACGCAGCGCGGCCAACTCCTTGGGCGGCAGGTGGACCACCGCCTCGCCTCGCCACAGCGTACCGTCAGCCTCCAGCCGCAGTCCCGCAAAGGAGCAGGCCGGCTCTTCAGCCCCGCGACCGGAATTTGTCGCCGTAGATTCTGCCTCCGGCGCATTGCGCAAAACTGGACCGGCTCCTATTGCTGCAGCCAACTTGATCCCTCAAATTCTGGGCAATCCGGCGCCCCTCCGCTGCCCATACCGGCAAGAAGAAGGTCAGCCGCCTGCAGCGGACACGGGAATCTGCAATGTGAAACTACTCCAGGGGAGAGTAAACAGTAACCCGGCGGCTATCTGTGCTGCGATAAGCCCTCTATCTCTTGAAATTTCAGACTATTCGCTTCCTCTGCGCGGCAGAAAGGTTTTGCCGGGTTTCTGTTGACTTTCTTTATCCGCAAAGTAACTTAATTAATCCGCAAGGTAACTTGAATTGAATTACAAAGTAACCATAAAATTATGACTGTTCGCAGGCGCCTTCATTGCGCTTCTTCCGGGGACCTCTGCATAAGTCCTGTTTTGAAAGGGCGTGGCTAAAGCCGTGCCCTTTCAAGACAGGATTGAATCGACTTGTGCAGAGGCTTCTTGGACTTCAGAAAAACTTCATGAATTCGTCAACTGGTGCAAGGCCGGAGGCTGGCAAACTGAGAAAAGGGAGTTCACCATGCCGAAGACTGTTTCCTATGCTCACTGGTCCCCTGAACCCTACTGCATCGGGATGAAGCTGCGCTCGCTGCGCACCCAGAAGCGGCTCACGCTTTCGCGCCTGGCGGTCGAGACCGGGCTTTCCACGGCGCTGCTCTCCAAACTGGAGACCGACCGCATGATCCCTACGCTTCCCACGCTGGCCACCATCAGCCGGGTCTACGGCGTGGGCATGAGCTACTTTTTCTCTGAACCGGCCCACCACACGCTCTCGATTACCCGCAAGGCCCACCTGCTGGGCAACAGCCGCGGACTGGAGCCGGTAAAGATCACCCCGCTGAATGCGCCGGCCGAAGGCGTACGGCTGGTGGCGCAGATGATCGAGTTTCCCGCCGGCGGCACCTGCTGCTCCACCGACGCCTGCCGCGAGACCAGCGGCCTGGTGTACGTGCTGGAAGGGAAGTTGCAGTTGGATGCCGGCGGAATGCACGAGGTGCTCGATGCAGGTGATTGCGCCTACATGGAGAGTGAGATGGCGCTGGCCTGGAGCGCGGCCGGCAAACACCGCTGCCGGATTCTGGCCGTGACGTCGGCCAGCTCGCGCGCCAGAGGCTGACCGGCTTCATTTCAGCGCTGGGCTTGCCGCCTTCTTCGCCGCCGCGGCTGCGGAAGTCGTGTTCCGGCCGGGGCTCTATATAATTTGAGGGAAATGCCGGTGACAAGGGGAAATGCTGGCAGTTGCCAGTTCCCGGTCATTCAAAGCATTTTCGGAATGAACGCAAGTCTTTTTAAGTGCTAGGCTTCAGCCTGCAGCAATTCCGAAAATGCTTTAGCTCAAGCGCGAGGTCCGCCATGCAGCAGAGAAGCGAAGAGGTCGCCGAACAGGTGAGGGAAGTGGTGCGGACCGTGGTCGAGGTTCTGCGCGCACCGAAGGCCGGAGAGGACTCTCCCCTGGTGCTGGCCAGCTCCTTTGAAGCCGATGCCCTGCGCGCCGAGATCGTCCATGTAGGCCGCAAGCTGTGGGAGCGGCAGTACGTGGACGGCAACGGAGGGAATATCAGCGTCCGCCTGGGCTCGCGCTACGTGCTCTGCACGCCCACTTTGGTGAGCAAGGGCGATATGGAGCCGGCCGACATCTGCCTCTCCGACCTGGAGGGCAATATTCTGGCCGGCGACCGAGCGCGCACCAGCGAACTGCCGCTGCACCTGGGAATTTACAAGGCCAACCCCCGGGCCCGCGCGGTGGTGCACTGCCATCCGCCCTACGCCACGGCCTTCGCTGTCACCGGGACGGTTCCTCCCAGCGGGCTGATCACCGAATACGAGATTTTCATTGGCCAGCCGGCGGTGGCGCCCTATGAAACCCCCGGCACACAGGCCTTCGCCGACACGGTGCTGCCCTTTGTTCAGGATCACAACACGATTCTGCTGAAGAACCACGGCGTGGTCTGCTGGTCCGATACCGTCACCCGCGCCGAGCACCTAGCCGAGATTCTCGACGCCTGCTGCAAGACCTACCTGGTAGCCAAACAGATCGGCGCGCCGCTCAACTTCATTCCCGAGGACAAAATCCGGGAGATTCTGGCGCTCAAGCGGCGCATGGGCCTGCCCGACGCCCGCTTCCGCCTTTACCCCGAACTGGACGGCAGCCCGGTCGCGGAAAAGAGTGCCGCCGAACTGGATCGGCTGGTCGAGCAGGTGACGGCGCGGCTGGAAGCGCGTGAGTGAGGGCTTCTTAGAATCTGCCTGAAAACTCGATTTTGGGTGAAGGGTACAGGCTTTAGCCCCTGAGGGAGGTTCTTCGCGGCTATTTACATTCCCTCAGCGGCTAAAGCCGACAAATGAATCTAGCTATCAACGGACGGGCTAAAGCCCGTCCCCTTCAAAATTCATAGTTTTAAAACAGACTCTTACTTTGACTGAAATCCTGCGGCCCATCCGTCGAGCGACTTTTGCTCGAAGAGTTGGAGGCCGCCGGTAGCCGGCTTTCCGGCGGCTACTCGGTCGGCGCCGGTGGAATGCGCCCCAGCAGGGCACGCCCTTGTGCCAGCGTGCCGTCCACCAGCGCGTCGATCTCCGTACGGCCGGTGCGGTGGTTTACGATGGCCGCGCGAATAGCGATGCGGCCCCCGATCATCGTTGTGGACGGAGCCACCACGCCCGACTCCTGCAGCCGGACGACAATCTCTTCGTTGACCTGATTGGAGATTTCCGGGCTGGAGCTTCCTGGATTGAAGCTTTCGGGGCTAGAATCTGGGGCCGCCGGGTCTTCGGTGCGATAGCGGAAGCAGACTATATTCAGCTCCACCGGGGCCATCAACTCGAGCTCCGGCGTTGCGGCGATGCGGCCTTCCAGGTAGCGGGCCAGCGCGCAACTGCGGCTGATGGCCGCTCCCAGCCGCTCCGTCCCCAGCGCCTTCAGCGTGAACCAGACCTTCAGGGCGCGAAATCCGCGCGAGAGATCCGGCCCGAAGTCGCAGGGCCAGGGCGAGCCAGCGGCGAGGCCCCGCGAGGCCCGTTTGAGATAAGCCGCCGGGGAGACAAAGGCGCTCCGGTGTGCCGCCGCGTCCCGCACCAGAATGAAGCCGGCGTCGTAGGGGACCTGCCCCCATTTATGGAAGTCGAAGGCCACGGAATCGGCGCATTCCATGCCGTTCAGTTTCGGAGCCAGGTCGGGGGCCAGCTTGGCCAGCGCGCCAAAGGCTCCGTCAACATGAAACCAGAGCTTTTCCCGCTGGCAAAGCGCGGCCATCCCCGCCAGATCGTCAACGGCGCCGGTATTCACCGTCCCGGCGGTTCCCACCACCAGAAAAGGCGTAAAGCCGGCTGCGCGATCCTCTCGAATAGCCTTTTCGAGCGCCTCCAGGTCGATCCGGCAGTGGCCGTCGGTGGGAATCAGCCGCAGCGAGTCGCTGCCAAGGCCGGCGATGTCCAGAGCCTTGGGCACACAGCCGTGCACCGCGTTCGAAGTGTAAGCGGTCAGCCGCCTGGGTTCGCTGGCCACGCCCCGCGTGCGCACCTCGACGCCCAGCGCGGCGTCGCGGGCAATCAGCACGGCGATCAGATTGGCCATCGAGGTTCCGGTCACAAACAGACCGCTCGCGCCCTCGGGAAATTCAAAGAGCTCGCAGACCCACCTGGCGACCTGCCGCTCGACCTCGACCGGAATATGATCGCGGCCGCCGAGGTTGGCGTTCAGCCCGGCGGCCAGCATCTCCGCCACCACACCCACCGGCGTGCCTGCGCCATTAACCCAGCCCATGAAGCCCGGATGCACGTTGCCTTGGGTAAAGGGCAGAATCTCGCGCATGAACTCGGCGTGAACCTGGGCCAGCTCTTCGCCCTGCCGGGGAGCCGGCGAGCGGAAGCGCGCCCGTACCTCGTCTGGAATGGGCTGCCAGACGGGCCGCTCGCGAATCTTCTCGATGTAGCCGAGCATGTCGTCCAGCATGAGGTGCGCCTGGGCGCGAAAGTCCGTCCAGTCCGTGGGATCGAGGCTTTCGCTGGCCTCTGCTTCGGGGTCAATGCCGGCCTTTGCGGCGGAGCTAGTCATTTTTTGGGGCGTTTGCGGCATTCGTTCTCCCTGAAGCTCATTTTACGTGCTGGCTGGCCTTCTTACTTGCTGCCCAGCTTTCGGGAGGCAATCCGATGGCCAGAAAGGCTGGCGATTCTCGTGGCTGGCGATCCTCGTAGGTAGATGAGCCGAGCCTCATCGCCGGGCAAGCCGCCTTACTACTCAAGCTGCACCGAATTCAGTGCGCTATACGGCTGCCGAGAGCCTAAAAGCCCAACCGTGCTACACTGTATTTGCGCTCAGTGATTTGGCCGTGAGCGGCGGATTGCCCCATCAAGGCAACTTTGCCTGGCACAGATTTCCCCCAAGCCCCTACAGCGTAACCACTTGAGTCTCCCACCCGGTGACTCTTCCTGAAGACCATAAATTGGTCCAGGGGCCAGCCGCCTCAGCGTTCCCGAACGGGAACAGGCGCGCAAAGCCGGGGAACGCATTCAATTTTGAGTGCTGGGGAGTGTGGTGCCGGCCGGCGTTGTGCCGTCTGGCGATGAAGTAGCGTGTGGCAGCTCCGGGCCTTCGGCGTTCTCCCCTTGAATGCTGGGCCAGTCTTGGATTTGACTTTCGGTTCTCCCTTACGCCAATCGAGCAAGCAGGTCTGCGCAGAGCAATCTTCGTGCGCGCGCCTCCCCGTCCGGTTCCGATTGCAGGCCGCGAGCAACTCTGGCGGCTCCGGGACCCATAGGAAATGATTTAATTTTGACGACATTAGCAAACGATTCTATTTCGGCAACACAGTTTTCGCAGTTTTCTCTTTCGGCCGCCCTTTTGGCACGCCTAGCTGCCAATAAATTTGAAACCCCCACGCCGGTGCAGGCCGGCTGCATTCCCCCGGCTCTTGAAGGCCGCGATGTGCTGGCCACCGCCCAGACCGGTACCGGCAAGACGCTGGGCTACCTCATCCCGATCGTCGAGATGATACAAAAAACCGAGGGCAGGGGCGCTCATGCTCTCATCCTGTTGCCGACGCGCGAGCTGGCCATGCAGGTGGAGAAAGCCTTTATCTCCATTCGCGCCAACTCTTCGCAGACCGTGGCCCTGGTGGTCGGCGGCCTGGCCGAGCGCTCGCAACTGGAGGCCATTCGCCGCGGCGCGCGCCTGATTGTCGCCACGCCCGGCCGTCTCGAGGACTTTCTCAAGCGCAAGCTAGTCCGGCTGGACGGAATCAAGATTCTGGTGCTGGACGAGGTGGACCGTATGCTCGACATGGGCTTCCAGCCGGCCATCGCCCGCATCGCGACCACGCTGCCGGCCACGCGCCAGACCCTCTGCTACTCGGCCACCCTCGAAGGGCCGGTGAAGGAAGTGGCGCGCAAGTACTTGAACAACCCCGCCCGCATCGAGATTGGCTCGGTTTTGAAGCCGGCCGAAAACGTCGAGCTTCGCACCTTTGAAGTCGACGCGGACAAGAAGCAGGAGCTGCTGGAACACCTGCTGGGCGCGGAAACGGGAAGTTTCCTGGTTTTCGTGCGCACCAAGCACGGTGCCGACCGCGTGGCGCGCCGGCTGGTTCGCTCAGGGCATTCGGCCACGCAGATTCACGGCGACCGCTCGCAGGCCCAGCGCAACCAGGCCCTGCGCAGCTTCTCCGAGGGCCGTCACCGGGTTCTCGTGGCCACCGACGTCGCCGCTCGCGGCATTGACGTGGCCAACGTGGCGCATGTGGTCAACTTCGACATGCCCAAGATCGCCGAGGACTTTGTCCATCGCGTGGGCCGCACCGGCCGCGCCTCGGCGCACGGCGTGGCCTCGACCTTTGCCGGCCCGTCCGAGCGCAACGACCTGCGCAAGATCGAGCGCACCCTCTCGATCCACATGAAGCATTTTCGGGTTCGCTCGGCGGACATCGTAAAAATGGCAGACAGCGTAAAAGCCGCGTAAACCGCGGCTGGCCGCTACTGCTTCTGTTCTGAAGCCCGCGCCTCGGCGCGGGCTTCGCTTTGTTGTATTCCTATTTTTGCG